>Ga0316204_10001910_pt1 | contig 51702 bp, 46 predicted proteins | sample 6monrhotite_MG_2_FD_205661 | JGI IMG/M metagenome (GOLD analysis project Ga0316204, IMG submission 205661) | Microbial mat bacterial communities from mineral coupon in-situ incubated in ocean water Damariscotta River, Maine, United States -... | ecosystem: Environmental > Aquatic > Marine >... | reverse complement strand
GTATCACTGTCTTCATATGAATCATCTTTACTGACTTGTAAACGAATACGGCTATATTCGCTGTGGGAGTAGTCGAGCATCATGCTTGAGCGTTCTGGGGTATGCCCTTCATTATCTAAACCCGCTTTTATTAATACATCAGAGTCTGCACCCTGATTATCCGAATTTAATCGATCATATCGATAGCCAACGCGCCAACGTGGCATAAACTGATAAACACTTTGCAAATACCAGCCAGTCTGCTCTCCCTGATAAGTGGTTTGCTCTATAGGATCACTACCTTCGAGTACAACACTACCGTCTTCACTGCGCTCAAAATACTCTGCCTGTATTTTCAGGTTTTGTTCACGGTTATTTCCATTGGGTGACCACTTCCAGACAAAATCGATTCCACTAAGCGAGCTTTCACCTGTGTAAGTGGGAACCTCTATAGTGCTTGCATCATGTTCATGCGAACCAGAAGCACGATCTTCTATATCTGCCTTCCAGTGAGAAAAGCCTAACTGCCAGGCATGGCTCACACCCACATCGCCACCAAATTTTGCAAACACGGCAAAGGCACCATTACCATCATTCGCTGCACCACCCGCGGGGAATCTAGCACCTCGAGTTGCCTCAACACCGACTTTAAAATACGCATCGGTTGGCACTAACCAGCTTAGCTGTAAACCATCATCAATCAGCTGGTTACCGAACAGCCCACGATATACCAAAGACGTATCGGTAAAATCCCAGGCATGGGGATGTTGATTGTTCATATAACCAATGTCCGAATAGAATCGTCCTGCTTTAACGGTAATGCCATTACCCAAGGCCAGTGTTTCTATAAACGCCTCTTCCAGCTCAACTTCCGTTTCCCCTTCATGATCAGCAATAACGGTGGTTAGCTTGCCAAACAACATATCATCTATATTGCTACTAAAACTAAGCTCGTTGTGGCCGAGATTGAAACCCTGTTCACCGCGAGATGCTTCACCACCCAACATAAAACCTGGTAATTCATAGTCGCTATCATTTGAATAGCTAGCATAACGACCATCCAGCGTGAGACTAATTCGTGGATTAAAAGAGAGCTTATTAGCTGCTATCGCCGTTGAGTATGTGCACGCGCAAGTAAGCACGCCTGAAAATACAGACAATGCTATGGTATTTTTTTTCATTGAATTGTTTTCCTAAAAAAATCACAAGATAAATACACTTACCGAAAATGAAACGGCAAGGGTTACAGAGAGTGAGATTTAGATAAAACGAGGTGGTGCACGAGCGGAATAGTTATAAAAGCGATTATTAACAACTGAGACACTGGCACTTTGTGTCTGCTGATTGAAAACAGGCGGCCTAAAAAAAACCTGTATTGAAGGCGTAAGCGTACTATCAAACGCATGAGCGCTTAAACAGACATCACAATTCTCAGCGGAATTATGAATATGAAAGTCATGCGTTATCACCCCCAATTGAGCGAGGAGCAAAACCATGACAAAAACAGGTATATATAGGCGCTTCATTACAGGCAAATTATAAACCAAAGAAATTAATTTAACGAGGCATTATATTAATCCTTTGGCAAGCTTAAGCGGGATTTCGTGCTTAATTTCCTTAAGCCAGGTGTAACTATTGCTGCACTTACACTCCACTAGCTGAGTAAATCCCTTAATAAAAACCTTCTAAAACTATCTTGCCAATCGCTTTCATAGTGTTATCCAGTACTCTAATCATGTTATATAGTATCTATTGATAACACAGCACTGAAATGCCAAACCAAAAACAGCATTATTTGAATATTTATCAAATATAATTTATATGTTATTGGAAGATCTTCAACTTGTACTTATGGCGTTAAATTAGATTGTTCTATACGTCAGCTTTAGTTCAGCAAAGAACTATTAGGATTAGTTTTTGTAATTCGAGTCTTGGACCGAAAAGTAACACAGGGAATTTAGTTCGCACGATGACTACTCAGGGAAATAATATTTTTGCAGCACTTACATTAACTATCAAAAAAGAGGAAATCACATGCTCAAAAAAACATTTGGGATTACCGTTGCAAGTATAATACTTGCAACCACTGGCCTGAATATACAGGCCGAAGATGCACCTATGTCTGTCACCGTTAAACGTCTGACTCTTGAGACAGCAGAACGCGTCGCACAGGCAACTATTGAAGAATGCCGTAAACAGGGCTATCAGGTAAGCGTCACAGTTGTAGACCGAAATGGCATACCACAGGTAATGCTACGCGATTCACTTGGACCACCTGTATCAATATCCATTAGTAAGGACAAGGCATACACTGCAGCAAACTTCACCGCATCATCGGGTCAACTAGATAGACTAAAAGACTCTCCTCTATTCTACCGTGATGGACTAGCCACAATGCCAGGTGGATTATTAATTGAAGCTGGCGGTCAGATCTATGGCGCTGTAGGAGTAAGTGGAGCCCCTGGAGGAGAGATTGACGAGAGTTGCGCCAAAGCCGGGGTTGCTGCCATTACCGAAGACCTTGAAATGGGCGACCTCTAATGTAAGCAATTGTAGAAAGGCGACTATTAGTCGCCTTTTCGAAACTAATATTGCTATGTTTTTATGCTTTCTTATGATGGAAAATACTCGCACCAGCTAAGAGCGGACTATAATTATACGGCGCCTCTAACTACACCTCATGCTTTACCCATTAATAGCGTGAACAAACCACCATCTCCTATAATGCTTCGAACCACTTAAATCACGTTTGCTTGCTCTTTTAAATTAGAAATTTCTAAAATACATTGTCAACCCAGCTATAACCATGCGATAAGCTAAAAATGCTAGATTCGTTTGGTTTTGCTATACTCACACTCATACATTTTAAAAACTGGCACCTCCCCCCCGGATGAGCCTCGCATTTAGAAAGTAAAAATGACTATCAAACAATTATTTATTTTTCTAATACTTAGCCTAATACACGGCCTATCGATAGCAGACTCCCTCGTGTTAGCGGTACACCCATATTTGCCTGCACTTGAGTTACAGAAACGTTTCACCCCTCTGGTCGAGCACCTATCTACCACCCTAGGACGCGACGTAACACTCACAATTTCACCCTCCTACGAAGAACATTTAAATCGCATCACCCAGGGGGAGATCGATATTGCCTACATCGGCCCAGCTTCTTTCGTTCAGGCTTACCAGAAACAGCCAGAACTGGAAACACTTGCGAAGCTTGAAGTGAATGGCAGCCCCTTTTTTCATGGAAAAATCATTACAAAGTCCGACTCTAATATTCGACAGCTCTCCGACCTCAGTGGTAAGAGTTTTGCCTTTGGCAACAAAAACTCAACAATGAGCCATCTGGTCCCTCGTTATGAACTCGAGCAACAAGGCATAATGAACAAACTAAGCAGCTTCAACTATCTTGATGGCCATAAGAATGTTGCCCTCGGCGTTCTAATTGGAAAGTATGACGCCGGAGCAATTAAAGAAGGCGTATTCCTAAAGTATCAGAATAAGGGTCTAAGGCTTATACAAAATACCGAGACAATATCCGAACATCTATTTATTTCTACTCAACGGGTGCCAGCCGCAATAAGTATTGAAATTAAAGACAGCTTATTAAAAATAACCCAACATTCAAATGGCCTGAAAATAATCAAATCCATCAAACCAACCGTGACCAACCTGGTTTCAGTCAAACCCAGCGATTACAGCAACCTTAAGAAAATCATGCAAAAACTCAACAACCTGGATTATTAACTGTGTTTAAACGCGCAAATATAAACTCTGCTTATTGGATTATTTTTCTGTTCCTGATTATCTCTCTGAGTGCTGTTACATTTTATTTTATTGAACATCAACGCGAACTACTTACTGAACTCGAAAAGAACAGTTTAAAAAACGAACTCGAAATAGCGGCTGAGTTTATTCGCGAAGACATAACAGCTGAGCGCTATCAACACATCGAACCTTTTTTCCAATTATGGGCTCACAAAAATCATAAAATTCTCAATATTAAGGCGATTGCGAACAATGGATTTGTTTTAACCGAGCACTCGACATCTACCAAAATTAGCACTCATACTATAAAACTTGATAAAGAGGTCGAAGGCCCCATAGGCGTCTCCCTGGAGGTGGAATTCGACCTTCGAGAGATTGAAAAAGAAATTAACTCTCTGACAATGCTTGTTATTTTTTCAAATATTGGGTTTATTACCCTATTTATGATACTCCTGTGGATCATAGCGCAACATTACCTGGTCAAACCACTTAGAGATTCGGAAGACAAATACATTGGGCTTGCGACAAAAGACCCGCTCACGAAAATTAATAACCGAAGAGCTTTTGATGACCAGACACTTCATGAAATATCTCACTGCAAGCGACACTCCCGACCATTGTCCATGCTAATTATCGACCTGGATCATTTTAAGAGAATCAATGACACATTTGGTCATCACGTAGGTGATTACATCCTTCAGTTAGTAACAACAGAAATTAATATGATTATTCGCGATACTGATGTATTTGGGCGTCTTGGTGGAGAAGAATTTGGTGTTTGCCTGCCTGAACTAACAACAAAAGCTGCACTACTTACCGCAGAGCGCATACGTCAGCGCATAGAATCATTGCCCTCTCTCGAAAGCAACAACATAAAGTACCCAATTACAGTTAGCATAGGACTATGCGAATTAACCAACAATGAAGATGCCACAACACTTCTTCAACGATGCGACTCTCTTCTCTACGAAGCCAAAGGGGCTGGTAGAAACTGTATTAAATTTCACGATGAATAAATCACAAGCTCAGACACTATTATAAAGCTTTAGTCTCTGCTTGATCATTTATGATTAAATCATTTATAAATTTTTACTAATTTATTGCTGTATTCTTTATAACATCTATCCATAGGTTATAATGCACCCTTCTTCATCCAACACCTTTATACGAACAGAACATAGAAACCATGATTAAGTTATACGGAATACCCAACTGCGACACTATTAAAAAAGCACGTAAGTGGCTTAAAGACAATGATATCGACTATGAGTTTTACGATTATAAAAAACACGGTGTACCAGAAAAAGAACTAAAGACATGGGTAAAACAGCTTGGCTGGGAAATTCTGCTTAATAAGCGTGGCACCACCTGGCGAAAGCTCGATGACGAGACAAAGAACTCTGTGAATGAAAAATCTGCAATCAACATTATGCTAGAGAATTCCAGCATAATTAAGCGACCTGTATTATCCAATGGGAAAGAGCTGATTGTGGGGTTTTCCGAGAAAGATTATGCTCAATCATTAGGTAAATAATCTAGTCGACATGTGCAGAAAATAAATATCTCACTAGCGACTTATTACTTTACCCATCCAATATTCAAGACTGTTATCAATAAATTCCTGCACTGGAATATAATGAGATCCATCGCAGGAAAAGTTAAGCCCTACCATACCATTTATTATATTTAATGAAGCAGAGCGCAAATAGACATTGTCATCCGCATAACGTAGTTGCTTATACTGTTTATATGCAAGCTGTATTTGCTCTTCTGTTACACAGGCATCTTTAGGATAATTTACTTTTGGGTAGCAACTAAATACCGTGCCATCCAAAACCTCATTAATGGTATGTAGGCGATAATGATGCGGACTATCATACAACCATAAGCTTAAGCGTGAGCTTGAATAATGTAGTTTTATATGGAACACACCATAATTTAAGTAAAGATTTTTTACTAAAAAATTTACCCTATCAATATTAAGATCTAATAAACTTTCATTACGCTGCTGATGAAATACGCCTCCTCGTATCGCTGGATCTCCCTTGAATTGTTGTATGTGACTCAATTCTTCTCGAATAGATTCATCCAGAGGAATATCATTTAAATTGAAATCGGCGAATAGAAACCCCTTAAGCCCATCATTTAAATGAATTGCATGTAGCAAGGTCATACATGTTTTGGCAGACCTTTCATCACGATAAATTTCTGATAAAATCATACCCTTCAAAGGCACTGCGGATTGTAAATAGGGCCTTTCCGATAAGTTTTGTCCTCGGTAGCCCGGGCTAATTTCTTCTTTAGTTACATTGGACGATATCTGATTATAATTACAATCTGTAACATACAATAATGAGCAATGATGTAGTTTTGACATCTCTTCTTTTAAATATAAATCGAGCTTAGCTTCATCATCCATCTTCTCTACACAATTATTAGCTATCGCCGATATACTGTTCCCAACCTGAGAACATAACTGCCTTTTTTTTTCAGATATCTCCTGTGTCAGTGTAATTATATTTGAAGCCATGCTTAGCGAAGCACTTTTGACATAGATATTAAGTTTCGTGCAACCTCTCCTAGCTTATTCCCAGTATCCATTGCCATCCTTCTCATAGCGTTATAAGCATCATTCTCATCCATCTTATATGAGCTCATTAACATGCCTTTTGCACGTTCAATATCTTTTCTATCATTTAATCGAGCTTCTAAAGATTCAATATTCTTATTTAACTCCTTAATTTCTTCTAATCGATTACGCGTCACTTTGAAACGGGCTAAATTTATCTGCAATAAACTGGTCACACGTTCTACTGATATGTTTCCTACTACACAACTATCTGCACCCGCAAAAATAACCGATTCAATTACACTATCATCTGCACTATAAGCCAGTACCACAATGGGACAAATAACCAGTTCATGAAACATCTTTAACTGTTGTAAGATTTTCTCATTAGGTACGGATATTGATATAATTAAAATGTCTGGCTTATCAGTTTTCATTACATCAAACCAGGGTGAATCTATTGAAAATGATAAATTCACGGTAAAGCCCGCATCATCCAGCAACATCGCTGTATCATTTTGATATTTAACATTGTCATAAATTAATGCAGTTTTCATATTACACTTTTTTTAATGATGCCATCTCAGGCTTTGTATTAAGCCTGCCTTTTCAGGCAAACTAAAAAATTAAAAAAACTCACTTCCGTACATATATATTTTTTCTGGTATTACAACTCTTGTTAATAAATTTAATTCTCTGATGTGAAAACTTAAAAATAATTTTCATAGGTATCAGTGTCATCACTCAAGGACTCTGAACAACATTAATTAAAATCCTTAATATCAATAAAGCAGAAACCATGCCAATTGATAAGTCGCTGATTTTATTATGTTTTATTAAAAGCAATAGACTGGCAGTGCACCAATTTAGTTGGCTGCACTATAATAAGGAATTACAAGAACAAGTTATATCAAACGATACCACTGTATTGATTAGGTACTTTACATGAATGATCTATCCTTTAATTTAATTAAAGGAAAAATGCTAATTAATAAGTGACTTGAAATAATGATTTTTTTGCAAGGTGCTGCTAGCAAATTTTGATTGTTTAATTTAGGCTTGATTTCGCAACTTTAGACGCAAAACTAATACTATCCCTCAATGCCTGATTTCCATAGTGCTCTTTATTTTTTACTTTTTGCACAGAAATATTTTTATCGACCGTTTCTATAATAGAGTCTGCAACTTCATTTAGATCCTGCTTAATATCCGTTGCATAAACACTTTGCTTTGTTTTTAACTCGAGAGTTACTGCACTTTTACCAACAAGGTGCAGAATATTATCTAACTCCATTATCGCTTCATTACTTACCTGTCCCATTCCAATTGATTGCATTAATGCCTGCGTTGTATCAAATGGGTACTGACCATATTCATCAACATAGTCATTTATTTGCTGATTCAAAAACTCTGCATTGGAATCACGATCAATACGCAAACGATTATCTCTATAAAACAGCATCAACTCTGATAATAATTGGTTTATTTGATTCTGCGGCAAAGCATTAATTTTTAATAGCTCATTAATCTGCGACACAATATCGGTGGGGTAACTTTTAAACCGTTTAAAGAATACCTGGTGAAGACGCTCTAATGTAGTGCCAATTTCCTGCTTAGTAAAATCTGTGTTTTCTACATACTCGGTTATTGCCAGAATATGCTCTTCCAGTACCTGTTTTTTTCTTGCCCTGTCATCAAGCTGATATTTAAGCTGCTGTGTCTTGTCTTGCTGCAGCGGTTTTTCTGTTTTACGCCCTCGTGGCACTGAGCTGCCAGGTACAGGGCTCGACACTGATTGTGCCAGAGCCTTTTGCGGGCCTACAGATATTTGCTTGTACCAGTTATCACTCAGACTTTTATCTTCTGCATGCTGTTTTATTAATGACAACAAACTTTTACCCAGGCGATCAAAACACAAACTGGCAATGGACTCGGGTCGATAGACTCTCACTGGAACTTGTGAACAAATGGCCGAAGAAACAATGGGATCACTAGCCACATAACCCAGATAAGCAGGTTGGTAACCGATATATTTAGCCACAGCACCCGAGAAGCGCTTGAACACTTTTCTTGCACCCAATTCTGAGTCTGCTGAGTTAACCACTACATTGATGCGTTTACGGTACTTACGTTTACGCAACATACGCAATAGAGAAAATGAATCTGTGAGCGAGGTTGGTTCGGGGGTAACAACTACAATAGCTTGATGTGCCGCTTGAATAAAATCCAATACATTGTCATGTATACCAGCAGACGTATCGACCAGTATGACGTCATACTCTCTTTCAAGCTCACTGAGCGCCTTTAATAATCGCTTTTGAGCAAGCTTATCGAGTTCGTTAAAGTCTGTAACTCCGGATGCACCAGGCACCAGACTAATACCATTTGAGCGAATCACGATTTCAGATATGGATTTTTCACCATCCAGTACATGCTGCAAGGTATACAGAGGCGTTTCACGCAACATGATATTGATGTTGGCTAAATTGGTATCGGCATCAAATAAACAGACGTTTTTGCCCTGGCGAGACATCGCTATGCCTAAATTCACCGATAAGGTGGTTTTTCCAACCCCACCCTTACCGCTGCTAACAGCTATTACCTCTGTTTTCATTTGAATTATCTGCACCAAACACAATTGAGGTGCAATTTTACGATTTTGTATGCCCAGGCGGCAATCATTTATATAGGGGATTTGATTAAAGTTTAAAAAAAAATTAATTTTTTCGTCACAGGAAAAAACATTCTATATGTAACTTTTGTCACATAGCGGGGTACGCTCGAGCCAATCAACTCTGACACAAAACTTATATAATTCAGCCTGTTACAAGTATATATACAGTCAATAAACGGCAACCATAAATGACATAATGAACGAAGATCAAAGATAAATAACCGATATAAACTCGACCTTTCGTCAGTTTCGCTACAAAAGCGCCTATTTTATTTGAATTCAATATAGGCAATACAATTGACAAAGGCGATTTTTGCAATAAAATTAATAACATGCGAGACAAAGCAAACATATTACTTGAAGACATTGAAGCGAATAAGCTTCCATCGCTTCCGCACGTACTGGTAAAACTGCTTCAAGCCTGTCGAGACGAGAACACCTGTTTCGATACTCTCACAAGCATTATCAGCCACGATGCAGCGCTATGTAGTAAAGTTATAAAAGCGGCTAACTCGCCCGTATATGGCCGTGCACAGCATTTAAATTCGTTTAAGCACACCTTGATGTTTCTCGGTCTGGATACCATTAAATCGATTGCCATTACTGCCAGTATTAAGCAGTTTTTTTCTGAGTACAGTAATCAGAAAACCAGTTTCCTCAAAGATTTTTGGCTCCATTCCTTAAGCTGCGCCACTATTGCCCGTTCTTTAGCAGAGCTCACTTCCTACCCCTACACAGAAGAAGCCTATATATCAGGCATGCTGCATGACATTGGCAAGCTAATGATTGAGCCTAAAATGGAGGCGCAATATAGAGCATTCAATCACGGTAGTTATCCTGCAGATGAAATTTTAAAGAGTGAGGAAGAAGCACTGGGTATTAACCATCCAGAACTCGCCGCCATCATGCTGGAAAAATGGAGCATGCCTGATGTTATTTGTGATGCAGTGAGATACCACCATGCAGACACTGATGATATTCAGCAGGCACACCAGCTCGCAAAAATAGTCCACCTTGCCAGCCTCCTCTCAAGTAAAACCAGTGATGCAGGCAAGACTATTAAAATAGAGGCTGCAATTCGTCTGTTTGATCTTTCTGAGTCAATTACCGAAGAGATCCTTAAGAAAGGCTATGATGATGCAAGGGCCATTGCCATATCTATGGAAATAGATATTGGTGATGATGAGGCGAGCCAGAAAAAAGACGAAGAAAAACAAATTCAGTTAGCTCAGGAAGTTCGTGATACCGCATTGGTACAAAACAGCCAGGCCTGTATCAACATCGACTCCAATGTATTTTTTAAATCAATACAGCAATCGGTCAATTTATTATTTGGCATTAATAGTTGCGTAGTATTGCAATTCGACAATTCCCAGCAAGCACTAACCATTGCTGATCATCAAGAAATTACTGACAGCCGCTTACTCGAAGCCCTAAAAATAGAGCTTAGCACTAATTGCATTATCACTGACACTCTTATAAACCGTAAGATTAATGACAGCTTTTCTGCACAGCAATCGTCATCGCTTAGTATATTAGACAAACAAATTGCTCATGGTTTAAAGACTGAAGGCTTTATTAGCTTGCCGATTAGTCAGGTAGACAATAACTATGGCGTATTAATTCTTGGCACCAGCTTTAAACATGCTGCAGCCCATCTTGAAAATAAAAAACTACTGTCACTTTTTGCCAATAATTTAGCTTGCAAAATACACCAACACTTTGATTACAAGACAAAATTAAACAATATTACAGAACATAATAATGAACAGTTTTTACAACGTGCTGAGAAAGTAATTCATGAAACGAATAATCCATTAGCCGTTATTCGAAATTATTTACAGCTACTTTCACAAAAGCTTGATTCCGACGATTCTGCACAAAATGAATTAAAAACCATCAAACAAGAAATAGATAGAATCGGTAATATCATTTTACGTTGCAAGGACACACTAGATACTGACATCAATGAATTCTCAAACATCAGCATTAATGATGTTGTTAGTGAGCTTGTAGATCTATTTAAATCTTCGCTATTTGTAACACATAAAATTACATCTAATTTAAAACTTGATAAGAATTTAAATAACATTAATTCAGATAAAGACCTTATCAAACAAATACTTACTAATTTAATTAAGAATGCTGTTGAGGCTATTCAGGAAGATGGCGTAATCAACATCACAACAGGAAATATTAATATCAATGGAAGGAATTATGTAGAACTTAAGCTTAATGACACTGGCCCCGGCATATCTTCAGAGGTGATGAAAAACCTCTATAAGCCAGTAGCCAGTACTAAAGGAAAGGAACACTCCGGGCTCGGCTTAAGCATTACAAAGAACCTGGTAGAGCGATTACACGGGTCTATAAGCTGTATAAGCAATGATTCTGGGACTACTTTTAGTGTCCAGTTTCCTGAAAAAAATTAAGCAGGATTGAAAATCAGTCACAAGTCATTAACCATTAATTAATGGTTAATGACTTGTGACTGAGAAACCTTGTCCATACAAAAAACAGGTTACAAAATGGCAGAAAACATGAACCTAACCCAAGAAAAATATCTTGGCTCAAATGTATCAAAACTTCCGGATCATTCTGGAAAGATTCTTATTGTGGATGATGAAAAACTTCATCAACACAGCCTAATGGAATTAATGACTCAACATGGCTACGAAGTCGATTCTGCCAATAACGGCGCCGAAGCTATTGCTAAGTTAAAAACCGATAACATCAGCCTTATTTTACTCGATCTCAATATGGGCGGCTCAAATGGTGAAGAAGTTATGCACTTCATCACCGAAGAAAAGATAAATACAACCATTATTGTAGTGAGCGGTGAAACCTCATTCGAAGCAGCTGAAAATGCAATTAAGCATGGCGCATATGACTTTATTCGCAAACCTTACTCCATCGACAACTTATTAAATTCGGTTAATAACGCTGTAAAAAAACGTCAGTTAGAAGACGACAATATCAAAATGCAGGCTCAACTTAGAGAGTCAGAAAAACTACATCGATATATCGTCAACAAGTCACCAGATATCGTATATATTCTTGACAGCCAGGGCCGATTTACATTTATAAACAAACGAGTAGAAACCTTGCTTGGTTATAAAATGAAAGATGTAATTGGTCGACACTACACTGACTTAATTCATGAAGATGATTTAGATAAGGCTCAATTTAAATTTAATGAACGCCGTACTGGTAAACGAGCCAGTATTAATATCGAGCTCAAGCTTAAATGCAAAAACAATGATCAGGTCCGTAACTTTGACAATCGTTTATTACCTATTGAAATAAACTCTGTTGGTGTTTACAAATCTCAGGACAAAAATACAGATCGAAAATTTGTTGGTACATATGGTATAGCAAGGGATATTACTGATCGTATTGAAGCTGAAGAAATCATTCGCTTTCAAGCCTATCATGACATGCTCACACGACTGCCAAACCGTACACTATTGAAAGATCGTCTACATCAGGCTATTGCTCACGCGAAGCGCAATAAAAACAGCCTTTCTGTTATGTTCCTCGATCTGGATCGATTTAAAGTAATTAATGACACATTAGGTCACATGATTGGTGACAAATTACTACAAGCCGTTGCGATGCGCTTGCGTCATTGCTTAAGGGAAGGCGATACTCTTGCACGTATAGGTGGTGATGAATTTACTTTACTACTACCCGCAGTAAACAACAAGAATGATGCTGAGATCATCGCTAGTAAAATTATTAAATCTTTAAAAATGCCATTCAAAATCGACCAACATGAGTTGTTTGTAAGTACCAGCATTGGTATTTCACAATATCCGGAAGATGGCCAGACGATGGAGTCACTAATTAAACATGCTGATATAGCCATGTACTCCGTTAAAGGCAAAGGTAAAAATGGCTACGAGTTTTACCACCTCGACATGTTAGATGTTTACTCCAAGCATTTATCACTTGAGAATGATTTACGTCGTGCGATGGATGATAATCAATTTAAGATTTACTACCAGCCACAAATAAACATTGAAACCAATGAAGTAGTTGCAATGGAAGCACTAATTCGCTGGCAACACCCTGAACGCGGCCTTATTTCACCATGCGAGTTTATTGAACTTGCTGAAGAAACGCATCTCATCAAGGAAATTGGTGATTGGGTACTTGAGAATGCCTGTGCGGAACTAAAGCGTTGGCGAGCCATGGGATTATCCAATGTGCGTATTGCGGTTAACGTTTCCTCAATACAGCTGGAACAGGATGATTTTGTTGAAAAGGTTCTAGATATTTTAAATAGAAATGATATTCCTGGAGATCATCTGGAAATTGAAATCACTGAAAACACATTAATGCATGATACTGATGATGGTATTCAGAAGCTTACTGAACTTAGTAACAATGAAATAAAAATTGCAATTGATGATTTTGGTACAGGCTACTCATCGTTAAATTATCTTAAGCGCTTACCAATTGACACATTAAAAATCGATCAATCATTTGTGCGTGACATGTCTAATAGTGAAGAAGATTCCTCTATTATCAAAGCGATTATCGCTATGGCCAAGGGTTTAAATCTAAATATCATTTCTGAAGGTGTGGAAACTGAAGCCCAGCTAGAACAATTGAAAGCATGGCGTTGTAAAAACATGCAGGGGTTCCTGTTTGGTAGACCGATGCCTGATACACAAGCCATAGACATGCTTAAAAACAATGACATGATGCTGAAGCATTCAGCAATAAAATAAATTTACTTAAATTTATTTTGAAAGGCCAATGGTAGTACATACTATCATTGGCCTTTTTTATTTTTATGCCGCCTTATTCTGCTGATGCATCATGACTAACAACTGAGCTTCAGTTTGGCTAATATGACAAAGCTCAGCAATATTTTCAGCTGTATCCCCTTTCTGAGCCAGGCTAATCGCATAACTATAAGGTGAGTTACTCTGCACTTCACTCGACATGTCGTCGATTCGTGCAGCTAGCTGATGCATTTGCTTTTCTAATTTAATAAATCGCGCGCCCAAACCAATAGTACCTGCATTAAGTGCTGTGAGTTCGCTATTTAGTTGATTCGAATGAAGTGTTTTATGAACATCCTGCTGGATATTTTGAAGCTGTTTTTTTGTCCATACAAATAATGCTAATGACATTAAAAACAGTAAACTTGATAATAATAATACGAGTGCATTCATTTTACTCTCCCAGGTATATGACTTGGCACAACACCTGAAAGAGTAAACCTTGAATTAGAAACCGCCCATATCAGACCATTCATCATCAGTGAGAAGCTTGTTCAAATCCACAAGAATTAATAGCTCTTCACTTCGGCTTACAACCCCTTCAATGTATCGGGCTGTTTCATCATTACCAACATTAGGCGCAGTTTCGATTTCGTTAGAGTAGATGTCGACGACTTCGGAGACGCTATCTACTACAATTCCAACCGTTTGATTCTCTGCCTCTATAATGACAATTCGTGTAGCATCATCCATCTCTTTTGGCGGTAAACCAAAACGATTACGTGTGTCGATAACAGTAACAACATTACCACGCAGATTAATGATACCAATTACATAATTCGGAGCGCCGGGTACAGGTGCAATTTCTGTTACTCTGAGAACTTCTTGAACCAGCATTACATTAATGCCGTAGATCTCTTCATTTAGACGGAATGTTACACACTGTCTGTGTTCAACAACTCCGCTTTCATTATCACTCATATTAAGTGCTCCACTTATCATTACTCTTGCAGTTTATATGCCAGTTTAATTTGATTGACTAATTGCATAGTCTGGCCAATCAACAAATTTATTTTTTGTACACTGATATTACGTTAATAAACCAGAGCACAAACTCATGAATTAAAAATTTATATGATATAGATTTTAGACCAGATCAATATAAACGCCACCTATATAAAACATCAGTATGCCGGAAACTATCAGCTATATCGCGCTACTTGGGGCTTTCTGTCAGCATTTGAGCGAATACTTCTGTATCCATAATGGCACACAAATGCTCTAGCGATGTTCCTGATAACCAGGCTCTTGTTTTCTTGTTCTTACGCCATTTAACATCTTCTTTACTGAGCCAGATAACATCACCTATGCTGTCACAGGCTAGTCCCCATTTAAAATCGTCAACCAGTAATATATTGCCTAGCCGATTTAATGACGTTTCTTCGATTGTATTATGACGATTTTCTGGCATTACCAATAATGCCGTATCAATAACTTTAACCTGCTTTTCTAAATGCTTAATAAGCCCTAAATACCAACTTGTTTGATTGGGCGTTTCAGTTATTTCATCTTCATTCCAGGATATAACACTGTTCAACTTCACCAATGGTACCGCTAAACTTAAACCCGACACATTGAAAAGCAAACATTGGAAGCGCTCTTCAGCCCAATCGGGCACTCCTGAATCAACAGCTTCTATTACTACTTCAGTCTCTTTTTCAACAACAGTTTCAACTAATACTTCTGTTGCGATTTCAGTAGCTGTAACAGTTTCAATCTCAGGCAATGCTGCTGGCACTTGCGCAACGAGGTTTTCCAAACCTATTACTACTGGTGTTTCTACCTTAGGTTCTTCATGGGGTAGACTTTGTATATCGGTCTTAACCAATTTTACTTGAGGCGTTTCTGAATTTATTGAAGACACTTCCTCATCTGGTATATCTAGTAACAAGGCCTCAAGATAGTCATATATTGCTTTATCCTGCGTTGTTTCATTTGCGCCACTCATGCTATATATCTCCCGCAACTGATAGAGTAGATTCATCCTGCTCTAACAAGAAATCGAGTAAATGCGAATACGCCCTGCTACCTTTACAGCTAATGCGCTCTATTGAAAGCGGGATACCTTTCTGACTCGCTTCACGAAATTGCGTATCAATTGGTATGACACCACCCCATATATTTTCTTTATACTGGCTACGTAATGTTTTTAGTGTTTCATTAGAGGCTTTTAAGCGTTGATCGAAGAAAGTCGGAATAATGCTGTAGCACACCTGTTGTTTACGCGCCTTCTGTATCATCGACATGGTATGCACCATTCTCTCTAAGCCTTTTAATGCTAAAAACTCGGTTTGTACGGGTATCAACAAACGCTCACATGCAGCCAACGCATTTACCATCAATAAACCAAGCATCGGAGGGCAATCAATAATTACAAAATCGTAATCATCCTGTATTTGCCCCATAGCCTTTTTTATGACCAGGCCCATGCCATCTTTGGCACCTAACTGTCGATCTAATGTAGCCAGAGCGGATGATGCAGGAATAAAATCTAATCGATTGAATTTCGTCTTGTGTATAACCGACTTGGTATTTAAAGCGTTTTTTAAAGATTGCTGATATAAGTCATAGGCGCTTCTATCGATGCTGTCCGGGTCCTCTCCAAAATAACTGGTCAATGAACCATGTGGATCAAGATCAACCAACAGAACGCGGTAACCACGCTTTTGCATAACCCCTGCTAGCGTGACAGCAGAAGTCGTTTTCCCTACACCACCTTTCTGATTCGCTGTTGCCCATACTTTCATCGATTACTCCTCATCATTTACGGAGTCTCGAAGATGGAACGAACCGGTTCAGCTGCTTGTATGCCATTAATCGGTTCTTCGAAAGCAGAAACTGGAACAACAGGTTCAACCTTGCTATCTACAAAAGGTGAGGTCTCTGCAAAAACATCCTCACCCGTCATCATACGTATAACAACACGTCTATTTTTTTGCCGGTTTTCAATTGAGTCATTCGCTGCTGTTGGCCTGAACTCACCATAACCAATTGCTCCCATACGCGCAGGGTTTATTCCATTTTGCGCAAAGAGCCGAACAACTGATGACGCACGAGCAGTGGATAATTCCCAGTTTGTTGGGAACCGGTTATTGGCAATAGGTACGTTATCGGTATAGCCAGAAACATATAATGGGTTGCTGGTGGCTTTAATAACATCCGTCAATTCTGCAAGAATACCGGCCGCCTCGGTCGATAAGGTTGCATCGCCAGAATTAAAAAGTAGATTAGATTTAATTTCTATTTCTAACCATTTTTCGTTCCCCTTTACTGCAATCATGCCTTTTTTGACCCATCTTTTGAGTCTTTTATCTAATGCGGCTGCTGTTTCTTTCATTGAGACCAGACCAACCTGACCTTTTAAACCTAAGGCAATCGGTGCACGTTGTACCGAAATACCTAATTCGGCACCTATGGGGAAAGGCGAACTGGACTGGTGACTAAATGCTGTACTGACCGAATCAGATAACACACGATACTTACCAACATTTACATTTGAGACTGAATACATCACAACAAAAAAAGCAAACAATAGAGTAATAAAATCGGCATACGAAACCAGCCAACGATCAGTTGACTCCTCTGGTTCAATATCTGTTATGCCTCTGCGTCTCATATTTATTATGCTTTGTTACTTTTAAATCTATAAAGCTACCACTGAATATATTGTTAGAGTGCTGCAACAATCTATGCGTGTCCCAGATAGCTTTGTAATTTGGCCTGTAAGCTACGTGGATTTTCACCCTCTGAAATACTGACAATACCGACTAACAACATTTCATATTGTATTGACTGCTGCTTAACCAGTGCTTTTAATTTTCCAGCCATTGGAAGAAGCACCAGGTTAGCAATACCAACACCATAAATTGTTGCTACAAAGGCAGTCGCTATACCACTGCCCAGTTTTTCTGGATCAGCCAGATTATTCATAACATGAATTAAACCCATCACCGCACCTAAAATACCAATAGTGGGACTATAACCACCCATTGATTCAAATACTTTGGCTGCCTGTGTATCATGCTGTTCTATCATGTGTATTTCTGTTTCCAATATCTCGCGAATATCGTCCGGCTCATTACCGTCTACTAACATCTGCAAACCTTTACGCGAAAAGAAGTCAGTTTCATTTTCGGATATTTCTTCCAGAGCTAATAAGCCTTCTCGGCGAGATAACTGACTCCAGTTAATAATTTTATCGATAGTTTCAATTAGATCAATTTGCGGAGTGACAAAAACCCAACGCACAATAACCATTGAGCGCCAAAAAACCGGGAGCGATGTCTGTAATAAAACAGCCCCCACGGTACCGCCAACAACGATTAGAAATGCTGTTAATTGAAATAATTGGCCGATATGACCGCCTTCGAGCAGGTTACCACTAATAATAGCGATAACAGCTACAGCGATCCCGACAATACTCAAGATGTCCATATTAGGTATTGGTAGCAAGTTTCTTGCCTATTTCTTTCAAAGGCAAAATTTGTTCCGCAATATTAGCTACAGCCGCGGGCATACCATAGATGGTACTGGTGGCTTCATCTTGTGCCCAGATAGTGGCACCACGATTTTTGAGTTTAGTACAACCTTCCCTGCCATCGGCCCCCATACCCGTTAATATAATGCCAAGAGCTTTGTTGCCCACTGCACTATTAACCGTATCAAAGGTTACATCGACACAAGGTTTATAATTCTGCATAGGATCCGTTTCTTCAACAATCCTTACCATCATGCGTCCAGCACGCTTCTCCATCTTCATTTGCATACCACCAGGCGCCAAAAGAGCGGTTCCCGGTGTTAATAGATCACCATCTTTTGCCTCACGTACTTCTATTTTGCATTGCTGATTTAAACGAGCGGCAAAGGCTTCGGTAAATTTAGCCGGCATATGTTGTACCAGTAAGATGGGTAAAGGAAAACTACTTGGTAACTGAACTAATAATTCCTGCAATGCAACCGGGCCACCCGTAGATGTACCAATCGCTACAATTTCATAGTCTGATGGTTTAAATGCTTTGTTACTGCGGCTAACAGGTGCAGCCGAAGCTGCAGTTGAAGGGGCAACGGGTTGCCGCTGCTGCAGGCCTGCGCTTCCTGCTGGTGATGTAATTGGCCGAGTTGGTGGAGTAGTAGTGGGAGCTATTCTGGAACGCGGCGACACCATCGCTTTAACACGTCCACACAGAATAGTACGTGCTTCGGCTTTGTCATTGGAAATATCATCGAAGCGCTTGGGTAAAAAATCTACCGCACCGGCTTCCAGAGCATCTAATGTTGCTTGCGCACCATCATATGTTAATGAAGAAAACATAATAATCGGCACAGGCGTCTGCCGCATTATTTCGCGCGTCGCATCTATGCCATTCATCACTGGCATTTCAATATCCATGGTAATGACATCTGGACGACAGCTGCGAGCTTTAGCGATTGCATCTTTGCCATCAACCGCTGTCTCTACAACCTCAATCATAGGGTCTGAATCAAGAATTTCTGTTAATCGTCGACGGAAAAAACCAGAATCATCAACGATTAAAACGCGTATAGACATTTATACTTCCTGGGGTAAACAATTCAATGAGAGGTTAACTATAACCTTTAATACCCTTTGCCTGCACGTGCTTTTAACAAACTTGGAATGTCCATTATCAACGCTATACCACCATCACCGGTAATTGTTGAACCGGCAAACTCGGCAAGGTTCTGCAACATAGCTCCTAATGGCTTTATTACAACCTCTTCCTGCCCTATTACCGAATCGGTCACTAGCCCAATCAGGCGACTACCCACCGTTACAATAATCACCTGTCCCTTACCATCACCAGAGGTATGCTCCTCTCCAGGCTTCAGTAACCAGTTGGATAAGTAATAAAGTGGCACTGCTTTTTCACGTACCATGACCATTAACTGACCATCAACCACATTGGTTTTACGTGTTTCGAGTTCAAAAATCTCATTTACATTAGCGAGTGACAGAGCAAACGTATATTCGCCTAGAGCAATCATTAAAGTAGGTAAAATAGCTAAGGTTAACGGTACTTTAATCGTTAAAATACTGCCTCGACCTAAGACCGAGTCAATATCCAGAGTACCATTTAACTGGCTAATTCTAGTTTTAACAACGTCCATGCCGACGCCACGTCCAGAAATATCAGAAATTTCATCTTTCGTGGAAAAGCCAGCCATAAAGATCAGACTAAAGCATTCTTTGTCATTCAGGCGCGCTGCAGCTTCTTCATCCATCAAACCTTTTTCAACGGCCTTACCACGCAGTACCTCGGGATCCATACCCGCACCATCATCTTCAATGGATAGTAGAATATGGTCACCTTCCTGTGTCGCAGATAAACTAACAGTACCCTGTCTCGGCTTACCTTTCTTTTCACGGTCATCTGGCAATTCAATACCATGATCTACTGCATTTCGTACTAAGTGAACCAAAGGATCGGCAAGTGCTTCGACCAGATTTTTATCCAGATCGGTGTCCTCACCCATCAATTCGAGCTTAATTTCTTTATTGATAGAACGAGATAAATCACGCACCACTCGAGGGAATCGACCGAATACCTTTTTAATAGGCTGCATTCGGGTTTTCATAACTGACGTTTGTAGGTCAGCTGTAACCATATCCAGGTTAGTAATTGCCTGCGTAAGCTGACCTTCAGGCATATTAGCCCGTAATGTTTGTAAACGATTACGCACCAGTACCAATTCACCAACCAGATTCATCATGTCATCCAGACGCTCAGTATCTACTCGAACTGATGTTTCTGCTGCTGGCTTTGCGGGAGCGGCGGGTGCGGCAGCAGCGGGCTTCGGTGCCGCTGCGGGTTTCGGTGGTGACGCAGGCTCTGGGGTTTCTGGGACAGGTGCGGCCTTAGGCTTAGCGACATCAGCAGTTGGGCCTTTACCCTTACCATGCATATCGTCCAGTAATTTATCGAACTCATCATCCGTGATCACATCATCGCCGGAGGATGCAGCTTCAGCAGGCTTATCTGCTGGCGCTTCACTTGCTGCAGCGGTTGGGCCCTTACCTTTACCGTGCATATCATCCAGCAACTTATCAAACTCATCATCAGTAATGGCATCACTGTCTGATGACTCGGCCTCTACAGGCTTAACTTCACTGTGCTGTCCTTTACCGTGAATTTCATCGAGTAAGGATTCGAATTCATCATCAGTAATTTCGTCACTATTGGATTCACTAGTTGAAGGTGCTTCACCATTAGAGTCCATTGCATCTAATAATGCATCAAACTCATCATCTGTTTCGTCATGTACTGGCGCCGCAGCGGGCTCTTCTGCTAATGGTGTTTCTACTGCTACCGCTTCCTGTATAGTGGAGGAAGCATCGTCTTCAGGCTCGTTATCACCTGGGACAGAATATACCTTGAGTCTGGCTAAAAGTTCGGCGGTCGCCGGAGTGGGGTCTATACCAGTCTGAATTTCAGAAAACATATTTTGCACAGCATCTAAGCCCTGCAAAACACTATCCATTAAACCTGATGAAACGATTCGGTCGCCCTGACGAAGTACGTTAAATACATCTTCACATACGTGGCAACAGTCCACCATTGCATCCAATGCTAGAAAACCTGCACCACCTTTTACCGTATGAAATCCCCTGAATACGGCATTGAGTAAATCAGCATCTTCCGGAGACTGCTCCAGACCGACTAACTGCTCACTTAGAAGATCTAGTATTTCACCAGCTTCAACCAGAAAATCCTGAAGTATTTCATCATCTAGATCAATTGCCATTTATGACCCTTTCAGACCTTTATTTTATTTATAAGCATTATGTCGGCAGATATTCATTTTCATATAGGGTAATTACCAACATTTTCAATAATTTTTAACTTATTGAAAATAAAGGCCAGAACTACCATAGATTTTGCCGGCTTTGACTAAAATCCTAAACTTGCTAACAAGTCATCAACATCATCCTGACCTTGCATTACATCAGGTGATGTTTCCTTACCAGGAACCTGCGGTCCATCTAACTTGGTTTCCTCTTTGGAATCTAACTTTTCTTCTTTTACAAAGTTTTCACCCTGTATTTTAACAAGAGTAACCAGGTTACTTTCAATTTCATGCACCAGGTCTATAACCTGACGAATAATTTGCCCTGTTAAATCCTGAAACCCCTGAGCCATCATTATTTCTGTAAATCCAGATAGCAACTTACTGGTCATCTGCTCGGATTCATCAAAAAATGTTTCTACGTCATGCCCCATTTCGCGCAATTCATCCTGAGACAATTCACGTTTACGGAATTTTTCCCACTGGGTTTTCAGCTGATGCGCTTCACCACCAAGCTTTTCAGCTAGTGGACTACTGTCTTCAATAACAGCCATTGCGGTATTTGCTGCCTTTTCTGTCATTTCAATAACATACTCGAGGCGATCTTTTGCATCTGGGATATCGACTTCAGCCAAATCAGCAATACGATTATCCATCCGAAACGTCATGATTGAATCATGTATTTCGCGAGTCATTTTACCCAGCTCTTTAAACAGGCTGTTGTCACGAAGATTATTTAATTCGTCTATCTGACTTTCAAGTTGCTCGTCGCTAGTTTCCGCTGATTCCAGGCTAGCAACCAGTGCTTGCGCTCTTTCTAACAGGAGGTCGCGATTAATTGGCGTGCCGTCCATTAATACCTCCATTACCCTTCAATACGCTCGAATATCTTTTCAATTTTTTCTTTAAGGGTCTGCGCCGTAAATGGTTTTACAATATAGCCATTCACACCTTCTTGAGCAGCCATTACTATCTGCTCTTTCTTGGCTTCTGCAGTTACCATTAAGACCGGAAGACTTTTTAACTTTTCGTCAGCACGCACAGCGCGCAACAAATCGATACCAGTCATGCCAGGCATATTCCAGTCAGTGACTAAAAAATCAAAGTTACCCGATTGAAGTTTAGGGAGGCCGGTATTACCGTCATCAGCTTCTTCAGTGTTATTAAAGCCCAGATCTCTAAGCAGGTTTTTAATAATTCGCCTCATTGTGGAGAAATCATCCACGATAAGGATTTTCATATTTTTGTCCAAGGCGGAGTTCCTTAGTGTTTGTGGTTACTACGGATTTTGGCAGACATTTGAGCAATTACCAGTATAAAGATGTTATTTCTTTCAGTATTTACAATACTTTAGCTAAACTAAAAAAAAGGGGTCTTTAACTTAAGCAGCTCTTATCCACCAAAAATTAATTAAAACAATAGCCCTAAGGCCAACTACAAAACATCAAACAGCACATACTTATGCTGTCCAATCTCTCATCTTACTACGTATATTTTTTAATGCCTGACTATGTATTTGGCTTACCCTTGATTCTGAAATTTCCAGCACCAAACCAATTTCTTTTAAATTAAGTTCTTCATTGTAATACAACGACATAACCATTTGCTCTCTCTCCGAAAGCGTTGCAATTGCCTCAGTCAAATTAACTTTGAAGCTACTACTATGCAAATTTTCCAATGGATCGCTTTGCGACGATCTCAAACGATTTTGAAAACCGGGATCTTCTTCTGTTTGATCCAGACTCAATATTTGCGCATTCGCGCTATCTCGCTTAATAGTATGGTAATCATCCAGTGTAATCTCGAGTCTATCAGCTATTTCCTGATCTTTAGCATCACAACCCGTTTCATTTTCTATAACACGTACAACTTCGCGCACCTGACGCATTTTACGATGCAGCGACCTTGGTGACCAATCGGCATGTCGCACATCGTCCAGCATTGATCCGCGTACACGAATACCCGCATAGGTTTCAAAGCTCGCACCTTGCGAAGGATCATAATGCTTAGCGGCTTCAATTAAGCCCAGCATACCTGCCTGAATTAAATCATCCACCTGTACATTAGACGGCAAACGGGCAACAAGATGATACGCAATGCGCTTTACCAAACTGATATGTTCAATAATTCGCTGATCACGTTGATCTTTTTGCATCTCTGCGTACATTGTATTACCTGCATTCATAGGCACTTATAAAAACTCCGTGCGATGCTAGCCAGCGGCACTAAACTTAATTAATCGTTCTACAAAAAACTCTAAATGCCCCGATGCAGACTGCGGCACCGGCCACGACATGACTGTCTTAGCTATTTTTCTAAAAGCCACTGATGAAGGGCTTTGTGGAAAAGACTGCAAAACAGCGCACTGTTTTTTCACCGCTTTCACCAAATATTCGTCATATGGAACAGCGCCCATAAAGTTTAAAGTTACATCTAGATAATAGTCGGTAACACGACTCAATTTTTTAAATAACTTAATACCTTCCTGGGGGTCACGTACTGAGTTCGCTAAAATATTAAATTTCTGCACACCATGATCTTCAGACATAACCTTGATCAAGGCATATGCATCAGTAAGTGAGGTAGGCTCATTACACACCACCACTATTACTTCATTCGATGCCTTAACAAAACTAACCACACCATCCGATATACCCGCAGCGGTATCCACTACCAATACATCAAGTGGCATACTGAGGTCACTAAAAGAACGAATAACCCCTGCATGTTGACTGGGGCTTAATTCAGACATCATCTGCATACCTGATGCGGCGGGAATAATTTTCAACCCTTCAGGGCCATCAACCACCACTTCTTCCAGAGAGCGTTCGCCTGAGATCACATGTGACAGGTTATATTCCGAACGTAGACCTAGCAATAAATCGACATTGGCCAGACCTAAATCCGCATCCAGCAATAAAACACGCTGCCCAGCTTCAACCATAGCAAGCGACAGGTTTACCGATACATTGGTTTTACCTACACCACCTTTACCACTACTTACTGCAATTACCTGAACTGGTTTTTTGGAGGCCATTCGCCTTATACCCGCTGCCTGATCATTCATATATGTGTTACATCTTAATCTAAATTATAGATGACTCAATAAGCTTATCTCAGCCTCAAAGCCTCTTTATCTTTTTAAAGCCTTAAGTCTGGCATTGACGAATTAAATTCGGTCGCCATAAACTCATCGTCTACGTGCAACGTATGCCGTTTACTGTACTCAATCATCTTATTCACCAGCTCCTTTGCACGAGCAGGCTGAATATCTTCTGGTACTTTCTGGCCGTTACTCACATAGGCCACAGCCAACTTCTGTTTCACCACCGCACTCAAAACACCACCCAGACTCGCCGCTTCATCAAGCTTGGTTATTATGCATCCTGCAGGGTTAACGCTCTTAAATGCTGTTATTACCTCATCTAATGTAGAAACCTGCGCATTAGCCGATAGTACCAAATAAGGTTTAATGGCTGATGACACATGCTTTAAGTGAGCGAATTGCTGACTTAGGCCAATATCACGCTGACTCATGCCTGCGGTATCAATTAGCACCAGCTTTTTGTCATGCAATTTATGCAATAACTGCTGTAATTCCTGGGTATCATTTGCGGAGTGAACCGGTACGCCGAGAAGACGACCATAGGTCATAAGTTGCTCATGAGCACCGATACGGTATGTATCCGTACTTATTAGCGCAACATGACGTTGTCCGTGCTGCATAGCGAAACGCGCAGCTAGTTTGGCGATGGTTGTTGTTTTACCTACGCCCGTAGGCCCAACCATAGCATAAACCCCGCCCTGATTTAAAATATCATCGCCAGCAATCGGCAATTGATGCACCAATTGCTTAAGTGCTGCCTGCATTGCCTGCTCAACATCCGTTAATTTATCCAGCCCCTTGGCCAGATATTTACATATTTCCTGACTTAAACCCATTTCGGTCAGTCGCTTATACAGGCTCACGCGCAAGGGATGCTTACTTGCCATTTCACTCCACTCACCAAGTACCTGCTGATTTTCAATCATTGCACGTAATGACTTAAGCTCATCATGCATTTGCGTCATGCTATCTGTCAGTGGTGCCTGCTGAGCCTGTACTAAACCCGCAGCCTGATGCTCGGATTGCTGCTGCATTTGTGCCAGAATTTGCTCTTTAACTAACTGTTCCAAATCCTGTGTCGGATTTGTTTCTAGTGAAGGCTGCAATGAACTGTTTTCATGCTGCTCACTCTGAGCATCTTCAAAATTTTCTAGCTGATAACCTTTCTGCAAATCATTTTCTTTATGCCTTAACTGCTGAGCACTTAATGTTTGTGATTCCTGATTTTCAACTCCAGGTATTTCTGATTCATTTTTTTCTGACAGATATTGTTGCTGCTGCAATTCTCGCTCAGCACCTGCTCGTTCATAATATGCTGCAGCACTATCCGGCCTGCTCTCAACTAAAGATTTATCTAATGCATTATTAATTAATGCCTCATCATAATCACGTGCTGCAAGTATTTCGACTTTCCCATCCACTACACGATTTGATAAAATAACCGCTTCTGCACCCATTTCATCTTTTACTATTCGCATAACAGAGCGCATATCATCAGCGACAAAACGTTTTACTTGCATGATGTTTCTCCGATGTTTCTATTCTTTAGTTTTTTAATCATATTATTTATAACTATTTAAAAATTAATTTAAATTAATCGGCGCCTACTGCGGCAACCACTTTAATACTTTTGTTATCCGGTATTTCACTATAGGAAAGTACGTTTAAGCCACTAATAGAATGACGCACCAACTGAGCGAGCCATAAACGTAAGGCAGGTGCCACCACTAAAATTGCAGGCTGCCCTGACATTTCCTGTTTCTTTGTTACCGTTTCTAGTGACTTAAACATACGTTCTGTTAAACCAGGCTCTATCCCCATAAAACCTTGCGAGCCATTTTGTGCGGATTGCAGCAATAGCTGCTCTAAAGAAGGTTCCAGTGTAATGACTGGCAAGTCCTGTTCTATACCATTTATTTTTTGCACAATGGAACGACCCAAACCAATACGCACCATGGCAGTTAACTCTGCGGGGTCTTTTATATGCGCTCCATATTCAGCAAGTACTTCTGCAATGGTACGAATATCACGTACCGATACGCCTTCACTTAACAGATTCTGTAACACCTTAACCAATACACTTAAAGGCAATAAAGCCGGCACCAGATCTTCAACCAATTTAGGGGACTTTTGCGCCAGATTATCCAACAGTTGTTGCACTTCTTCATGACCCAACAACTCATGTGCGTTGTCGTGTAATACCTGATTAATATGTGTCGCGACTACCGTGCTTGCATCTACCACGGTATAACCCAATGTTTGCGCATGATCACGCATACCGGATTCAATCCACACCGCTGGTAAGCCATAGGCTGGGTCTGTTGTAGGCGTACCCTGTAATTCGCCATATACCTGGCCGGGGTTAATTGCCATTTCACGTTCAGGGAACACACTACTTTCACCGACAGGTACACCGTTTAATGTAATGCGATAAGCATTGGGAGTTAAATCTAAATTGTCACGAATATGTACCGAGTGAATCAAAAATCCTAATTCCTGCGATAGCTTTTTACGCACGCCTTTAATACGTCCCAAAAGCTGCCCGTTCTGGTTTTTATCTACCATCGGAATCAAACCATAACCTACTTCCAGACCAATCAAATCAACTGGCTGAACATCTTCCCAGGACAATTCTTTATTTACCGGTGGAGCAACCGGTTTTTCTTCCATCTCAATTTTTTCTTCCAGTACACCAAGCGCCTGTTGCTTATCCATCCATTTTGCAGCGCCAACTAACAAAGCAGCAATACTCAAGAATGCAAAATTAGGCATGCCGGGAATCGCGCCTAAAAGTCCAACAATCCCGGCGGTCACCCAAAGAACTTTAGTGTTGCCAAACATCTGATGTTTAATTTGTTCACCAATGTCATGGGCACGCGAATCACGGGTAATAATAATCGCCGTTGCACTGGATAATAGTAAGGAAGGAATTTGCGCAACCAGTCCATCACCAATGGTGAGCAAAGTGTAGTTACGAATCGCATCAGCGGCCTGCATATCGTGCTGCCCCATACCGATTGCAAAGCCGCCTACAATATTAATAATTAAAATTAAAATACCGGCAACGGCATCACCGCGTACAAACTTACTTGCACCATCCATAGAGCCGTAAAAATCTGCTTCTGATGCAATCTCTTCGCGACGTAGTTTTGCCGTATCCTGATCGATCAAACCGGAATTCAAGTCTGCATCAATCGCCATTTGCTTACCGGGCATTGCATCCAATGTGAAACGCGCACTTACTTCAGAAACACGTCCCGCACCTTTAGTTACCACGACGAAGTTAATGATAACCAAAATCGCAAACACCACCAGACCGACTGCGTAGTTTCCGCCAATAACAAACTCGCCAAACGATTCAATCACACTACCCGCAGCACCTGTACCCGTATGGCCATCAAGTAAAACAATACGCGTTGATGCAACATTAAGGGCCAAACGAAATAATGTGGCTACCAGAATAATGGTTGGAAAAATAACAAAGTCTAGTGGACGACTCGCATACACACATACCAGTAAAACAATGATCGACAGACAGATATTAAACGTAAAAAACAAATCCAGTGCCAATGGAGGCATCGGGATAATCATCATCGCCATTAAGGTGATAACCATCAACGGCGCGATCAGGCCACGACGTCCCATACTACTGAGGTTGTTTAAAACTGCTTCCATCGTATTTACTCTTTAAGCGCAATTAAGACGCTTGCTACCATTCAGGCGTTTCTTCATCCAGAGGCGCATCCCCTGGCATATTTACAAACTTTTCAAACTCTTCTGGTACTTCTGGTTTAGGCCGTGACGGTTTTTTGCCGCCATTTTTTTGTACATCACGTAACTGGAATACATATGCCAGTACCTGAGCGACCGCCACATAGAGACCGTGTGGTATTTCTTGTCCTATGTCTGTTGTGTAATACAAGGCCCGTGCCAAAGGTGGTGTTTCCATCAATAAAATATCATTTGCGGCAGCCACACGACGAATAGTACCCGCCATCACATCCGCACCTTTCGCCAGCACCAAAGGCGCTCGCATGTTGTCAGGGTCATATTTCAGGGCAATTGCAAAGTGCGTGGGGTTGGTAATAATCACGTCAGCATCGGGCACTGCATCCATCATTCGAGCATCGGCCATTTGACGCTGCAATTGACGAATTTTACTTTTCACCTCTGGTTTACCCTCGGTGTCTTTCATTTCGTCTTTCACTTCCTGCATGGTCATGCGCATTTCTTTGCTGTGATCCCAGATTTGAAACGGCACATCAATCGCAGCAATCACCATTAAGGCAATGGTGATTAATAAAAAGGCCCAGGTAATTAACTCACCTGCTTTTACCAGAGCACTCTCCATCGGCATAAAACCAAGCTGCAGATAGTCATCTACATTGCTCCAGATAACTGCCAGGGCAACGGCGGCCACGAGAAAGAACTTAGCCATGGCCTTAACCAGTTCCATCAAACCCTTGGCCGAGAAAATCTTTTTTACACCTTTAATAGGATTAAGTTTACTTAGCTTCGGAGACACAGACTCCATACTAAAAGCCCATCCACCTATGCCTATAGGAGCAAATAAGGCTGCAAATAACATAAGCGCTAAAAAGGGAACGATGATCCACACACCATCAAAAATCGCCGAATAAAACCAGCGAATCATTCCCTGCGGATCAAAAATATCACTCCGCGTTGGCTGAAAATAATGCGTCATCAGGGTGCCTAAATCACTGACAATTGTTTGCCCCATAATAATCAGCGCACTCGCGGCCAGGGCAATAATCACCATGGTATTGAAGTCACGGGAACGGGCTATCTGGCCCTTTTTCTTGGCGTCTTCTAGCCGTTTGGCGGTGGGTTCCTCGCTTTTTTCAGCGCCTGATTCCGACTCAGCCATTACTTCATACTCAGTATTTTGCTAATGGACTCAAAACTATCCATTAACATTTGCGCGAACTGAGTAAAAATACTCGGCAAGCTGGCGGAAAGAAAAATAAAGCCCAGTAAAATCATCAGCGGGAAGCCCACTGCAAAAATATTTAGTTGCGGTGCTGCTCGGGTAATTACACCCATCGCTACATTCACCACCAGTAAGGCTGTTACCGCTGGCAAGGCAACCATTAGGCCGCCAATAAACATCTGACTACCCCAACTCACTACCGCATGAATACTCGGTAAAGAAAGACCACTTTCAGAAATAGGAATAATTTCGAAGCTTTGAATAACCAACTTAATGAGCAATAAGTGTCCATTCATAATCACAAACAACAAGGTGGCCATAACAATAAAAAATTGCGAAATAACCGGTACCTGTACACCATTTGCCGGGTCTACCATGCGCGCAAAGCCCAAACCCATGCCATTCGCAATCGCCTCACCTGCAACCACCAATGACTGGAAAGTCATCTGAATAATCAGACCCATGGAAACACCAATGATAATTTGTTGCGCCATCACACCCGCGGAGGCGAAAGAAATGGGATCAACCGCCGGCACCGGTGGTAATAATGGAATGGTTAAAACGCTTAGCGTGAAAGCTAAGACAACACGAATCTGTACGGGCATCATACGTGCACCAAATATCGGTGCCGCAAACATCATTGCGCTGATACGCACAAAAGGCCAGAAGATCCCGCCTAGCCATAATGTGATTTGTTCGGTTGTGAGGCTTAACATTTAGCTTGCGGCCTAACCCAAACGGAGAGGAATTTCTGTGATAAGCGTCCGTGTAAAATCAACCAGTATACTGAGCATCCACGGCCCAAATATCAATAAAGCAACAATCAATATACCTAACTTGGGTATAAAGCTCAGGGTCATTTCATTAATTTGTGTGGCTGCCTGGAACATACCAACCATTAAACCAATACCCAAAGCTGAAAGTAATAAAGGGCCACCCAATAAAGTAGTAACCCATAAGGCCTGGCTCGCCAACTCCATTACTGTGTCTTGTGTCATATAAACTCCCGTCGGATTTTTGACAAAAAAAGATCTTCAACTGAGTAATTGCAGGATGGGTGCCAAGCTTGTATAAACAGATGATTTACTTATAAATCAGCCATTAATAGAGGTCGAAATCACCATGGTTTATGTTTATCTGGCAACTGCCATTATCGCCGAAGTCATTGCAACCAGTGCCCTGAAGGCCTCACATGAATTCACCCGCTTAATACCCAGTCTGATTGTCATAACGGGTTATGCGACGGCATTTTATTTTATGACTCTAACCATAAAAACACTGCCAATCGGTATTACCTATGCGATTTGGTCTGGCCTGGGAATTGTTTTAATTACGATTGTAGCTGCGGTATTTTATAAAGAGATACCGGATATTCCGGCAATGATTGGTATGGCGTTAATTATTTTAGGTGTTGGGATTATTCATGTTTATTCGGATATCACAGCCTGAGACTTAATCATTTTCCTTATTGGTCGAATAAAAACATGGCCAGCTTCTGACCTAAGTAGAGACTCATAGTGTTGCAAAATTACAAAAAAATTACTTGAAGCCATGATTAAGAACATATTAGATTTTCTGTCTGATGCTATATTGCATTACATTAATCTTTATATTTAAAAATGAGCAATTCATTGTCTTCTAAATCACAAATTTTAAGCTCGCGGCAACAAATTGGCCTTCTTTTGGGGCCTGTCCTGTTTTTCATAGTACTTGCGCTACCTCAACCCATCGACATGCCAGATAACAGCATGCAAGTCGCCGCAGTGGCTGTGCTTATGGCAACATACTGGATGAGCGAGGCCATACCTATTCCCGCCACCGCACTTATGCCTATTGTGCTTTTTCCCTTACTGGGCATCATGGAGACTTCCAAAGTCACGCTGGCTTATGGCAATCATTTAATTTTTCTTTTTATGGGTGGCTTTCTAATTGCAGTGACCATTGAAAAATGGCAATTGCATAAACGAATAGCTCTGCGCACCATTCTGCTTGTTGGGGTATCGTCTAATCAGATTATTCTCGGTTTCATGCTGGCTACCGCATTTCTATCAGCATGGATCAGTAATACCGCCACCGCCATGATGATGGTTACCATCGGACTAGCTGTTATTAAACAGACCCAGTCCCACAGCACCAATGAACAAAATAATGATTCGTCCTTTGCTTCAGCACTGATGCTGGGCATTGCATATTCCGCATCCATTGGTGGCATCGCTACGCTTATTGGCACACCACCGAATGCCATTCTTGCCGGTGTGATTGAGACTAGTTACGGATACACCATAGGCTTTGCACAATGGATGAGTTTTGGCGCACCACTCTCTTTAATTATGCTTGGCCTGTGCTGGTTTTATCTCACTCATATCGCCTTTCAGTCTGAATTTAATGAACTACCCGGGGGAAAACAAAGCATACGCCGCCAACTGGATGATCTCGGCACTATGTCATCCGCAGAAATAAAAGTACTACTTGTATTTATTACGGTTGCAGCGAGTTGGTTAATTCGAGGCCTGTTCGATATTCAGGCCCTGGCATCCGTTGAAGACTCCAGCATAGCTATGGCAGGAGCCCTGTTGTTATTTATTATCCCAGCGGATTTTAAAAAAGGTGAATATCTGCTCGACTGGCACACGGCAAAAAATATCCCGTGGGATATTATGATTTTATTCGGTGGCGGTTTTGCATTAGCTGGGGGTTTTGTCAGCAGCGGCCTTACCGAGTGGATTGCCAATCAGCTGATAGCTTTACAGGGTATGAACTTAATTATTATTGTGTTCATGGTTGTTTTACTGGTTATATTCTTAACGGAAATTACATCCAACACCGCAACGTCATCACTACTGCTTCCAGTGATGGGCGCTTTTGCAATTGCTATACAGGTTCACCCATTAAATCTAATGATCGCTGTCGCTCTTTCCGCTTCTTTTGCATTTATGTTGCCTGTTGCTACACCACCTAATGCTATTGTATTTAGCAGTCGGCAAGTCAGCATACCGCAAATGGCTCGTACTGGTTTATGGCTGAATATTATTGGTAGTGTACTGATTACTTTTTTTATAATTTTTTACCTGCCGAAAATATTCGAATTATAAAACTTAAAATTTCGACCTAAAGAGTGGCAGACTCATTGATTTGTAAAAGATATAAATATATTTAGTGATTATAGGACTGGCATTAACTGAGAAAGATTAACACTATATTTTATTACTGAGACTCCGCCCACTTTTGCTGCTCCTCTAAAAGCAACTCTTCTTCACGTAATTTACGCATAGCTTCTTCATAACGGCGAAGCTTTTCATCTGCGGTTTTTTGTTTTTTCTTTTCCTCACTTTTTTTACGTTTTTCTTCATTTATTTTTTTAATCGCTAAAGCCTCTTTCTTCTTCTTGATTAAAGCTTCGCGTTTTTCATTCTCTAAAGCTAGCGCATCCTGTTTTTCTATTTCTCGAGAAATCTCATCTATTTCCGCATCTATCTCGGTATGACCCAATGAACTTGCCTGAGATAATAATGCTAATGACTTCTCAAGATCTTTATTCACACCGATACCGCGGCGATGCATCTGACCGAGTAGAATTAAGGCATTGGGTTCAGCAGTGTCAGCTTGCTGAATTAAGTCTGCAAGCCACTGGTTATGTTGTTGTGGTATAAATCCGCTAGACTTGACTTCAAGGTAGGTATAACGATTAATCGCTGGCTGATAGTCATTTTTTGCTGACAACTGATACCAATGACGAGCCTGCTCTACGTTTGGCTTTACTGATACGCCAAATTCGTAAAGAGTGCCAAGCTTGTACTGCGCTCGCACATTACCTTTTTTCGCTAACTTCTCCTGGAACATAAAGATACGTGCTCCAAATGTACCCAGTTCTTCTGCGTTTACAGTTTGAGACTGCAACATAAAGGAGAAAAGAAGCATCATCGGTAGAACGGTTCTTGCGCATATCACTATAATCTCACCTACTAATATAAGTACTAAATTTATCCACAGAGTTATAAGTATAGCCCACTGAATTTAAAGGATTGGCGAGAGAGAGATTTTTTTAGAAAAAACGATTAATATCGAGAAGATGAAGATCCCTTGATAGAACTTCTTTTATACAAAATGGGGTTACGACAACAAGCTCAATGCTAACTGTGGCAGTGTATTTGCCTGAGACAGTATGGTGATACCGGCTTGCTGTAAAATTTGACTACGCGTTAACGCAGCCGTTTCTTGTGCATAATCGGCGTCTCTTATACGTGAGCGGGCAGAACTATTATTTTCAATACTCACTTCCAACGAAGATGCAGCTGACTCAAGGCGATTTTGTACCGCCCCTAAACGTGCTCTTTCAGTATTAATAGCATCCAGTGCAGCATCAAACCGATTAAGCGCCTGAGAAGCATTACTCACGAGGTTGATATTTGATATTCCCAGATTACCTGTATTCATTCCCACTAAATCTATGTCGATAATCTCACCGACGTTAGCTCCCACCTGAAAGCTCAATGTTTTTGTGGTACTTAATTGAATAGCTCGTGAGCCGCTAGGGAAAGTCTCTGCAAAACCTAGCAAGGGATTATTATTGAGATTAGCGATATCTGGAACACTCCCCGCCCATGAGGTATCACGCGATCCGCCGTCAGCTTCGGCACCACCAATACCGCCTGTATCATCGGCATTGGTTAGGGTTAAACCGCCGATATAGGCAACACCTGTGGCCTGTACGACATTATCTATAAAAGTATCGGCATCTGTATAGTTAGCACCTTTGACTGGCTGCAGCACATCTGTGAAATAATTATTTAATGTACGCGAGGTATCAGCGGCCAGATATTCAGTCAGATGTTTAATCCCACCTTCGAAGCCTGCGCCCAGACTCTGAATTTCATCATGCAACATACGGGTAGCAACATAGGCTGCTGCATACTGGATATTGGTGGTATCCCAGTTAGAGCCCTGTATATTATCCAGCTCAGCAATAATCTGCCCTGCCGATGCACCTCCCGTTAATACATTATTTACACGGAAGTCTCCTCCAGGTACTAGCTCGGCGACACCCTCACTAAACCATTTGGGCATCTGACTAGCTCCAGCAGCGGTTCCCAAGCTGGTCGTTGCTGCCATCACAGCATGGGTCATTTCATGGGCGATCAACTGATCAAGCGGCTGGTTTGGCCAGTCACCCTGACTATCCATGACCGATAAAAAGGTGGATGTATTTACATGTAACTCCAGATCTTTTGAACCAGGGACGTAACTAACGAAGGCACTGGCATCACCGGTATCTTCATCCATAATAATTTCCAGATTATATCCACTGGCGGTAATACCCAGGTACTCTGTAACCACCTTTTCGCTCTGCTCTAGCCAGGATGTTTTCAGGCTTTCGAGTATGCGTTCCTGATCAACCGTTAAGCCTGAGCTGTCGGGATCAAATGTAAGTGTACTACTGCCACCGTCAAATAGTTTTACCGAGTTAAAGTCGGCGGTTTGCGTAATACGCCCCACTTCACTCATTAGCTGATCCATTTCAAGCTGAATGGCAGTGCGATCACTTTGAGAGTTGGTTGCGTTGGCTGCCTGAACTGCTAGCTCACGCCCACGCTGTATAAGATTATTTACTTCGCCGAGCGCACCTTCACTGGTCTGCATCATTGAAATGGCATCATTAATATTCGTTCGTGCCTGATTCATACCTCTGATCTGCGAGGTCATACGCTCTGAAATAGCTAAACCCGCCGCATCATCTTTAGCGCTGTTAACCCGCAGCCCAGTAGACAGCCGCTGTAGTGAAACACTCAGCTGACTCTGACTGCTATTTAAATTCCGCTGGGAATTTAAAGATGCGATATTTGTAGTTATAACTAAAGACATTACTCAGTAAGCAGCTTCTTAATAACTAATAAAAAAAATCATTTAAACTATTCCACTCTTATTTAAATTATATGCATCAATGACTCCACAAAGGCCTGTCATTAACTTATATATTTAAACACTCTTATACATCCGTGCCTTTCAGGCACAAATATCCCCATTAATTGTTAGCGGCAGAAACTAGATTAGATTTAGAAAAAACAGGAGAAAAATGAGACACAACTCGAGGAGATAATAATTAAGCCTTTAAAAATAGCTATTAACACCTCAATTGAAGAATTTAAGCATCGACCTTAATTAGCTAGCAGCACCAAACCAGAAAGATTCATCTTTTTCCAGAAACTCCTGCCACGACATATAGTGCGAGCCGTCACAGGAAAATGTCAGACTGATGAGTCCGTTAAATACATTGATTGAGGCTGAGCGTAAATAGAAAGTTTCGTCCGTAAGACGAAGCTTTTTCAATGTCTTTAATATCGATGTGATTTTCTCGCGAGGAATCAGTGCATCTTTAGGGTAGATGTGCGGTGAATAAATTAAGCAAACATCGGGGTCGGTCAGCGCCTCTGCATCAAAGATACGATAGCGAAAGGGGTCATTCATAAACCATGCGGTTGCACGACTACTGGAGAAGTGAATAACTACCTGAAACATACCTCGATCAATGATTAACTCCTCAATAATGGCTAGAGCAATGTCTATATCCTTATCCATTGGGCTTTCAATTCGACACTGTAAAAACACACTGCTGCGAATGGCAGGGTCACCTTTAATTTGTCGCCACTCTTCAGACTCTTCATAAAGCTCTGATGTGACTGGCAAGTCACGTAAATCGAAATCCACGCCAATATAACCCAGCAACTCCTCCCCACGCTTAACGACCTGTAGCGCTGTTATAGAGGGACGATTCACACGTAGACTGAGATATGCATCGGATAGTAAAAAACCTTCCTGTGGCACAGCTTCACGCATATATGGCCTATGAGAGCGATCTCGACCAAAGTGTTTCGGAACCAGACCATCAATGCTGACATTATCTGAAATCTGTAAGCCCTTCTCATCAAGCGCATACATGAACAAACCATTTGGCACGCTAGCAAAGCCGTTGAGCAGCACATTGTTCAGCCCTTCTCTATCACCCCACACCGGCCCACAGCTTGTAGCAAGCACTTCTAATGGAATAGATAAGCGCTCGGCAAGTACATTTCTTTGTCTTTGAACTGCATCTTTCCAGGTTTCTTTCATAATACTAAGTCACACATAAATCATATTTTAGGGAAGTATAAACAACGTGAGAATGACATACGACAAAACTAGTTTTTCATACTAGTAACCTCTTGAAGATATAGGAAAAAACCTAGAAAATGAAGAATTATTTCCTATTGAAGCAATTATTTATTACAACTGGATGACAGAAAGTAAAAAGCTCTGTTTAATTTAAAACTTTCCTTTTTTATAACTATTCCTGTTGCCTTAAACGGACATCTGGCAGATACTAAAATTCTCACTTAGCTTTAGTTTCATGCGCTTCTTAAACTTTAATAACTAACGTTTAAGCTATTAAAAACAGTAAAAAATTTTAATATGCCAGAAAAAACCAACAATGACTTAAGCTACCAATGCCTCACTGCCGTATTAGATGGTCTCGATGCACTGGTTTACGTGTCTGATATGGAGACCCTCACACTACTCTATATCAATAAATATGGGCGAGACACATGGGGTGACGTACAAGGTAAAACCTGCTGGAAAGTTTTACAGCAAGGGCAAGATGGCCCCTGTTCATTTTGCACTAATCATCTTTTACTTGATAAAAATGGACTGCCCACTGACGCGCATGTTTGGGAATTTCAAAATACAGTTAATAAACGCTGGTATCAATGCCACGATCAGGCAATCACCTGGGTAGATGGACGTATCGTTCGCATGGAAATTGCGACCGATATAACTGAATTAAAAAAATCTGAATATAAATTAATAGCTGCAAAAAAAAATGCCGAAGAACTAGCCAATAAAGATGCATTAACCTCTTTAAATAATAGACGTGCATTCTTTGAACTTGGAAACCGAGTATTCAAACAGGCAGTACGTTTCGAGCGCTCCGTCTCTGTGATTATGATAGATATAGATCACTTCAAACATATCAATGATAACTACGGGCACTCTGCTGGTGATCATGTACTGAGAGTAATTGCAAACCTACTACAAAAAAACATTAGAGAAATCGATATACTGGCTCGCATAGGTGGTGAGGAATTTGCTCTGATTTTACCTGAAACCAATATGGATAATGCACATCAACTGGCTGAAAGAATACGTCAAAGTATTTCTGATGAAGAAATTATATATAAAGACAATGTATTAAAAATCACATCCAGTCTTGGTATTTCTTCATGCACAGTTTCAAATCAGTCTCTGGAAGATATGCTAATTAAAGCCGATGATGCATTATATATTGCCAAAAAGAAGGGGCGCAACCAGGTAAAAACATGCACTTAAAGAATCGTGACACACATTTAAACAGTAGAATGAAATACTGAAGGTTCAATAAAATCTTTATGACTAATATACCTTGTATCATCACAGGCAAAGCTAAGCCCAACATAACCATTTAACATATGTATTGATCCATTACGCAACTCACTCCCACCTGAATTTTCACGCAAACCTGTTAGAGTCTCTAAAATAGGCATAATTTTTTTCTTATGAATACAACTATGTATTTTAGTACTCATAGATGAAAACAGATTCAAAAAATCACCTGCAAACACTTCCTCCGCTGTATATACTCTAAAACTATATGGATTATCCAGTGTCCAGCAAACAAGCTGACTACTGGAAAAATGCACCGCAATGTGAAAGACGCCTTTTTCCAACAAAAGCTGTTTTACAATTACCATGAGGTCAACTAGTCTGTCATCAAAGTGATTGGATAAACATGCTCGTTTACCAGGCTTTACTGCATTGTTAACATTAGAAACAAATTGACCAACTAGCGCTTGATTCATTTGCATATTGCTATCCTGTTTATTATCTTTATTTGATATTTTAAGGATTTATATTTCTAAAACATGACATTATCATGTCAATTTAATGAAGCTTGCAATTGAACTAACTCTGATATTTGCACTTACCCCAGCGTAAACTGATACATTTATTACACGAGATAATATGCCATGCCTAAGCCACCCAAAATGACCAAGCAGGAAGCAATTGATGAACTGCGCAAAGAAGCTCTGGAAATTGAAAATAGACCCAGCTCTATTACGGAATACGCTAGCATTGCTCATAAAGTCAAAATAAGGCGTGATCTTGCTGACAAACTAGAGAGAGAACTAAACAGCGAAAACGAAAGAGAACATTAAGCACGCAAGTTTTATTATGCCTACAGAGTAAAAAGTCACATAAACTGCACATCTAATCTCCCTGAAGAATATCAGTTACGTAGGACACTAAATCTTTCATTTGATAGCGACCTTTAGTCAGTACCTTATCCACACCTGGTATATCTCTAACTAATTCATGCCCTGATAAAACAATCACAGTAGGTGACTCTTTAAGCTCTCGTAATTGACGTAGTAAGACCTGCCCCGAACCATCAGGCAATGTAAAGTCTAATAAAACAAGGTTAAACTGCTCATTTGACAATAGCTTTCGCGCTTCTTCTACACTGCTGGTCTGCACCAGTTCGCCTAGTTCACCAATGGCACCCTGAATCATAAGCAGCGTACTATCATCATCTTCTACATGTAAAATACGTTTTTTACCCATTATTAGATATCCCTAGTCGCATTCATTTATAAGCAATTAAAGTATAGCTAAATGTAAATGAATAAATAGTTAAAACCTCAACTTCACCTTAACTCATTGAAAAATGTATAATTGCGAATCAGCATAAACCATACGTATAATTTAATGAGTGATTACGACAATCGATTCGGTGGAATAGCACGCCTATATGGACAAACAGCTATTGAAAAACTACAGCAGTCACATATATGCATAATAGGTATTGGCGGTGTTGGTTCCTGGGCGGCAGAGTCATTAGCCAGAACCGGCGTAGGCCAAATCACTTTAATTGATCATGATGATATTGCAGAAAGCAATATCAATCGACAAATACATTCCTTAAGTAACACTATTGAGCAGTCTAAAGTTGAAACGATGGCTGAGCGTATTCAACAAATTAACCCTTCTTGCAAAGTTAACATTATCGATGACTTTATTAGCACCACTAATTGCAAAGAGTATTTAGACAATGATTACAATTATGTAATCGATGCAATTGATAGCATTAAATTTAAATGCGCGATAATTTATTACTGCAAACGCAATAAAATCCCTATTATTACAACCGGTGGTGCTGGAGGCCTAACTGATCCAACAATGATTACTGTTTCTGATTTATCCAAAACCTGGAATGACCCATTAGCTGCATCAGTACGTTTGCAATTACGCCAGCAGTATGGCTACACAAGAAATATTAAACGAAGTTTTGGCATTAAATGTGTTTACTCCACTGAGCAGCAACGTTACGCAAAACCTGATGGCAGCGTGAATTATACTAAACCTGGCGTACATGGCGCCCACCTGGATTGCTCAATGGGTTTTGGTTCAGTGACTCACATTACAGCCACTTTTGGTTTTATTGCTGCCGCCAAAGTTATTGATGCACTCACTAACACACACAAATAATCTCACGTAAATATTATTCCTATATAGTTAGCTGCAACGCAATGTAAGGGATTAAGCAAAATATAAAAATAAGCATTTTATATAACCCCATTCCACCGTAATTAAATGCATTGAATGCAGGCTTAGATATATCAAAAAACTGACTATGTATTGCATACAACCAATTTTTACCCAGTAAAAAGATGCCTGACCAGATAATCAGCAATAAATAATTGAGTATCACGCTCCATAATAAAAAATCACTAACTTGTTGAATATTCACTTCATTTACTCCAGGTTAATTATTTAAGTCAAACTAATTACAATGTAGTATATTTTCTAAATAATTATAAACACTAGCGTAAACAATCATGAGTAAAATCAACTTAATGGCATTACGCCATTCAGCCTTTTACAGCCCGTACTTAATGACTATGGCAGGCGGTTACCTAAGTGACGCAGGTTTAGAGGCTAACTATGTTGTGCAGACACCTGACAACTTAGTGAAAGATCGTTTATTAGATGGTAGCTGTCACGTTTCACAATCGGCTGTTGCTGCAAGTTTTTCAGCCTTAGAAAATAATACTCCAGACAATATTCGCCATTTTGCACAAATCAATTCACGCGATGGATTTTTTATTGCCAGTAGACAACCATACAGTAATTTTGACTGGAAAGACTTAATTGGAAAGGATGTTTTAATCGACCATTTTTTTCAACCTCTAGCGATGTTGAAGTACGCACTGCACAAGAAAAATATAAATATTGATAGCCTGAATGTAATTGATGCCGGTGATGTGACTCAGATAGATAGCTCTTTCAGAAATGGCATGGGGGACTTCGTACATCAACAAGGCCCAGGGCCACAACAACTCGAAGCAGATGGACTGGCAACAGTTGTCGCATCAGTAGGTGAGGTTATTGGCCCTATAGCATTTAGTAGCTTATGTGCTACAGAAGACTGGCTACAGACAGATATGGCCGACGCATTTTTCAGCACTTACAAAGCATCACTCAAACAATGCCATCAGGATAGTGCTGAGAACATTGCAAAACAATTACAGGATTACGGTTTTTTAACTAATATTAATTACAATGTATTACATAACACGATTAGCACATACCAGACATTAGGATGCTGGGACCATGATGGCCAGATAGGCAAACTTGAATATCAAACCTTACTTGATGTATTTAAATACAGTGGACTGATTACTAAAGAACATGTTTTTGAAAAACTGATCACCTCAGTCATGTGACCTTCATGGAGCTTAGACATATTAAAACATGAGTAGAAAATTGAAGTAAAACTCACTTACTTCATCAAGGTCAACATCCATACCGCTCACACTCGTTACTTCTGTTTTTATATTGGCAAACTTTTTACGATATCCAGATTCAATCATAAGGTTACTATTTACATAAGCAATCCCTCCTATTTCTGCCCCATAAAGCAAACCGAACGATGCATCTGATATACCTACATCACTGTATTTCTGCAGCCCCGCCCCACCAGATAAACCGGCAAAAAAACTAACTCTCTGATTTAGCGGAACCAGATGATCAGCAGACACCGTTAATGCGGCAAGATCAAATGAGTCATAAGCAACATAACTTAAAGTTGAATTGAAGCGGTATTTTCTTTTGTAGTACTTGTCAATATATACACCAAATCCTGTAGCACTTTCGCTACGGCCAATAGAACCACCTGAGGCATTTATTGCCAGGTTCACATCCTGCCTGATAAGCGACACACCAAAAACAGCACCATCAAGCATATTACTGGCCTGTGCATAACTGGAAAATAAAGAGAGGAACAATATACTGATTAGTTTTTTCATTTACATATCCTTACATCTCTAAGGAAGAACTTTAGAGCAAGCAACCCCTGATCAAAGAGCTTTTATTGATTCGTAAAAAATCACCAACAAAAAAGGGGCCAAAGGCCCCTTCTTCATGTGTTACATAGTGAAAGATTAAGCGTCAGCTTTAACTTCAACTTCTTTCATACTTAGACGAATGCGACCTTGACGATCGATTTCAAGTACTTTGACTTGTATCTTCTCACCTTCAGAAAGTTTATCACTTACTTTCTCAACCCGCTCTTCGCAAATTTGAGAAATATGAACCAGACCTTCTTTACCAGGAAGAATTCTAACAAAAGCACCGAAGTCCATAATTTTGATAACTTCGCCTTCGTAGATCTTACCAACTTCAGCCTCAGCTGTAATCTGCTCGATGCGAATCTTCGCTGCTTCTGCAGCATCAAAATCGCTAGATGCAATTTTCACATTACCATCATCATCGATGTCGATAGTAACGCCGGTTTCTTCAGTGATAGATTTAATCACCGCGCCACCCTTACCAATTACATCGCGAATTTTCTCAGGGTTGATCTTCATCTTTAAGTAACGAGGTGCATAATGTGACATCTCAGTACTTGCTTCAGAAATAACCTTGTTCATTTCACCCAGAATAAACATACGGCCTGCTTTCGCCTGCTCTAATGCTTTTTCCATAATTTCTTTGGTGATACCTGTGATCTTGATATCCATCTGCAGTGCGTTAACACCGTTTACAGTACCGGCTACTTTAAAGTCCATGTCACCCAGGTGATCTTCATCACCTAAGATGTCACTTAGTACTGCGTAGTTATCACCTTCTTTCACAAGACCCATCGCGATACCAGCGATTGGCGACTTAACCGGTACACCTGCATCCATAAGTGCAAGTGAAGTACCGCAAACAGAAGCCATAGAGCTTGAACCGTTTGATTCTGTGATTTCAGATACAACACGAATTGAATATGGGAACTCATCCGTTGTAGGCATACACGCTAAAACACCGCGCTTAGCTAAACGACCGTGGCCAATTTCACGACGACCTGGTGTACCAACACGACCCGCCTCACCAACAGAGAATGGAGGGAAGTTGTAGTGCAACATGAAGTTATCTATTTGCTGACCTTCAAGCGCATCAATTTTTTGTGCATCGCGAGATGTACCTAGTGTAGTCACAACTAACGCCTGAGTTTCACCACGCGTAAATAGTGCAGAACCGTGAGTACGTGGCAATACACCTGTACGCACACTGATTGCACGAACGTCATCAACGTTACGACCATCGATACGTTTTTCGCCAGCAACAATGCGGCTACGTACAATATTCTTTTCAACTTTACCAAAAGCGCCTTTTACTTCGTCTTTGGTAAAGCCGTCATCAGATACTAACTTTTCAACTGCTGCATCACGAACTTTATCAACTGCAGCATAACGATCTAACTTCTCAGCAATTTGATATGCCGTTGTTAAGTCAGCTGTTACCGCATCAGATACTTGCTTGATAAGATCTTCGTTTGTTTCAGGTGGTGTCCACTCAATTGCTGGTGTGCCCACTTCAGCAGCCAACTCTTTAATAGAGTTAATCACTACCTGAAATGCATCATGACCAAACATCACAGCGTTCAACATAACTTCTTCAGATAACTGATCAGCTTCTGATTCAACCATTAGAACCGCATCAGTCGTACCGGCAACAACCAGATCCAACTGAGATTCTTTAAGCTGAGCATACGTTGGGTTCAAGATGTAATCGCCATCTTTATAACCAACACGACATGCACCTACTGGGCCTGCGAAAGGCGCACCAGAGATGGCCAATGCCGCAGAAGTACCAATCAGCGCTGCAATATCAGGATCAATTTCAGGGTTAAGCGACATTACTGTACAAATAACCTGAACTTCGTTTGTATAACCTTTAGGGAATAGAGGACGTATAGGTCGATCGATTAGGCGGCTAGTCAGAGTTTCTTTTTCTGATGGACGACCTTCACGCTTGAAGAAGCTACCTGGGATTTTACCAGCAGCATAAGAACGCTCCTGATAGTTCACAGTCAAAGGAAAGAAATCCCTTGGCTCTCCACCCTTTACAGCTACGGCGGTACATTGAACAACAGTACCATCCATATCTACCATAACGGCACCTGAAGCCTGGCGAGCTATTTCACCAGTTTCGATAGTTACGTTATGATCCCCAAACTTAAACGATTTTTTTATTGCAGTCACAGGTTATACCCTATTATCTGATTTTATTTGCTGTATACGCTTAACGACGTAGGCCTAGGCTAGAAATAAGATCTTTATAACGATCTGTATTTTTAGACTTAAGGTAATCTAATAACTTACGACGCTGGTTAACCATACGCAACAAACCACGACGTGAGTGGTGATCTTGCTTATGACCTTTAAAGTGCTCTGTTAATTGCACGATACGTGATGTTAATAGAGCAACTTGAACTTCTGGTGAACCTGTATCACCTTCAGCGCGTGCATATTTTGTTACGACATCAGCTTTAGCTGTAGCTGTCATTGACATAGTCAAAACTCCTGACTCGAATTGCCTAGAAAAAAGATTGCGGATTTTATCATGTTTTGCAGCCTCTACCAATGCCTTTAAGTAAGCATTTTGAATATATAAATATGCAACTGCTCACTTTAAGGACTTATTCTTTATTATTTTCATTCTGGAAGATAATAAAAAGTATTTCTATATTGATAAGAACGACGCACAGCCATTCAGCAGCACGATTAAAAAATTATTATTCTCATATATATCAATAAGTTAGATACACTCCAGCAATACCTTAACTCATTGATATAAAATTTTCATTACAACGAACCCAGCTGATGAACATAAACCGAGGAGTAAAACCTTACGAGAAAACCATCATTCGCTTAGGAGCTACTTTTCCATCATCCTGAATAAAACCAACACCAATAAAGCCTTCTGGTGCATAGATACGGATTTGACCATCACTCGGTGCACCGGATATTTGTACTGGTTGACCCAGCTTAATGTAATACGCACTATCTGCATCTAGCTCAACTTTAGGCCAATCTGCTATACCACTGTCGGTTTCAAGCAATGTTGCATCCAGCACATCCATGCCTTGCTCGGCAAGAGCCTCAAGCTCCTGCATAGTCATCATACCGTCCTGATAAGGCCCTACAGAAAGTCGCCTCAGTTCAGTTACATAAGCAACCGTACCCAGCTTTTCACCCAGATCTTCTGCTAAGGTCCGCACATAAGTGCCTTTTGAGCAACGTGTAAGCAACTCTGCCTCACCGTTTTCATAAGACAATAACTCATATGAATATATCGTCACTGGGCGCGCTTTACGCTCCACTTCAACGCCCTGTCTGGCCAAGTCATAGAGACGCTGACCATCTTTTTTAAGCGCTGAATACATGGGCGGCACTTGCAAGATATCGCCAAGAAATTCAGGCAGCTGCTTTTCTATATCTTCACGTGTTATATGCTCAAACGGCTTACGTTCAATAACTTCACCCTCTGCATCGGCGGTCGCGGTTTTCTCACCTAACTTGCATTTAAAGCGATAGGTTTTATCTGCATCCAGCAAAAAGGCTGAAATTTTTGTGGCTTCACCTAAACAGATTGGCAACATACCTGAAGCGAGTGGATCAAGACTACCGGTATGACCCGCTTTCGCGGCATCAAATAAACGCTTAACTTTTTGCAGGGCGTGATTGGAGGAAACTTTTAATGGCTTATCCAATAAAACAACACCGTGTATATTGCGCCCTTTATTTTTTCTGCGACCCATTTGAAAACCTGAGATATAAAGCTGAATTGAACTAGAGAACTAAAAATTAATCTTCTTCGGGAAAATCGGCATCTGATGATCGAGCCTTGGCAATCAAAGATTCCATTGATGTACCTCGCTCTATGCTCTCATCATATACAAACCTGAGTGAAGGAACGATGCGCGAACGTATACGCGAAGATAATTGATGACGCAAAAAACCCGCTGCATTATTCAGCACGTCTAAAACTGGCTTACGATCCTCATCATTTAATACCGTAATGTAAACAACCGCATTACTAATATCGCGACTTACTTTGACAGCGTTAAATGAAACCCAGGTAACGCGCGGGTCTTTAATTTCATCACGTACTAACTCCGCCAGTTCTCGACGAACCTGCTCAGCCATACGTTGTGAACGAGAATATTCTTTTGGCATGATTCAACCTTGGTATATAAGCCAGACTAGTAAAAACCAGCCTGACTTATAGACAGACTTTACAGTGTACGCTCTACTTCAATGCGCTCAAAGACTTCGATTTGATCGCCAACTTTAACATCGTTGTAGTTCTTAACACCGATACCACATTCAGTACCACTCTTAACTTCATCAACCGCATCTTTGAAACGACGCAATGATTCTAGCTCACCTTCGTAAATAACCACGTTATCGCGCAATACACGAATAGGTTGGTCACGCTTGATGGTACCTTCAGTTACGATACAACCCGCAATTAAACCAAACTTAGGCGATTTGAATATATCTTTAACCTCAGCCAGGCCGCGCATATCTTCACGGTATTCAATCGATAACATGCCTGTTAATGCTTTTCTTACTACATCAATTAAGTCATAGATAATGCTGAAGTAACGCATGTCAACGCCGCGCTCAGCGACTGATTTACGAGCAGCTGCGTCCGCACGAACATTAAAGCCAAGCACAACTGCATTAGATGCCGCGGCTAAGCTAATATCCGTTTCGTTAATACCACCAACACCTGAGGCAATAATTGCAACATCAACTTCGTCACTATCTGCTGCAAGTTTTAACAATGAATCTTTAATCGCTTCTAAACTACCCTGCACATCTGCTTTAAGCAGGATGTTAAGGTACTTAACTTCACCCTTACCAAGATTGGTAAATAATGAATCCAGCTTAGCCTGTTGCTGCGCTGCAAAACGAACATCACGCTCTTTAAAGTTACGGCTATCAGCCAACTCACGTGCACTTCGCTCATCCGACATAACCTGCACAGGATCACCTGCACCCGGCGTGCCAGATAGACCTAACACAACAACAGGAATAGATGGACCAGCCTCTGTTATCTGCTTGCCGTTTTCATCGAACATCGCACGAACACGACCATACTCCTGACCGGCTAGTAAAATATCGCCTTTCTTCAGCATGCCTTTCTGAACAAGAACCGTTGTAGTAACACCACGCCCTTTGTCCAGAGTAGCTTCAACAACAAGACCCTGTGCAGGACCTTCTGCTGGTGCTTTAAGCTCCATTACTTCAGCAGTTAAACTGATTGCATCTAATAAGTCATCAATGCCTTCACCGGTTTTAGCCGATACATTAACGAACATATTCTCGCCACCCCAATCTTCCGGAATAACGTCATGGCTACCTAGTTCAGTTTTAACGCGATCTGGATCCGCCTGCTCTTTATCGATTTTATTAACCGCAACTATAAGAGGAACACCCGCAGCCTTTGCATGCTGAACCGCTTCAATTGTTTGTGGCATAACACCGTCATCAGCAGCAACCACCAAAATCACGATATCAGTCGCTTGCGCACCACGTGCACGCATGGCAGTAAATGCTGCGTGACCCGGCGTATCAAGGAAACTAATAACACCTTTATCTGTTTCTACATGGTATGCGCCAATGTGCTGAGTAATACCACCAGCTTCACCTGATGCCACTTTAGATGCACGGATATAATCTAATAATGATGTTTTACCATGGTCGACGTGACCCATAATGGTTACAACAGGTGGGCGAGCAACTTCTTCACCTAGCTCATCACCCGCTGTCGCTAGTAATGTGTTTTCACGGTCATCAGCAGAAGAAGCAATCGCTTTATGGCCACACTCTTCAACAATAAGAATAGCCGTCTCTTGATCAATCACCTGATTAATGGTTGCCATTACGCCCATTTTCATCATTATTTTAATCAGTTCAGCCGACTTCATTGACATTTTTACAGCTAGATCAGATACCTTAATTGTTTCAGGCACATCAATGTCATAAACCATTTTCGCAACCGGCTTTTCAAATGCGTGCTTAGCCGCCGCTGCATTATCTGTAGCGTGTGCTTTACGGTGCGGCTTCTTAGAACGACCACCACCTTTACCAGATGCTACATGTAATTCTTTTCTACCGTAACGGGTATCACCGCCTTTTTTGTCATCAGACTTACGACCTTTCTTTTTGCCTTTACCCTTTGAATCTGATGGTACTTCTTCTGCGACAGCTACTGGCGCTTCCGCCTTAACTGCCTGAGGCTTTGCTTGTGATTTTTCTTCGGCTGCTATACGCGCTTGATCAGCAGCTTGCTGCTGCGCTTTTTCATCTTCTTCACGTTGTTTTGCCGCGTCTTTGGACTTTTGAATCGCTTCATCTTCGGCCTTTTGACGACCTGCTTCACGCGCTTCTTTCTCTGCAACTAAACGTAATATCTCAGCCTTTTCTTTTTCTTTAGCTTCATCTTCTAATGAAACTGTAGAACCTTTAGTAAAAGTACGTTTTTTACGAACTTCAATATTAACTGTTTTAGCACCACCTGATTTCAACTCAGATGTTGTTTTACGCTTAAGTGTGATTTTGCTCTTACCACCTGTTTTTGCAGCCGTTTTACCATGGCTATTTCGCAGGTGATCAAGTAACTTAACTTTTTGCTCGTCAGAGATTTCCGCATCTGCGTTAGCCGCTTCGATACCGGCTTCTTTAAGCTGTTCAAGCAATCTTTCAACAGGTGCCCCAACCACTTCAGAGAGCTGTTTAACTGTAACTTTAGACATATTCTTTGCCTCCTCCAGTGCTTACTGGTTTGCCTCTTCTTCATTTTCAAACCAGGGAGCACGTGCCGTCATAATAAGTGCACTGGCACGCTCTTCTGTCATTTCTTCTATTTCGGTCAAATCATCGATCGCAAGTTCAGCTAAATCTTCCATTGAACAAATACCTTTCGATGCCAACTTATGTGCAAGCTCGTTATCCATACCGTCCATTTCAAGCAAGTCTTGCTTTGGCTCGCCTTCACTTTCTTCCTGAGAAATTGCTTTCATCAACAATGCATCTCGTGCACGTCCACGTAATTCTTCAACAATTTCTTCGTCAAACTCTTCAATACTCAAGAATTCGCTTTCTGGCACATAGGCCACTTCTTCAATGCTGGAGAAACCTTCAGCTGCAAGAACTACCGCAACCTCTTCATCAACATCCAGTTGCTTCATAAACAACTCAACCAGAACTCGACCTTCGCTCTCTGCTTTATTTTCCATGTCAACCGTCGACATGATATTCAAATCCCAGCCTGTTAGCTGGCTAGCCATACGAATGTTTTGACCACCTTTACCAATGGCCTGTGATAATTTTTCATCATCTACAGCAACATCCATTGAATGTGCATCTTCATCAACAACAATCGACTCTACTTCAGCCGGTGACATTGCGTTAATAACAAACTGCGCCGGGTTCTCATCCCAAAGGATAATATCCACTCGCTCACCTGCTAACTCATTCGACACTGCCTGTACACGAGAACCACGCATACCAACACAGGCACCTACAGGATCCATTCGATTATCATTCGACTTTACGGCAATCTTTGCACGCGAACCCGGATCACGTGCACCGGCAATAATTTCGATTAAGTCCTGACCTACTTCAGGCACTTCCAGTTTAAATAACTCAACCAGAAACTCAGGTGCCGTACGGCTAACAAATAATTGTGGCCCACGTGCTTCAGAGCGAACTTCTTTCAAGTAACCACGTAAACGATCGCCTGGACGAATAGCCTCACGAGGAATTACATCTTCGCGAGGTATAAATGCTTCAATGTTTTCACCCAAATCCAGATACACATTACCGCGTTCAACACGCTTAACCGTACCCATAATAAGCTCGCCAACCTTGTCCTGGAAAGCTTCAACTACGCGTGCTCTTTCTGCTTCGCGAACTTTCTGTACAATAACCTGCTTAGCAGTTTGTGCCGCAATACGACCAAACTCAACTGACTCAATTTCATCTTCTACATAATCACCTAACTGAATATCAGGCTCATCAATTTGCGCAGCTTCTAATGTAATTTGCTTTAATGGAAACTCAAGACTTCCATCTTCCTGATCTTCACACACTTCCCAGCGACGGAACGTTTCATAGTCACCTGTTTTGCGATCTATCTTTACACGTACTTCAATATCTTTGCCTTGCTTTTTACGGCTAGCAGTTGCAAGTGCAGCTTCAATAGCTTCGAATATAATTTCCTGATCTACCGCTTTCTCGTTTGAAACGGCATCTACCACGTATAGAATTTCTTTATTCATGTCTGGCTCCATAAACCATAATCAGTATTGCGGCACTATGTGCGCTTTATCAATTGAATCTAATGGAAAATAATGAGTTTCATTATCTGCTTGCAGAATCACTTCTTCATCCTGCATGCCCATTAATTTACCTGTAAAATTTCTCTGCCCTTCTAAAGTTGGAACAGATAATTTGATTTTGACTTTTTCACCCGCAAAACGTACAAAGTCCTGCTGCTTGCGCAGTGGTCGCTCCAAACCTGGTGATGAAACCTCAAGATTAAATTGCCCTGGAATAGGATCTTCCACATCAAGCACGCCACTCACTTGCTTGCTAACTGCTTCGCAATCTTCTAACTGGATACCACCGGGCTTATCAATAAAAATGCGCAACAGACCATCGGTTGGGTGAGGCCTAAATTCAATATCGACAACCTCATAACCCATGCCTTCTACTACAGGCTCTATCAATGACCAAATATCGCTCACTATTAAATTAAATCCTTAGGTTTTAGATGTATGAATGGTCAAAAACAGCCACATTTGATGACCTAACAGGCCTCTCTACTCGCGCTCATTCTTGACCATAAAAAAGGCCCCGATCTAGCGGGGCCTTTCTTATTATTTTGGTAGCGGGGGCAGGATTTGAACCTACGACCTTCGGGTTATGAGCCCGACGAGCTGCCAGACTGCTCCACCCCGCATCAACTTGGGGCAGATAGTACAGAGTCCTTTAATTGTTTGCAAGTCGTTATCGCAAATTAGCCTAAAGTTTCTGATTCATGCGCATGTTAGGCCAATATTTTACGCAAAGGCAGCAATACAAACAGACATTAAAGCCGCCGGGTATATCCCCAAAAGCAAAACTGATAACCCATTTGCACTCAGCGCTATTTGCATGTCTTTGCTACAGGTAATATCCGTTTTATCTTCTGCCTCATCAAAATACATTAACTTGATCACACGCAAGTAATAGTAAACACCAATAATAGAGAAGAATACGGCTACTAGCGCAAGCCATAACATATCAATGTTAATCACTGCTTTTAGGACGGCCAACTTCGCCCAGAAGCCAACTGTGGGTGGTACTCCCGCCATAGAGAAAATCAGAATTAGCATAATAAAGGCAAACCAGGGGCTACGCTGATTTAAGCCTTTTAGATCACTTAGCTCATCTGCTTCAAAACCCTTACGAGCCAACAGGATAATCACCCCAAAACTGCCTAGCGACATCAATGCATATACAATCGTGTAAAACGTCGCGGCTGCGTAACCTTCCTGATTACCTGCCAATAAACCCAGCATAATAAAGCCGACATGAGATATTGTCGAATAAGCTAGCATGCGTTTCAGGTTAGTTTGTGCAATTGCCACAACATTACCCAAAA
>Ga0316204_10001909_pt1 | contig 51723 bp, 49 predicted proteins | sample 6monrhotite_MG_2_FD_205661 | JGI IMG/M metagenome (GOLD analysis project Ga0316204, IMG submission 205661) | Microbial mat bacterial communities from mineral coupon in-situ incubated in ocean water Damariscotta River, Maine, United States -... | ecosystem: Environmental > Aquatic > Marine >... | reverse complement strand
TGATTTTGTCATTACCTGAGCCGCCATCAACATAGACGTCACCAGTCACATCATCAATATAAATTTTGTCATTACCAGCGCCACCTTCGATAACGATATCGCCTGTTACTTCATCAATAATAATTTTGTCGTTGCCAGAACCGGCTTCGATGGTGATGTTACCCACGACTTCATCCACGATGACTTTGTCTTTCCCGTCACCTGCATAAATCGTAAAATTACCGGTCGTATCATCGATAATAATCTTGTCTTTGCGATCCGTCCCAATGATGTCTGTCATAATACAATCACCCTTATTCACCCACACATCCTAAGTATAGGTTGCTTATTTAGGGTTTTCCCTAAGGGCTGGGTTATCTTCTTTAAAATGAATGAGTTATTGAGAATGATTAGTGGATCCCGGAGCAAGTCCGGGGTGATAAATATATACAGCCGGGATGACGATTAAATACATCCGAGATGGCGATGACAAATCAACTCCAGAATGACGTAAGTAATTAGTATTACCCGCAATAAAAAAGCCAGCACTCCTATACTGGCTTTCTCTTTTGGAGGGATGATGAGATGTCAGTCTCATCAAGCTCATTGGTGTTCGATTTTATTTCGGGGCGTAAATGGCAACTTCGAGTAATATAGCCGCCATAATCAATGCGGATAAAATACATGAAAGTGTCTTTACTCTTCTCGGACTACTCTTCGTAAACATTTTTCACACTCCTTTGTGTTGTTAGTTGTTTGATGTGAATAATTCTATCGAGGCAAACCTAAAAACACTTTGAAAAACTATCCACAGTTAAAGTTAAAGATAGCTTTTTAAAATATAAGTGCATGTTTTCTAAAAGAGCTGCTTTTAATTCACTGCTTTCATGCTATACCCGAACAGGCAAATATCTCACAAAGCATTAAGCAATTAAGGAAATCTCTAAAAAAATCTTCTCATTATGAATAAATAAAAACGATATTCGCATGAATAAAGAAACAGTGATACGATGTATCGGTAATTTATTTGCACCGTTAATGGAAGAAAGCTGCATAACCACATATATCGCAATAAATAAGTCACGAAGACTATGCGTTTTTGGTGAATCATTGTAATATAAAAAAACACCTAATTAATGGCCAAACAAGGATGTCTAACCATGATTATAGATAAAACACTCTCAACGTCCGGCGAACGGCTAAGGCGCGCTAGAGTTTTAGCAGGTCTTACAACACGTCGTGAATTTGAAAAAAAATACAAAATCAGTGCGAATACCCTTCAAGGATGGGAACAAGGCAAAAACCCTTTATCTGAAAAAGGCGCAAAGCGCGTCATTGAAGCATTTAAATGGGAAGGTCTGCTTTGTTCTATTGAATGGTTAATCCACGGCACGGGTATGCCGCCCAGACCTTACGACATGTTAAATGCTGGCGCCAAAAATAGCATACAGAAAGAGAACGTACTGTCTGAGCAAAATATTCGTGAAGAAGAAGGGATTTATCGCGAAAAACAATTATTCAAAGAACAGAATGTTAACTCTATCATTTTGGCTATTGTTGATGATGCGATGGAACCTTACTACCACACGGGTGACCATGTCGGTGGCGTTCAAGTTTATAATGATGAATTGAATCGATTCGTCGGTAACATGTGCATCATTGAATTAGAAAATAATGTCATCGTGCCGAGGTTGTTGCAAAAGGGTTCGAAGGAAGGTTTATACAATGTTTGTTGCACCAACCCAAAAACCACCGCATCACCACTGAACTACTACGATGCAAAAGTGATTAGTGCCGCGCCAATTCTTTGGCACCGGCGCAAAATGTCAGCGTTGTAAAACGCATATTTATATACATAAAAAAAGCGGCTTAAATGCCGCTTTTTTATTTCCCAATTTTTTATTTTTTAGTCTCAGTCTCTCTATGCTTCAAAGCAAGTTTATCAAGCACAGCATTAATATATTTATGACTTTGATCCGCACCAAATATTTTTGCTAGCTCTACCCCTTCATTGATCACAACTTTGTACGGAACATCAGGACGCTCCAATAATTCATAACTTGAAACGCGTAAAATAGCTAATTCAACCGGATTTAAATCTTTAATATCGCGATCTAAGGCGGGTGAGATCACAGCATCTATTTCGGTGACTGTATTAACAGCGCCCATGACGAGCAGCTTAAAATATTCCAGATCTATTTGATCCGATACTTTTTCATTTAAAACATTTTGAATTAACTCTTCAATGGGTGGTGCGTTAAATTGCCACTGATATAAAGCTTGCATAGCTGCTTGCCTGGCATTGTGACGAAGCTTTTGTTTACTTAGTTTTTTACTCATCGACTACACGACTCTGTAATCGCTGAATTTCTTCGTTAAATGCATTGAGATCTTGAAAACTGCGATACACTGAAGCGAAACGAACATAAGCCACTTCATCAAGACTGCGTAATTCATCCATCACCAACTCGCCCACCGTTTGCGAGCTCACTTCACGTTCACCGCTTGAACGAAGATGATGCACAATATGTTGCACTGCCTTATCAATAGCCTCTACGCTCACTGGTCTTTTTTCTAAAGCTTTGACGATACCCGCACGCAACTTATCGATATCGAATGCACTCTGTGTGCCATCGCGCTTAATCAGTCTTGGTAAAATTAACTCGACATTTTCATACGTGGTAAAACGTTCCGCACAGGTAATACACTCGCGGCGTCTACGCACTTGCGCGCCATCGGTCACTAAGCGTGAGTCAATCACTTTAGTTTCTTCGGCATTACAGTAGGGACAGTGCATAATTGAAATCCTTTTCTATTAAACAACACTTCGCTTTCTGTCTTCAGATCTTTGATAGACTGGAAAACGCTGACACAATGCAATCGCTTTTTCTTTGACTTGTTGAATCACCGTTTTATTTTGAATATCATCCAAGACATCACAAATCCATCCAGCCAATGCTTCGACTTCTGTTTCTTTAAAGCCGCGCGTTGTCGCTGCCGGCGTTCCTACACGCAAACCACTAGTAACAAAAGGCGAACGTGGCTCGCCCGGTACAGTGTTCTTATTAACCGTAATATTTGCTTCACCTAAAGCAGCTTCTGCATCTTTGCCAGTAATATCTTTCTCAATCAAGTCGATCAAAAACATATGATTATCCGTACCACCAGAAACGACTTTATACCCGCGGTCGATAATCACTTTTGCCATCACTTGTGCATTACGAATCACTTGATCTTGATACAATTTAAAAGCAGGATCTAATGCCTCTTTAAAAGCAACCGCTTTAGCTGCAATCACATGCATCAAGGGGCCACCTTGTGATCCTGGAAATATAGCCGAATTTAATTTCTTCTCTAGCTCTGGATTTTCCTTCGCTAAAATGACACCGCCACGAGGACCGCGCAAAGTTTTATGTGTTGTCGTTGTTGTCACATCAGCGATATTAACCGGAGAGGGAGAAACACCTGCAGCAATTAAACCTGAAACATGCGCCATATCCACCATAAAATAAGCACCAACAGAATCTGCAATTTCACGAAAACGCTGCCAATCAATATTACGCGAATAAGCTGAGAAACCGGCAATGACTAATTTCGGCTGATGTTCTTTTGCTAACGCTGCAACATCATCGTAATCGATTTTTCCCGTTTTGGGATTCAAGCCATAATGTACTGCCTTGTAGAGCTTCCCAGAAAAATTAACAGGAGAACCATGCGTGAGATGACCACCATTATTAAGATCCATCGCAAGCACCGTGTCACCGGGAGAAATTAAAGCCATGTAAGCAGCAGCGTTTGCTTGTGATCCTGAGTGTGGCTGTACGTTTGCGTAATGTGCACCAAATAATTGTTTGACACGATCGATCGCCAACTGTTCTGCGACGTCTACATGTTCACAGCCACCGTAATAACGCTTTCGAGGGTAACCTTCGGCATATTTATTCGTAAGGACAGAGCCCTGCATTTCCATCACGCGCGGGCTGACATAGTTTTCAGAAGCGATAAGTTCGATATGATCTTCTTGGCGTTCGACTTCAGCTTCAACAGAGGCCCACAATTCTGGATCAAAATTCTCAACACAAAGATCACGTTCAAACATAGCTGGCTCCCTAGATAAGTAAAGCCGCATTCTAAGGAATAAGGTATGTATAAGCAATATAATTAGGCAAACTGTCGTAACTCTGAAAGCTTTTCAATCGGCACAATTTCCATACCATCGAGCGTGGTTTTTGGGGCATTGGCTTTGGGCACAATCGCGCGTTTGAAGCCATGCTTTGCTGCTTCTTTTAGACGCTCTTGTCCGCCAGGCACAGGACGCACTTCACCCGATAAACCGACTTCACCAAAGACGACGAGATCCATCGCCAAAGGTTGATTCTTTAAGCTGGAAATCACGGACATCATCACCGCCAAATCAGAACCAGTCTCAGCAATACGAAGACCACCCACTGCATTAACAAACACATCTTGATCGTAGGTTGCAATGCCACCATGTCGATGCAAAATCGCCAGCAACATCGACAAACGGTTATGATCCAAACCCACCGTCACACGACGCGGATTTGCAAGATGACTATTATCAACCAAGGCTTGTATCTCTACGAGCATGGGACGGCTCCCTTCCCATGTCACCATCACGACACTACCTGATGCAGGTTTTTCATAACGTGACAAGAAAATAGCAGAAGGATTATTCACTTGTTTTAAACCTTCTTCGGTCATCGCAAAAACACCGAGCTCATTCACGGCACCAAAACGATTTTTAACTGCGCGTACAACGCGATAACGACTATCACTTTGTCCTTCAAAATATAAAACGGCATCCACCATATGTTCCAATACACGTGGACCTGCAATCATACCTTCTTTAGTAACATGGCCTACTAAAAACAAAGCCAAGCCTTTTTGTTTAGCGTATTGCACTAGGCGCGCAGCTGACTCACGCACTTGTCCAACGCCACCGGGAGCTGACTGCACGGAGTCTGTGTAAATCGTTTGAATAGAATCGATCACCATCACTTTAGGATGGGATTGCTCTGCTAGTGCGATAATCCTTTCGACATTCGTTTCTGCTAACAAAGTTAATTGATCTTGCGGCAAACCCAAACGCTGTGAACGCAGCGCAATCTGCTGCAATGATTCTTCACCAGTGACATATAAAGCAGGATAATTTTTTGCAAGATGTGTAATGACTTGCAATAGAATAGTTGATTTTCCGATACCTGGGTCACCGCCAATCAGCACAACGGAATCTGAAACTAATCCGCCACCCAACACGTGGTCGAACTCAGCTAAGCCACTTGAAAGTCGTGTTTGTGCTTGCAAAGAAACATTCGATAACTTGGTCAACTGTGATTGTGTCCCTGCATAACCAGCATGACGTGGATGGTTTTCTGCAGTTGTTGGCGTTTCTTCTACAATGGAGTTCCATTTTTGGCAGTCGACACATTGTCCTTGCCATTTGGGATATTGTGCGCCGCAATGTTGGCATGCATAAAGTGTTTTAAGCTTTGCCATCCTTGCTCCCTATCAGCTGAGCTGCATCCAATGCATAGTAAGTAATAATAAAATCTGCACCCGCACGTTTGATGGCAAGCAAACTTTCTAACATTACTTTTTCTTCATTCACCCAGCCTTTTTCAGCTGCCGCTTTAATCATCGAAAATTCACCGCTCACTTGGTAAGCGGCTAAGGGTATTTCTGGAAATTGTTGTTTAACACGGTAAATGATATCTAAATAATGCCCGGCTGGTTTAACCATCAACATGTCTACGCCCTCTTCTACATCAAGCGCTGCTTCTCGTAACGCTTCACGTGCATTGGGCATATCCATTTGATAGGTAGAACGATCTCCAAATTGTGGTGCACCGTCAGCAGCTTCTCTGAAAGGCCCATAAAAAGCAGAAGCATATTTAACGGAATAATTTAAAATCGAAATATGTGAATAGCCCGCAGCATCTAAACCATGACGCAATGCAGTAACAACGCCATCCATCATGCCACTGGGTGCAATCACATCTGCACCAACTTTTACTAGACTAATCGCTTGTTCGGTAAGTAATGCGAGCGTCTTATCATTATGAATTTCAAAGTGCCCGTCTGATTTTTTTTCAACGACACCACAATGCCCGTGTGCGGTGTATTCACATAAACATAAGTCCGCCATAATTAATAAATCAGGATGAAGTTGTTTCGCACGTCTCGTTGCCTGTTGAATCACGCCGTTTTCATGTAATGCATCGGAACCTATTTCATCTTTATTAGCAGGTAATCCGAATAACATCACTGCAGGAATTTTCAGTTCAACAACGCGATCTAAAACTTCTTCAATACGATCGACACTCCATTGGTAATTACCTGGCATGGCATCGATGTGATTTTTAATATTGTTGCCGGATTTAATAAACAGCGGTAACACGAAGTCGTTAGCCGTTAATGTATGTTCGCGAACGAGATCTCGCAGCTTGGGATGTTGGCGTAAACGACGTAAGCGTGTTGTGGGAAAGCTAGCTGTTGATTCTTTTGTTTTTGTCATTTTGCTTCCGAAAATTTGTTATGTCGCACTTTCAGTGCTGGAACTTTACGTATGCACATCATTCCCAGGGCTGCGCTTCGCTGACCCTGGGCTACAAACTATGTCGGCCCGTTGGGCCTATCGAAACATCTACGTATCTTAAAAAAAGTCAAGCGAAGCAATCTCGCATCAGCACACATCAGGTAGTGCTTTTAAGATATCTACTATTTGCAGTGGCACCGGTAGTCCCCTCTTCCCCACGGGAGAGGGTTAGGGTGAGGGGGTTAACCCTACCGCACAATTTGCCATGTACCATTAGGTGCACGACATGCGCGACCGTAACCATTTTGCCAACGACCATTTACTTTAATGCGTGTCTGGAATTCTCGACAATATTGATGATGACGATGGAATTGTTTAACAGGACGAACGACGTAGGTTGTTTCTGTCTTTGTATTTGTCCATGTGGCTTCTTGACCAACGGGTGTTTTGATAATGGCACTTTGCATATTTAATCGATCACGGCGATCCATTGCTTGTCCGATTTGATTACCAACGATACCACCTAAAATTGCACCACCGACGATACCAGCCCACTGTCCGCTACCATGAAACAATAATCCGCCTGCTAAACCACCAGCAGCAACACCAACTGCTGTTGCACCAGGTACGTTATAACCGGGTTCACATGCGGTGAGACTTAGGGCGAGTGCTGAAACAGCGGCAATGGTCATGAGTTTTTTCATGCTGAGCATCCTCTCAATTGGCGTAAAAATTGGGCTCATGGTACTACGTCCCAAGAGGGGCTTCAATACGGCGATTTATTCGAGCTTATGTGCTGCTTGGAGGTTGTATTACGAGTGCACGCGCTTGTTGGCACGTGCGCTTAAACAAATAAACCGTATAACTAAAAAGATGGCATATTTACAGAATCTGCAGGAGCGGATTTACTCACACAAAGTTTCACACTGGCAATTAAAAGCAACGTTAACGAAGCAATCACCGCCGTTCCTACTGTGCCAAATATACTCGCTGTGGTAAACATCGTTACATGCATATCATGTGCTTCTTGGGCAAGCGCTTTTGAATCAGCTGCGGTTGCATTCGGAAAATGATTCGTACAATCAACACCACTTTTACCCGCGTTCATATATTCAGGACATATCATATCAGCCGCTGCATCTGCTGTTGCCCAGGCAAATAAAACATTACCAGCCATACACAATAAGCCTGTGCTTATAAGCCTGATACTATCGAGTGGTAATGGCACAACCTGATCACGCAATCTGGCAAAGAGTGATCTTGAAGCATCAATAGATTCGTATTCGTGAACATTTCCTATCTGCCCTCGCATACCACGCAAACAAAAACGCTGCCGAGCTTTAAGAAAAATAAGTTGATAAATCGCAACAAAAGTCAGGCTACAAACACCGAAACTAATCACAGAAATAATGGCTGTATGCTGCTGACCTGCAACTAATGAATCTTCTTCGTCATCTGCATCGTAATATTTGTCACAAATCATCTTATTATTTTCGCAATAAGATTTCATTCTGCCAACGCCATAAGTCACAGCAATGGCAAGGGGTAAAATATTCGCAAAGGTAAAGGTCAGCACCGGTATTACAACGGGAAATGATATTTTCAAGTTACCGGGATTTCCTCCTAGTTTCCATCTTGCACGCCTACGCATAATGACTCTCCTGATTAAAACTGATATAAAATCTATAGGGAATTATACCGAAGTTGTTTTGATATGTACCTTAAGGGAGGCTTAAATTTGATTCTTTTATATCGAGATATGGGAAAACTTTAAACCCGCAATGCGTTTTAAACAGGCGGCGATCTCAAGAACTATTGGTTGCCAACAATCGTCGAGGAGTAACTTTTCCATCAATACATTCACCAAGTCCTAGAAAAATGCCATTTTTAGTGAATAAACGCACGGTTCCGGAGCTTGGGATATTTGGCACAAAAACAGATTGGCCTTGTCGTAAATAAAAAGCAGTGCTTTCGGTTAATTGCACTTCAGGTAGCGTAATGACACAACTCGACACCGGCAATAACAATTGATCTAGTTTTTCAAAATTGTCAATTTTCTCTAACGATTCCATATCAACCATAGCATCGATAGGATAATGTGCCACATGTAAACGACGCAGTGATGCAACATGTGCACCACACCCTAACAGTTCACCTAAGTCATCAACAATGGTTCGCACATACGTGCCCTTACTACATCGCAAATCAAAAAAGATTTGATCCTGCTGAATATCCGTCACATCCAATTGATAAACTGTAATACGACGACTGGGTCGTTCAACAGTAATGCCTTGGCGCGCATACTTGTAAAGCGGCTGCCCCTGGTATTTTAGTGCAGAATACATCGATGGCACTTGATCAATTTCACCACGAAATTGATCACAAGCTTTATCAATCATCGTCATTGTCAAATCTGGCACGGCACGTGTTGAAACAACCTCACCTTCTGCATCGCTTGTCGTCGTGCGCACACCCAATTTCGCCGCAACGCGATACGTTTTATCCGAGTCCAAGAGAAATTGTGAAAACTTCGTCGCTTCACCAAAACAAATCGGCAACATACCTGTTGCTAAAGGATCTAGACTGCCCGTGTGACCTGCTTTTTTAGCATTAAATAAACGCTTAACTTTTTGAAGCGCATGATTGGATGAAATATCCGTAGGCTTATCAAGCAGTAAAATACCATTAACAACTCGCTTTGGACTGCGTTGTGGTGTACTGCGTGTCATATCTCTGTTAAAGCAGGCGCTGGTTGCACACTATCGATTAAGTCAATCAAATCACTTGCACGCGCAATCGCACTATCATGAACAAAACTCAATTGCGGCGTGTATCGTAACTCTGCTGATTGTGATAATTGATGTCTGAGAAAACCTGCCGCTTTTTCTAGCGCTTTATTCGCATCAGCAGAAACAGAAACGTCTGCCAATGTATAATAAATTTTTGCATTACTCAGATCAGGAGAAACATCGACCAATGTAATCATGATGCCAGCTAGACGTGGATCGTTTATGGATGATTTCATTAGCAAAGCAATTTCCCTTTTCAGGAAATCTGCAATGCGGCGTACACGCTTTGATGGTTGTGACATAATATGAGCCCCTCACTTATCGTATTTATAATTTTCTTTCTACTTCTACTTTTTCGAAACATTCAATTTGATCACCGACTTTAACATCATCATAATTTTTAACGCCAATACCACACTCCATCCCATTTCTAACTTCATTAGCGTCATCTTTAAAGCGGCGTAGTGATTCTAGCTCACCTTCATAAATCACCACATTATCGCGCAAGACGCGAATCGGTAAATTACGACGCACTGTACCCTCGACCACCATACAACCTGCAACTGCACCCAGCTTTGAAGAACGAAATACATCACGCACTTCAGCAAGGCCAACAATTTTCTCTTCAAACTTCGGTGCTAACATACCTGTTAATGCAGTCTTCACCTCATCGATTAACTGGTAAATAATACTGTAATAACGTAAATCAACGCCTTCTTGTTCGACCAGCTCACGTGTAGAGGCATCAGCTCGCACATTAAAACCAACGACAATAGCATTCGAAGCAATCGCTAAATTAACATCAGATTCTGTAATACCACCTACTGCAGCAGCCACGATCGTTACTTTCACTTCATCCGTAGATAATTTATGTAAGGAATCTGTAATCGCTTCCATAGAGCCTTGCACATCGGTTTTTAAAACGATATTCAAAGCAGACTGTTGCTCTTCCGAGCTCATTTGCTGGAATATATCTTCTAGGCGCGCTGTTTGTTTTTTCGCTAATCGCACTTCACGATAACGACCTTGGCGGAATTGAGAAATTTCTCTTGCACGTTTTTCATCAGGCACAACAAGCGCTTCATCACCTGCTGCTGGTGTGCCTGACAATCCAAGAATTTCAACGGGCATAGAAGGCCCAACTTTTTCAAGTGCACGACCATCATCACCAATCATGGCACGAATACGACCGTATTCACGCCCAGCTAATAAAATATCACCGCGTTTTAATTCACCACGAGTGACAAGTAAAGTAGCAACGGGTCCGCGACCTTTATCCAAACGCGATTCGATAATCATACCGTGTGCAGGTCCTGTCGGTGCAGCTTTCAACTCTAAAACTTCTGCTTGCAGCAAAATGCTATCAAGCAAATCATCCACACCTTCGCCTGTTTTTGCAGAAATATTTTGGAAGATAACATCACCACCCCAATCTTCTGGAATAATTTCATGCTGTGATAATTCTGTTTTAACACGTTCTGGATCAGCTTCTGGTTTATCCATTTTATTCACGGCTATAATGATAGGCACTTCAGCCGCTTTAGCGTGTTGAATCGCTTCAACTGTTTGGGGCTTCACACCATCATCGGCAGCAACCACAAGAACAACAAGGTCCGTACATTTTGCACCGCGTGCACGCATGGCAGTAAACGCTTCGTGACCCGGTGTATCTAAAAAGGTAATCATTCCTTTATCGGTATCAACATGGTATGCACCGATATGCTGTGTAATACCACCGGCTTCACCAGAGGTAACATGTGTACGACGAATAAAATCTAACAAAGACGTTTTACCATGATCAACGTGACCCATGATCGTAACAACAGGCGCCCGCGGTACTTTCGGCACATCAACTTCATCAAAGCCTAGAGCAATATCTTCTTCAACCGCATCTTCTTTAATGGCTTTAGCCTTGTGCCCCATCTCTTCAACAACGAGGATTGCGGTATCCTGATCAATCATTTGGTTGATCGTTACCATCGCTCCCATATTCATCATCACTTTGATTACTTCAGCAGCTTTAATCGACATTTTCTGAGCCAAATCAGCCACAGTAATCGACTCGGGAATCTGTACCTCGTGCACAACAGGTGCCGTTGGTTTTTCAAAACCATGCTCAATCGTAGTAACACTTGCTTTTTCTCGATGAGCTCTACCTTTCTTTTTTCGCCTTCCAGCACCACGATCCATTTTTAGCGATTCACGATCCTTAAAGGTGCGTTCGTGACGATGCGTACGAGAGTCTTTTTTAGTGCTCTTATCTTCTTTATCTTTGTCTTTAGATGCTGCGGCTTTCTTTTCTTCGGATTTTGTTTTCTCAGGCGCTGCTTTTTTTGTATCCGCCTTCTCTGTGACTTTTTCTGCAGCTTCTGCTGTAACGACCACTTCTTCCTGAGGTTCTTCTACAACCTCTTCGGGCTCTTCTTCTATAACAGGCTCGACAATAGTGCGTTTTGCACGGAATTGAACATTAACACTTTTTTTACCCTGTTTTATCACACCGGTAGTGCTGCTGCGTTTCTTTAGCGTGATTTTCTCACGCTTTTTCGCTGTCGATGAAGCGTTACTATTACGTAGATGCAACAAAAGCTTACGCTTTTGTTCATCGGTAATTGTCTGGTCAACACTTTCAACAGACACACCGGCTTCTTTTAATTGCTCAAGCAAACGATCGGGAGTCGACCGTACGATCTTAGCAAATTCTGTAATACTAATGTCCGCCATACAATTACCTCTTACTTGTCAGCTTCTTCAAACCAATGTTCGCGCGCTTTCATAATTAATTTAGCTGCTTGGTCATCATCTATTTCAATAATCTCACATAACTCATCAACAGATTGTTCCGCTAAATCTTCACGTGTCATCACGCCATTTTTTGCAAGCTGAAGCGCTATCTTTTGATCCATTCCTTCAAGACTTAATAGATCTTCTGCAGGCTTCAAGTTTGCTAGTGCTTCTTGATCAGCAATTTCTTGCATCAATAATAAATCACTTGCACGACTTTTTAATTCTTCTGCAATCGCTTCATCAAAGCCTTCGATAGCCATCATTTCGTCTAACGGCACATAAGCAACTTCTTCCAGACTTGTAAACCCTTCTGTCGCTAAAACTTCTGCGATATCTTCATCAACGTCTAGCTTTTCGACAAACAATGCTTTGACTGAGTGCGTTTCGGTATCATGTTTTTCAGCAGCTTCTGCCTCCGTCATAATATTCAGTGTCCAACCTGTTAATTCACTCGCTAATCGCACATTTTGTCCGCTGCGGCCAATCGCTTGAGAAAGTTGATCTTCAGTAACAATAATATCCATGGAGTGTTTATCTTCATCAACAAGGATAGAAGCAACTTCGGCAGGCGCCATTGCATTAATAACTAATTGAGCAGGGTTATCGTCCCACAAAATAATATCAATGCGCTCTCCACCTAATTCATTCGACACAGCCTGCACACGAGAACCTCGCATACCAACACAAGCACCAATAGGGTCAATACGTCCATCATTGGTTTTAACCGCAATTTTTGCACGAGAACCTGGATCGCGTGCTGCGGATTTTATTTCAATAACCTCTTCTCCGATCTCTGGTACTTCGATCTTAAAGAGTTCCATTAAAAATTCTGGGCATGTTCGACTCACTAACAATTGAGGCCCACGCTTTTCATCACGCACCGCATAAAGATAAGCGCGTAATCGATCATTTGGACGAAAAGCTTCACGCTGTATCATGTCTTCACGAGACAATAAAGCTTCTGCATTTTCACCCATATCTAAAATGATGCTATCTCTTGTCACACGTTTAACAACACCGATTAACAATTCATTCATTCGATGCTGGTATTGTCTAATAATCTTTGCACGTTCTGCTTCACGCACCTTTTGAATAAGTACTTGCTTTGCTTGTTGTGCTGCAATGCGACCAAACTCAGGATTTTCGATGGACTCTTCAATCACATCTCCAACGACCAATTCGGGATCGACTTCATGCGCTTTGGATAGTGTAATTTGTTGGTCGGGGAACTCTAGAGGCTCATCACTATCTTCAACCACTGCCCAACAACGGAATGATGTGTAATCGCCTGTATCGCGATCAATAGCAACACGTACCAAAACTTCCTCTTCATATCGCTTTTCAGCAACCGCTGCTAAAGCAGCTTCAATTGCTTCGAAGATAACAGCCTCGTCCACACCTCTTTCGTTTGAAAGTCCTTGTACAATGAGTAAAATATCTTTATTCATAGCGTCTGAAACCTATTTTAGTTAGTTATTATTTATTAAATTCGGGGACTAAGTTCCCCTTCTCTATTTCATCAAAATCAAAAGTCACTTGTGACTCATCATCCAACATCAATACAATTTTCCCATCGTGAACCGATTGCAAATGTCCTGTGTAATTACGGCGATTGTTATCACCTTTTGGTGCGCGTAATCGCAGCTTTATTTTTTCACCCACAAATCGTTGGTAATGTGCCAACTGATACAATGGGCGATCCAATCCTGGTGAGGAAACTTCTAAGTCATAGCGCCCACTGATAGGATCCTCTACATCGAGTACGGCAGATATTTGGCGGCTGATTTTAGTAATAGCATCAATCGACGTGCCCTGCTCACCTTCGACATAAACCCGCAAAACGTTACGATCACCTTCTTGTGTCACTTCACATCCTACAAGCTCATAGCCTAAAGCTGTTACGGCAGGAGCAATGACCTCTTGAAGTTCGCGCTTTGCAGTCACCATAATTTATCGGTTCCTCAAATAAAAACAGGGCTTAATGCCCTGATTCTACAAAAAAACCCCATATAGGGGCCTTATAAATGGTAGCGGGGGTAGGATTTGAACCTACGACCTTCGGGTTATGAGCCCGACGAGCTGCCAGACTGCTCCACCCCGCATCGAGACGGTGTATATTATAGACCTTTTTTGGAAAAAACAAGCAAGAATAAGGCAGTTGTGGGGGCAAAACACCCCCACAAACATAGGCTAAGATCAGCCGTGGCGGCCATTTAACTCACGAACAATCGTTCGGTTTGATAGCGTTTTCTTAACAAAATTTTGTACCGCTGAACCGAAGCTTTGTGCCACATTTTTACAGGCTGACCAAGCGGCCCATGAAGTACCAAAACTGGTCTTACTGTAAATCGGTACAGGACGATTGCGATCCACTCTAACATTAGCAGCGATCACCCAGTCACCTTTCACTGAATCAAAATCCACTTTTCTAATTTGAGCTGTCAGTTTGTGACGCGCATTCTGTGAATAACGATCGGCGGCAATAAAGGTCTCGGAAAATGCTTTTTGGATATATGCGGAGTAAGTCATTTTATTAGGCAGATAAACGTTGCCTGCTAGACGACATAGGATGTGATTCTTGTCTTTACTCGCAGCCATCGCAAAGTGACCCACATTAACCTTACTGCTCACATTACTTTTTACTTGATAGGCTTGAACAGCATCCGGGCTATATTCTTGAACGTTGTTCGACATACATGCTGTCAATGCTAAAGATGCAACGACGATAGCAGGTGCTGTCACAATAAATTTACGCATAGCTCTCTCCTGAGTAATTTTCAAAAACAAGAAGATAGCATAGGACTATATATGCAGCAAGAAAACTACGATAGTAGTGGAAAGTGTTTTAGATCTCTTGCATCTGGCACTTCATCTGGATTTCGTGCATGAGCAGATGCATCAGATTCTGTTATTGGCCCCAAACTTTTTTCTTCAGGATTTAAGATGCATGCAATAGCAAACCATTGTCTATACTTCTCTACATCAGCTTGACGATGTGCTTGCTTGTATTTAAAACGTAATAAATCTAAAGGCGACTGCCCGCTAGCATTGGCGATATCCTGCGGCATATCCGCACGCATAATCGCTTGCGCAAGATCGTTAGCAATCTGATGCTCTTCTTTGATAATAGCCAAATGTAATGGTGTATTGCTACCAGAGCTGGAACTGGAGCGTTGATTTAATATTTGTGTAAATATGGGAGATTCAAGTAAAAGACGCAGCATTTGTGGCGATGTTGATACTGCTATATGTAAAGCAGTAAAATGTTGAGTATCCGTCGTATGGAAAACATGAAAATTTCCAGCAGCGATTGCAGCCTCAAGTCTACCCTCATCACCTGATTCTATGACTGCAAAAAAATCATCCCTACGCTGGCGATTTACCTGAAGTACATCTGCAACAGCAATCACTGCATCAACTGCTGCAGGCTTTTTTAAAGCATCTTGTTGCAATGATTCAAGTGTTCTTCTGAAACGCTGCAAGTAAAGCACAATCGCATCTGGCGCTTTATCAACCAAAGATTCAAGCCCATGAATAGAGCTTATCTCATCTTCTATTTGCATAACTATGCGTTCATGAATCTCGCTTTTTGGGATAGGTACTTCAGCACCTTGCACCCATGCAATTTTTTCATCAATCTTAGCAATGAATGGCATTGTAAAATCCGAGCTTGCTAGAAATAAAGCGGGAAACAGAGCGAAGTCTTCATGCGCAATAGCCTGCCTCATCGCATCCGTTTTTATTCTTGCCAATTGGTCTGCTGTCATTGAATAAGGATTACCACCATCGTTACCTTCAATACACGCACTAACGAATTCACGAATTTGCGCTAGCCTTCCGTCAATAATCATCTGTAATAGTACCGCCTTATTTATAAAATCATCTTTTAAAAAATCGGCCAACATTTTTAGCTGTCGATAGCGTTGCGCCCTAGCTAAAATGTTTTCTTCTACATAAGAAGCCGTTGATAGCGCTATTAAATTCGGGTTTCCACGCATGGCTGCAACAAGTGCATCGCTGACTTCACCAACTTGATCTAATGATAAAAATCGATCCAATTCATCATCAGAGAAACTGACTGTACACACTTGACTGCGTGATATAGCTGCCAATACTTGTTGAAATTTAGCCTGATCACCGCGCAACAATCGCAGTAGTCCAACAGCAACGAATGGTCTTTCTCTCATGTTTTGAGATAAATTATGATGTGCCGCTTCACCGTAAACGTTGGGTGTTGCATAGCGAGGCGAATTATTCACAAATAATTTATGTACCGTTGGGGGCAATTCAGCAATCACTTGCGCAAGCAAGACATCAGACAAACCACAATTTTCCAGATGTAAAACAGAAATTCGTACACGAGGTTGTTGCATGGCATGTAATAGGAAACGAACTGCATCTTCATTCAATGCATTACCACCTAATCGCACTGTATCAAACAAGGGGAACAATGGTGATAATACCTGCAAATGATCGGATGTTATTTCCGTACGTGTTAGATCTATTTTTAAAGGACGAAATCGAACGCCTTGTAGCGATTCAACAAAAACCTGCAAGCCTCGCACTGAAAAACGAGAGCCGGTAAGATCTAACAAATTAAACCAGTGCTGATCTCGATATAACTGACCAAGCTGATACATTACATCATCGCTAAGCGTTTTACCAAAAATAGCAAGCGCATGAATAGAGTGACTTGTCGTTTGCAATAAGTTTGGGAAAAATGATTCGGGGATGGAAAAAGATCTCTAGGGTCTATCTGTTTCTCGACCGATAACTAATACTAAGGGCTGTTGATGTGCTCCCCTTCTTGCTGAGAATAAAGCCGATGTAGGCTGAACTGCTTGTTCACCACGCAGAAAATCACTTAATTCAGAAACCCTAGCGCTCGATAATGCCGCTATATCTGCTTCGGTTAGAATAGTCACTGAATTTTGGTATTGAAGCTTTGGCACAGAAATGACTCCTTAACAACCACTTCCCTGTAGATACTTTTAATACAGGATAACAAAGTAATATTAAGGAAATATTAAATGTGCACTGACTATCTACACACGTCATTGCGAGCGGAGCGAAGCAATCTCCTTGGATGCATTGGAGATTGCTTCGCTCCGCTCGCAATGACAGTGCGTTAAAAATTAACTTTCCTCATTCCAAAAGTCTGCAATAACACCGATCTAGCTAAAGAATGACGAACCCCCTATCGGCACTCAGCCTGATAGTACCCTTCCAGTTGCCCATAGTCTTGAACGACACAAAACCCATAACTAGGCACACAGCGGCGATACTTTTGATGACAGGTCGCAGTACCAACACAGTCTGACGAGCTGGTGCACTTTTGCCACTGACAATATTTAATCGCATTCGCTAATGTCTTTGGATTTGCAAGATCAGCAAAATTTTGCGTACAAGCAATTTTTTTCGGCCAATAAACGGCATGATTCCCTTCATCATCAGGAATACAAACTGTAGCTTGCGGGAATACTTCTTTATAGTTATTACAATTAAAATGCGACGCTTCATCAACAGGCTTACTCACAGCCAATGCCAGACTCGAAAATAAAAAAGCACAAATCACTATAATCACTTTCATCGCTTCACCCTCCTGTCTATATAGTATGGATGAGAGCATGCTCAACTTCATATCTATATAATTCAGATGATTACGTTATGATTTCACATAAATCCATATAATTGCGCTATTGACTTAATAATCTGACTTATTTAACTTTCTTAGAATGAGAGCAGACCAAATAACAAGTACGTTTTATGAGCTATATGAGACATCAGACAATTATGTTTTCTTCAAAAATTGTCAGAGTGAATACCTTTACGCTAAGAAAAAGATGCACGATGCTTCTAACCAAAATAACATCGAAGGTAAAAATGATTTTGATCTGCCATGGGAAGATATTGCTGAAAAATACAGAAATGATGATAACTTCACACTACAAGGTAAAATGTTTTATGACATAGAATCTTTTGTTATTAACGATGAAAAACTGAATGTTAAAGTGATTAAAATACCCATTTTGATAATGGATACGTAACAGGAATACTAGGACAAAGTTATATAATAAATAATATACATACAATTAACACTTCAAAAAGCCACTATAAATTACCAACAAAAGCGCTCTCTTACACGAGAAATCAGCACGTGAAATATCAGATCTCTTATTTATTTCTCAACGCACCGTAGAATCACATATACAATTTATTAAAAATTTGCATCAATGCAACACAAAATCTGAACTCATCGCATATGCTTTTAGTATCGGACTTCACTTGAAAAATATTGTTATTTAGCGGTGAGGAGCTCTTATCAAAACAGAACCCCTCATCATTTCTCTGCTATTTCTGTTATGTATCCTTAGGTTCCATATGATGCAACATTAGCTCCTGGCAATAATGTTTTCTCACTAGCAGCAACATGGGGGCCCAAAGAATCATCTTTACGCTCAGCACCTGAATGATCCGATGAAATCACAACTTCAAATAAAGCTTGCCTACCATATCGAGCATCATATTCTTTCAAAGAATCCTCCACCCATACATCACCACGACGTATTAAATTTTCAACAGTCTCAACAATATAATCCTCACTAGTTACTCCAATTGCCTCTTTAAATTGATCAAAGCAGGTGAAGTATATACAGGCAAAACATAAGGGCATCTACATACAAGCGCAACAAAAAACACATTGTTTTGAGATTTCTCCCTTGAATGCATTTTCGTGCTCAACGATAGAAGGTGCATTATTAAGTAAGTTAGCATCATAAGCAGACTTGTAAGAAGATCCATAGATACGCTGTAAATCACCAAACCGACTACCCCGATATCGATATACCACCTCAATGGAATCACGCCCTTGGTTACTTACCCCTCGGATAGATAGCGTATAATCATGCTTTGTTTGAACCCCTGCCATAACAGACTGAACACGATCTCTTGCCTGAATCATCGTATATGTAGGCATAGCAGTCTCCTCTATTTACTCATTACAATAGTGTAGGTAGATGATGGCGAAGAACCTTCTAAATTTATTTTATTATTGATAATGGTTCCAGATACATTGCCAGACGCACCCGACATTTTTAAAAGAGCAGAATTGCATGTACCAGTATATGATGTTGATATTTAATCCTCTGGGGAGATGACCCATTAAACAAGTTCAGATTAAATGACACAACTGATTGATAGCGATTTCCAACACCTGTTGATTGGTAAATGCAATCACCAATATATTTACTACCTTCATATTCATGAAACCTTACATTGCCGTTCCAATTTCCCGGAAAACTAGCGCAGGGGTCTGTATTTGAATGAGAGGATGCTAATGCATTTGAAGATAACGGAAGAACGGGAACAGCCAAAATTAATAAATATTTTTTCATCATAAATCTCCTTATATTGTGAGCTCAAAATTGAGCAATATAAAACATTAGAGATATTAAAAATAAAATTAAGAGAATTAACCCGTATGAAATACGCAAATACATAACGTACTAAAAAATAAAAACTCCCATATTACACGACTCTAGGAAAAGCTATATGGATATTAATATTGAAACTAAGATATTGAACATTGCATCAGTATAAGCACTTGGCAAGTTCCATTCATTTGTCGCTGACTGCCTACTGTAGGTCAGTCCAAAAATTCTCTAGAAAATATAAAGGGATATTCACCAGATTTTCTTGGATTTTTAAATTCATAATACTCGCACGATACATTTGCGAAGGCTTGTAGCGATCTTTATATATTTGCAAGCTTTTCTTTTTTGTTGATAACCCAGATTTAATCTCTAGAGGAGTTATTTCTTGTTTTTTCGGTAAGATAAAATCAACCTCTGCTGTATTACCACTGCCCCAATAATATAATTGATTCAACCCACTTATTTTTAGTAACTGGGCGGCTAAATTCTCTGTTAATGAACCTTTGAATTCCTGGAATAAGTTATTTTTATTCAAAATGACTTCTGCCTCAAGCTCAGACATCGCTCCTAAAATACCAACATCAATCATGTAAAGCTTAAAGGCATTCAGTTTAGTGTATGCCCCCAATGGTAATTTTGGCGTATCGACATGATAAGCAGGATAGACAAGTCCGGCATCAATTAACCATTGAATTGCTATTTCAAACTCACGAGCTCTCGCACCTTTTCGCAATACTGAAAATACAAATTTTTTATTTTCTTTTGAAAGTTGTGATGGTAAATTTTCCCATACTTGCGTTATTTTCATTATTTGATTTTTAGGCGCATGTTTTGCGAAATCGAGCAGATAAGATTTAATAATTTCTTGCTGCACTTCACGCACAGAAAAATAATCACGCTCGTCCCGAAATGTTTTAACCGCCTCAGGCATCCCACCAATATACAAATACTGCTTAAGTAAATCACATAAATCCTGATGAATTGCTTCATTAATCTCATCACTCAACTGCAGGGTTTGCAAATATTCAGAAAGATTTTCTTTCCCTAGTGCAATTAAAAATTCGAGAAAACTCATTGGTAACAAAGATAAAAAATTTACTTTCCCAACCGGAAAACCTTTACCTTGATTGAGTTTAACACCAAGCAGAGAGCCCGCTGCACAAATATAATATTCTGGAGCCTGCTCACAAAAATATTTCAAACTGTTCAGCGCATTAGGACATTCTTGAATTTCATCAAATATCAATAATGTATTTTCTGCATCAATTTTACGCCCTAACCGAAGATTCAGTGCTTCTATAATCCGTGCGGGCTGAAGGTCTTGATCGAAAATCGCCCGCGCTCTTTCATCATTCTCAAAATTAATCGAGACAGAATCAGCAAACTCCGTTTTACCAAAATGCTCTAAAATGGTGGTTTTTCCAACCTGGCGAGCACCTTGCAGAATGAGCGGCTTACGGCGTTTTTTAGTCTTCCAAGCCTTTAGTTTTTTTAATATGAATCGTTCCATCAGCTGATTATAGCTAACGGGTAATACTTAGTCCAATTATTCCTATGGAAAAGTGGCAAATATTCACATTATTCATATGAATAAATGGCAGATAATCACATTTCCATTGAAAAAATTTGCATTGAATGCCATTAGCAAGTTCGGCAATTTCCAAAATCTGAAATCATTGCCTAAGCTTGTAGCATCGGACTTCACTTGAAAAATATTGTTATTTAAAACTTCAAGTCAGACCTTATGGATGCATGGCACTTGCACCAGCTGCCGTTGATGCGTTTTGAACTTTAACAGCAACTCGCTTAGCGCCTTTATTTGCTAATGCTTTAATATCTGCTAAAGGATCGTATTTACTAGCCCAGTCATAAAATTGAAAAGCAATCGGAAGCGATCCTTTCCTTTCAAAACAAATAGCAATATTACAACAAGCTCGATGACGCTGATTGTCATTTCCAAACAACAACGAAACCATATAAAACCTCACTGCAAAAAGCGGAAAGTCTTTATATTTTTCTACCTCTCTTAATGATCGCACCACAGCAGCACTGAGTTCTGTGGTTCTCGCTCTTACCTTAGGCATATGCTCTGCAAGCAACAATGCTATCGCTTTAAAAGAAGCAGCTTCTTCAAGGGTTCCAGGAAAATTTTTCACTTCCTTAACATCGTCGACTAAATTGACAATTTCTAGAGTGTTCGTTATGGAAAAAGAAAAAATCCCTGGTGCAAAACAAAATCCACATGCAATTACAAATGAATAAATACTCACAGGCATGCCAGTATTCTGAAGAAAAATTTCTACAAACTTTGGTTTTAAATCCTGAACAGCCTTTAGAAATACGCTAGACAAAACTACAGCTGTTTCAGCTCCCAATGTTGAAGAAGATTCACGAACAATATTTGGATCAGCTCCATATTTAAGTAGTGCTTTCGCTGTATCAGGGCGATCCCTTACAATCTGATACTCTAAGGCAGTTATTTTATTTTCTGAAAAAATAGCATTCACATTTGCACCCCCTTGCTCAATCAAGACTGCTAGCATTTCATCACTTGGGGGAGAATCAGCATTGCAACACGCTATAGCAAGCACATCAAAATCATATTTTTGCTCTCCTGAAAATACAACACCCGCCCTTATAAATTCACGAACGACACCATGATGCCCTGACATAACGGCCAAATAAAGCGGCGGAATCATAGAAGAACTTTCTTTTTTTCCGCGCAGCTGATCTTTCAACTCAAGATGTTCAAGACCCCTTAATTGTGCACTAAGCGAAGCTCCATTTAATGCAGAAAAAGAAGTAATATTCTTTGTAGTTATTAATTGAGGAGATAAAACAGCCCCATAAGAAAATAATGCATGAACATGGTCCTGTAATCCCATTACTGAAGCAATACTCAACAAGGTACCCATCGATCGCATCGCTTCCGTTGAGCCAGAAAACTCAACATCAGCGCCACGCTCTAATAATAAATTAAACAAAGGCAATGCCTGCGGGTCTGGATCCATAACAAGTAAACACATAATCGAAAATTTTTTGTCTTTTCCAATACCTTCACTAGCAAAATACCCCACATGATTAACAATTTTCATAAAAGAATCAAATTCTTGAATAATGCGTTTAATAACTGGAATATGCTTTGAAACAACTAAATTAAAAGCAAAGAAATCATCAATATCATCAACAAAAGCAATCAGCGCCTCGACTGCCACTAAGTCACCAGCCAATGCCTTTTCCTTAAATAGTACCTGAACATCCTGGTGATGCTCAGTCATTGCTTGAAATACTGCTTGAGCCACATCACCTGAAACATGTTTCATACCTTCAGCAATCAGAGGTATTTTAGATTGAAGCAGTTGATATTTTTCTATCGCTTTTGTTACGTCATTTTTCGCAGTATTAGCTTGGAGTGCTTGTAATTTTTCATCGACGGCTTTTAAGTGCTCTGCGATTCTTCTTTTCAAAGCTGCAGCGCGTTGTTGTGGTGTTGCATGTTTTGGGCGCGGTGCTGCAGCCGCACTAGCAGCGGATTCAGCAGCATCATCTTCATCACTTGGCGCATCTGCTTTCGAAAATAATGCAGGGCTTCCAGCAGCTGTAGCCTGTGATGCATCTCCAAGGTGGTGACCCTGTGTTGAAATTAACGACCTTAAATATGACAAGCGCGGATCTGTTCGCGAAAAAGATAATGCATCTGTAGCTTCAAAATCTTTTATGCAAGATCTTACTTTGTGTAAGTAAGCATGCCTTTGTCTTTCGTTACCTAACGGCATTGTTTTTAGAGCTTTTAGACCACGCTCTGCCTTCTGGCGAGCTTGATCCACCTGTTTATGCACGGACTGCAATATTTCGAATATTAGCGGATTAGCTTGCTGTATTGCATACCGACGTAAATCACTTTCTTCAACCGGTGTCAGTGGGATGATATCACTAGTTGATGCAGCAGCTGCCATAGCAGCGGCAGCACCACCCTGCTCTACAGCGCGTGCAGATTCTTTTTTAACTTGGCTATAAAGATAAGCGCTTGCTTGGTTAAAATAAACGTGAATAACGACTTGATGTCTAACTCGCTTCTCTGACATATCACCACCAGCTGCGGCAGCAACAACAGGGCCTTGATCAATAATTTCTTGACAGAAAGCATAGCAAGTAAAATGAAACACACTTAAACCATGCGCTTCGCTTAGTTTAAAATCTTCGTAAACCGATAAATGTGGCTCACGAGATAGATCTATTTCATATCCCACGCCACTCAAAGTAAAAATCGCATGCTCTGTTGTTTTAGGTGCGATATAAAAATAGCGCTTCTGATCAAGCGTAGAAAGAGCTCGCACATTATTATTGCTTTTTAATGGTGAACATCGTGGAAGTTGCTGTATAGCAAAATAGGCAGGACTCTTTCTCATAACTTACTCGCTGAAATGTACAGTTAATTAATCGTTGCTGCACTTGCTGACGGCTGGGGCATAAGCTTTTGTAACTTTGCCACAGAGCCCTCGATATAAGCATCATAGTCAAATAAATCTGATGATCGTCTAGGCTGACCTTTCAGCGCTTCTAGCCGAGAAATGCTCTCTGCTAGTGAATCATGCTGTTTTAATCTACCCTGACACAAACCGATACCATAAAGATAAGCAACGTGATTTTTAAGTGAGCTTGATCCTGATGATGCAAACAAGTGATATGCTCGTTCATAGCACTGCAGTGCTAAATAATAACTGCCAGGTTTAAGATATGATTTACCCGCTTCGTAAAGCGCTTGTGCCAGTGCAATTTTAAATTTGTTTGTTGCCTCTTTAAATCTAGGGTCTACCGTTGCATCTGTTGCCACAGTCATACCATAAATTTCAGCTGATGGGTTATCAATTAAAGCTTGTGTCGCTGCTCGACCCTGTGCTACTCGCTCACTTAAGACTTTAATATCAGTAAACGGAAACATCTTTGGTTCTTCTAATATTGCAGGAAGATCACCATTTTTAATCTGCATCAAAAAGAAGACACATCCAACAAAAGTACGCGTCACTAAGTCCATAAAAGGATGTGTTCGCGTCAACTCTTGTGTTGTATATAACACGTTGTCACCTTGAGACGAAGAATCCATTTTTGAATCTTGCTCACCTTGATATTCTTTCAGGATAAATGCGACTAATGCTTCTGTGGACATATTGTGAGGCATTTCATTCGGCATTTCGGGATTATCACAAGCGACACCTTGCTCACACCCCTTTTTCATAAGAGCTTCAAGTCCTGCATATCCGCTTTCACATGTTGAACCAGGCGGGTGATAAAGAAACCATAAATTTTTCCGCGTCGCATCAACTTCCTGCGCACGAAATATATCAGCAACTGTTCTACGAATATCTTGATTTAAACAAGTATAATAATTTAATGACTCTATGACAGTTCTACCGATCTTTTCAGCATCATCAACTTCTATAATTTGAATAGTACCCTGCGGTCTTCGATCTTTTGGCGGAAATATTAAAAACTGATTAAGCGCCCACTTAGTAGTTGATTCTAACATGAGCCTTTGAACAACATGCGTATTACCAAAAACACCTAAATCAGGATCATGACCTGTGAGCGCAACACCTTGCCCACAAAGCCTATGTAATTCTTTTATCAAATCAACATCGATTGGTTTATCAAGATACTTAAACGTTTCTGCCATCGCAGTAATCACAGCAGATATACAACCTACCTCTCGTGACTCATAGACATCATAACCGCCTTCTCTTTTTTGCAGTGCACCATCAACCACAAATCGAAAAAGCTGATTCATGGGGAAATGACTCAACTGAAGAAGTACACGATGTACATCTGAAAAAGAAGTTTCAGGGATAGCTCCGACTCCAGCCGCAGCAGCTGCTGCAGAATCTCGACTCATCGTATGACTCCAAACCTAATTTAAATAAGTAAAAATGGTTCGCAAATGTACCATGGATAGGGACTTGCCTCAACAGGCTAAAATGCCAAATGACTCAAACTAAATAATGCACCTGGGAAGACACCCAATACTAGAACAGCAAGACCATTAATTGTCATAGCAATCGTGGCATCTGCGGAAAAACGAACAGGTTCGTTATTTTCAACAGGGACATCACCGAAGTACATCACCTTAACGACACGGATGTAATAATAAGCACCAATGATCGCAAATAAAATCGCGACAACCGCTAACCATACTAAATGTACTTGTATCAAAGACTCTAATACACCGACTTTAGCGATAAAACCAACGAGCGGCGGAATACCTGCCATAGAAAATAGAATCACTAACATTAAAAATGCCAGCCAGGGATTGCGATTATTCAGTCCTGCAAAATCACTAATATCATTTGCCTCAAATCCGGCTTTACTCATCAAAGTAATCATGCCGAACGCACCGAGTGTCATGATCGAATAACTAATCATATAAAACAGCGCTGCCGCATTACCATGCTTTGTTCCACAGGCTAAACCTAAAATCATATAGCCCATATGTGCAATGGAAGAGTAAGCAAGTAGTCGTTTAATATTCGACTGAACAATCGCAACGATATTCCCAATAGCCATGGACAATATCGCAATCACAATCCATACTGCTTGCCATTGCACATGCAGACCGGGAAGCGCTTCTACAAGCAGACGGATAATTAAACCAAAAGCAGCAATCTTTGGTGCAGTACTAATAAACAAGGTCACAGATGTAGGTGCACCATCATAAACATCTGGCACCCACATATGAAATGGCGCCGCGCCTAATTTGAAAGCGATACCTGCCATCAAAAAAACCAAACCAAAAATAAAAATCAAATTTTGTGTTGCAGGAGTCGTCGATAAAATCTTAGCAATCTGCGCAATGTCCAAACTATGCGTCGCACCAAAAATCATCGACATACCATAGAGAAGCATCCCAGTTGCCAAAGCACCCATCACAAAATATTTCATCGCAGCTTCAATACAACGTGATTTCCCACGCTGTAATGCGACCATCGCATAAATAGGCAACGCCAATAATTCCAAGCCTAGGAACAATGTCAACAAGTCATAAGAAGACACTAAAATCATCATACCTAATACAGAAAGCAGACCGAGCACATAAAATTCATTGGAGGGTATTCGTCTATCGTCATTATACTGTCTGGAGTATAAAAAAGTGATGAATGCAGTGAGGTAGATAAATATTTTCAATACAACAGCGAGCTTATCCAAGACAAAACTATCATGGAATGTATATACCGCTTTAGCTAAATCAGCACTGGCAAACACATGCCAAGTTAACCATGCTGCAATCACCAATGTAATTTGGACCATATAGTAAGAAATATTTTTCCATTTCGTAGCGAATAAGCCGGTCATTAAAGTAGCGCAGGCCATCACCAAAACAAACATTTCTGGAATCGCTGGAACAAAATTAGGTAACACTGATTTCATCAACACACTTCCTTATCTACAACCGTGATGTCGTCGTTAACTGCAACAAATGATCAATCGTTGAATGCAATACATTCAATAAAGGTTCTGGATAAACACCCAACCAAATCACAACAAACGCTAATAAAAAGAAAACCAACTGATCAATCCAGCCGACATCTTTTAATGCAGCCACACTAGAAGAAACAACCTCACCAAAGAAGACGCGCTTGTACATCCACAATGTGTAAGTCGCACCAATCACCAAAGTCGATGCAGCTAGTAAAGTCACCCAGAAGCTTGCCTTAAATGTGCTAAGCAAAATCATAAACTCACCGACAAAACCCGAAGTGCCTGGCAGCCCAACATTCGACATCGCAAAAATCATAAAAAATGCAGCAAAAATAGGCATGGTTTTCGCAATCCCACCAAAATCCTTAATCATTCGAGAATGCATTTGTTCATAGAGCACACCAAAGGCCAAGAACATCGCACCAGATCCAAAAGCATGTGAAATCATCTGTACCATCGCACCTTCTAAACTCATATAAGCATCATTCATATTACCCGTGTGTGCGATGATAACGTACACCATAAAACAGCCCAAAGTCACAAAGCCCATATGTGCAATCGAAGAATACGCAATCAGCTTTTTCATATCCGTCTGTGCGATGGCAATAAGACCGATATAAACAATCGCAATCAGCGATAAAATAATCATTAACCAATCCAAAGCATGACTCGCATCAGGCACAATCGGCAAACTGAAACGCAGAAAACCATAAGCACCTAACTTCAGCATCAACGCAGCCAAAACGACAGAACCCCCTGCCGGCGCTTCAGTATGTGCATCGGGCAACCAAGTATGCACAGGCCACATAGGCACCTTAATCGCAAAAGAAATAAGAAAAGCTGAGAAAATCAGCACCTGCACCGGCATAATCAGTTTTAACTTATAAAAGTCTGGAATGTAAAAACTCTTGGCATGCATGCCTAAATACAACAACGCAACCAACATCACAGCAGACCCTAAAAAGGTATACAAGAAAAACTTAATGGCAGCATAAGATCGGTTTTCACCACCCCATACACCAATACTGAGATACATCGGTATCAACATGCCTTCCCAGAAAAAATAAAATAAGATCGCATCAAGAGAGGCAAACACGCCGATCACCATACCTTGCATTACCAAAAATGCTGCAAGATACTGAGCTACTTTTTTATGAACCATGGTCCACGATGCCAGCAAAACGATCAAAGTCGTAAAACAGGTCAACACGATCAACGGCATGGAAATACCATCAACACCAAGGTCATAATTCATATTTAAAGCAGGGATCCAGGCAAGATGTTCGCGGAACTGCATGGCTGCTGTGTTGGTATCAAAGCCAAACCACAGCGGGATACAAAGCGCAAAAGTAGCAATACCAACGATCAAAGCAATGATGCGCGCAATAGGTTCTTGGCCTTCGCGTGAAAACATTAATACGGGGATCGCTCCTAAAACAGGCACCCAAATTAATAAACTTAATAATATATGTGAAAGCATCTTATTACCTAACTCACCAAATCAACCAAACCATAAAACCCAGCAATCCAATAATCATCACAAAGGCATAATGATATAAATAGCCCGACTGCAAACGCCTCACTATTTTTGAAATACGCGTCATATTCCGACCCGAACCGTCCACCATATAATGATCTAATACTTTTAGATCACCGACATTAAAAAAGAAGTTGGCAATTTTTCGTGTACCGCGCGCGAACACAAAGTCATTAATGAGATCAAAACCATATTGATTCACGAGAAAACGATAAACCCAAGCAAAGCGCTTCATCATCCATTCACGTACTTGCGGCGCAATAACCACCACAAACCAAGCAGCAACCACACCGGATACAGCAAACCAAAACGGTAATGTTTTAACGGAATGCATGGCATCAGACCAGGCACCTTGGAACGATTTCGCCATAATAGCTAACACATTATATTGCGAGGCAACGTGGATCGCACTGCCCAATAGGCCAGGTGTTTGATAAAGAATCTTATCGATTAACAGCGCACCCAAGCACACAGAAGGTATGGCTAAAGCAATCATCGCAAGCAACATAGACCAATGCGTTTCTTTTAACTGACTACGCAATTTTTCATCCATACGCTCTTTGGTGTGAAACGCCATAAAGAAGGCGCGAAAAATATAATAACCTGTTACAAAACTACCAATCAGTAAACACCAATAAGCATAAGTCGCACCTGGAATCGTTGATAGATGTACGGCTTCGATAATCGCGTCTTTTGAATAAAAACCAGAAAAAGGCGGGATAGCAGACAATGCCAAGGCACCAATTAAAAAGCATACATAAGTAATCGGCAGATATTTCTTTAGATTACCCATATTCCTCAGGTCTTGATCATGATGCATTGCAATAATCACTGAACCTGCGGATAAGAATAATAAGGCTTTAAAACAAGCATGCGTGAGCAAGTGAAAAATACCCGCGGAAAATGCTGAAGCACCATTGGCAGCCATCATATAACCAAGCTGTGACATCGTGGAATAGGCAACAACACGTTTTATATCGTATTCCACAAAAGCGAGAATACCCAAAAACAAAGCGCCTGTCGCACCAATCACTAACACTAAACTCAAAGCCACTTGAGATAATTCAAAGATAGGTGAAAATCTCGCCACCATAAATACACCAGCCGTCACCATGGTTGCCGCATGAATCAATGCTGAAATAGGTGTCGGACCTTCCATCGACTCTGGTAACCAAACATGTAAAGGCACTTGTGCAGACTTACCCATAGCGCCGATAAATAACAAGATACAAATCACCGTAAGAATCGACCAGTGGCTGCCAGGGAAAATAGAAATTGTTGTTTGCGCGAGCGTGCTCGCCTTTGCAAAAACAGTGCCGTAATTGACGGTACCAAAATAATCTAGAATAGCAGCAATACCAAGAATAAAACCAAAATCACCAATACGGTTAACGATGAAAGCTTTGAGACTACCTACCGCTGCCGACTCTTTACTAAACCAAAAACCGATCAACAAGTAAGAGACTAAGCCAACACCCTCCCAACCAAAAAATAACTGAAAAAAGTTATCGGCAGTGACAAGCATTAACATCATAAAAGTAAACAAGGAAACATAAGAGAAAAAACGCTGATTGCTCGGATCATCAGCCATATAACCAATACTATAAATATGCACCAGCAAAGCAACGAAAGTCACGATCGTCATCATTACCACAGTCAAACGATCAATCATAAAGCCCACATTAAACTGAAAACTACCGCTGATGCCCCAAGTATAAATCGTACCTATAAAACTCTGCCCATCGAGCACAACTAACTTAAATGTCATCACAGCAGCCACAAATGAAACGATCATCAAAGCAATCGTCACGACATGCGAACCGCGCTTACCAACGTGTCGACCGGCAAGCCCGGCAATTAAACTACCTAATAATGGAGAAAGAACGGCAATTAATGATAAGTACTTTACCAATTTTATATTCCTAGCCTTTTAACAAATCCATATCTTGAACATTGATCGTGCCGCGACTGCGATAGATCAGCACCAAGATAGCCAAACCAATTGCAGCTTCTGCTGCCGCAACGGTCAATATAAAGAAAACAAAAACTTCACCTGAACCTGCCTTGAGATACTGTGCGAAGGCAACAAAATTCGTATTCACAGCAAGTAACATTAGCTCAATACACATGAGGAGCACGATAATATTTTTTCGATTTAAAATAATACCCGCTAGACTGAGACCAAACACGAGTGCTGCAACAATTAAATATGAACTTAACGGTATCATAACTCTTCTTCCGGATTTGGTTTGATATCTACAATACGTAAGCGATCTTGCTTACGTGCTTTTAATTGTTCGGGGACACGCTGCGCTTTATTGTCAGCTTTGCGACCATGAAAAGCCAAAGCAATGGCTGAAATAATCGCAACCAATAAGATCACCGCAGCAATCTCAAAGGGATATAGATAATGTGTATAGAGTAAAGTTCCCATAGTTTTGGTGTTGCTATAACTCGCAGGATAGTGCAGAGGTAAAACGGAAGCTTCTTTAAGGTGCTTCGGACCGATCACTAATAACATCGTACCGACCAGTAATACCATAGCAACAAAGCCATAAGGCAAGTAACGAACAAACTTAGCTTTCATCGCTGACAAATCGATATTCAACATCATCACGACAAATAGGAACAAGGTCATAACAGCACCGACATACACGAAAATAAGTATGAGCGCTAAAAATTCGGCTTGTAATAACATCCACAACACGGCACTACAAAAGAATGCTAAGACTAGGAATAAAACGGAATGCACGGGATTACGTGATGAAATCACCATAACGGAAGCTGCGATTAAAATCGCGGAAAAGAAATAAAATACAACTTGGTGTATGGGAAATGTCATTATTTTAAACCCCTCACCCTAGCCCTCTCCCACAAGGGGAGAGGGGACTGGCCGTGCAAGCGCGCCACCCCTTTCTTCAAGGACTGGCCGTGCCAATCCACAATTTTTCTCAAAGCCAACATCCTGCTCCTGCGTACAAATACTTTTAAACTTGCAAACTTAAATCCCCTACCCCCTTGTGCATAGTGAGCACTTGCAAACGTCTGTCCCCTCTCCCCTTGTACATGGTGAGCACTTGCAAACGTCTGTCCCCTTTCCCCTTGTACATGGTGAGCACTTGCGAATATCTGTCCCCTCTCCCCTTGTGGGAGAGGGCTAGGGTGAGGGGTATTACCGATACTTTTCATCTTTCGCTCTATCCTTTGCAAGTTGCTCTTCATAAATATCACCAATCATTAATAACTTTTCTTTTGTTAAAATATTTTCACCACGATTTTCCATGTGATAATGCATCTCGGGCGTCAAGACAATAGCATCAACGGGACATGCTTCTTCGCAAAATCCGCAATTAATACATTTAAAAGCATCGATATCGTAACGCTCTGTTCGCCGTGAGCCATCGGATTCTCTAGGACCAGCATCAATCTTAATAGCCAATGCGGGGCAAACGGCTTCGCACAGCTTGCAGGCGATACAACGCTCTTCTCCATTGGGATAACGTCGTAAACCCAACATGCCACGGAAACGAAATGAGCTAGGCGTTTCTTCTTCTGGATACTGGATGGTTGTTTTTCTTTTGAAAAAGTATCGTCCAGTCACGCTGAGACCTTTGAGCAGCTCCCATAGTGTGAAACTTTTTATGATTTGTAATAATTTTTGGAACATTTTTTTAGTTACAACCTCTCTCGGCGCGGCTCTGATCTTTATCTAAACCAAATCCCTACATGAAACTCTACAGCCAATGCTGTTACAACTAACCAAACCAGTGTCACGGGAATTAAAATTTTCCAACCCAAACGCATGATTTGATCGTAACGGTATCGTGGGAAAGTAGCACGCATCCAAAAATATAAAAAGATAAAAAATGCCATTTTACCCACAAACCAAATAATGCCAGGGACCCAGAAAAATAACTGATCTAATACAGGAATACCTTGGAACGGTGATAACCAACCACCGAAGAAAATAAGTGATGCGATTGCAGAAATCAAAATCATATTGGCGTATTCAGCCAAGAAAAACAGCGCAAAGGCCATACCGGAATATTCAACGTGAAAACCTGCAACAATTTCAGATTCACCTTCCGCCACATCAAAAGGCGCACGATTCGTTTCAGCGACAGCAGAAATCCAATACACAATAAATAACGGAAATAATGGTAACCAATACCAATGCCAAAAACCACCTGATTGAAGTAGGATAATTTTCGAAAGATTCATAGTGCCTGTCGCCAACAAGACACCCACCAATGCAAAGCCCATCGCGATTTCGTAAGAGACAACTTGTGCAGCAGATCGCAGTGCACCAAAGAAGGCATATTTAGAGTTCGATGCCCAACCGCCAATTAAAATACCGTAAACACCTAAAGACGTCATCGCAAACAAATACAAAACACCTGCATTCACATTCGCTAACACCCAACCTTTTGCAAAAGGTATCACCGCCCATGCGGCTAATGCAGGCGTCATCGCCAACATGGGTGCAATCACATAAAGATAGCGATTTGAAGCAGAAGGCACGATGACTTCTTTCATCAACAGTTTCAGTGTATCTGCAAGAGGTTGTGCGATACCGCGAATCCCAACACGATTAGGACCAATACGCCCTTGCATGTAACTAATCACTTTCCGTTCAGCCATCGTTACATAAGCAACAGCTACAAATAATGGAATGACAATAATAACGATTTTAACAATCGTCCAAATCAATGTAATAATTTGATCTTCAATCATAGTGCTTCTCGCTCTATACGCACCGGCGCCATCACTTGTCCAAAAGCAGCGGTTTCTTCAAGCCCTGCGGGAATTAAAACAAGGCCATCCGCTAAGTTGTGATCAATCATCACAGGCAACGTCACACGACTATCTCCTTGAACAGCAGTGACAGACATACCCACTTTAAGATTTAATTGTTCTGCAAGCGCGGCATTTACAGTAATACAAGCCACACCTTCTAATAATGTTTCTTGTAATGCAGATGCTCTACGAACCAAACCATCGGAACGATACATTGGTATTGGTGCCAAACGCAATAATTCGGACGCTGCAGATGGTAAAGATGTAATGACAGGTTCTTTTTCCGCTTGTGATGTCATCGCATCGACTTTTTGTTTTAATTTATCTCGAATATCGCTTGTCGATTTATAATTAAATCCTGTCAACGATAACTTACGTGCTATTGCACGTAACACTTTCCATGCAGGTTTTGATTCCCCTTCGGGCACCGCAATCGCATCGAAGGATTGCCACGTTCCTTCGCCGTTAACAAAGGTACCAGACGTTTGTGTGAAGGGTGAAATAGGTAAAATAAAATCAGCATAGGTTTTCATTGTCTCGGTAACATAAGGCGTTAAACAAACCACCATGTCAGCCGCTTTCAAATTTTGCATGGCTGCAGCAGGATATGCCGCATCAAACTCAGGCTCTAGGCCGAGCAGGAAATAAGCTTGAACAGGATCGCTCGTTAATAACGCTTTTGCATCTAGCCCAATACGATCAATCGTACTTGCTGCTGAACCGCGATGTGGAATCGCACCTGCTAAACATGCACCCGCAGCATTGGCACCATGACTCAAATATCCAACAGAAGTCTGGCTTAATTTTCCAATCATATGCGCTAATGCTCTAATGTGGGCAGCATTAGGGTGTGTCATTACAAATTCACCCAAGAATATACCTGCACGCTCAGATGCTTTTAGTTTTTCAGCGATTAACTTCGCACTATCGCTCGGTGTAATCTGCGCTAGAGCATCTTGCTTTTCACCTGCTGTATCCGCTAATGCTTTCGCAATTTGTGCCAGCGCATCAACAATGTCGGCAGTAATCATTTTTCCTGACAATGGAAAAGTAAACGTATAGTCACTCGGATTAACTGCAAAGATGTCAGCGTCATTCAAAGCGGCTTTCTTAATGCGGTGCGACAACATGGGTTGTTCGTATCGTATATTTGAACCCACCAATAAAATGGCTGAAAGCTCTTCGATTTCAGCTATTTTTACACCGATATTTGGAAACGCTGCCACTTCATTTTGATCAGAAAAATCTTGTTCATGAATACGATAATCAATATTGTGACTACCCATTGCACGCATTAATTTTTGCAATAAATAAAATTCTTCTGTTGTCGAATTCGGTGAAGCAAGTGCAGCAGTTTGAGCAGGATCAATAGCACTAAGGCGATGGATAATTTGATCTAAAACTTGCTGCCACGTTGCCTTAACCCAATCATTGCCTTTTTTCATCATGGGATCATAACAACGATCTTTGTGCATGACGCCTTCATAACTAAAACGATCTCGATCACTGATCCATGTTTCATTAATGTCTGGGTTTTCTCGAGGCACTGCACGCATCACTAAACGCTGTTTTGCATATTCTCGCCCTTTACTATGCACGAAAATATTACTTCCCACGCAATCATGTGGCGCAACCATAGGATGCTCGAACATTTCCCAACTGCGATTTGTGTACTTGGAAGGTTTTGCTGTTAAGGCACCCACTGGACAAAGATCAATAACATTGCCTGACAATTCTGACTGCATCATATGTTTTACGTAGGTACCAATTTCTGAATCTTCTCCGCGGTTAACAACACCGAGTTCTCGCATACCTGCAATTTCATCACCAAAACGCACGCAACGTGTGCAGTGAATACAACGTGTCATCTCTGTTTCGACTAATGGTCCTATATCTTCACTAAAAACTGCACGCTTTGGCTGATCGTAATTTGAATGATCTGAACCGTAACCTACTGCTAGGTCTTGTAGTTCGCATTCACCACCTTGATCGCAGATCGGGCAATCGAGGGGATGATTAATCAATAGATATTCCATCACGCTACGCTGCGCATCCATTGCTTTTTTAGATTTTGTAAAGACTTTCATATCGGGGCTAACGGGTGTCGCGCATGCGGGCAATGGCTTTCCTACATTATCAACTTCGATTAGGCACATGCGACAGTTGGCGGCCACGGATAGTTTTTTATGATAACAATATCGTGGTATATGAATGCCAGCATCGTCGGCGGCTTCGATAATAGAAGCACCTTCGTCTGTTTTAATTTTTTTACCGTCGATTTCTATTTCGATCATGTTAATGCCTTTACTATACTCAGCTCGCAACATTGCGAACACAAATCAGCGAGCCTTAGGATATCTTTTTACTTATTTACACAAGACATCTCTTATGCGTTACGTGATAAACAAACTCATCATAAAAATGTCGTAAAAATCCAGCTACTGGCCATGCTGCAGCTTCTCCAAAAGCGCAAATGGTGCGGCCCTCTATGTTTTTAGCGACTTTCCCTAAGCGATCAATGTCTTCCATTGATGCTTCACCGTCTTCAATTTTTTTCACCAAGCGATAAATCCATCCTGTCCCTTCTCGACACGGTGTGCACTGACCACAAGATTCGTGCATGTAAAAATAGGAAATGCGCTTCAACGCTTTTACCATGCAGGTGTTTTCATCCATCACCATCACGCCGCCAGAACCTAACATTGAACCCGCCTGCATAATGCTGTCGTAGTCCATGTTTGTTTTCATCATAATGTCTGCAGGCAATACAGGCATAGAACTACCGCCTGGGATCACAGCTTTTAACTTTGCACCATTTAACATACCACCCGCCATTTCAAGCAACTCTGCAAAAGGTGTTCCCATGGGTATTTCGTAGTTACCTGGCTTATTAACATGTCCGCTGACACTGAAGATTTTTGTGCCGCCATTTTTCGGTGGCCCTAACTCTGCAAACCATTGACCGCCTTTTTCTAAAATAACAGGGACAGAAGCATAAGTTTCTGTATTGTTAATATTGGTAGGCCGACCATATAAACCAAAGTTCGCGGGAAATGGTGGCTTGAATCGTGGCCACCCGCGTTTACCTTCTAACGAATTCATCAACGCAGTTTCTTCACCGCAAATATAGGCACCCGCTGAATAATGATTGAAAATTTCAATATCAATGCCAGAACCTAATGCATTTTTTCCGAGATAACCTGCTGCATTCGCTTCTGCTAAAGCTGCTTCACAACGCTGGAAGGGCTCCCAAAATTCACCTCGTAAAAAATTGTAAGCGACCGTTGCGCCCATGGTGTAACACGCGATCGCCATGCCTTCAAAAAGTTGATGTGGGTTATAACGTAAAATATCACGATCTTTAAACGTACCCGGCTCACTTTCATCTGAATTACAAATAATATATTTCTGACCTGGGATATCAGCTGACACAAAACTCCATTTCAAACCCGTTGGAAATCCTGCGCCCCCTCGACCACGTAAAGAAGATGCTTTTAATTCATTGATGATATCTTCCGGTGGTGTTTTCTCTTTTAGTATTCGTTTTAAAACTTGATAACCACCTACACTTTCGTATGACTCTAAAGTCCATGGTTTATCGAGATGGAGTGTGCGATAACAAACTTCATTTGACATCATTCGCCCTCCTTCTCAAGTTGATCGACAAGCGCGATAATTTTTTCTGGCGTTAGATTTTCGTGATAGTCTTTATCATTAACTTGACACATGGGTGCGCCACCACAAGCAGCTAAACATTCTGACCACCGCAACGTAAATTTACCATCAATGGTTGTCTGACCAGGAGAGATACCAAGGCGTTCTTTTAATGCATCTACAATGGCATCTGAGCCACGCAACATGCAAGGCAAATTAGCACAAATATTAATTTTATGTTTCCCAATCGGCTTTAGTTCAAACATGTCATAAAAGGTGGCAACTTCATACACTTCAATACGTGGCAAACTCAAATACGTTGCAACAGCATCCATAGCTACATCACTCAACCAACCTTTATTTTGTTCTTGGACTTTTAATAAAGCAGCGATAACGGCTGAGCGTTTTTGTTCAGCTGGATATTTTGTTAACCAATGATCGATCTCTTTTTTCACCGATGCGTCGATTTCAAAAGTGCCTATATTTTTTTCATCTATTTCATTCATTTAACTATCGGTCCACTTCACCAAATACAACATCAATACTCGAAATCACTGCAACTAAATCAGCAAGCATATGTCCGCGACACATTTCCTCAATAGCAGCCAAATGTGCATAACTCGCTGCACGTACTTTTAAACGATAAGGTTTATTAGCACCGTCAGACACTAAGTAAACTCCAAACTCTCCCTTAGGATGTTCAACAGCCGCATAAGCTTCACCTTCTGGAACACAATAACTTTCTGTAGACAATTTAAAGTGATGAATCAATGCTTCCATATCTTCTTTCATCACTTTTCGCGGTGGCGGTGCAATTTTATAATCATCAATAATGACCGGGCCGGGATTATTACGCAGCCACTCAACACATTGTCGAATAATATGATTTGATTGTCGCATCTCTTCAACACGCACAAGATAACGATCGTAGCAGTCACCATTCACACCGACAGGAATTTTAAAATCTAATTTGTCGTAAACGCTGTATGGCTGCTTTTTTCGAAGGTCCCACTCAACACCTGAGCCTCGCAACATCGGACCAGAAAATCCTAATTGCAATGCACGTTCAGGAGAAACCACAGCAACATCAACAGTACGTTGTTTCCAAATACGGTTATCCGTTAATAAGGTTTCATACTCATCAACCAATTTAGGAAAACGTTCTGTAAAGTCCCAAATAAAATCGAGCAAAGACCCTTCGCGATTCGTATTCATTTTTTTTACGCGACGTTTACTGTGCCATTTGGACGCTTTATATTTTGGCATGCTGTCCGGCAAATCGCGGTAAACACCACCCGGACGATAATACGTTGCATGCATGCGTGTACCAGACACAGCCTCATAACAATCCATCAAGTCTTCACGTTCACGAAACGCATAAAGAAAAACGGTCATCGCACCGATATCTAAAGCATGCGCACCTAACCACAACAAGTGATTTAAAATACGGGTAATTTCATCAAACATGACGCGAATATATTGCGCACGTTCTGGTGGCTCAACTTTTAATAATTTTTCTATCGCGAGCACATAGGCATGCTCATTACACATCATCGACACGTAATCCAAACGATCCATATAACCTATACTTTGATTAAAGGGTTTGGATTCTGCTAATTTTTCAGTAGCACGATGTAATAAACCAATATGTGGATCGATACCTTGAATCACTTCTCCATCAACAGAAATAATTAAACGCAACACGCCGTGCGCAGCCGGATGCTGGGGACCAAAATTAAAAGTAAAATTACGCATCTCAGTCACGTTGCGCTTCTCCTGTCTCTTCGGAAACTTGGTAACGGTTGTCATTACGAATAACTTTAGGTACTAAAACCCGCGGCACAATACTCACTGGCTCATAAACACAGCGCTGCTGTGCAGCGTCATAACGCATTTCTACTTCACCAACCAATGGAAAATCTTTTCGGAAAGGGTGTCCAACAAACCCATAGTCTGTCAACAAACGTCTAAGGTCAGGATGCCCATCAAAAACAATACCAAACAAATCGAAAGCTTCACGTTCAAACCAATTCGCTGATGCCCAAATATCTATAACGGAAGGTATTATAGGTTCAACCTGTAAATATACTTTCAGGCGAATGCGATGATTTTTTGCGACCGAAAGTAAATGATAAACCACACCAAAACGCGACTTATCCCAAGGAAGGACTCTGATTTTTTCTGTTGGGTTAGTTGCACGACTAAAGCCTGTCGCAGTCGTCTCTTCCGTTCGCCAATCACTCAAACCATAATCTTGGTAATCTACACCACAAATATCTATAAGCTCATCAAAATGGAATGGTGCTTCATCTCGTAATATCGCACAAACTTCTAATAAATTTTCAGCAGCTAACTCGACCGTCAACATATCTTTAGCAACTGCACTATCGATCAAGGAACCAAGACGTTGCTTAACTGCATCTCGTAATGTGTCAACACTCGCCATATCTATCCTTCTTCACGCTTGATGATGTTACGACGCTTGATTTTATTTTGAAGCTGAATCACACCATACATCAGTGCCTCAGCAGTTGGCGGACATCCAGGCACATAAATATCAACAGGTACAATACGATCACAACCTCGAACTACGGAATAAGCATAATGATAATATCCACCACCATTTGCACAAGAACCCATCGAAATTACCCAACGCGGTTCAGCCATTTGGTCGTAGACTTTACGAAGTGCCGGCGCCATTTTATTACAAAGTGTACCTGCAACAATCATGACATCAGACTGACGTGGACTGGGTCGAAAGAGTAAACCAAAACGATCAAGATCATATCTCGCAGCTGCACTCTGCATCATTTCTACAGCACAACAGGCCAAACCAAAACTCATAGGCCACAGAGAACCACGCCGAGACCAGCTCACCAGCTTATCAACTGAAGTCAGCAAATAACCTTGCCCTTGCAAAAGATCATCTATTCCCATTCGAGTGCGCCTTTTTTCCATTCGTAGATAAAACCAACAATTAATATGGCAAGAAATAGCATCATCGCCCAAAAACCCAGCCAACCGATTCGCCTTAAAACAACAGCCCAAGGAAATAAAAAAGCAGTTTCCAAGTCAAAAATAATAAAAAGGATAGCCACTAAATAAAAACGAACATCAAATGGCATACGCGCATCTTCGAAGGCATCGAAACCACATTCATATGGAGAGAGTTTTGCTTTGCTGGGGTGTCGGGGACCTAAGACTGCACCCATAAGAAGTGCAATAACACCGATAAGAAGACCGACTCCTATGAAAACAAGAACCGGGAAATAAGTCGACAACATAAACCGTTCGTCCCTATACACTTATTAATATAACTACGGGCCCAAAACTACAGGAAAGTGATGAAATTTGCAAAATGGATTCTGCCTTCTGGTATGCCGAAGGTCGGACTCGAACCGACACGGCTTGCGCCACAGCCCCCTCAAGACTGCGTGTCTACCAGTTCCACCACTTCGGCATATCAGAAGACAGAATATTATTTTTTAGCAGGATGCGTATTACCACCTAAAACGGACTGAGGAAGAGCTTGTCTAGGAGCAACATTTTGCTGCATAGAGGTCAAGGTATTCGGCTGTTTTGCCTGTCTCGAAGCCATGTAGCTCAAGCCTAAACTCGTCGCGAAAAATACGGCACCAAGAAGCGCTGTTAGCTTCATTAGGAAAGACATCGATCCAGCACTACCAAACATCGTGTTTGAAGAACCACTACCAAATGCTGCACCGACGTCCGCGCCTTTTCCATGCTGCATCAACACCAGTGCGACAATCGCAACAGCTACCAAAACGTGAACAATTAAAATGAGTTGTTGCATAATCCGATCTCTATAAATTTATCTGCATCCAAAGACGCCCCACCAACCAAGGCGCCATCAACATCAGGCATAGCAAAAATATCCTTTGCATTCTCAGGTTTAACGCTGCCACCATAAAGTATCCGAATCTTTTCGGCTAAATCAGTATCAACTCGGCGACAATGATCACGGATGGCAGCATGCACCTCTTGCACCTGCTCTGGTGTTGCAACACGTCCAGTCCCAATAGCCCAGACTGGCTCATAGGCAATGACTGCTTCTATCAGCGACGGCCGATTATCTTTCAAACGCAAGACAGCTTCAAGCTGTTCACCAATAATATCGAGTGTAGAACCCGATTCACGTTGTTCCAAAGTTTCACCAACACAGAGTATTGGCCTCAAGCCAGACTGGCTAGCTGCTGTAAATTTTGCTGCAACAACCGCGTTATCTTCACCATACAAACTGCGTCTTTCCGAGTGTCCAACAATAACATAGCGACAAGCATAGTCGATCAGCATCGACGCTGAGACTTCACCCGTAAAAGCACCATTCCGTTCATGAGAAATGGTTTGTCCACCCCATGATATAGCAGAACCTTCAAGTATCGCTGAAGCTTGATCAAGAAATACAAAAGACGGGAAAACGGCAAGCTCACAAGCAGTCACTTCAGAAGCCCTTGCCTTTAATATCTTAAGTAAGTGATCAACACTTTCTCGTGACCCATTCATTTTCCAATTGCCTGCTACCAAAGGCTGCCGCATCACTTTATCCTATGCTTAATAAGTAAGCCGGCAATTCTAGCATAGAAAAATATCCACACAAAAAAAAAGGTCGCATAAGCGACCTTTCCAATTCTGTTACGAGGCATCCTTGCCTCTCTTCGCATCCTTGCTAAACAGACCCTAGACTACCTACACCCGAAGCCCTAACACCATTAGGCAGTGAGGTATGAATGTCATATTACTGTTAGCTTCCTTGCCCAATCAATCTTTCGAAATGACTCTCAACATCCTTGTTGAAAAGCAGTGATATAAACATCCACGTGTCCCTAAGGGTCTACTAAGATATCACAAGAATTTAAGGCGACAATGCACTCACAAATGGTAAAAAGCATTGGGGAAATGACGCGAATTCATCTGAAATTAATCTTATCTATAAAATCAGCAAGTTAGGTAAATTTTGTGTGTTTTTAAATCAAATGAACAGTAAGTTATCCGTATAACAATATGGCATATGTCGCACACGTGTACAGGTAAACATTGCACTAATTCGGGTTTTAAGTTCTTGAAGTATTCGGTATGAAGAATTGGCCTGGCGCCAGGTTCAGGAATACTATCACAATCTTTAGAGATTAAAAGAAATATATGAAGTTTTTCAAAAATTTTTCCCAAACATAAAAATATTATTCAAGCTGAATAAAAATGTAAAAGTTAATTATTCAAAGTGCATTTTGTTTTGCAAAACGAACTTATGTCTTTTGTTTTTTAACGTGTATTTTTGTACGATCAATTACATTTTTCACATAGAGTTTGTAATTAATTTGCCCCAAAAAATTAGCCAACGCTGCCGACAGTTTTTGACGCGCCTTATCGGATGCTTTCGAAAACTTTGCCTTTTTACTACTGTATACTTTTACAACGATATAATTTCCATCTGCAAGCAACAAAGAATTTACACCAGCAGATTTCTTATTCGTCGCAGGAATGGTTGTAAATACACTAGCTAAAATTGCCGAGGACACAGACTTATCATTACGCGTCACTTGCTGCTTCTCAATCCATTTCAAGCCATACTTATCTGCTAATCTTTGTGCACTTTTTCCAGCTGCCAGTGCTGATTCAATTTGATACGCCTCAAGGCCAGCTTTTGCTAAAGCTTTTTTGTGAAGCAGCTGCTGTTTAATTGCATGGGCTACTTGAGAAAATGCTTGCACGCTACTAGGAACATGCCGGCTCACACGCAGCACAATAAACGAACCATCCTTTAATGTAATTGGGTTACTATTATTCCCATCCTTTAAGACGCTATCACTAAATGCCGCCGTCAAAATAGCAGAATTAGAAAATAGTCCTGTCTTATTACCACGCTTCGTCAGTAAGGCGCTGGATTGAATCGGAAGATTAAGCGCCTTCGCTGCACCTTGCAAACTCGAAGGATTGGTATAGGTTAAGTTTGATAACTGGTCGGATTTTTTTGATAGTATCTGCTCTGCTTGTTGTCCTAACAAAGCTTGCTTAATTTGTTGCTGAACCTCTGCAAACGATTTCACTCTTCCAGGCTCTTTCGCTAATAGCTGGATAATGTTAATACCATCCGAGGTGTGAAAAGGTTTAGAAACTTGTTTCACCTTTAAAGTTGACAATACGTTCGCTAATACTGCCGAAGCTTGACCTTCACGAATCCAGCTTGTGGCCGCCACTTGACCAGTCGCTCCACGCTTTATCAAAGTTGAAAAACTTGTTCCTTTCGCTAATTCGTCTTGTATTGTTTTCAAGCGTTTTTTTGCAGCCATAATTTGTTGTTCGTTCGCGGCTTTTGGCAAGACTATGGTAATACGAGAAATTTTCCAACGCGTTGGTGATGAATAACTGGCTTTATTTGATTCATAATAAGCTTGCATTTTCGAGCGGCTAATATGAAGTCCTTTCTCAATGTTTTTTGGGGACAATAACAAATAACTTATCTTTACTTTTTCTGGCGTTTTGAATTGATCTTTGTGATTTTTATAGTAACTTTCAATTTCTTTTTTGGATATCTTTACCTGTGATTCAAACCTGGATTTTGGCAAAACAAAATATCCGAAATTACGTGTCTGGTGGATTAAGCGATAGGAATGAGCAAGTTCTTTCGGCAAAACAAATTCACTATTCTGAATACCCAAAGCAACTTGATTAGTTAACAAAGTACCACGAATATGATTTAAAAATTGCGACTCACTCATCTGATTCGCATAAAGCATTTGCTGAAAACGTTGTGGAGAGAAACGTCCACCCACTTGAAACTCTGGCGCACGCATCACTAACTGCTGAAGTTGCTCTGAACTAACTTGAAATCCTGATTCTGTTGCTGCATTGACAAGTGCTGTTGTATTAACAACTTCCTGTAAAGCGACTTGTTTTAATTGTTGCAGGAATTGCTCACTCAATGGCGCTCCACGACGAGCTGTTTCTTGTTGCCTTTTTATTTGGTTATAAACAGTTTGAACTTGTCGCTCACTGATTTTAGTACCACCAACTGTAGCAACCGTTTTACCATCACCTGCACCACGCTCAAGATAATACTCAACCCCAAACAACATAAATGCAGCGGCAATGATGGCGATAATGACACCAGCAATCCATCCCTGTATACGATCCCTGATTTTTTGCAGCATGGTGTTACGCCCCTTCGAAAAAAAAGGGCATTGTAACACGATGAGATAGGGGATAAAGGTGGCGGAGTGGACGGGACTCGAACCCGCGACCCCCGGCGTGACAGGCCGGTATTCTAACCAACTGAACTACCACTCCAAAATCTTTCTAATCTGCGCTTCCGATACTCAAGTACTGGGGTACGATCCGCATCGGCTCTCAACGTTCCTCGCAGCTGCATCAAAATCGATCTTTTTTAACAAATGATTGAACTTATGGTGGGTGCTGAGGGGATCGAACCCCCGACATTCGCCTTGTAAGGGCGACGCTCTCCCAGCTGAGCTAAGCACCCAGTTCCATTCGCAAAAAAAAATGCCCCGACCAATTGATCGGGGCAAAAAAGATATCTTAATTAGCTTACAGATTCAACAAATTGTTTAGGCTTTGTTGACGGCGTCTTTAAGCTTCTTACCAGCTTTGAATTTCGGCACAACGGCTGCAGGAATTTGCATCGTAGCACCAGTCTGAGGGTTACGGCCTGTGCGTGCTGCACGTTGACTCGTCTCCCAAGAACCCCAACCGATGATCGCCACTTTATCACCGTCTACTAACATGCTGGTAATATAGTCAGTCATTGCATTCAATGCAGTTTCTGCTTCACCCTTTGAAATATCAGCTTTATCAGCCATAACATCAATCAAATCTTGTTTATTCTTGCTCATTGTTCCCTCTCACCTATGCGCTGGTTAATAATAGAGCAGTAAAACCAACCTACCCCTGGTACTTCACGGGCTCACTCCCCATAACAAGTCGGAGAATAACAACCGGCTTCGTTAACTGTCAAGCAAAAACCCCGTAAATACGGGGTCTTACGGAGGATTTACTCTTCCTCAGACCCACCGACCGTCAAAGCATCTACTTTTAGAGTGGGCTGACCTACACCCACTGGGACTGACTGTCCTGCTTTGCCGCAGACACCCATACCCGAGTCCAGTTGCAAATCATTCCCAACCATTGATACGCGCGTTAAAATATCAGGACCATTGCCAATTAAGGTTGCGCCTTTCACAGGTTGTGTCACCTTGCCATTTTCAATCAAAAAAGCTGCACTCGTGGAGAACACAAACTTACCGGATGTAATATCCACCTGCCCTCCTGAAAGATCCGTAACATATAAACCTTTTTTAACCGAAGCGATAATTTCTTCCGGTGCGCTTTTACCAGGCAACATCATCGTGTTGGTCATTCGTGGGATGGGCAAACAAGCATAAGATTCTCGTCGACCATTTCCCGTCGATGAAACACCCATTAATTTCGCATTATGCCGATCTTGCATATAACCTTTTAAAATACCGTTTTCAATTAAGACCGTTTTTTGTGATGGCGTTCCTTCATCATCAACGGTTAAAGAACCTCGACGTCCAGGGATCGTACCATCATCTACAATAGTACAAAGATCCGAGGCGACACGCTCGCCCATTCGCCCACTAAAAGCAGAACTTTTTTTGCGATTAAAATCACCTTCCAAACCATGACCCACAGCTTCATGTAATAATACAGCAGGCCATCCCGGACCTAACACAACCGGCATTGTCCCAGCGGGTGCTGCAACAGCATCTAAATTTTGCAGCGCTTGTTTCACTGCTTTTTCTGCATAGCCTTTCGCAGTCAGGTCCCGTGCGAACAATTGATAATCTGAGCGTGCACCACCACCTGCCATACCCTGCTCTCGCCGACCCTTATCTTCAACGATGACTTGCACAGTCATATTAACCAACGGTCGAACATCACTCATTAAACAACCATCACTGCCAATCATTAAAATAACTTCAAACGTACCCGTTAATCGCACCATCACTTGTTTGACTCTAGCATCAAGCTGACGTGCTGCAGCATCTACTTCTTGCAACAAAGCTACTTTATCAGGCTCACTCATCGAGGACAGTGGATTCACATCAGGATACAAAGGTGTAATGCTTGTTTGTTTTTTCACACGCAAATCAACAGATTGGCCACTGTGCACGATACTTTTAGCAGAACGTGCAGCCTGATTTAATGCTTTTAAATCGATATTATCCGCAAATGCAAATCCCGTTTTTTCGCCACTGATAACACGCAGACCAAATCCTTTATCAATACTAAAGTTGCCTTCTTTAACAATGCCATCTTCAAGAAACCACGTTTCTTCTTGTGAGGTTTGCAAATAAATATCAGCCGAATCGACAGATGGACCCATTGCTTTACCCAGCACAGTTTCCAGTTGCTTTTCGTCGACCTCAGATAATAAAGATGAGGTCGCAATTTTAATTAGATTTGTCATAGAATTTTAACTCGTTACAGCTGGCGCAGGTAATTTAACTAATTTTGTTTTATCCCAAGAACCACGCGCCTTATAATCAAATCCCATCGCCCTGCCAATTTCCGGGCTCACAATTTTATTGACCACCCATGTCACTGCACCTGCAATCGGACCACCAACAATCCCAACAATTATAGGAACACTTGAAGTGACATAAGGCCTAACCGCCAAATCCAGATCATAATATTTCCCATGAAAATTTATTTTCCCCTTCGCTTTAATTTTAACAACAGGGCCATCAAAGACAGTGTCCTGTGTTGTTGCAACACCCTGAACGATTGAAAAATCCCCTTTCAATTCGTTAAATTCCAACCCCTTCGCTGTGATGTCACTAAAGTTTAAAGTAAGACGACGCAACAAGGATTGTACACTTAAAATATTAACTAGGCGACCTAGACTAAGTTCCTTTGTATTACCTTTCCCGCCCATCTTTAATAAACGGCCGTGTTTAAAATTAAAATAAAATTTCCCATTGAGATTTTTCAATTTAAATTGATTAGGCGCACCACGCCAGGACACAGAAAATGTCGAAGACCCTTTTGCTTTCGCTAAAATATTTTTCATCCCATGCGATTCAAGAATTTCACCCAAGTTTTTAGTTAAGAAATACCCTTTCAAAGAAGTATATGGCTTAGGTATTTCCTGCCAAACTCCCTTCACAGCCATATTAAGCAAAGGCGAATGAACAGCCACTTTTTTAATATCCAAACCTGTCTTCGTTGGTCGCGCGATAAAACTGACTTGCCCATACTGCGCTTTACCATAAACCAAATGTTCCACAAGAACATTAATAGCCGGAATATCCCGAGGGTCAATAATCAGCTGTTTTTTTGATGTCGATTTTTTAGAGGAAGACTTCTTCTTGGCCTTTGGTAAATAAAGGTGATCAAACCGCCCTGTCCAAGTGCCACCTGGATTACTAGGAAAAAATAGAATACCCGCAACTTTCTTATTTTGTATATTCAACATCCAATCATGCAAGCGTGGGATTAATTTAAAATAAACATTATTTAAAGTTTGCTTAAATGCCGTTGCTTTTCCAATATTGAACTCCACATATCTCAACGGTAATCCTAATATCCTGGGAATTTTAACTGCACCTTTTTCTTCTTGAATAAATGGCATAATAAAAGGTGCCCACTGCGACCAATCTACCGACTGCATTTGTCCATCGATTACAAATCCAGGCAAGTTATGAAAAGCAGCCCGACCTTCGCCCGCATAAATTTCACCACTCAATACTTTAAAATGATGATTCAAAGACATTGTTGCAGAGACTTTATTATCGTAATCCATCTCAATATGTATCGGCGTTTTCTTAGGGTAGGAAAATTTAACACGTAACTGACTCGATGTATTTGATGGTTTATCCAGATACGCAGGTAAACCTGCAATTTTGATACCATTTAAATTAGTCATGAAAGTAGCATCCATGATCTTATCTTTAGCAGGAAAATGGAATTTCAACAAAGCACGGAAACCAGCAGCACCTGAAACATACTTCAATTTTGGCAAGGAAAAATATCGGCGCAAGTTAGCGATATCCAAATGCCCACCTATGATCACTTCAGGCTCAATGACATGCTTTGTATTGCTTAATGTAAGCAACTTAATTTGCAATGGAATCTTAAACAAATCGGCAGTCAAGCCGCTTGAATAAAAACTATTATTCCTGAAACCAATTTTTCCGTGGATTTTATTGAGCGTAATTTTACCCTTTAAAAAATCAAACTGTGCGTTTCTAATATTCAATGCTCCGTGATACGAAAGCGCCGCATGCTGCAACGATAATGGATACGTTAAATTAATATCAAGTTTAAACGGCCCCGTTGCAAAAAATTGATTAAATACTTTATTCGAACGCAGAGGTGATTTTTTTAAGATATCCAGTACTCGAGAAAAATTCGAATCGATATGCCCTGACACTTTAAGTACAGGATTTTTAATATCAGGCACTGTCGCCTGGATTTGAGAGATCGAATTACCAGCAATCTGAGCCGTAGTAATATTTGCCTGGGCAGTCGCATTTTTAAGGTGCACATTAATATCCATATTTTTAATCACGGGCCAGCCTGGACTGTAATCTACTGTAAGATTTTTAAAATGAGCCATCGCATCAAACTTTCCTTGATGCTGTTTATAAGGAAATGAGTCAATAGGCCCACGCAAACAGACACGACCATCAGTCAATTCACCTTTTTTAAACGTGTATGTTAAACGGGAAAAAACCTGCTTCGATATTAGACGCTGTGGCAAATACGCTTTCAGTTGACCAAGATCATCAAAATGGTAAGTTGCTAACAAATCAATAACCGCTTTTTCTGATTTTTGAAAACTCAAACGTAGCTTCCCACTACTCGCAATAGCACCAAGTTTTACAGCATAGTTAGGAATGGTTAGACGAACTCCGGATGCATCACGTTGCCAATTTGCTGATAATTTCATTTGATCAAGAGAGACAGGATGCGTGTAAAACTTCGGCAATAAAATATGCGCGTCCTTCGTATTCAATGCAACATGGCCACTATTCCTTTCAACAGAAACCTGTCCAGCTATATTCTGAACACCAGGATATTTTTGATAAGGCAATAAACCTAGCTTCTTGAACTGCAGTGAAAAATCATAGTCTTCTGCATTATCTACATCACGCTGGAAGCGAATTTTTTCTAAAATACCTTGAGGCTGATAATGCAAAAAAAATCGTTTTACAGTCGGTGGCCAGTAGCCCACATCCATTGCCATATCACGCAACTCTTGTAACTGTAAATAATCCAAATAAAAAAGCTGCTGTCGTAGTTTATGCATTTGATCATAGACAACTCGATAAGCAAAATGATCATCCGGCCAAGCATGATTATTAACCTTCAGCTGAATTTTATCTGCTTGAACATCCCAGCCATCCAAATATTGATGCCAAACAAGATTGGCATTCAACTGATTTATCATTAAATTTTTATGCGCTGTAGGAAGATAAATAGCTAACTTTTCAGCATTAACAAGACTCTGTACAGATTTCAGATGTGAAGCTTTCCAAGTTAGCCACATTTTTAAATCAAGCATACCTTGATTAATTTTTATTTTAGGCTGATCAGTTGATGCGATATACATTTTCACCCAGGGTGATGCAACCCATCGTTGCAAATCGATATGCTGCCCTTGCAGAAAAACATCCGCATCAAACAATGATTTTGAAAGGTCAATATCGTGTAAGCGAGCAACAAAACGCAACGTTGATGGCGATGCTTCTCCTCGTGTAAAATTCACCGCACCCGCCATTTGATGCTCTGATAAATCATTCCGAACCTTTAATCGCAAATGGCGAACCGGATAAACAGCCCCATCTGGCGTATGCCAATTCACATTTACATGATCGATTACTACATTTCCTTCCGTGAGCAACCAATCCAACATATTTTTAAACTCGGTAGAATGTGCTTCTGGATCTGTCTTTTCAGAAATACCATTGATACGCAATTTATTATCAGCTGTCTGGAAAATATTAAGATCCGTTCCTTTAATCGTGAGCTGCCCAGGCAGCAATTTCCACTGCAACAAACTACTAAGAACATCAATACCTACGGACAGTTGTTGAATCTTGATAAACGATTGTTTATTGCTTGCTTTACTGACAAGCACATTTTGAAAAGTAATTTCCGGATCCAGCCCAGTCCAATTTGCATGAATACTGCCAATTTGGACCGGCTGATGAAGCGTTTGACTCACCCATTTTTCGATAAAACTAGGATGATGCTCTAAGACGACAACCAATAAACGTGTTGCATTCAGTAGAATAGCAACAAAGATAATAACTGCTGCAACACCCAATCCCACCCATCGAAAACACCTGAAACACAGGGCTTTATTCATTGAAACCCCTTAAATCTTAACTGAATCCTGACGATTCCTTAGCAAAACACAAAACCACGGCCAAATGATTGTACTGGTTAATGCAGGCAACCAGTAACCCCAGTGCTTCGTAGTGGTGCCAGACAATCCCATCACCCAATATTGCAGCGCCAACTCCAAGAAAGTCAAAATAAAAATCATGCCCAACTGTTGCCAGAGTGGAAAGCTTTTTAGCTGCGGGTGAAATTTAACAAGCAGAAAAGCAACCACTAAAAATGCTAATGCATGTTGACCCAGCAATGTACCTGTCAATAGATCCATAACCAGCCCAACGATAAATGCAGCAACAATCCCCACACGCCAAGGCGCGGATATCACCCAAAATATCAAGATAATAAAAACCCATTCCGGGCGCGCCCAAACTGCCCATTGTGGTAAGGGCAATATCGTCAGAATCATACCCACCAAAAATGAAAGGCTGATGATCATGATCTGTTTGATAGTACTATCTTCCATAAAAATCGCTCTCAACGCGTCGCGTTCGCTATGGGTTTTTTTAATTGTCGCTTCACAGCTTTCGTTAAAGCCTGCTGATTTGGCCACGCCAAAATAACTTGTTGTGTTTGATCCAGGTGTGCTGATGGTATTAATTGTATTGTCATAAACCGTCGGCCCGACACTTTTTTAATTTGTGACACAACACCAACAGGATATCCCACTGGGAATCGCAAGCCCAAACCTGAAGTCACAAACAAGTCGCCTACTTTAACATCAGCTGTGTCTGTCACATGTATCAATGCTAAATGCTGCGCACCTAAACCTGTCGCAATCGCACGAAGACCATTGCGATAATCTTTCACAGGCAAAGCTGAACTGGGATCGGTAATCAGTAAGATTTTACTGGTCAACAGGCCAACATCGATAACTTCTCCCATCACACCATACGCATCTAACACAGGTTGACCCGCGTATACATGATCATGCGATCCTTTATCCAAAATAATTTGATGCACCGTAGGATCAAGATCTACTGCCAACAGCTGTGCGACTTTCACACGACCTGAAATTTTTTTGGTGGATTGCAGGAGTTCTTTGAGTTGTGCATTCTCCCGCCTGAGGATGAGTAATGTTTTCAGCTTAGATTCTAATAATGAATCATGCGCTCTAAGCGCAGCGTTTTCTTGTAAAAGTCGCTGCTGTGCAACCACACTGGTACTCAACCAATGCACCCATTTAATCGGTGTGTTTACAATATACTGTACGGGGAAAACAACGACGGAAAGGCGTGAACGAAAATGATGAAATCCGGGAGAGCGATGGTCCATAACCATCAACACAACAGCAACAATCAAGAAAAATAAAGCCCGCAA
>Ga0316204_10001908_pt1 | contig 51742 bp, 38 predicted proteins | sample 6monrhotite_MG_2_FD_205661 | JGI IMG/M metagenome (GOLD analysis project Ga0316204, IMG submission 205661) | Microbial mat bacterial communities from mineral coupon in-situ incubated in ocean water Damariscotta River, Maine, United States -... | ecosystem: Environmental > Aquatic > Marine >... | reverse complement strand
ACCTAACGGTGTCTAATCGCCCAATGGCGATGAGCGAAGGATAACAACCGCTGGTTTCTACTGAGTTCTTTCATTGATAATGAAATATAAAAGAGCTGAAATTGCGCGCGCGCAATTTTTCTTCTTCAGCTTTTATTTTTAAGTTTCATCAGTAATTCTTATGCTGTAGCCATGACTTGAAATAACCCTAATTCTTGGCAACAAACAATAATTGCGCGCGCGCAATTTAATGTTTGCAGTCTTAATTTAAGGTTGTTACACTTGGTTACGGTTTTGCAGTTTTGCAGTTTCGTTTTTTATAGGGGGGCGAGTTGATATGAAAAATCCACGTACTCGGTATTTAACTCAGCTAGGTAGTGGCAAGCCAGTAAGGCTTTTAGACGCTGATCGAGCCTTCATGCGTGATCTTGCAAAACTAGGCATCCTTGATGTTGATATTGCCAACAAAAATCACTATAGCCACTTGAGGAGTGGCGCGGAGCGTTCGTTAGAACGTCTCGAAAAAGCAGGTTTTATCAAATCCGAAAATACCGTTGCCAATCGGCAACGCGTTAAGGTTTACACCTTTGCATCAAAAGAAATATCAAAAGCCTGGGGGGGGGATATCCCTATTATTGGTTGTCGGCGGTCTCACTACCATGAACTCATCACGTCACGTTTATATTATGAGCTGGGACAACCAGAAGACTATCGCGTCGCGGGGAACTTTACTGATCAGGATATTAGTTTTTGTAACAATGCCAAGCCTGATGCAATGTTTACGAATGAAGATGGTGAAGTGGTATTTGTTGAAGCGGACTCGGGTCAGTATACAAAAAACCAAATAAGATCGAAAATGATGAAATGGCAACGTCAACCGCAAGTCTGGGGGCAGCCTTCTACACCCATGTGTCGGGTGCCTGGTTCTGCCAATGTACAAGTTTTTCAAATATAAGGGGCATCAGAGATGACTCGTATTATTGCTATAGCAAATTCTAAAGGCGGTGTATCAAAATCGACCACCGCTATTAATGTGGCAGCCACGGCTGCATCACACGGTAAACGTGTGCTGGTTATTGATTTAGATCCACAAGGTTCATGTACGCACTTATCAAAACTAGATAGTGAATCTCTACTTAATTCCAGCACTAGCATGATGTTTCAAGATAACCCTCCTATGCCAACAGCGTTGGCTATTTCTTCACTCTACGGTTTCGATGTGATTCCTTCATCTAATGATCTTTTAACTTCCATTGATTGGATCGCATCAAAAGCAGCAGGTGAAACACGCTTGGCGCGATTACTTCGTAAAGACCCTAAAATCAATGAATATGATTTTGTGATTATCGACACCGCCGGTAATCGTGATCGTCTGACCACGTCGGTTTTATTCGCATGTGATTCGGTACTGATTCCCGTTGAAGCATCGGGCCTGGTGACGCAAGAGCTGATTAATTTTATCGGTGCATTGGGTGAGATAAACGAATTGAGGGGGGATTTTCAACGAGAACTCATTGTCATTGATGCGGTTTTTTTCGCAAAAGTACCTGTTGCAGGGTTGAATATCACTCGCGCAGCGCAACTCAATATTGAAGATGTGCGTAATGGAGTGGGTCATATGATGCGCGTCGCAGAGACCTTTATCCCTCAAGCCACCTCGGTTGAACGCGCCTGTAATGAGCGTTCTCCTGTTGTTTTGTTTGCCCCGGACGAAAAGGTGTCTCAATCTTTTCTCGCCCTATATGAAGAAATCTATAACGAGGTGGCATAGTGGAAAAGAAAGAAGGTGGCATGATGGGTAATTTTGCACGGATGGCACAAAACCTTAAAACTGGTGGGGCCAACACAGAGTCGCCCACAGACGAAAAAAAACAGGCAGAGAATGATGCTGTACATCAAAGCGAGATAGAAACTCCCAGTGCTGGCAGGGCAATGGTCGGGCGCATGGCTGAGAGTGAAATCGATATGCGCGCCAAGGTTATCTCAATCAGTCTCATTGATCCCGATCCTGAGCAGCCTCGAATAGACTTTAAAGATATTGAAGAAAAAGCAGGTTCAATCAGGAATATTGGTCTGATACAAGCAATCACCGTGCGCCCACATCCAAGCGTTCCAGGGCGCTTCATGGTAGTGGATGGGGAGCGACGCTATCGCGCCTATACACAGATTTTAATGAAGGAAGATCCGCTAGAATTTTCTGAAATTAGAGCTTCAATTATTGATGATCCCGTTAATGTTGGTGATCTTCGAGTCATGCAGCTAATTGCGAATATTCAACGTCAAGATTTAAATCCCATTGAAGAGGCGAATGCACTTCAACTAATAAAAGGCCTTAAAGAACTAAAAACCAACAAAGAACTTGCTGAAGAGGTCGGTAAATCTGAGACACGTGTCTCGCGTCTTTTGAAACTATTACAGCTCAACGCAGAGGAGCAAAGCAGGGTGCTTAGTGGTGAGTTGTCAGCTCGTGATGTGCAGAACAGTAAGGGGGTTGAGGCGGTGCGTGGTGTGGCAGAGAGTCCTAAGCAAGAAGGGCGTGTCGCAAAAATTTCAATATCAATGACAACAGCAACACAGTTAGTCGAGATATTGCAGACACTTGCAAAGCAGCATGAACTCACAGAAATCACGACAGGTGACAAAAATAAAAAAGACCTGGTCGCGGTGCTTGAATCTCGCTCAGGCGATATCTTAAGGGTTTTATAAATAATGACTGAGCTTCGTCATTCGCAAGTGTCAACGCCAAGGCGTAATGTGCTGATGGTGCTACAGCGCCTACAATATGCCACTGCTGATCAAGTAGCTTATTGGGTCAGTGAGCGTAGTAAGTCATCAATTTATGAGTTGCTTACTTCCCTTGAGCAATCGGGTTTTATCCTTCGTCATAAGGCGATACAGCCCCATATATTTGCCCTTACGCGTAAGGGCTACCGCATTACAAATGCAACCGCACCGGCTGGTTCTCGTGTTGAGTCGTGGTCAGTCATGACGCATCGTTGCCACCGTAATTTAGCGGAGATCCGCCTTCGAGAGCATTACGACACTTTTCAATTTTCATCACGCATGGATTTATATCGTTACGGTTTTAATCCTGGTCACGGTGAACATCTTGGCATCGTTGATAAAAGTACGCGTATCTTTATGCTCCTCGATGATTATCTGTTTGACTCATCAAGAATCAGTCACGCATGGGATAGAACTCACACCCCTAATCGTGTTCATTTTGAGCGAGATAAGCGTGTGCATAAGTGGTCAGAGCTTGCGACACATTATGTGATTGCCGTTACAGATGCAGCTCAGTATGAAATACATAAATCTTACATCCATAAACATCAAATCCCACAGGCTGCCATGTTGAAAGTGGAGGCGATTTGGTGAGTTTTTTTATTTACATCAGCCTTCTTGTACTAGCCATTGATATGCTTGTAGTCGGCTTTCTATATTCAGTCTGGTTTTATGCGGCTGCGATGATCCCGCTTATTGTCGGTGTTTGTTATTTTTTGATTCGTCGAAGAAGTATGAACACACTTCCTTATGAGGCTGGCTGGCAGTTGGGCGATGCCCTCGATCTGTCCGATGAGAACACTACGAACAGAATCAAAAATGCCGTACTTTCAGTAAAAGCGATTAACCTTGGTATCTTAGCCATTGGTGGCCCCGGATCGGGAAAAACTGAATCTGTAGCGCTTGCCTTGTTTTCAGCTTTACCAACAGCGTTACCCGGCTCGGGCCTAGCTTTTTTTGAAGGTAAAGGTGATATCGATATTTATAAAAAAGCGGTGGCCTCCGGCCGTTCACCCGACTACTTTTTTAGTACAGAATTACCCGGTAGCGAAACCATTAACTTAATGGATGGTGACGCGCTGGATGTAGAAGACCGCTTGACCAAGATGTTGATCGGACACACTTCGACCACTTCTTTTTATTCGGATGCACAACGCGCCATCCTTAAGTTTGTCGTGCCGGTGCTGATTGGTTGTCAACAGACTGTTAATCTGCGCGATCTTTATGCTGCATTGACAGTGCCAGAAGCGCAATCAGAATTAAAGATGCTGGCGCGAGAAAATAATGTAGATCCTACTATGCTTTCACTTTTTAATGCTTGGCTTGAGCGTAAACCTCAAGAGCGGAGAGCCGAGTTGTCTGGTCTGCTTAACAAACTGATGGAATTTTGCGTTGGCCCTGTTGCTGATCGTATCAACGCCTATCAACCGGGCATATCTGTTAGAGATGTTGTAGAAAATAATAAATTTATTTACTTCCATTTGCCGTTGAGTGAAACGACCAGGGCGGTCGCCATTGCGCTTGTTGAGATGTTTGGTGTTGAAGCGCGTCGCCGTCAATTATCAGGCCCAGAGCAATATAAAATGTTCCCGTTGTTAATGGATGATTGGGGCGCTTTTTTTCATCAAAACTTTGGCCCTATCTCTGCGCGTTGTCGATCCGCAATGATGCCATTAATTTTTTCATTTCAATCATTAGCACAGATTAAAGGCGTCTCAGATAACTTTGCGCGCGAGTTGGATGATAATCTTGCGACCAAGATTATTTTTCGTGTTAACGGTGAAGATACTGCGCAGTTTGCGATCAATCTTTTGGGCGAGCATCAAGAGGCATCAGTCGGCGCTAGTCAATTAGGTGATCGAGATGGGGCCAGTATCGGATTAATTGACCGTTCAAGACTCAATTCCCGCGACTTACGTCAGCTTTTACCTGGCGAATGTTACATCTCTACCGTTATGCAACGAGATGGGAAAATGTTGAACCCATTGTGGCGTTTACGCATTCCAAAAGCCCCATATTCTGACGAACAAGTGGCCCAAGTTGAGATGCCCCAAGCAAAGTCTTATGAGGAGGGTGAAGGTTTATGTTTATGGGATAAATACATGAACCCAAACTCAATCAGTTCTTTTGAAATCCCAGGTGAAGCGGATGTTTCGACTACCAATGATGTTCAACAGGTAAGAGAGCTATAGCAATGATTACCTGGTTCTCACTTTGGCCTTTTATGAGTATTCCATTTTTATTTCCTTTTTTATTGGGGATATTGCCTGTCTTCAATGTTGGCAATCATGAAATAGGCGGGCCACTGGTGCGTCAATACTGTATCAATCAAGTGGCCTCGCTAATACCTCATGATATCGCTGTTGTGCTAGTGAATTGGTTCAATCAAGCCAGTTATTTTCAGGAGATTTTATTACATGGAGTTATATCACTAAATATTGGATTGCTGTTCTACCCACTATTTTTTGCTATTGGTACATTGGTTATTAGAACGGCTTCATGGAGTGCAAAAACTGAGTTGTCAGAAAGTAAAAAATTATTAAATCGTCGTTAAATGTGGAGAGGTTTTATGAAAAAATTATATACATTAGGTTTTGGATTGGTTTTCGTCTCAGTTGCTTTTTTTGTGTCCTCAGACATTGCATTAGCAGAAGTTAAGTTGCCTAGCTGGTCTGGTTCAGGAAATCTAGATAAAGAGCTAGATAACAAAGGAAAAGCAATTGCTAAAGTAGCGTCAACAGTTGTTGCTGCATTAGCCATCATTGGTATGTTAGTCGGTGCCGCTTTTTTTGCTGTTAACAAAGGTGAAGAAGGTAAGAAATGGATTTTCGGCGGCGGCATTGGTTTAATCGTGGCAGGCTCAGTTGCGGCAATCGCAACTTTATTCTTAACGAAATGAGCGCATTTAACGCGCGTTTAAGGCCTAAAGTATGGTTTGGTTTGCCAGCCTACACTGTCGGCGGTCTTTTTATTTCCTTACCATCTTTTATTATTGCAACAATGACTGAGGCGCTTTATTTTCAAATATTATTATGGATATTAAGTGCACTATCGTTATTGCTGGCAGTGATATTTCTCGTGCTTGGGAATCAGGCGCAATTTATTGGCACAGTCATCATGTCAATGCGAGAAAACAATAACGTCACAAGTGAAACATGGACGCGCTGGTAATGAATAAGAAAGAACTCAACGTCCTGGCTAAGTATGACGAGCATTACACCTGGTCTCATCCATTGGGTCATTGCATTGCACACAAAGACGGTGCTGTCTCACTGATGATTTCGTGGAATGGCGTTGACGTTGAATTAATGACGGATGATGAAAAGCTTAGAATCTGGACAAATTACTATCGTTTACTTGATTCCCTGGATGAGAGTTATTGTCTGGAGTTTCATTTGTGGCGAGAGTCCGATCATTCGCTTGCTCAGACATATATCGATAAGAAAAAAGATATCGTAAGGGGTCATGAATTTGCGACTTTCATAAGAGAAAAACAAGCGGCACATTTAGCGCAATACGGTCGGACTAATTCAGTTGCACTGGTGCTTACCAAGCTTCCAGTCAGTAAAATTTTCCAATTTGGCGTTAAGGCAAAATTACGGAATCAATCAAAAGAAGCTGAACTGCTGATTGCGGAGGCTACGAGGCTAGTACGGTTTCTTGATGGCGCAGTGATTTCGTCTGTCGATCAGTACCGTTCAAAAATCCGTCAGTCTTTTGATCGCTACGCATTTGAAAAACAGCCATTACCGCCATTTAATCCACAACTGCTTTTAACTGAACAGCTCATAAATGAAGCGCCTCAGTCTGTTGATGGCATGGTGCTTATGCGCGGTATATATACTAAGGTTCTGTATTTACATATTTACCCAGATGCTAATCCAGCGTGGTTTTCTGCACTAGCCTCAATTAGCGCCACTATTCATATTAGTCAAGTAATCAGACCAACAAACACACAATTACAAATAACAAAGACAGAGCGTGAAGAAGAGTTGGCGGAGGGGATGGCATCTCGACGTGGTCGTTATGCTGCTGCTAAAGGATTGTCAGATCTGGCATCATTTCAAAAATTAGTCACAGATCAAAATCTTTCGATCTTTAGAAATGCCTTCATTATTCATATTCACGGGAATACCGCTGAAGAAGTTAAGGAATCGGCTAATCAGATAACCGATTGGGTTGAAACTAATAATAGCGGTGGTGAGTTTAAAGTTGCTGATTATATCCAACTGCCGTGGTTCCGTGCCGGGCAGCCAGGTCAAGGTTATAAGTCACCCACATTTCGACCAGACCATACATGGCAGGTTGCGGACATGATCCCCGCTCAAGTTTTTAAATCAGGATCAAAAGACCCGGAATCTATCCGCCTGGGCGAGGGTTCGCAGCTCGTGGGGTTTAATCTAACAAACGAATCTATCGCGCATAGTTTCACAGCGGCAATGACAGGCGCTGGTAAAGGTGTTGAAAAAGGGGCTACGATTCTCGAAACTTATCCATTTGGTACGGATTGGTATATTGCAGAAGTAGGGCAGTCGTATCGCTGGATAGTCGAAGCCTATGGCGGTACTTATACGACTATCGATCCCGATAAAAATGTTGTAAATCCACTGCCGCCTTATGCGGTGGCTGATCCTAATCCAGATTATGAAAAAGGCGAGTTTCCGCTTGCGGCCAAACTCGTCGGTGGCACGGTTAAAGCGCTTGCTTTCCTGCTTAATGACGGCGATATAACGTTGGATGCTCATCAGAAAGCGGCTGCACAACTGACGTTACAATCGCTCTATATTCATATTGATGATGATCGTGAAGCACCAACGATGGGTGATTATTTTCAGGCAATCTCTAATGCTGATGATTACCTGGAGAACCAACAACAGAAAGATGCCGCGAAAAAGATGGCTGCAAATCTTGAGAGTTTTTTAAGTACCACAGAGGGGCGTTTATTTACAAGGCAAGACAATCTGATTTTATCTGAGGGCATTACCGGCGTGGATCTTAAAGATGTCATGAATGCATCAGAAGATTTATTGAAATTTTATTTAGTGTTCCTTTCTTTACGAATGGCTCAACTTGCCTTCTACCGCCCAAATAAAGCTAGAATTTTACTCGACGAAATGCACGTCTTCGTGAAGAGTTTTCCAGAAGTGGTCGGTGGGCTTATTTCTGGCATTGCGCGGATGGGCCGGAAGGATTCTGGTTACATTGACCTCGTAACTCAGGGGATTGCTGAGATTGATTGCATTGAGAATGAGGTGCTTAACTCTATGCCGCTCAGAACCTTATTATATCGTCCCGATGGACACGATGAGATTGCCAGACGTTTATCGATGCCACGTGGGGCGCAAGATGTATGGGGGTCATACCCCTTTCCTGAAAAACTAGCCTATCGTCCAGGGATGCGCGCGGTAGGTGAGGACTGGTACAACCTGCATTTGACTTTCCCCCCTGAATTAATGGCCTTGGCGGATACCTCAATGCTGCCTTTAAAAGAAGAAATTGCAGCACAAACCATTGACCCTATTAAACGGATAGAACTCTTCTATGCCATGAAGGAGGCGAACCAATGAATCGTACAGTCTTAATTGTTTTACTCAGCTTGTTATTTGTGTCTCCGGTGAATGCCGGGATTATGTCAGATGCTTCTGATGCCAAAATCATTGTTGAACTTAAAGCAATGTATCAGAAAATGATGGACCAATTAGAGGAATTACAAGCACAAAATGAAACGCTCGCTAACGTCAGGGATGGTATTAATTACTCGATTGAATCCTATCATGAAGTCAAAAACTTTGATTTAGGCGCGATTACAAGACGTATTCAATCAGATGTTGAAGGCCAGACTGGCCTGCATGACATTAATGATCTTTCATTAGAACAGCAAATTTCAGTTATTCAGGATGATATCAATCGTCGTGTCGGTGATCCTGAAACGACACAAGCAGAACGTGAACAGCTACAGCAAGAACTTGACATATTAGATTCAATAAAAAGACGTTCTGAAGTGCTTACCGCAATTAATCAAAATTCTACTAATAATATGTCGCGCGCCAGTGAAGATCTCGGTGAGCGAGATTCGGCGCGTATCAGTGCGGAGGGAATATCTACCCTTGTACAGATCGAAAGCCTACGAGAGATGGAAAACAACGATGACAATAGGCTTGCGATTAAAGAGGCTCAGGTGTTGAGAAACCTCAATCAACAGCAGAGAAAAATTATTGAAAACGCCAAAAGATCAGGGTGGTAAAGGATGGATTTTGCCGGTTTTCTTAACCTGATTGATGCCTCCTTTATTTATGACGGTGGTAAAAAAATGGCGACCTTCATTGTAACCGCCATTACTCCTATTTTACTGATCGTCGCTATCTGGATTCGGCTTGCTCAATGTCAATTAGAGACAGTAACAAATGGTTCGGGTAAATGGGGTGTCTTTCTCAAAGATTTAGCGCTATGGACTATCGTACTAGGATTATATTTCACGTTGGCTGGCATGTTATCTGATTTGTTTAATGTGCTTTACGATTATTTCCAGAAGCAGGGCAGTGCGGCGGCGATCCAAGAAGAGTTTATGAGTATGATTGATCAAATCGAGAATCGCAGTGACGATGATCGAAGCCTGTTTGATCGTACTTTTGATGTGATGGGTAACGCTGTGACGTTTACTGTCTGGCTTATTTATTACTTCTCCTTCATATTGGCGACGTTTTTAGTACAATTTCTGAAAATGGCACATGCCCTTGCATGGTCATTTGCACTGGTATGGGGATTAATCGCAATCCCAATGTCATTGGTGAGCTCTTTTAAACTACTGAAGGGTTGGGCCATCTTTTCCGGTGTCGTTTTATGCTGGCCACTTTTTCATTTTGGCGGATTCGCTTTGTTTAATCCGATTTTTGAGGCAGCAGCTAAAACTTTTGTAGAAGGGGATGGCGCAGGTATGGCATCCATGGATCAAGCGCAGCTTTATTTAATCATGACGTTTGTGAATCTTATATCGGTCGCGGTGGCATTAGCAGCCCCCTTTGTTGCACAAGCTTTTATTTCGAATAGTGGCTCAGTGGCGGGTGTTGTCGCGCCTTTTGCACTTGCAGCAACCGGAATGGCAGGCGCGGGTGTAATGGCGGCAAAAAGCCGTTTACAGGGCGCAGGTCGTGCTGCTGGTGATTCGGCGCGTAGTTTAAAAGATACGTTTATGCCTGATAAGAAAACACCTTCCTCGGGGGGGGGTGGGTCGCAGTTTAGCCCCAATTCGGGAGGTAGCTCGCCTTCGCTTGGGCCTTCGGCTAATGCTGGGGGCAATACTGAGTCCAGTACAAACCTTAATAACCAAACAAGCACTGAACATACGAAGAGCCATCAAGATACAGCGAGCCATCAAGATACTAGCACTTCAACAACGAAGGGTGATGCACATGGCCGTGAACAAGCATCCCCAGTTAAAGCCCAACTAGATAGCCCTGCGGTGGCTGCTCCTAGCAAATCATCAATGGCTCATACAGCGGCTAGTGCTGCCACGTTTAGCGGTAGTTCTACGGACTCATTGGCCGCTGTTTCGGATGAAAAAGCGGTTGAAGCTGTCACTGAACAACATGGTAAAAGTCAAAGTGGCAAGGCAAAACAGGCAAAGCGCGGGGCGTTTTTGGATCAGGCGCATAAGAAAGGACAGATTAAATTAAAGGGTCGCGATAAATGAAAAAGGATACGCCTTCGATTGATAGTCAGGAATTAACAATCCCTGGTAGAAGTAAAAATGAGCTGCTTGAAATGCATGGGCCTAGCCGCTATCTGATCACACGATTGGGCCGTTATGCTTTTACTGGTTGGCTCGCATTCTTTATGGCTATTTTGACCATCTTTGCAATGAGTGCTATCTATTCGCTAAAACAAGTGCCGGTTTTGGCTGTTGATGGTTCAGGGCGTGTTTTAGGAACTTTCGAGTATTTAGATCCCACCACGCGGACTGATGAAGAAGTCATTGCAGGCTCGAAATATTTCCTTGATCGTTATCTTTCGTTTAATTCGTCAACTATCTACAACGATTATGCGGCCGCAATGTCAATGATGGGGGAGGAACTTCGCGCTACAAAAATGGAAGAAATTACCTCGATAGGCTACTTGCCACGTGTTGAAGAATCAAAATCGCATTCATTTAATGAATATTCGCGCGACGACGGCGCTGTCATTATCGCGCGTCGGGAATTATTAAGGGCTGTGAGGCTTAAAGGTTTCATCGTCATAACATTAAAAAATGGTAACACCCTAGAAAAGCCCTTTGATGTGACACTTGATTTAAAGGTGGTACCACGAAATACCTTTGTGACGTCTGGAATTGAAATACAGGAACTGAGGGATAATTAATGCGCTATTTGATAAGTTTATTATTATGCGGAATGATTTCAATTGTACAAGCGGATACCAATAATTACCCGATTGTGCCAAAAATAAATCACATTAAATTAATTCCATTTACCACGCTTAATATAGAATTAATTCCTGATCTTGGCACCCGTTTTGTCTTTCCATTTGTGTTAGATGAAAGCGATGATCTCATCCCCTTTACCATTGATTTGACCAATCCGATGTTTAAAACAACACGACACCCTGGGCGTAATTTCTTTACCATCGAAATAGATCCACCTGAGGAGGGTGGTGCGGTGGGACAGCATCTTGGAAATCTCTTCATTTCGGCAGGTGGTTATAATTTAACGATTGTCCTGAGTGCTACAAATGATCTTCGCAGGCACGTCAGTGATTATGTTTTCGATCTCACCGCTGAAGCACGTGAGGATTTGATTCAGGAAGCGATTAAAAAGCGGACACGTAGCCTAGAATCAGCATACAAAGAAAAACAAGCGGCATTAGCCGGGAAGGCCGACAAGATCGCACTCAACAAAATTGGTCAGTTAGCCATGAACGGATCGGATAAATCATCCATTAAAGAAGAGGTTTCACTTGATTTACCAACAGGCGAGCAAGTGACGGTCTATCTTCGGAGAATGCTTACCTTCGGGAAAAGAATCCACGTCTTCGAATATGAAGTCACGAATGACACAGCCGAGGTATTGCGCGTGACAGATGCGCTCTTGTTTTCCGTTGATAAGAACGGTCTGACACAGAAGATCCAATCTGGAAACCTGATTAAACCCCGGATTGATATAGATGAAACGATTCAGGGCGCTGTTACTACTGACTCCAATCTGGTAAACAGCGGGGCTAATCTAAAGTTAGTTGTAGCGACCTCTCAAGGCGATGTGGAAGTGATATGGTAGCGCCTATTCTGATCGTTCTCATGTTTATGGTGTCGTTCCCAGTGGAAGCTGGCATCACCGCTGATGAGTTGCGGCAAATTGCCGGAGACGCAGAGCGCACGAAACGTGAACGTGCAAACCGCGTTCAAGCAAATGATCTAAATTCACTCTTGCCGAGATTAGAAAGGAATAAGAGGGCAGGGCACGGCGTTTCTGAACAGTCGCAGAGTAAAAGTGAAACATCCGGAGTTGAAGCATCTTTAGAGGGTGCCGAACGTCCTGGTGATAACGAGCAAGCAGCAGTCCCAACTGACACTAGCATTGTCACTGAAAGGCATGACACCTCATCGAGGGTGCAATCTTCCAGCACGACCAGGCTTCATGATGAAAAGCTGTTACCTAACGTTGTTCCACGGTCGTCAAAACATCGGAAAGATAGCCCGTCTGGCAGTCATGCTTTGCAAGAAAAAACTGCGGGAATTACGCCTTCAAGCTCACCTGCTATTCTTGCAAAGCCATCACATATCTATATGCCACCTGCGCGCGTTTCAACGGGTGGCGGAGCGGCTTCTTCCCGGTCTGATGCTGTTAAACAGAAACAACGACGGTTTGGCATATTGATAGGGTCATGGTTTGAGGCCAGAATGAGTCGTGAAACAACTAACGCAGATCCAGGCTTGATCGAAATAAAGATTATCAATGACGTTGAGGGTAATCACCGCACACTACCTGCTGGCACTATGCTCTTTGCGAGTAAACGGTATAATGCAGGTACAAAAAGGCTTGATTTACATATCATTCAAGGCGTATTGCCTGGTGGTGAAGAAATAATAGTTGATGCTTTGGTATATGACTCATCACAGGTAGCTGGTCTTAATGGCATCGTGGTTGAAAATAACGCAGGAACTATCTCTGGTGGTTTTAAAAAGGGCGTGATTAATGCTAGTCGCACAATTGCAACGACTTTGACGGGTGTAGGATCTCCAGCAGGGACAGTGCTGGATTCAACGGTTTCAGAGGTTGCAGATGCTAAACAAGCCGCTGCTGTTGCAAGAGACGTTGCACCTTATACGATCCACGTTTCGCCGCAGCCTGTTTTAATACAGGTTCAGGAAACCTTTTAAATCATTACTAATAAAAATATAAGAAATGGTAAAAACATGACAAAAAATATGCCGTTAGTTAAGACGGGGTCTGAGAAGATCCTAATGGAAAGGCTGAAGCCTTTTATATACCGTAAGAGTGCGCGGCAGCGGATAATCATATATTTAATATCGCAAGATTATAGCTTCGACGATCTCGCAAATATGACAGTAAGTGACCTTAAAAAAATTAAGCTACCAGAAGAAAATGATTTGTTTCAGTCGCAAAATCAACTATTAAGCACTTTGTCAGATAATGCCTCACTATTTACTTATCCTGGTGGGCGTAAAATGTGTCAGAGTGATTTCTTTCGAATACTAACGACGGCATGTACCAATGTCTTAGGTAAATCGATTACTGTTGATGAGTTTAAAATATATTTAAATAATAATACTTGAATCGCCTTATATCACTTGTTATAGTCTCCCTAGTTTCGCAGATTCGCCGTTTCGCTGTTTTGTTTTATTCAGTAGGCGGCTTTTATAAGTCATGAGGGGGTTATGTGAAAAAAGTCGCTTTCCTAGTTTTAAGTTTATTTGCAACCACCACTGCTTTAGGAAGTGAGGGGAAAAATAAACACTCTATGGGCGTTGGCCTTGGCGTTGTTTCAGCGTCTATTGAAGATCCTAACGGTTCAGCAGAAACAACACCCGTTATTTTCCCCACCTTTATCTATTATGTAGATATGTCACGTGATCAGCGAGCTGTGTCTAAGTTCTCGTATTATGATTTCTCGTTAAACGCCTCTCAAACGGATATCGGTCAGGAGGTAACTAGCCTTTCCTTCGCTGGTATTTATGAGTGGCGTCAGCGCATTAAACGAGATTTTAAACCCTTTCTTGGAGCCGGGCTGTCATTTAATAGTGAAAGCATTAAGTCACGACATACTGTCGATAACGAAGGTTTTCTAGATCAACGTTATCAAGACTTAGATAACGCCGGTTTTTCTCTTTTGCTTTCAGCATCTATCGATATCGAAGTGGCAGACAGTAATTTTCAAATGAGGGGGGTGTATACCATCCCAACTTATGACGGTGTTAGCGGTATAGAACTTTCTCTGTTGTATTTATTTTAATATGATTCTTCTCAAATATAGGAGATACACAATGTCTTGTAAAAAGTTACAAATAATTGCTGTTGCAGTCTCAGCAATTCTTTTAAGTGCCTGTGGCAATAGTGGTGGTGGCGGTGTTGCAGACAGTCGAGATGCTTCTGTTGTGAGTGGTGTAGCCCATGACGCCCCTTTGGTAAACTCACCTGTTCGTATATATGCATGGGACGGCGGTACAAAAGGCGAACTCTTAGCAACCACAACAACAGACTCTAAGGGTGATTATGAAACGACTTTAAACACCCATGATAGACCTATATTAATAGAAGCGGGAGGCGGCGGCAGTTACACAGAAGAGGCGAGTGGTGTAAGAGTAAACCTTAAAAGTAACCAGTTTATGACGGCTGTCACTCAGTATCAATCAGGGAAAGCCATTGATGTTCAGATGACACCATTATCAACGATTGCCGCTTGTTATGCCGACTACCTGGTATCTACCGGCACTCTCGTAACGGATTCTATTAATTTTGCTAACGCAAAGTTCAGTGCCATCTACGGCATTGAAGTGATCAGCGATAGGCCGATTGATGTTACCGACCCGGAGAATGCTTCTTTCACCCTTTCTGATGGACATAAATATGGCTTCATCACTGCCGGTATCTCGCAATTTATGGCTAATGATGTATCAGAAGCGAATGACTTACCACCACACGGAGCACCTTTTTTAACATCAATAAACTGGGCCTCTGTCGCCTGCGGGGATATCAAAGCAGACGGACGTTTGAATGGTTTTGGTTACTCAGGTGCAGGTAATACACTGACCAACCTTTCTTTCGGTTCTTATGTAATAACGCCTCAAGCATATCGAACATTTATTGCACAACGGATGCTAACGTTTGTTAGTAGCGATAATAATCGCAGTAACTTATCTGTCGATGGTGTCATGGTGACTTTTGCAAACGGCCTCTCTACGTCAACTGACGCGGTTTGGGACGGACAGCCAGCCGATCCAGTCGATAATACTGGCCCTGCAATTACTGCGGCTTCTGCGCCTAATACTGCCTTTTCTGGTGCTTCATCCATCAATTTTGAAATTAACGATCCTGTCGGCGTCGATTCAATTCAATTTTTTATCAATAATGATTTGGTGAGTATTGGACAAACAACTAATCCTCAGTTGAACGTTAATACTCAATTTTACCCGGATGGTGAGCACACGATTAAGGTCGTGGCGACTGATATTATTGGAAACGAAACAACAGAGGAAATTGTTTATCGATTTTGGAATTCTGGCCCAGCGATTACATTGACTTCTGCCGCGCTGACAAAATCAACGTCTTATTTGATGACGGGCACTTTCAACAGCCCTGTCGCAGACATTGCAAGTATCAGCATTGAAAGTACCAATGCCGTCATCAATGATGATGGCACATGGAGCGCTAACCTTAACCTGTCAAACGGGAATAATAACCTAACAATCCAATCCCAGGACTCATTAGGAAATGGCTCTTCACTTGATGTCACGATTGCGGTTGATCAAAACGTACCACGAATAAATCCTGAAGACCGTAATGTACGCTTTACGACATTTCAAGGACAATACAATCTTTGTGAGTTTGGGGATTTAACATTAACTTCAGGAAGAGATACACCCGTTTGCCTAAGGTCTGACAGAGTTTCGTTAAATGGCGCGTCAGTGAATAGTAATCTTTCTAACCTGGAGTTCATATTGATGGCAGTTCGAGTCAGTGACCCAACTGGTGCTGGCGTGTTCACTGCGATTGAAGATTTGACTGCTGAGTATAAATATCAGCAAGACAGTAATGATGTTTTTGATTGGAGACCTTTAACCACTCGAGGATCTAATTCAGACATTGAGACATTCTATTTGCCTTTTGTGACTGATTTTTTTGGCGAGACCTTTCATCAAGCCCCCGTAAATACAACACATAACATTACGATTAGAATTTCCGACGAAGTTGGTAATACATCAGAAGTTAAGTATGAAATTAAACTGGATGTATTAGTACCGGCGTTATCAATGGATCTCGTTGATAACTCAGAAACGTTATTTGATGTGCCGTTCGCCAGCCGGGCGGTTATTGATAACTCATCGTTAATACAAACAACATTATTTGAAAACGTAATGGGAACGCCTGTTTATATTGATGCGACACCACGTACTGGTAGCTATGCAACACATTTCAATGAGCGTATACAGCGTAAGAATAAGGTTAGAATTAAAAAGAGCCCTGAAATTAGGGTTGCTGGTGTTGTAAATCCTAACGTGACAGTTTTTTATAATCCTACTTCTAATCCTCACGATCCTACCAGGGCAACGTTAAGTCGTAATCATGGTACAAGCTATTCAGGTTGGCAAACTCCCATGTCGAACACAATTCCTCTAGGGCAACCAACTAGCTTAATGACGGGGCCAAATGGTTATTCGCTTTGCCATAAATCTAATTTAACCTCCATATCCGGGAATGCGAATGGAAACTTTAGATACCAGAATGGAGGTACTATTCATGGGTGTGGTCACAATGACCCAAGGTCACCAAACCGATATCCTATAACCTCCGTAACTTATAATGCCGTTCCATCACATGACTATGCTGGAGCAGATGCAACCTGTCCCAGTGGTTATCCATGTAATCCCTTAACACTTGAAGAGACTAATTATAATATTTCATCTGGTGAGGTTACGGTTAAAGTCGATGGTGTACCCGCTTCTTTAGCTAATGGTCGTTATGTCATCCCTACCGGGTCAACTGCGAGTATCGAATACCAGGTACAGATGCCAAACATTCTACATTTCAACGATAGCGTGGTCTTAAACTCATCAGCTATAAGAGATTATAATGTCTATAAATATGATACGGAGACAAATTGGCATGTTGATATGAGGATGGATCTCGAAATCGCGGGAAGTGCAGAAAGCACACCCAATATTCAAGTCATTGGAAGCCTGGTCGAAAAAACGATTGAAAGATAATTTCAAATTAATTAACAGTATCGTAGGTCTGTCCATATATCCACATGACAGAAGCGGCCCCATTAAAAGGGCCAGCGCATGAGATTGTGGGTATGTGGGCAGTACCAATTTTCAACGAGTTAAAATATGGACTGCTTTTTTGTTAGTGTTTGTTATTCAGGCTCCTATTTAATCTAAAGCTCTAAGTTATAAAGATCCCGGATCTCTTCAGCCTGGATACACAAATAATCCAGTGTTTGTTTTTGTGTTGTATGGCCATACGCTTCCATGAGCAACGGCACCGGCGCATTCTTTTGAGTACGCTGGTGATAGCCCCAGGTCTTGCGGAGTGAGTGGCTTCCATAGTTTCCCTTGAGTCCTGCATTCTGGCACCAGGCTTTTACCAAGTTGTTGACGTAAGGTACACTCAAGGCATCCTGGCCGCGCTGGCTTAAGAACAAATAGCCATCTTCAAAATCACCTGGGTATATTTTTAGCCAGTTGTCGATAGCATCGATGACCACCTTGTTAATCGTGACACTACGATATTTTTTTGTTTTACGTTGTTTGATATCCAGTAAGTCGCCATCTTGCAGGTGTTCAACCTGGTTAACCTTGATCGACAGTATTTCGTTGGCACGGTATGCGGTGTTGACCCCGAGCGTAAACAAGCAAAGGTCACGGGGGTTATCAGCTAACACTTTTTTTATGCGCCGAATGGCTTTTACATCTCGGATCGGTTCGACCTTTGTGGTCGATCCCTTGTCGGGACGGTTTGGGTTTTCGCCTTTTGGGAGTGCCATATTGCTTCTCGATTTGAACGTTCAAACTCATTAACTAAAAATTACTTTATAGTAATACTTAATGAGTGTAAAGTGAGATGGTGGGTAAATCACACCGTGAAAACGGGTTATTTAACACTAAAAACAATGAGTTAGGGTAAAATATTAACTCATTAAGTTTTTAATAAAAGTTAATGAGTTTGAATTAGGGTGGTTCGATCAACAATTGATCAAATTTTTCTTTTGCCTCATCAATTGAATCCACAACACATAGCGGTCATTCAGTTATAGTTAGTGATAAGCAGCTACCGACCCAAAGCGGGCGTCTGAAGGTGTAACTGGTGCCCTAATTCAGGACGTCATTAAAATTACATAATAGGCTGATTTGGAACTATCACCAATGCGGATAAAAAAGAGTGTTTGAAGGGAGATTTACAAGAAGCCAAAGCACCTCCCTCACTTACAATAAAGAGAATTACCAGCTCCTAGAGCAGTTTTTGATCTGGCAATACAATGGTTATCGCGACGGGCTGCCTCAGGGACAGCTGAATCAGTTATTGCCGGTTATTAACTGTGAAATGTCAGAGAGATAGAATAGATAATTCCCCCACGATGCATATACGGCGTGGTGGCGACGGGAAGTAAATGTATCTACCCAATAGTAAGGTAAATAGGATCATATATGACGATACCAGGACAGCTAATAGATAAAGTAAAACAAGGGAAAGTGATTTTATTCTTAGGTTCTGGAGCTCTTTATGGGGCGACGTTGCCAGGCAAGGGTATCCCGCTAGGGAATGATTTGAGAGACATTTTATGTGATAGATTTCTCAATGACAGCTTCAAGTCGTCAGACCTTGCTCATGTTGCGGCAATGGCAATATCACAAACATGTTTGTTTGATGTTCAAGACTTCATAAAAGATTATTTCGCTGAACTAGAGCCTGCTGACTTTCACAAACAAATTCCAAAGTTCAAGTGGAGGGCTTTATTTACAACAAATTATGATCTTCTTATAGAGAATTGCTACAAAGGTGTAAGCGACTCTCTTCAGGATCTGTGTGTGATCTTGAACAATGAGGACAATTTTGATGAGACGAGGATAACAAATAATAAGTTGCCATACCTGAAGTTACATGGCTGTGTAACTAGAACTCATGATGCAGCACTGCCTTTGATACTGACTACTGATCAGTATAATGACTGTCTAATAAGAAGAGATCGGCTGTTTCGTCAATTGTACGAACTGGCATATGAAAATACATTGGTGTTCGTTGGACATAGTTTGCTAGATCATAATATAAGGAATGTGCTACTTAAGCTTGAAAAAGAAGCACCTCATGGGCAAAGGCACTATCTTATAAAGCCGGGGATTGATGGAATTGAGAGAGATTTCTGGGGTGAAAAAAAGATCACTGCACTAGATGTTTCTTTCAAGGATTTCATAGAAGAGCTATGTAGCGATATTACAGATAATGATAGGGTGTTGTCTTTGGTTCGTCCTCCGGTTTCTCACCCGATTCAGTCTGTTTTTAGTACCCATTCAGCCCCTTCTGATGAGCTTGTGGATTTTTTGACTAATCAGGTTGAATACGTGACCTCTGACATTTCCGTCAGCCATAATGATCCAAAAGATTTTTTTCGAGGGGTGGATCAGGAGTGGAGTCCTGTTGTAAGGGATGTCGCAATCAGAAGGGGGTTGCAGAAAGTTGTCTTTGAAGAGGTAATAGAGCGGCCTGATGTTCACCGAAGTGTATTATCCGATTTCTTTGTTGTTAAAGGTGAGGCAGGATCAGGAAAGACAGTACTACTTAGGCAGCTTGCGTGGGAGGCTTCTAATGCGTCCTTAGGCGTAATTTTGTGGGTAAGGAAAGGGTGTGTTGCTGATTATCCACTCATTGAGGAGATTATTTCTAAGGCAAATGAACGGGTGTTTGTGTTCTGGGATGATGCAGCTATAAACTCTATTGAATTAAATCGATTTATGTTGAAGGCTCGTCGCAGCAATGCACGATTAACTGTAATAACGGCTGAACGATATAACGAGTGGAATGTTCGATGTGACGAGCTTGATGAGCTAGTTACCGATAACTATGAACTGAGATATCTATCAGAAACCGAAATTGAAAATTTAGTAATTCAGCTTGAAAAAAATGACTCTCTTGGTCCAAACCTAATTGGCAAATCTCATGCTGATAGATGTCAGGAGTTAAGGGATGTGCATGGTCGCCAGCTTCTTGTTGCTTTACATGAGGCGACAATGGGAGAGCCATTTGAAGACATTGTTTTTAATGAGTATGAAAATATATTTTCTGAAAGCGCAAAGAAAATCTACCTTACCGTATGCACTTTGAATAGATTAAGAATTCCTGTTCGAGCCGGTCTTGTATCTCGAATTCATGATATTTCATTTAACGATTTCACGAGTAAATTTCATAAACCTTTGGAGAAAGTTGTAATTACTAAAGGCTCTATAGAGCAGGATGTACATTATTCCGCCAGACATTCAGAAATTGCTGAAATCGTTTTTCGTAGAGCGTTGTTTAATGTGGAAGAACGATATCATGAATATATAACTATTGTTAAAAAGATGAATGTCTCTTTTAGTTCCGACAGGTTATCGTTCAGAGCTTTGGTTAAGGCTAAGTCACTGAGTGAACTGTTTCCAAACTATGAAGATGTTTTGTCAATTTATAAGTATGCAAGAGAGACGATCGGAGATGATTCTTATTTGTTACAGCAGATGGCAAACTATGAGCGTATAAGGCCTAACGGGAGTCTAGATGCAGCTGCCGAGCTACTTTTCAAGGCAAAAGAGACTGCTCCATATGACTCAAGTATTTTGCACAGCTTATATGTTGTCTGGAGAGATAAGGCGGAGAGGTCAGATGACCTACATTTGAAAAGGAAGTGTAGAGGGGAGGCAAGGGGATACCTTGACTTGATCGTGTCAAAGTGGGGTATGAATAGCTACATATCCTCGTCCATGATTGAGCTTTCAATTGATGCGTTAAGCGAATTACTCAGTGATGAAAGTGCAACGTCAGTAAGTATTCGTGATGCAATTAAAAAGGTTCAACATGGAATAACAGAGAATAAGCGGCAATACCCAGCGGAAGGACATCTGTTTTCCCTTGAGGCCAAGTTCGCTAAATTGATAGATGATGATAAAAGGGCTTTGGTGGCCTTGCAGCGGTCTTTTGAAGAGGGTGATCGGGAGCCGTATCTTGCTATAAGACTTGCTAGCAATTATCAGGAGCGAGGCGATATAGGTAAGGCGAAAGAGATTTTTCAGCAGGCTTTGGAACGAAGGCGGACTGATCATAAGCTCAATTATCATTATGCCGAACTATTGAGAAATAATACGGATACCGATAGGAACAATTTAATGTATTACTATCGCCGAGGCTTTACGCCAAGTGATAGTAATTATCAGGCTCAATTCTGGTTTGCCAGATATGCTTTCAATTCTAATGAGAATAACAATCATGGCGTTGCGTTGGATATATTTGGTGCGTTAAGGAAGGCCCGCATGTCCCACGGTATCAAGAAAGAAATACGAGACCATGATCTCGACGGGGATAGCCTTATGAAATTTAGTGGAGTAATTAGAGCAAAAAGAAGCAGTTTTGGCTTTATTCGGATGGATGGAGCTGGGCACGATATCTTCTTTCCAATTTGTTCTGTGGAGGATGATATGTGGGATGCTATGAGGGAAGGCGACCGGGTATATTTTAACTTGGGTTATAGCTTTAGTGGTGCTGTAGCATGCCATATTATTTGTTGAATGGCTCAGGTGGTGTAAGTATATTTGGTGAAGTACTTGGGGCTAAAGTAAAAGGCAGATGTCCGCTCTGGGCCGCCAGTTGCCATAGAAGAAAAAGTGGCCTAAGTCTGCTTTCGCGACAAAGCTGCCACTAAGGTAAAAGTTAGAACATTCTAATATTCTGAAAATACTAGCCTATGATTCATAGGGCTGCTTAATAGACAATGCTGCCCTCCCCTACTTCTAACTCATTAACTTTCTAGTAAAAGTTAATGGGTTTTTATGTGATCCCTTCGGGCCGTGCTACCGCTACGCTTTCCGGGTTCGCTAGTCGCTCATCCCTACGGGACCTGCCCTGCATATCACTATCACTTGCAGCGCTCCGCTTGCCTAACAACGGTCTTCAGTCTGAGAGTTATTTGGCCTGTTTTATGCAAAACATTAGGTGTTTTAGTCTTTTCAGGCGCTTAAATAATTGACGCTAGTTAATGCGCTTTGGTAGTTGGCTAAAACAGACATTACTTTTTTTAGTAAAAAAGTGATGGGTTCTTTCGTTTATTGATTCTACATTTTTTATGGAGGTGTAATCATGAAGAAACAAATGATGATAGGTTTATTGGCGGCAATTGCAACTGCATTTGCACCAGGTCTAAGCGCAAATAGTGGCCAGAATTATGCTGCGATTACCAGTATGCACGCGATTCAAAGTGGCACATGTGAAGGCTTTGAAGGTGGGTGGAAACACGCTGGTACAGATGGCAACTCTAATATTATATTTTGTAAACAGACCAGCTCTAGCGCAAGTAATAGCGTTATAACTGATATGGAGGGTTTTCAAACTCCTATGATATGCGGTAAGCATAGAAATGACAGTCGATGGTCTGCTTTTGCTTATGACAAAAAAGCAAATGTTACGTATTGCATGAAGAAGGAAAGTTCTTCTTTTGAGTATGTTGTCGATGCTAAGTTTACTGAGGGTAAGGAATGCGATCGAAAGTATTTCCGAGAAATTTATAATGGTAGATCAAACGGTTCTATCTGCGCTAAGTACAACAGATAGATAGTCTTGATAAAATGACCGCTTCCAATAAGAAGCGGTCATTTTTTTCTTATCCATGGTGATTATGCTGGCGTGAGCGTTCTTCAGTTATCGAAGGCCACTTGTGTTTATCTTTTTTTCGATGAACATAAGTTCGACTACAAGCTTTTAACCAGTGTATTTTTTCAAAAATATTCAATGAAAACTACCTATAGTTATTGTTTCCAATGTTCTATTTCTGCTTCCACGTTAACTAAAACGACAAACTCTCATCGGTAGAAACTGGCCAGCTGCGACGTTCTAGAACTTCTTCGCGGCGAATCATTAAAGAAACAGGTGCTTCAATGCCTACTTTAGTCTGCCCATGATTATGCTTCTGAATCAGAATTTCAATCGGGCCATTCTTGAATAACTCTGCAAGCGTCATCTCAGGATCGGTGTCACGATCTGGATAGATCAATAATTTCTCACCTTCATTACGTGTAAGCATCAACATAAGACTTCCCCTCCCTGGGTAATTTACTGTGATGAAGGAACTATAGCATTTAGGGAATGGTGTAGGAATAACGGTAGGAGAAAAGTTGTGCGTTCCCTCCGGGCCGTGCTGTTACAGGTTCGCTTAACGCTCATCCCTTCGGGACAAGCCTAGCACATCATTATCACTTGCAGCGCTCCGCTTGCTTAACAGCTAACAGCGGTCTTCAGTGTGTGAGTTATTTGGTCTTTTTCTCATGCAATCGTTTTCCTGCTAGTACCTGGTCTTGTCGTTATGTAGTGGGCTTGGTTGTCCAGCTTCGCAAGCTACGCTCAAAAGAGACGGCACAAAAAAACGTGCCTTTTCTAAAAGCAGATTAGATTTTTTATAAGTTACAAAAAAACAATGGTTGACAACCGCCCCAATGGGGCGTATATTTAACCATAGAAGGCCGGGTATTTACCAAGGCCGCAAAACGGGAGAAATCCAAGATGCTAGATCAAAATAACTCAATTCTTTTCAGTGCGACCTTCAGCGCAGAAGATAATAAATTGCGCCTTTATGTGGATGAACGATTAGACAGGGATCTGTTTCTACGACTTAAAGAGGCTGGTTTCAGGTCAGCGCCGAAGCAGGGGTGTTTTTTTTGCCCGAAGTGGACGCCAGCACGTGAGGATCTTTGTTTAGAATTGGCGGGTGAAATCACAGCAGAAAACACAACATTAGTCGAACGGGCAGAAGCTAAAGCGGCTCGTCTCGATGACCTGGCCCAAAGAAGGGGCGATGAGGCCAATGCTTTTCATCGTACAGCCAATCAGATATCAGAACGGTTCGCGATGGGTCAACCTATTTTAGTGGGTCATCATTCAGAGCGAAAAGCGCGACGTGATCAAGCACGTATGCATAGTGCAATGGATAACTCAGTAAAATCATTAGCGGCTGTTGATTATTGGAATTGGAAAGCGGAAGGCGTAGAGCGTCATGCAAATCGGAAATCAAAGCCTGCTGTTAGAGCAAGGCGCATTAAAACACTATTGGCAGAGCTTCGAGATCGTCAACGAGGTATCAATCACGCCAACATTTGCATAGCGCTATGGTCTGACGTTAATTCAGAAACCGATTCAGAAAGACAAAAAAAACTCGTTGAGAGTTATTCGGGTGGGGTAATCAATACAGGCCACGCCGCCCCGTTGCTGAGTGGTGATTCGTTGTGGTCACAGTTTTCTGATGGGAAGTTAAGCGCTCAGGAGATTATCGATTTCTGTCTAACTCATTTTAAAAAGCAAGTGAACAGCCGCCACACAGGACGATGGATAAGTCATATTCTTAATCGTTTGGCATTCGAGCGTGCAGAGTTGGGCCAGGTGTCGCGTTTTGGCGGGGAGTTGTCACCTGTAATATTACAGGCATTCACAAGAGAGCACGGAGCACATAAACCCAAGGCAACAAAAGATAGTGACGGTTGGACGGTTGAATCATCGTCACCATTACCTTTGCATATCGCCGACGGTAAAACACTTTCGCTTAATAATAATCAATGGCTTGATTTGATGCAGGCATGTGGATATGAAGTTCCAACGCCCAAACCACGCCGAAAGTTAACCGATAAAAAGACGGTGCCTTTGATTAATCCCACAAAAGAGGAAGCCGCGCGTTTACAAGAAAAATGGAATTCCGACGCGCAAGAAAAGAAAGGTCATACGACACTTGGTGGAATTATACCTTCTGAGATTCGCACAATGAAACAAGTGGTTTTTAGTCAAAACAGCAAAGGTAGTTATAGCCCATATAACACTATCGAACTCGATATTAAGGGCAATAAAGTATCGTATAGTTGGAGAGGCGCTACAGCAGAGCCAGTCTGTAGAATACGCACCTCTGAAAGTGGCGGCTCTCTCTACTCACCACCATCAATCATTCTAATCGATGACAAGCCATCAAAGGCGCTTCCCATTGAATGGGTAGAGGTGTCCTGATGGACGCCTCTTTATATACACGTCCGACTAAACCTCGGACGATGACCGTAAAAAAAAGAAGAGGAGCGCCAGAAGTGGCGCTTCCACTTCCACTACCCGAAATTATCACCGTTGATACTTTCACAGAATGCCACGTTACCCCGCCAAATGTTGGTAAAGACATGGTTGATTATCTTAATGACATCAGGGAAACAGGTTTAACAGCAGAGCCGCAAGCCGGAACCGGGAACCTGGTTCAGGCGCTTTTTGATGCTGGCCTTGCTGCTTGTGATTTGATTGCAGTAGAGCGGCATGTGGGCCTTTGTCATTCGATAGAAAAACGTTTTATTGATGAGTCATTTAAACCTGTTAATGATTGCTTTCTTGAATACGCCGCACGTGAGAAAGGAAACATTCTGATTCCTAGAATCATAATGAATCCTCCCTTTAAAAATATAAAAAAACATATGAGCGCCGCGCTTGATTTGCTTGGTTCTGATGATGGAGAAACAGCGGTATTAGTGGCATTAGTGCCCATCACTTTTAACCATCCTGACGCTGAAATGATGGAAGAGCTGCCGCGCGAGACGTTTAGCACTGTGAGTATTTCGACGAAAATAATCCGTATATATCGTTAATGCCAACTTGACATGTTCGCAAAACACGAACATACTATGTATTCGTTGATATAATATTTAAACGGGACAGCGATTAGCGCAGTCCCGGCTTTAGGAGCAAAAAACGATGAATAATGAAAAAGATGTAAAGGTCTATAACATACGAAATACACCAGCAGAAGATCACTTTTCCGGTTCCGGTAATGTCTGGGCAGCGATCAAGGGCGATACTGTTCAAGCCTTGGAATACGTCAGCAAATACCCCTTTGATCATTTTAAACTGCCTGATTGGGTACATGCTGTCTATCTGACATATAGCACCATCGCTCATCCTAAAACAAAAATACGCTACATTTATCGTAGTGAATTAGAGCGTATTAAAAACGCCGCCCTGAGTGCTGGCTATATGGGTGGGCCAGCGAGTCATGTGAGGATCAACGGTGAAGATATAGCAAGACAGGCGAGAGAAATTATCATCACTGCTGAAAAAGCAGATTTAAAGCGTCACCAGGATAAATTTATTAAAGAAGTTGCCGCGGATGATAGTGACGTGTTTTGTGGTGTCTGTTGTTTCTATGAATTCATACCCAATGAACTCATTAGAAAGGCAAAGCAATGAGGGCTATTGATCTCTTTGCCGGTCTCGGCGGTTTTACTGAAGCAGCGCGTATGAATGATATTCATGTGACGTGGGCGGCTAATCATTGGGATGTGGCGATTGAATTCCATAAAAAAAATCACCCTGCTGTCGATCATTCATCCCAGGACCTGCAACAAGCCAACTGGCATGATGTGCCTGGTCATGATCTATTACTTGCTTCACCGGCTTGTCAGGGCCATAGCCCTGCACGAGGAAAAGAACGACCACATCACGATTTAACACGGTCTACTGCATGGGCCGTGGTGAGTTGCGCCGAAGTACACCTACCCAAAATCGTGATTGTTGAGAATGTGACCTCTTTTATAACGAATTGGCGTTTATTTCCGGCTTGGAAAGTTGCTATGGAATCACTAGGATATGCTGTCTCTCCTCATATCGTTGACTGTGCTGATTTGGGTGTGCCACAGTCAAGGAAGCGTGTCTTTTTTGTTTGTACAAGGAGCAAGCACCCGATAAAACTTAAGCTTCCAAAGCGTACCGCCAAAAGTGCGGAGGAGATTATCGAGTGGGATCAACATAAATGGAGTCCTATCATTAAACCAGGGCGCAGCCTTGCGACACTTTCACGTATCGCTAACGGGCGTAAGGCGTTTGGTGATCGTTTTGTGATGCCATTTTATAGCAGTGGGTCAGGTCTAACTGGGCGGTGTCTGAGTCGCCCTATTGGTACTATCACGACTCGGGATACTTGGGGCATTGTCGATGGTGATAAAATGCGGATGTTTCAACCGAGTGAGTGTCGCAAGGCGATGACCTTTAGTGATGATTATCATTTGCCAGTCAATAAAAAAACCGCCGTTCATTTATTAGGAAACGCAGTGCCACCGCTGGCGGCATCTGAAATAATAGGGGCTGCATTGCAGCAAGCATAATTATTAACCACTAACCAAATAGGCAGATCATGACCGCAGCAGAATTAAAGACATTGCGTGAATCGTTAGGGCTAACCACTCAATGGGTCGCAGATCAAGCCAGTGTTCAGCTACGCACCGCGCAATATTGGGAAAAAGGCGGTCGCATGGCTGTGCCTGAAGATGTGGCCGCGATGTTAACGCAGATCGATGACCAGTTTGAGACGGTTGCCACACAAGCCCTGGTTCAGGTCGAGGCCAGCATCGCTGGTAACGGAGAGCCTGAAGAAGTGGTATTGATTCGGTACAGAAATGACCAGGATTTATGGCGATTTCACCCGGAGATGAAGCCATTACCCGCAACCGCCCACGCGGCTCAACTCTCACGAGTGAGGCGAGCGCTATGGGGTAAAAGCATTCACTCAATGATCGAGTACATGGAGCCAGAAGCTTATTTTCAGTGGCTTGGTAAAAGAAAAGATACTGAGGCCATGCGGTCTCTGTGGGCTGTTGAATGAAGAAATCACAACCATTTTTGGAGTAATTACATGAATAATTTTATGACAGTAGTCATCAAGTTACCTGATGATCCGGTACAGCGCTCAAAGATAGCTGGAAATCTGAAAATAGATAGCGATTACCACGGGGGCACTGTAACCGCAGCATCAAATGAAGACGAGATTACCAGACTTGAGCGTTACGAAGAGCTATACGGGGATCTTCCGGATGAAGCTTGATGAAAATATAATTCTCAACAAGAAATCGCTACTACCGAGTATTAACATTGGGAACTGATATGGCAACGGCAGCAGATAAACTTAGCAAGACCTATGGGGCTTTTACATGCTTGGCCCTGGTTAAACCCAAAAGCGCTATCGCAAAGGAATGGGGCCTTGAAAAACCTTCATATTGTATCTTTGAATTCGCCCCAGCATTCGCTGAAGTGATGATTCGTTGGGGAGACGGGTCTTGGCAAAAGCTAATAGACTCAGAATCACTTGATGATTTGATTCTACTCCATCAATATGGCGAAGAAGAGATAAGTCAGCTTTTCGATTAATTGAAATATTTATTTTATTGTAGTTCGTCAGTACTGTGCAGCTGGCATAGATATATTTAACTATGTTGGGTCTGCTCACACTCAAGCAATGCGGCCAGTACCGCGAGGCGTTCTGAAGCTGGTAATGCCTTATATTTTTCTGCCCAGCGCTTTGCTTTACGCTTAATCCGCTGTCTATCGGTAAAGTCAGCGCCTGCAAAAGTTGCCCAGTGCGCGGCCGTAGATTCAAAGTTCATCCACAGCTTTTCTGTTCGAACACCACCTCTCGACATGACCTGGAATTCTAATGTTTTCCAGTCCGGTAAAAGCTCATCATACAACGGTGACGGATAACCAGAGAGCATCACTGCAATACCGTTCTTGGACAAATCGATTAATACAGACAATAACGCCTTGTGATTATCGTCGGTGTACTCTTTTTTGTAGCGTGTTCGAGAGGTCCTGGTCGAATGAAGATACGGTGGATCTGCATAGATTAAGACTCGCCCGGCGGCGGAATAATCAAAATCTTTTAAAAACGCCACAGCGTCCATGCTATGAAGTTCGACTTCATCGCTCTTTTTAAAGCTTTCAATCACTGAGGTATCTAGATCGATGCCGATTGAGTGTGCCGCTTTGGGTTTTCGGAGCATAACGGCACCGCTGCCCAGGTGTGTTTCGATGTACGTATCGTGTGGCGGCATCTTTGCAATAATTGCTTGATAGGCACCGCTGGCTGCTTTTGACCCTAAATAACTCATGCTAAATCCGTCATCTTTGAATGTGCCTAAGCTGCAGCATAGACACATTCATCTATATTGGAAAGTGTGGCCACCATAGTTATTTTCAGCTATGTTTCACTGACTTTTTTAACCAGGATTGACCACATACCCACAATCTCATGCGCGGGCCCTTTTAATGGGGCCGCTTCTGTCATGTGGATATGCTGGACAACTAGCGCTTGTGCCACTGATCCCAGATCGATTTGATGAGCTGTTGCGGCGTGGTGTCTAGTCCCGCCGCGAGCTTAAACAGGATGGTGATAGTCGGTTGTTTCTCCCCTTTCTCAAGGTTTTGCAGATATCGCAATGACATCTCGCAACGGTCGGCGAGTGCCTGCTGTGTTAAGCCAGCGTCTTTGCGCGCTTCGCGGAGCTGTTGGGAAAAGAGTTCTTTGATCATTGCGGCACATTACGTGCTTTAGCGCGGATGAGGAACGCGCTATAGTGCATAATTTATCGGCCGATATATATTAAAAATCAGCGAGGTTATTTTTATGAGTCCTTCTTCCTTTGTAGAGCTGCCGCGTTGCGATCAGCTCCCGAGTATTCCAGCGATCGCACAAAAAATACTGGGGCTTCGGCGTGATCCGAACACTGATTTCTATGCGGTGGCGAGCGTCCTGCAGAAAGACCCCGTCATTTCTGCCATGCTCTTAAAATGGGCTAACTCACCCTATTACGGGCAGGCGCATGTGTATGAGTCGGTGCTGGCTGCGGTGCGCCTCTTTGGCATCAAGGACTCATTGACGCTGGCGCTTAATTTTACGCTGATTGATTGCTTGCGGGCCATCGATCATCATTCGCTTGACTATGATTGGTTCTGGCGTCGATCCCTGCTATCGGCTGTTTTCGCGCGTAACCTGGCTAAGTATCTAGGGCGTAATGACGATGAGGAGCTTTTTCTGGCCGCGCTGTTACAAGACATTGGCATGTTGGCGCTGGACCGGACAACACCATCCCTTTATCTCGGTCTTGACACTGTAAAGGATTATCACGAGGAAGCTGTCAAAAATGAATCTGAATGCTTTGGGTCAAATCATGCTGTCTTGGGTGGGCAATTGCTCAGTGAGTGGGGATTGCCTGAATCATTGGTCCTTGCGATTTCGCGTAGTCATGATTTTGAACTGACTAAATCGCTTGATCATTGCAATGAGTTTCAGCGTATTGTGATGATCTCTGCTCTTTTTTCTGAACTCTGGATACATCCCGATTGGAAACAGAAATATCATCAGGTGTTGTCTGAGGGGTATTCGCTCCTGGGGCTGTCTGTTGAAGATGTGCTTTGTATTATTGATACCACTGATCAAGATGCACAGGATGTTGCGGCGTTATTTAACATCGTTTTACTGGGGCCAAATGAGACGCAAGCGTTGCTGAGTGAGGCTGCGCAGGAGACCTTGGCTAAATAGTCGATGGGCCATTCGTTGGCTTGTGGTAATATTTTTGGATGAAAAAGATAGCAGAACAAGCGCTCAAACGCATTCAAGTTAATCCGCAGTTCACAAGCGATGTGGCCCTGGTGTACACCGAAATTTTGGCGCTTGAAGAACGTAATGCTGAGTCTCTTGCGCTGCTCGCTAAAGTGGCTGAGGTGATTGCTTCTAATGACCTGAGAGCGAGAAAAGATGTTCAACGGGAAGTGCTCCGAATGACACAGGATTTACATACACGTCGATAATTTTTAAGGTTGGCACTTGGGTGATCCCTTTGGGCCGCGCTACCGCTGCGCTTTACGGGTTCGCTAAACGCTCATCCCTTCGGGACGTGCCCTTCATATCACTATCACTTGCAGCGCTCCACTTGCCTATCTTGAGGCGCTACGCGCGCATTTACACGATCCGACTATCTACGGCGGGAGCCGGTTAACCAATTGAAGGATGACGTACAGTGCGAAGCCGCACAGTAAGAAAGCGCCCAGTGCAACCGCGATCATTGGGTTGTTAATAATGATATTCATTACTGCTTCTGTCGTTCCCTGGTCTTTCATGTCAGCGCCCTCTCTCTCTGTGAATTTGATGTTTTTTTTTGACTACGTAGTATTTAACGGATCAAAAAAGTTTTATCTACGCGAGATCGGTCACATTTTTCGTAATCACTCCTAAAGATTATTTGATTACTCACATTAATTTATGGTGTCACGAGATGATTTACAGAGCGGTTTATATCTACCCTTATCTAATGGCCTAACAGCGGTCTTCAGTGTGTGGGGTATTTGGTCTTTTTTCATCTAATCATTTTTCTGCTAGTACCTGGTCTTTTCGTTATTTAGTGGGTTTGGTTGTCCAGCTTCGCAAGCTACGCTCACATGTGATGCACTAAAAAACGTGCCTTATTTAATATATAAAATCTGTTTATCAATTCGACCAGGCCCGTTAAAGATAAAAATATTAGTGAGTCGTAATAGTTATTGACAGCCGCCCCAATGGGGCGTATATTGTCTCTTTAAGGCCGGGTATTTACCAAGGCCACACAACGGGAGAAATCCAAGATGTTAGATGAAAACCAAAAAAACACTATCAATGACGCACTCAAGATCATTTCTGATCTTTATCAGCGCGAGCCCTTACTTGCCACTTCTCCTGAGCTGGTAAAACAATTTTGCCAACTTCATTTGGGTTATCTCGAACACGAAGTGTTTGGAGTTCTATTCCTGGATAATCGTCATCAGCTCATTAAATATAGTGCGTTATTTCGAGGAACCATAAACGGCGCTGCGGTTTATCCTCGTGAAATCTCTAAGGAGGCATTGTTTGCCAATGCGGCAGCGGTCATTCTGACTCACAATCACCCAAGTGGTATTTGTGAGCCAAGTGAAGCAGATAAGAGAATAACAGTGCGTTTAGTTGAGGCATTGGGTTTATTTGATATTCGCGTGCTGGATCATATTATTGCCAGCAATCAATCAACAATGAGTTTTGCAGAACATGGGCTGTTATAAGCCCAAAACGGAGGATGTATGAGCGAACAACGAGGAGCGTATAACGTCGGGGCATCTGCCCCGGCGGCCTTAGTGGCTTTTAAGAGTCGGCGGTGTGCATTGCTTTATGCACATCCTGACTATGAGCCGCCAACACCTGATGAAGTGGACGCATTGATTAAGCTGGCGGGGTGGTCTCAAAACGATACCGCCAAGCTGGTTGGGGTCACTTATAACCCCAAGAAAGGATCATCAACGATACGAAAATGGCGGGCACCGAAAAGTTCAACGGATTGTCGGGCTATCCCCTACTCCGCTTGGCGCTTGCTTTTACTATATGCCGGTGTTGTTTCTATTGATGATGATTTGATGAAGATGCACCAGGTTTAATAACTAAGTCATGTTTATGGCGTAAGGCGCACTACCGCCCTACCCAGTTTTAAAAATTATTGAGACACTTAAGAGGAATCAATATTATGAGTAATGAAATAGACAACGCTGTATTGCCTGTCGAATATGCTAAATCGCTATTATTGGTGATTAACGCATTGGAGGTATTGCCTATCATGACCGGCGGTATTATCCATGACATCAATGAAGGCGAACCATACGAAAAGCTTGTGAGGCGTTTAAAAGTGCTTTGTGAGGAAGTCGATCTATTGGCATTGCGCGCGCGCAATGTGAAAGTGTCCCTTCTTCCTGATTCGGTGCCATAATGAATAGCGAACCCTGACAGCTCACTACAGCTGCCAGGGATCTACCCTAACCTTGACACATTTAAGAGGAATCAAAGTTGTGGCTAAATTAATTATCACTCACCAAGTGCAGACAAACAAGCTGAGGGCCATATTATGGCGGCATTAAGTCAGCAAAATAAAAATAAAAATAAAAAACCTGTGAAAAAACGGAAACCACCCGCGGCCTCTATTAAGAGCCTCGAATATGATCTTTTTGGCCGCTACCTGGGCGATCAGGACAGTCTGTCGAACACTATTGAGTTATGGGATGGCATCCCTAAGTATTTTGTTGCTAAACAGGCTCAGGACAGGCAGCGAGACGATAAAGGCCGTTTATCAGTGTTGGAGCACGCATTTCAGTATAAAGGTGTTAACTGTAATGTTGTAATTCAACCCGCCTCGATTCGCCAGAAAGACGGAAGCTATAAAGACTATTACCCAAGTGCAGGGGAAGAGATGGTCGAGGATGTGATTCGGAAAATATTCACCGACCAGGCTTATGCTCATCATGATCCTCAAAACACTGAAAGCTGGGTCAGGTTTTCATTGCAGATGATTAAAAAAGAGTTAGCAGGCCGGAAAAAAACCCGCAGTGTTGATCAAATAAAACAATCTATCGAGATCCTTTCCCGTTCTGTTATTAGTTTCTATGTAAAAGGCGAGGAAGTTTATACCAACCCAATCTTAGCCGACCTGACCAGGGTAACGCGAAAAGATTATATTGACGATCCAACTGGTCACTGGATGGCGAGGTTGCCTGCTCTAATCAGTAAGAGTGTTAATGAGCTTTCATACCGTCAATATAATTATGCGTTGATGTTTTCGCTGAAATCACAGCTTTCTCGTTGGTTGCATAAGCGCTTATCTCATAATTACGTAAACGCGGGGCTGTCCTCCCCTTATGAGATCCTGTTGTCTTCTGTCATTCGTGATAGTGGCATGTTGCCGCACCAGCGGATGAATGATCGAGTAAAAGCGTTTGAGGCCACCATCGATGAGCTAGTTGCTAAGCGTATTTTAACTCAGCAATCGAAGCGGAAAGAGGAAAGGCGTGGGAAAGGTAACAAGATAGACGACATTTTATTTTCCTTATGTGCCGACCCTGCTTTTATTAAAGATGTAAAAGCGGCTAATGCTCGGAAAAAACATGCTGTTGAATTGAGTGGCTTTACAAACGAGAAAAACGAATTTTAGAGTGGTAGTTATAGGTCGCAAGGGTGGTAGTTATAGGTCGCACAAGGTGGTAGTTATAGGTCGCAACCGCAAAGTTACCCACAGATCGAGGCACTAAAAGTGGTAGTTATAGGTCGCAACCGGCCGAAAAAGTGGTAGTTATAGGTCGCAACGGTGGTAGTTATAGGTCGCAACCGGCCGAAAAAGTGGTAGTTATAGGTCGCAACCGGCCGAAAAAGTGGTAGTTATAGGTCGCAACTAACGGGGGGTGGTAGTTATAGGTCGCAACGTTATTTTTTAACTTGTTGTTTTTAAAAACGAAATCAGCACTTTCAAGCACCCTATCCTTTCCTTTCTTATCCTTATTATTCCATAATAATTTATCCGTTATATTGGCCTGTGGATAACCCTGCAATTTCTTAACATTTGCCGATAAAAAACCACCTACCCTTCGTTCGCTTCGCTCTCTACGCCCCATGCTCCGCATGGCCTAACATCTATAATGTGCTCGCTACGCTCGAATTTTAGGCCTAACTAAAAACGGAACACCAACTATTTTAATATCATCATCGTTAACCTTTTTTTATAATGCTCCTGGGGCTATCGCCCCGCCGCATGGCGCCCTGAACAGCGGTCTACAATAATGGCCTATACGGCTATTAGAAATGTATCATGAGCCTGAAAACGTTCCATAATAAAATACTTCAGTGGTTTGGTTATTCGGCTTCGCTAAGCTACGCCCACCGGAAGCGCTGCGCTTTACTTTTTAAAAAAACAATCACCGTTCATTGTATTAATTCACTCTAAAAAGACCAATTGTAGGCCTAGTCTACGACTAGAATAATTGCGCGCGCGCAATTATTTGCCAACATACCGTTCATTCCGTCCTATTTACAATAGTCCCACCCATTCACTAACTGTTTTTATTTATTGAATACTTTCCAGTATAATCACAATAAAAACAAAAGCAGTTGCGCTATTTCATGCACAACTTAGAGCAGGAAGCACGGCAAAAATAAGGGGGTCTAGTCGCTACGCTCCAAGTCCCCCTAAATTTTTACGTGCTCGTACAGTGGTTAGCTCGCTGCGCTCACTAACGCAACGCTATCGCATTGCCACTTAACTCGCACCGTGCTTCAAGCGGGGCTGCGCCCCCACACCTAACGGTGTCTAATCGCCCAATGGCGATCAGCGAAGGATAACAACCGCTGGTTTATACTGAGTTCTTTCATTGATAATGAAATATAAAAGAGCTGAAATTGCGCGCGCGCAATTTTTCTTCTTCAGCTTTTATTTTTAAGTTTCATCAGTAATTCTTATGCTGTAGCCATGACTTGAAATAACCCTAATTCTTGGCAACAAACAATAATTGCGCGCGCGCAATTTAATGTTTGCAGTCTTAATTTAAGGTTGTTACACTTGGTTACGGTTTTGCAGTTTTGCAGTTTCGTTTTTTATAGGGGGGCGAGTTGATATGAAAAATCCACGTACTCGGTATTTAACTCAGCTAGGTAGTGGCAAGCCAGTAAGGCTTTTAGACGCTGATCGAGCCTTCATGCGTGATCTTGCAAAACTAGGCATCCTTGATGTTGATATTGCCAACAAAAATCACTATAGCCACTTGAGGAGTGGCGCGGAGCGTTCGTTAGAACGTCTCGAAAAAGCAGGTTTTATCAAATCCGAAAATACCGTTGCCAATCGGCAACGCGTTAAGGTTTACACCTTTGCATCAAAAGAAATATCAAAAGCCTGGGGGGGGGATATCCCTATTATTGGTTGTCGGCGGTCTCACTACCATGAACTCATCACGTCACGTTTATATTATGAGCTGGGACAACCAGAAGACTATCGCGTCGCGGGGAACTTTACTGATCAGGATATTAGTTTTTGTAACAATGCCAAGCCTGATGCAATGTTTACGAATGAAGATGGTGAAGTGGTATTTGTTGAAGCGGACTCGGGTCAGTATACAAAAAACCAAATAAGATCGAAAATGATGAAATGGCAACGTCAACCGCAAGTCTGGGGGCAGCCTTCTACACCCATGTGTCGGGTGCCTGGTTCTGCCAATGTACAAGTTTTTCAAATATAAGGGGCATCAGAGATGACTCGTATTATTGCTATAGCAAATTCTAAAGGCGGTGTATCAAAATCGACCACCGCTATTAATGTGGCAGCCACGGCTGCATCACACGGTAAACGTGTGCTGGTTATTGATTTAGATCCACAAGGTTCATGTACGCACTTATCAAAACTAGATAGTGAATCTCTACTTAATTCCAGCACTAGCATGATGTTTCAAGATAACCCTCCTATGCCAACAGCGTTGGCTATTTCTTCACTCTACGGTTTCGATGTGATTCCTTCATCTAATGATCTTTTAACTTCCATTGATTGGATCGCATCAAAAGCAGCAGGTGAAACACGCTTGGCGCGATTACTTCGTAAAGACCCTAAAATCAATGAATATGATTTTGTGATTATCGACACCGCCGGTAATCGTGATCGTCTGACCACGTCGGTTTTATTCGCATGTGATTCGGTACTGATTCCCGTTGAAGCATCGGGCCTGGTGACGCAAGAGCTGATTAATTTTATCGGTGCATTGGGTGAGATAAACGAATTGAGGGGGGATTTTCAACGAGAACTCATTGTCATTGATGCGGTTTTTTTCGCAAAAGTACCTGTTGCAGGGTTGAATATCACTCGCGCAGCGCAACTCAATATTGAAGATGTGCGTAATGGAGTGGGTCATATGATGCGCGTCGCAGAGACCTTTATCCCTCAAGCCACCTCGGTTGAACGCGCCTGTAATGAGCGTTCTCCTGTTGTTTTGTTTGCCCCGGACGAAAAGGTGTCTCAATCTTTTCTCGCCCTATATGAAGAAATCTATAACGAGGTGGCATAGTGGAAAAGAAAGAAGGTGGCATGATGGGTAATTTTGCACGGATGGCACAAAACCTTAAAACTGGTGGGGCCAACACAGAGTCGCCCACAGACGAAAAAAAACAGGCAGAGAATGATGCTGTACATCAAAGCGAGATAGAAACTCCCAGTGCTGGCAGGGCAATGGTCGGGCGCATGGCTGAGAGTGAAATCGATATGCGCGCCAAGGTTATCTCAATCAGTCTCATTGATCCCGATCCTGAGCAGCCTCGAATAGACTTTAAAGATATTGAAGAAAAAGCAGGTTCAATCAGGAATATTGGTCTGATACAAGCAATCACCGTGCGCCCACATCCAAGCGTTCCAGGGCGCTTCATGGTAGTGGATGGGGAGCGACGCTATCGCGCCTATACACAGATTTTAATGAAGGAAGATCCGCTAGAATTTTCTGAAATTAGAGCTTCAATTATTGATGATCCCGTTAATGTTGGTGATCTTCGAGTCATGCAGCTAATTGCGAATATTCAACGTCAAGATTTAAATCCCATTGAAGAGGCGAATGCACTTCAACTAATAAAAGGCCTTAAAGAACTAAAAACCAACAAAGAACTTGCTGAAGAGGTCGGTAAATCTGAGACACGTGTCTCGCGTCTTTTGAAACTATTACAGCTCAACGCAGAGGAGCAAAGCAGGGTGCTTAGTGGTGAGTTGTCAGCTCGTGATGTGCAGAACAGTAAGGGGGTTGAGGCGGTGCGTGGTGTGGCAGAGAGTCCTAAGCAAGAAGGGCGTGTCGCAAAAATTTCAATATCAATGACAACAGCAACACAGTTAGTCGAGATATTGCAGACACTTGCAAAGCAGCATGAACTCACAGAAATCACGACAGGTGACAAAAATAAAAAAGACCTGGTCGCGGTGCTTGAATCTCGCTCAGGCGATATCTTAAGGGTTTTATAAATAATGACTGAGCTTCGTCATTCGCAAGTGTCAACGCCAAGGCGTAATGTGCTGATGGTGCTACAGCGCCTACAATATGCCACTGCTGATCAAGTAGCTTATTGGGTCAGTGAGCGTAGTAAGTCATCAATTTATGAGTTGCTTACTTCCCTTGAGCAATCGGGTTTTATCCTTCGTCATAAGGCGATACAGCCCCATATATTTGCCCTTACGCGTAAGGGCTACCGCATTACAAATGCAACCGCACCGGCTGGTTCTCGTGTTGAGTCGTGGTCAGTCATGACGCATCGTTGCCACCGTAATTTAGCGGAGATCCGCCTTCGAGAGCATTACGACACTTTTCAATTTTCATCACGCATGGATTTATATCGTTACGGTTTTAATCCTGGTCACGGTGAACATCTTGGCATCGTTGATAAAAGTACGCGTATCTTTATGCTCCTCGATGATTATCTGTTTGACTCATCAAGAATCAGTCACGCATGGGATAGAACTCACACCCCTAATCGTGTTCATTTTGAGCGAGATAAGCGTGTGCATAAGTGGTCAGAGCTTGCGACACATTATGTGATTGCCGTTACAGATGCAGCTCAGTATGAAATACATAAATCTTACATCCATAAACATCAAATCCCACAGGCTGCCATGTTGAAAGTGGAGGCGATTTGGTGAGTTTTTTTATTTACATCAGCCTTCTTGTACTAGCCATTGATATGCTTGTAGTCGGCTTTCTATATTCAGTCTGGTTTTATGCGGCTGCGATGATCCCGCTTATTGTCGGTGTTTGTTATTTTTTGATTCGTCGAAGAAGTATGAACACACTTCCTTATGAGGCTGGCTGGCAGTTGGGCGATGCCCTCGATCTGTCCGATGAGAACACTACGAACAGAATCAAAAATGCCGTACTTTCAGTAAAAGCGATTAACCTTGGTATCTTAGCCATTGGTGGCCCCGGATCGGGAAAAACTGAATCTGTAGCGCTTGCCTTGTTTTCAGCTTTACCAACAGCGTTACCCGGCTCGGGCCTAGCTTTTTTTGAAGGTAAAGGTGATATCGATATTTATAAAAAAGCGGTGGCCTCCGGCCGTTCACCCGACTACTTTTTTAGTACAGAATTACCCGGTAGCGAAACCATTAACTTAATGGATGGTGACGCGCTGGATGTAGAAGACCGCTTGACCAAGATGTTGATCGGACACACTTCGACCACTTCTTTTTATTCGGATGCACAACGCGCCATCCTTAAGTTTGTCGTGCCGGTGCTGATTGGTTGTCAACAGACTGTTAATCTGCGCGATCTTTATGCTGCATTGACAGTGCCAGAAGCGCAATCAGAATTAAAGATGCTGGCGCGAGAAAATAATGTAGATCCTACTATGCTTTCACTTTTTAATGCTTGGCTTGAGCGTAAACCTCAAGAGCGGAGAGCCGAGTTGTCTGGTCTGCTTAACAAACTGATGGAATTTTGCGTTGGCCCTGTTGCTGATCGTATCAACGCCTATCAACCGGGCATATCTGTTAGAGATGTTGTAGAAAATAATAAATTTATTTACTTCCATTTGCCGTTGAGTGAAACGACCAGGGCGGTCGCCATTGCGCTTGTTGAGATGTTTGGTGTTGAAGCGCGTCGCCGTCAATTATCAGGCCCAGAGCAATATAAAATGTTCCCGTTGTTAATGGATGATTGGGGCGCTTTTTTTCATCAAAACTTTGGCCCTATCTCTGCGCGTTGTCGATCCGCAATGATGCCATTAATTTTTTCATTTCAATCATTAGCACAGATTAAAGGCGTCTCAGATAACTTTGCGCGCGAGTTGGATGATAATCTTGCGACCAAGATTATTTTTCGTGTTAACGGTGAAGATACTGCGCAGTTTGCGATCAATCTTTTGGGCGAGCATCAAGAGGCATCAGTCGGCGCTAGTCAATTAGGTGATCGAGATGGGGCCAGTATCGGATTAATTGACCGTTCAAGACTCAATTCCCGCGACTTACGTCAGCTTTTACCTGGCGAATGTTACATCTCTACCGTTATGCAACGAGATGGGAAAATGTTGAACCCATTGTGGCGTTTACGCATTCCAAAAGCCCCATATTCTGACGAACAAGTGGCCCAAGTTGAGATGCCCCAAGCAAAGTCTTATGAGGAGGGTGAAGGTTTATGTTTATGGGATAAATACATGAACCCAAACTCAATCAGTTCTTTTGAAATCCCAGGTGAAGCGGATGTTTCGACTACCAATGATGTTCAACAGGTAAGAGAGCTATAGCAATGATTACCTGGTTCTCACTTTGGCCTTTTATGAGTATTCCATTTTTATTTCCTTTTTTATTGGGGATATTGCCTGTCTTCAATGTTGGCAATCATGAAATAGGCGGGCCACTGGTGCGTCAATACTGTATCAATCAAGTGGCCTCGCTAATACCTCATGATATCGCTGTTGTGCTAGTGAATTGGTTCAATCAAGCCAGTTATTTTCAGGAGATTTTATTACATGGAGTTATATCACTAAATATTGGATTGCTGTTCTACCCACTATTTTTTGCTATTGGTACATTGGTTATTAGAACGGCTTCATGGAGTGCAAAAACTGAGTTGTCAGAAAGTAAAAAATTATTAAATCGTCGTTAAATGTGGAGAGGTTTTATGAAAAAATTATATACATTAGGTTTTGGATTGGTTTTCGTCTCAGTTGCTTTTTTTGTGTCCTCAGACATTGCATTAGCAGAAGTTAAGTTGCCTAGCTGGTCTGGTTCAGGAAATCTAGATAAAGAGCTAGATAACAAAGGAAAAGCAATTGCTAAAGTAGCGTCAACAGTTGTTGCTGCATTAGCCATCATTGGTATGTTAGTCGGTGCCGCTTTTTTTGCTGTTAACAAAGGTGAAGAAGGTAAGAAATGGATTTTCGGCGGCGGCATTGGTTTAATCGTGGCAGGCTCAGTTGCGGCAATCGCAACTTTATTCTTAACGAAATGAGCGCATTTAACGCGCGTTTAAGGCCTAAAGTATGGTTTGGTTTGCCAGCCTACACTGTCGGCGGTCTTTTTATTTCCTTACCATCTTTTATTATTGCAACAATGACTGAGGCGCTTTATTTTCAAATATTATTATGGATATTAAGTGCACTATCGTTATTGCTGGCAGTGATATTTCTCGTGCTTGGGAATCAGGCGCAATTTATTGGCACAGTCATCATGTCAATGCGAGAAAACAATAACGTCACAAGTGAAACATGGACGCGCTGGTAATGAATAAGAAAGAACTCAACGTCCTGGCTAAGTATGACGAGCATTACACCTGGTCTCATCCATTGGGTCATTGCATTGCACACAAAGACGGTGCTGTCTCACTGATGATTTCGTGGAATGGCGTTGACGTTGAATTAATGACGGATGATGAAAAGCTTAGAATCTGGACAAATTACTATCGTTTACTTGATTCCCTGGATGAGAGTTATTGTCTGGAGTTTCATTTGTGGCGAGAGTCCGATCATTCGCTTGCTCAGACATATATCGATAAGAAAAAAGATATCGTAAGGGGTCATGAATTTGCGACTTTCATAAGAGAAAAACAAGCGGCACATTTAGCGCAATACGGTCGGACTAATTCAGTTGCACTGGTGCTTACCAAGCTTCCAGTCAGTAAAATTTTCCAATTTGGCGTTAAGGCAAAATTACGGAATCAATCAAAAGAAGCTGAACTGCTGATTGCGGAGGCTACGAGGCTAGTACGGTTTCTTGATGGCGCAGTGATTTCGTCTGTCGATCAGTACCGTTCAAAAATCCGTCAGTCTTTTGATCGCTACGCATTTGAAAAACAGCCATTACCGCCATTTAATCCACAACTGCTTTTAACTGAACAGCTCATAAATGAAGCGCCTCAGTCTGTTGATGGCATGGTGCTTATGCGCGGTATATATACTAAGGTTCTGTATTTACATATTTACCCAGATGCTAATCCAGCGTGGTTTTCTGCACTAGCCTCAATTAGCGCCACTATTCATATTAGTCAAGTAATCAGACCAACAAACACACAATTACAAATAACAAAGACAGAGCGTGAAGAAGAGTTGGCGGAGGGGATGGCATCTCGACGTGGTCGTTATGCTGCTGCTAAAGGATTGTCAGATCTGGCATCATTTCAAAAATTAGTCACAGATCAAAATCTTTCGATCTTTAGAAATGCCTTCATTATTCATATTCACGGGAATACCGCTGAAGAAGTTAAGGAATCGGCTAATCAGATAACCGATTGGGTTGAAACTAATAATAGCGGTGGTGAGTTTAAAGTTGCTGATTATATCCAACTGCCGTGGTTCCGTGCCGGGCAGCCAGGTCAAGGTTATAAGTCACCCACATTTCGACCAGACCATACATGGCAGGTTGCGGACATGATCCCCGCTCAAGTTTTTAAATCAGGATCAAAAGACCCGGAATCTATCCGCCTGGGCGAGGGTTCGCAGCTCGTGGGGTTTAATCTAACAAACGAATCTATCGCGCATAGTTTCACAGCGGCAATGACAGGCGCTGGTAAAGGTGTTGAAAAAGGGGCTACGATTCTCGAAACTTATCCATTTGGTACGGATTGGTATATTGCAGAAGTAGGGCAGTCGTATCGCTGGATAGTCGAAGCCTATGGCGGTACTTATACGACTATCGATCCCGATAAAAATGTTGTAAATCCACTGCCGCCTTATGCGGTGGCTGATCCTAATCCAGATTATGAAAAAGGCGAGTTTCCGCTTGCGGCCAAACTCGTCGGTGGCACGGTTAAAGCGCTTGCTTTCCTGCTTAATGACGGCGATATAACGTTGGATGCTCATCAGAAAGCGGCTGCACAACTGACGTTACAATCGCTCTATATTCATATTGATGATGATCGTGAAGCACCAACGATGGGTGATTATTTTCAGGCAATCTCTAATGCTGATGATTACCTGGAGAACCAACAACAGAAAGATGCCGCGAAAAAGATGGCTGCAAATCTTGAGAGTTTTTTAAGTACCACAGAGGGGCGTTTATTTACAAGGCAAGACAATCTGATTTTATCTGAGGGCATTACCGGCGTGGATCTTAAAGATGTCATGAATGCATCAGAAGATTTATTGAAATTTTATTTAGTGTTCCTTTCTTTACGAATGGCTCAACTTGCCTTCTACCGCCCAAATAAAGCTAGAATTTTACTCGACGAAATGCACGTCTTCGTGAAGAGTTTTCCAGAAGTGGTCGGTGGGCTTATTTCTGGCATTGCGCGGATGGGCCGGAAGGATTCTGGTTACATTGACCTCGTAACTCAGGGGATTGCTGAGATTGATTGCATTGAGAATGAGGTGCTTAACTCTATGCCGCTCAGAACCTTATTATATCGTCCCGATGGACACGATGAGATTGCCAGACGTTTATCGATGCCACGTGGGGCGCAAGATGTATGGGGGTCATACCCCTTTCCTGAAAAACTAGCCTATCGTCCAGGGATGCGCGCGGTAGGTGAGGACTGGTACAACCTGCATTTGACTTTCCCCCCTGAATTAATGGCCTTGGCGGATACCTCAATGCTGCCTTTAAAAGAAGAAATTGCAGCACAAACCATTGACCCTATTAAACGGATAGAACTCTTCTATGCCATGAAGGAGGCGAACCAATGAATCGTACAGTCTTAATTGTTTTACTCAGCTTGTTATTTGTGTCTCCGGTGAATGCCGGGATTATGTCAGATGCTTCTGATGCCAAAATCATTGTTGAACTTAAAGCAATGTATCAGAAAATGATGGACCAATTAGAGGAATTACAAGCACAAAATGAAACGCTCGCTAACGTCAGGGATGGTATTAATTACTCGATTGAATCCTATCATGAAGTCAAAAACTTTGATTTAGGCGCGATTACAAGACGTATTCAATCAGATGTTGAAGGCCAGACTGGCCTGCATGACATTAATGATCTTTCATTAGAACAGCAAATTTCAGTTATTCAGGATGATATCAATCGTCGTGTCGGTGATCCTGAAACGACACAAGCAGAACGTGAACAGCTACAGCAAGAACTTGACATATTAGATTCAATAAAAAGACGTTCTGAAGTGCTTACCGCAATTAATCAAAATTCTACTAATAATATGTCGCGCGCCAGTGAAGATCTCGGTGAGCGAGATTCGGCGCGTATCAGTGCGGAGGGAATATCTACCCTTGTACAGATCGAAAGCCTACGAGAGATGGAAAACAACGATGACAATAGGCTTGCGATTAAAGAGGCTCAGGTGTTGAGAAACCTCAATCAACAGCAGAGAAAAATTATTGAAAACGCCAAAAGATCAGGGTGGTAAAGGATGGATTTTGCCGGTTTTCTTAACCTGATTGATGCCTCCTTTATTTATGACGGTGGTAAAAAAATGGCGACCTTCATTGTAACCGCCATTACTCCTATTTTACTGATCGTCGCTATCTGGATTCGGCTTGCTCAATGTCAATTAGAGACAGTAACAAATGGTTCGGGTAAATGGGGTGTCTTTCTCAAAGATTTAGCGCTATGGACTATCGTACTAGGATTATATTTCACGTTGGCTGGCATGTTATCTGATTTGTTTAATGTGCTTTACGATTATTTCCAGAAGCAGGGCAGTGCGGCGGCGATCCAAGAAGAGTTTATGAGTATGATTGATCAAATCGAGAATCGCAGTGACGATGATCGAAGCCTGTTTGATCGTACTTTTGATGTGATGGGTAACGCTGTGACGTTTACTGTCTGGCTTATTTATTACTTCTCCTTCATATTGGCGACGTTTTTAGTACAATTTCTGAAAATGGCACATGCCCTTGCATGGTCATTTGCACTGGTATGGGGATTAATCGCAATCCCAATGTCATTGGTGAGCTCTTTTAAACTACTGAAGGGTTGGGCCATCTTTTCCGGTGTCGTTTTATGCTGGCCACTTTTTCATTTTGGCGGATTCGCTTTGTTTAATCCGATTTTTGAGGCAGCAGCTAAAACTTTTGTAGAAGGGGATGGCGCAGGTATGGCATCCATGGATCAAGCGCAGCTTTATTTAATCATGACGTTTGTGAATCTTATATCGGTCGCGGTGGCATTAGCAGCCCCCTTTGTTGCACAAGCTTTTATTTCGAATAGTGGCTCAGTGGCGGGTGTTGTCGCGCCTTTTGCACTTGCAGCAACCGGAATGGCAGGCGCGGGTGTAATGGCGGCAAAAAGCCGTTTACAGGGCGCAGGTCGTGCTGCTGGTGATTCGGCGCGTAGTTTAAAAGATACGTTTATGCCTGATAAGAAAACACCTTCCTCGGGGGGGGGTGGGTCGCAGTTTAGCCCCAATTCGGGAGGTAGCTCGCCTTCGCTTGGGCCTTCGGCTAATGCTGGGGGCAATACTGAGTCCAGTACAAACCTTAATAACCAAACAAGCACTGAACATACGAAGAGCCATCAAGATACAGCGAGCCATCAAGATACTAGCACTTCAACAACGAAGGGTGATGCACATGGCCGTGAACAAGCATCCCCAGTTAAAGCCCAACTAGATAGCCCTGCGGTGGCTGCTCCTAGCAAATCATCAATGGCTCATACAGCGGCTAGTGCTGCCACGTTTAGCGGTAGTTCTACGGACTCATTGGCCGCTGTTTCGGATGAAAAAGCGGTTGAAGCTGTCACTGAACAACATGGTAAAAGTCAAAGTGGCAAGGCAAAACAGGCAAAGCGCGGGGCGTTTTTGGATCAGGCGCATAAGAAAGGACAGATTAAATTAAAGGGTCGCGATAAATGAAAAAGGATACGCCTTCGATTGATAGTCAGGAATTAACAATCCCTGGTAGAAGTAAAAATGAGCTGCTTGAAATGCATGGGCCTAGCCGCTATCTGATCACACGATTGGGCCGTTATGCTTTTACTGGTTGGCTCGCATTCTTTATGGCTATTTTGACCATCTTTGCAATGAGTGCTATCTATTCGCTAAAACAAGTGCCGGTTTTGGCTGTTGATGGTTCAGGGCGTGTTTTAGGAACTTTCGAGTATTTAGATCCCACCACGCGGACTGATGAAGAAGTCATTGCAGGCTCGAAATATTTCCTTGATCGTTATCTTTCGTTTAATTCGTCAACTATCTACAACGATTATGCGGCCGCAATGTCAATGATGGGGGAGGAACTTCGCGCTACAAAAATGGAAGAAATTACCTCGATAGGCTACTTGCCACGTGTTGAAGAATCAAAATCGCATTCATTTAATGAATATTCGCGCGACGACGGCGCTGTCATTATCGCGCGTCGGGAATTATTAAGGGCTGTGAGGCTTAAAGGTTTCATCGTCATAACATTAAAAAATGGTAACACCCTAGAAAAGCCCTTTGATGTGACACTTGATTTAAAGGTGGTACCACGAAATACCTTTGTGACGTCTGGAATTGAAATACAGGAACTGAGGGATAATTAATGCGCTATTTGATAAGTTTATTATTATGCGGAATGATTTCAATTGTACAAGCGGATACCAATAATTACCCGATTGTGCCAAAAATAAATCACATTAAATTAATTCCATTTACCACGCTTAATATAGAATTAATTCCTGATCTTGGCACCCGTTTTGTCTTTCCATTTGTGTTAGATGAAAGCGATGATCTCATCCCCTTTACCATTGATTTGACCAATCCGATGTTTAAAACAACACGACACCCTGGGCGTAATTTCTTTACCATCGAAATAGATCCACCTGAGGAGGGTGGTGCGGTGGGACAGCATCTTGGAAATCTCTTCATTTCGGCAGGTGGTTATAATTTAACGATTGTCCTGAGTGCTACAAATGATCTTCGCAGGCACGTCAGTGATTATGTTTTCGATCTCACCGCTGAAGCACGTGAGGATTTGATTCAGGAAGCGATTAAAAAGCGGACACGTAGCCTAGAATCAGCATACAAAGAAAAACAAGCGGCATTAGCCGGGAAGGCCGACAAGATCGCACTCAACAAAATTGGTCAGTTAGCCATGAACGGATCGGATAAATCATCCATTAAAGAAGAGGTTTCACTTGATTTACCAACAGGCGAGCAAGTGACGGTCTATCTTCGGAGAATGCTTACCTTCGGGAAAAGAATCCACGTCTTCGAATATGAAGTCACGAATGACACAGCCGAGGTATTGCGCGTGACAGATGCGCTCTTGTTTTCCGTTGATAAGAACGGTCTGACACAGAAGATCCAATCTGGAAACCTGATTAAACCCCGGATTGATATAGATGAAACGATTCAGGGCGCTGTTACTACTGACTCCAATCTGGTAAACAGCGGGGCTAATCTAAAGTTAGTTGTAGCGACCTCTCAAGGCGATGTGGAAGTGATATGGTAGCGCCTATTCTGATCGTTCTCATGTTTATGGTGTCGTTCCCAGTGGAAGCTGGCATCACCGCTGATGAGTTGCGGCAAATTGCCGGAGACGCAGAGCGCACGAAACGTGAACGTGCAAACCGCGTTCAAGCAAATGATCTAAATTCACTCTTGCCGAGATTAGAAAGGAATAAGAGGGCAGGGCACGGCGTTTCTGAACAGTCGCAGAGTAAAAGTGAAACATCCGGAGTTGAAGCATCTTTAGAGGGTGCCGAACGTCCTGGTGATAACGAGCAAGCAGCAGTCCCAACTGACACTAGCATTGTCACTGAAAGGCATGACACCTCATCGAGGGTGCAATCTTCCAGCACGACCAGGCTTCATGATGAAAAGCTGTTACCTAACGTTGTTCCACGGTCGTCAAAACATCGGAAAGATAGCCCGTCTGGCAGTCATGCTTTGCAAGAAAAAACTGCGGGAATTACGCCTTCAAGCTCACCTGCTATTCTTGCAAAGCCATCACATATCTATATGCCACCTGCGCGCGTTTCAACGGGTGGCGGAGCGGCTTCTTCCCGGTCTGATGCTGTTAAACAGAAACAACGACGGTTTGGCATATTGATAGGGTCATGGTTTGAGGCCAGAATGAGTCGTGAAACAACTAACGCAGATCCAGGCTTGATCGAAATAAAGATTATCAATGACGTTGAGGGTAATCACCGCACACTACCTGCTGGCACTATGCTCTTTGCGAGTAAACGGTATAATGCAGGTACAAAAAGGCTTGATTTACATATCATTCAAGGCGTATTGCCTGGTGGTGAAGAAATAATAGTTGATGCTTTGGTATATGACTCATCACAGGTAGCTGGTCTTAATGGCATCGTGGTTGAAAATAACGCAGGAACTATCTCTGGTGGTTTTAAAAAGGGCGTGATTAATGCTAGTCGCACAATTGCAACGACTTTGACGGGTGTAGGATCTCCAGCAGGGACAGTGCTGGATTCAACGGTTTCAGAGGTTGCAGATGCTAAACAAGCCGCTGCTGTTGCAAGAGACGTTGCACCTTATACGATCCACGTTTCGCCGCAGCCTGTTTTAATACAGGTTCAGGAAACCTTTTAAATCATTACTAATAAAAATATAAGAAATGGTAAAAACATGACAAAAAATATGCCGTTAGTTAAGACGGGGTCTGAGAAGATCCTAATGGAAAGGCTGAAGCCTTTTATATACCGTAAGAGTGCGCGGCAGCGGATAATCATATATTTAATATCGCAAGATTATAGCTTCGACGATCTCGCAAATATGACAGTAAGTGACCTTAAAAAAATTAAGCTACCAGAAGAAAATGATTTGTTTCAGTCGCAAAATCAACTATTAAGCACTTTGTCAGATAATGCCTCACTATTTACTTATCCTGGTGGGCGTAAAATGTGTCAGAGTGATTTCTTTCGAATACTAACGACGGCATGTACCAATGTCTTAGGTAAATCGATTACTGTTGATGAGTTTAAAATATATTTAAATAATAATACTTGAATCGCCTTATATCACTTGTTATAGTCTCCCTAGTTTCGCAGATTCGCCGTTTCGCTGTTTTGTTTTATTCAGTAGGCGGCTTTTATAAGTCATGAGGGGGTTATGTGAAAAAAGTCGCTTTCCTAGTTTTAAGTTTATTTGCAACCACCACTGCTTTAGGAAGTGAGGGGAAAAATAAACACTCTATGGGCGTTGGCCTTGGCGTTGTTTCAGCGTCTATTGAAGATCCTAACGGTTCAGCAGAAACAACACCCGTTATTTTCCCCACCTTTATCTATTATGTAGATATGTCACGTGATCAGCGAGCTGTGTCTAAGTTCTCGTATTATGATTTCTCGTTAAACGCCTCTCAAACGGATATCGGTCAGGAGGTAACTAGCCTTTCCTTCGCTGGTATTTATGAGTGGCGTCAGCGCATTAAACGAGATTTTAAACCCTTTCTTGGAGCCGGGCTGTCATTTAATAGTGAAAGCATTAAGTCACGACATACTGTCGATAACGAAGGTTTTCTAGATCAACGTTATCAAGACTTAGATAACGCCGGTTTTTCTCTTTTGCTTTCAGCATCTATCGATATCGAAGTGGCAGACAGTAATTTTCAAATGAGGGGGGTGTATACCATCCCAACTTATGACGGTGTTAGCGGTATAGAACTTTCTCTGTTGTATTTATTTTAATATGATTCTTCTCAAATATAGGAGATACACAATGTCTTGTAAAAAGTTACAAATAATTGCTGTTGCAGTCTCAGCAATTCTTTTAAGTGCCTGTGGCAATAGTGGTGGTGGTGGTGTTGCAGGCAGCCGAGATTCTTCTGTTGTTAGTGGTGTGGCACATGACGCGCCGCTGCTTCAAGCCCCTGTGCGTATTTATGCCTGGGATAATGGAACAAAAGGGGATCTACTTGGAACGTCTACAACAGATGACAAAGGCGACTACCAGATTGAACTTACCTCAGCCGATAGGCCAATACTGATTGAGGCAGGGGGAGGTGGGCGTTATATTGAAGAGGCGAGCGGCGTTCGTGTAGAACTGGCCAGCAATCAGTACATGCGTGCTGTTGCACAATATCGATCAGGTCAGCCCATAACGGTTCAGACAACCCCGCTTTCTACAATAGCCGCCTGTTTTGCAGATTATCTTGTATCTCGCGGTAATCGAGTTGAGGAATCAATTAATTTAGCGAATGCTAAATTCAGTGCCATCTACGGCGTAGAGGTGATTGCTGATAAACCGATTGATGTAACAGATCCAGCTAATACTGGATTTGCGTTATCAGACGGCTTCAAATACGGCTTTATTACTGCTGGAATTTCTCAGTTCATGGCAACGGAAGTCTCAGAAGCCAATGGTCTTACGCCGCACGGCGCATCCTTTGCGACTTCGATCAATTGGTCAACAGTCGCTTGTGGTGATATTAAAGCTGATGGTCGCTTGAATGGGTTCGGATACTCGGGGGCAGGCAGCACACTTACTAATCTTTCGTTTGGCTCCTATGCAATCACACCACAAGTATATAGAACATTCATCGCTCAACGTATATTGACATTTGTTGCTAGTGATAGAAATCAAACCACGCTGCCAGTCAATGCGGGAATGGTGACTTTCGCAAACGGGTTATCAACATCAACAGACGATGTATGGGATGGTCAGCCAGCCGACCCAGTTGATAACACCGGCCCTGCAATCACTGCCATAATTGCCGAGAACACTGCCCTTTCTGGAACGACCTCGATTGGCTTCAGCATCTCTGATCCTGTTGGTGTCGATTCTATCCAATTCTTTATAGATAACAACCTGGTAAGTATTGGACAAATTGAAAATCCACAACTGGCTGTGGACACACAATTCTACCTTGATGGGGAACACACCATTAAAGTAGTGGCAACCGACATTATTGGTAACGAGACCACAGAAGAGGTAAATTATCGATTTTGGAACTCCGGCCCAGCTATTACGATGACATCGGAGGCAAAGGTTGGAAATTCGACATACTCAATGACAGGCACATACAATAGCCCTGTCGCTAACATTTCTACCGTCAATATAAATCTACCCAATGGAACAAACGTGGCTAATGCTGTTTTAAGTAATGGCACCTGGTCTGCGGAATTAACCTTAAGTAATGGTAATAATGATTTGGTTGTAGATGCTACTGACACGTTAGGAAACACATCGTCACTGGATGTTACTGTGGCTGTAGATATGAATGCACCAACTATTCTTCCTTGGGACAATAGCGTTCGTTTTACAACTTATGAAGGTCAATACAACCTGTGCCAATTTGGTGACTTAACATTGACTTCAGGCGAAGACACGCCTGTCTGTTTAAGATCAGATAGGGTTTCCCTGAATGGCGCATCAGTAAATAGTAATCTTGAAAATCTTGAATATATTTTAATGTCTGTTCGAGTTGCCGACTCAGTAGGCGCGGGTGTTTTTACTGAAATTTCGGATTTAAGTGCTGATTACAGATATGAGCAGAATGGTACTGAAGTGATAGGGTGGACGCCATTAACGACTCGTGGTTCCAATTCAAGTATTGATTTTTTCTACTTACCACTCGTAACAGAATATTTTGGTAATACCTTTCATCAATCGGCCACTGATACAGTTCATAACGTTACTATCCGTGTTTCTGATAATGTAGGTAATACTTCGCAGGTTAAATATAAAATAAAACTGGATGTTTTAGTACCAGCACTATCAATGAATCTGGTCGAGAATACGGAAATATTATTCAATATTCCGTTCGCTAGTCGAGCGGCTATCGATAACAACTCCTTAATTCAGACAACATCATTCGAAAACATCATGGGGACGCCTGTCTATATTGATCCATCGCCACGCACTGGTAGTTACGCTACGCATAGAATCGAAAGTATGCAGAGGGTCAACAAAGTTAGAATTAAAGAAACAGATCGATTAATAATTAATGGGGCTAATCGTTCCGGTGCTACGGTTTATTACAATACTGTTCCTTCTCAACGATTCCAAAGAGTTTCTTTTACAGCGAGACCAGGAGTAAGATATCAAGGATGGCAATCACCTTTTTCGGATACATT
>Ga0316204_10001905_pt1 | contig 51806 bp, 41 predicted proteins | sample 6monrhotite_MG_2_FD_205661 | JGI IMG/M metagenome (GOLD analysis project Ga0316204, IMG submission 205661) | Microbial mat bacterial communities from mineral coupon in-situ incubated in ocean water Damariscotta River, Maine, United States -... | ecosystem: Environmental > Aquatic > Marine >... | reverse complement strand
GCTGCGTAATGCGACGGCTCAAGATCCTCCTGGTAAGCCGTGTGGGGGAAAACCGCACGCACGGTTTGAACGGGGGCCCTGCCGGAATTCTCTTCCAGAGAGAAGGAAGGTAGGGTCTACCAATGAGCAAGCCTCGTCGTCACGGAGAGCCCAGCGACTCGGACACGCCGCGCCAGGAGCCGCTGTACTCGGACGACGTTGCGACTCCGTCCCACGCGGAGCACGCCCGGTCCCTCGTTCAGCGGGTCGACATGGGTGTGTTGTCGACACAGCACGCTGAACTCGATGGGCATCCGTATGGCTCGATGGTCATCTATGGCCTGCATGAAGGGGCGCCGATCTTGCTCATCAGCGGGCTCGCGGAACACACCAAGAACCTCGAAGCCTCACCGCGCTGCTCGCTGCTCGTTCACGAGCGTGGCCCACAGAATCCGTTGGCGCTTTCACGGGTGACGCTCGTTGGCGAGGGCTCCAAGGTGCTCGGCCCCGAGCGTGACGCCGTTGCCGCATCGTTCCTCGCACGCCATCCGGACGCCTCGTACTACGCCGACTTCACCGACTTCTCGTACTGGCGCATCGATGTGACAGGCGTTCGCTACATCGGTGGTTTTGGCCGGATGTCGTGGGTGGAGCCCGAGCCGTGGGCGAACGCCGAGCCGGACCCGCTGTTGGATGGGGCGAAGGGCATCATCCAGCACATGAACGACGACCACGCCGACGCGCTGCGTCTGTACTCCGAAGCGTTCAGCCGCTCGGGACCCGTGCCCGAAGCGGTGATGACCGGTGTGGACCGTTACGGCTTCGAGATGTCGGTGACGACCGACCAAGGCGCACGTCCGGTTCGCATCGCGTTCGATGAGCCGGCGACGGATTCCACCGCGGTGCGCAAGGCGATGGTCATGCTGGTCAAGCGAGCCCGGGAACAGCTCGGCCGGGAGAGCTGAACTCGGCGGTGACCGTCCACGGCTGAAGCAGGGCGGCGGCGGCTGGGGCCACACAGTGCTCGAGGGCCCGCTGCGCGACGTCGAGGCGTTCATCAGCCGTGAGACGGCCGCCTGCACGTAAGACTCCCGGGTCGAGTGCGTCCGAGATCGACACTGCACGGGGGACGGCGTCTTGAGCCTGCACAAACGCTTGTGCTACGGCCGCGCGCAGAGATGCGTCGCCGCGCCGAAGCATCCAGGCAAGGGCTGACCATGCGAGTTCGGCGTGGCGAAGCTCTTGCTCGGCGACTTCGGACAGCAGTGTTGCGACGGCGGGATCGGTGGCGCGAGACGCCGCGAACTCCAGCTGCATGGCGGAGATGGTCTCCGCGATACAGCCTTCGGTCGCCAAGGAGACCGCAGAGACGACCGGGTCAGACGCGGAGCTCAGCGCTCCCTCGACTGCCAGCGTATCGGGACCCAGCTCCGCACCCCCGTAGGCGCAAGCCAGGCCGAAGAACGTTCGTGCGTGTTCGACCTCGTCCGCCATCGCCGCCTGGGCGCCTGCGATGAGTGACGACGGAGCGCCGAGGCTCATCAGCTGCAGAACGAAGCGAGAGAACGAGGCCACGGATGCGGCTTCGTGGCAGCCCTCTGCTGCCCAGGCCGCCGAGAGGACGGACCGAATCGAGGTTGAGAGTCCTGCGACGTTGGGAGAGCAGGGACGCGACCAGTCGTTGCGCCGGGCGACACCGGGGACACGCGCGTGACCATCGACGAGGAAGGGACGGCCCGGGCAGGACTGTCCGGGGCTCATGACGACCCACGAGCAACACGTCGTGTCACCAAGCGAGAAGGGTTCACATGCGAGCCGTTCTGGGAAACCGCTGCATTGCAGGCAGTCCCAGGCGGCGTCGATGTAGTCGTCTTCGGTCTGGGTGTCACAAACAGCGTCCGCGACCCCTTCGATGCAGACTGGGTGGAGGACTTCGTAGGGCCCGAGCTCGGTGACACACTCCGGCGCTTCTTTCACGGGCTCACAGTCGTGCGTGAACTCGCCAACGTCGGGGAGCGGGCCGATGTCGGCGAGGCCACCGCCGATGTCAAAACGAGGGCCTTCGCCCAGTCCGCCAGTCTTGGGGAATGTGGGATCGCCGGAGGTGCTCGTCGCCGACGTGGTTGCAGAGACACTCGACGCTGTTGTCGCATCGTTGGATGTCGCACCGGAGCCCGTGCTTCCACTCGTTTCGGAGCCCTCGGTGCTGACCACGGGGCCACATCCCGCACCGCCCATCGCGAACCCGAGTGCGATAGCCGCACGAATCCTGCCTGAGACCTCCATCCATTCCATCAGGGGAAGGGTCTCGCCTTTGGTCCGTTCTGACAATCGTGGCGGGTTGTGCCGCGAGCAGGTGGGCCGGTCTATGGGAGCTGGATTCGGTGCAGTTGTGCGCTCGCTATAGAATCGTCGCCGGATAGGACGAGGCAGTGGAAAGACACCACGGCAGCCTCAGCACTCATGGCGTGGGTCGCCCGCAGGTGGCAGCCATCGATGGCCACCTCCCACTGGCGTTGTTCGTCTTCGATGTTGACGAACTCCGTCACGTTGCATGTATTGGTGGGGTCTACGACGTCAAAATCACAGTTGGGGTGCTCGGTGCCCAGGTAGCCCGCCGATGAATATGGGCTGTGCAAGGTCAGATCGGGGTCGATAGCCACGGTCGAGAGAATCGCGGCCTCGGCAGAGACCGTGACGAGGGTCTTTACGCCGACGCCGACGCCGACGCCGACGCCGACGCCGACGCCGACGCCGACGTCGACGTCCACGAGCGCGAGCCCACTTCCGTCGGCATTGAGGCGGAGCTCTGGGACGCGATCGGTGCCTCCACTCGCTGGCAAGAGAATCTCCGCAAGGGTTTGAAGGTCGTCGTCGACCCACAGGAGCCACGCCTGTGCTTGGGAACTCTGGGGAGACGTTCCCCAGCTTCCGCCAATCAGGAACCCATGTTCATCGGATGCGGTGACGGAGTCGAACAGGGTGCCTCGGCCATCGGGGTTGACCCAGGTTCGCGTGCTCACGATGGCCCCAAGGCTGTCCAGGTGCGCGGCCCACCCGTACACAAAGCCGGGAGCGTCCTGCGCGAGCTCGAGGCCCACCGCGATGGCTCCACCGTTTCCGGTCGCCGCGACGCCTCGGGGCCGCGATGGGAGGATGGTCGTCCACAGGGGGGTCCCGTCGGCGGCGAACTTGGAGACCGCGTTGTCGGAGACCGGCACGTCCGAATCGTCGACGACCGAAATGAAGACGGAACCGTCGGACCCAACGGATAGATCCGTGACGCTGCGTTCGTCGAACTCGTTTTCGGGGACTGGGATCGCTTGCTCCCACAGGAGTCCGCCCTCTTCGGCGAATGCACTCACCCACAGGTTGTCGAACCGGGAGTGTCCGGTCTGGCTGCCCCGATACCCAGCCTGGCCGGCGGCCACGACAGAACCGTCGTCTCTCACCGCGAGATGCTCGATGGCCGCGCCGTCGACGACGCCCAGGAGCTCTGCCTCTGCGGTGGGCACAGAGCCGGACTCCTGCCCGGGTTCGTCTCCGAGGGATTTTGAAGCTGGGTCACACGCCAGGAGGGTCGAGGTACACAGCAGGCCTACGAGAAATTGGGGCGACTTTGAGTTCATGGCTATGTTGGTTGAGTGCACCCGAGCTCAGAAAACCGTCACTGACCCTGGGAGGTTTCGTCATCGCTGACGAGGCCACATCGCTGCCGCACTTTGGTTGCCAGTGCGCTGCGGGGATGAGCACGCACGAACGCGGTTGCGAGCTCGGTATCGGTTTGCTTGACCATGCATGCCGCACTCGCGGCGATAGCCTTGCGCTCGGTCGTGAGCTGCGGCGCATCGAACCCGGTTCGATGAAAGTCGCACAGCGCGAGCGCTTCCTTGGGCTTGTCGCGGTTCAGCGCGGACTCGGCCCTTGCGATGAGATCGGCTTCCGCACGCAGGGCGTCGGCCGTCGTTGACGGCGCAGGCGGGTCGGCCTTGCGGGTGGCGGGCGCGGGGCGATGTGGCTCGGGCCTTGGACGGGGCGCTTTCTCTGCTGCCGGCGTCACGGGATTCGTCGGCTGCTGCGGGGGTACCGGTGTCGAAGGCGTCGGTGGGTGGGCGCTCGGTTTGGCCTTGGGCGGGTCTTGCCGTTCAATCGCTGCAGGCGTGTCGGCACCGACAACGGGGACAGACGCGGGCCGATTTGCGATCCACGTGCCACCGGTGACGACGACGGTGGCGATCACCAGAGCGAGCTTCCCGAGAATCGGGGCCGCTGGCACGGTCGGCGTGAGCGGGGGTGTATCGATGTGTGCCAGCAAGCTTTCGAGACCGCGCGACTCAGCGCCGCGCTCGGGTGCAGCGGCGGTAAGGCCGTCATCGATGAGCTGGCGAAGCTCGGGGTCAAGCGGCTCCATGCGTCCCTCCTTCAGCCTTCTGCAGCGCGTCGAGCGATGCCTTCATACGACTCCGGGCCAGGCGAAGCCGGGAGTACACAGTGTTGAGTTTGGTCCCCATGACCTGGGCGATCTCCGGGGCTCGCAGCTGAGCAACCTCCGCGAGGACGAAGACCTCGCGCTGCTCCTGCGGAAGCTCAGACAGCAGTGCGTCGAGCCGCGCGAGCGAAGCGCGTCCGTGGACCGCCGACTCGATGGAGGGCGTCTTCGCCGGGGCCTCGGCGGGGAGCGGGTCGGTCTGGCCCCGGCGCACACGAGTTCGGTGGCGCCGGGCCACGCGAAGCGCAATACCGTGGAGCCAGGTCTGTACGCTCGACTCGTTGCGAAAGTCGGCACGGCGTCGGTGCAGGACGAGAAAGACTTCCTGGACCACGTCCTCGATGTGGCTTGGGGGCACCCCCAACCGGCCAACCAGAGCCCAGGTGGACCGGAAGTGTGTTTGATACGCATCGACGACCCACGCGGATTCAGGGTCCCGGCGCTGGCGTGGCTGAGCCCCCACAACAGGTGAGTGCACCCAGGGCTTCGTTTCCGTCACGGCAGCCGTCGCTCGATTCCCAACATGCCTGCACCGCCCAGCTGAGGGCTCTCAAACAGGCTTTCACGGGACCCGATGTGGAACGCGGGGCGGTTCAGCCCCACGGCGAACAGCGCGTCGAGGGATAGACGCCACCGCGGATTCCACGCCCACCGGAGCCCGGCCAGCGCGTGGGCGCCGACCCATGCTGCTCGCGGGCGACGCGGGCTGGGGACGCCGACGCCGGCCCCAACCACACCACCCGCTGCTGGTCCCGCACACATCGCTCCGGTGACCGACCCGCGCCCGGGCTCGTAGCAGCCCAGGACGTCGGCCGCGACGGTCCAGAACCGCCCGCCGACGGTTGTGTCCGGATACAGGAGGCGGCGCGGTGTTTCATAGTGGGCGCCAGCTCGCACAGCCCATCGGTCACCTCGCAGGACGTACCGAGCGCCCAGCCGTGCGCTGATGGCTGGGACATGGATGGCCGCGACCCCGGCGTCGACACCAACCCAGTGCGTCACGGGCACGTGGGAACCGGTGGCTTCCTCTCGCGGTCGCGTGGCGAGGGGGGCGGAGCGCGGTTGCTGGGGCTCGGCGACTGGGTCGTGAACGACCTGGCGCACGGGGGCAGGGGCGAGGGGAACGATGGGCTCTTGTGGTGACGGATCGGGCTGCGGCGGTGGCTCGGGCTGAGCGTCCCGTGCCACGGCTACCACCACCATCGCGGCAGCCATCAGATCTTCGCATGACCCCGCCGTGAGGGCCCGCGGGTCACCTCCGTCGATACGAACCTCCGCCCGCCAACCATCGGGCGTGGCGGCAACCCGCACCTCACTCGAGCCGACGGTGGGGTCGCATTGCAGCTCGGTGTCGAGGTAGGTCGCGGCCTCGGCCTGGGACGGGCAGCCTTGTGGGGCATGCCAGCGCAGCCCCGTCGCCTCCGGAGTGGTCAGCAGCAGCAGCGTGACGGACGCGGCGAGCACGTTCGGCGAAGAGTGCCAGAAACCCCGGAGTGTTGGAGGTGGTTGGATGCGATATCCATGCGCCTCCATGGGAATCGTCCTTTGGCTCGCGGTTCTCGCGAGCGCCGGTTGGGTGCTGTGGCTGTGGCTGTCGCGGGCGCGCCGAGTTGCGGTGGCCGGGCGTGAGGCTCAGCGCTACATCGAGTTGGATCGCGAGCGGCCGGGCGCGTTGCCGTCCGCATCGATCGAGGTTGGGTCGGCGGCAACCATCGAGCCGATCGTCGAGCGGGCACCCTGTGCGGCGTGTGGGGGGGCGATGCACGTCGACGAGCATGAGGTGCAGGAACACGGTGGCCGCCGCCTCCGCCGGGTGGATGCCCGTTGCGGGAGCTGCAGCCGGGTGGTCACGACCTGGTTCCGCGTTCACGTCTCGCTGCCAAACTGAGGCGCGCCAGCCTCTCGGTCACTTCATCTGCGCAGCGACACGACACGCCGGCTTCGACCCCAACTCGCAGGCGCTCTTCGCATCGGCGCGACCCCCGGATTTGTCGCCGCCATGCCACCGGGCCCCCGCACGCTCCAGCAATGCCTCCGCATGATCGGGCTGCTCGGTGAGGAAGGTGTCCCACATCTTCACGATCTCGGCGAAGCGTTGCTCCCGGGCGAGGGCTTGATCGAGCTTACGGTGGAGCGCGAGGTCTCTTGGGGCTTTGGCGACGCGCTCCTGCAGCGCGGCGAGGTTGGTTCCTGAGAGCCCATGCTTGGTCTGGGGATCACCGGAGCCGGGCGAGATCGCGTTGGCCAGCGCGCGCAGCCTCCTGTCTTTGGCATCGTCCCCCGCCTTGCCAGCCTCCCGGGCGTCGTACCGCAAGCGCTCGAGAATGAAGCGGGTGGGCTTGTCGATGTCGAGATTGGTTGGGTCGAGCCGGCGTGCGAGCAGGATGTCTTCCGCGGCGGCCTCGAAGTTCTCCCGCTGCTTGTGAACCCAGTGCCGCCCGACGATGCACGCGCGATTCTGCGGGTCGACCTCGAGACCCGCCTCGAAGTGCTGCATCGCGTCACTGTGCCGGTCGAGCAGGACGAGCAGGTCGCCATGACGGCATGAGATGCGGGGGACCGGGCCCCGAGAAACCGCTGCCTCACACGGTTGGACGGCTGCGTCTTTTCCGTCGCGCTTCCAGACGGTGCGGCACGCGTCAAACTCGATGTAGGCAGGGACGAGGGCGAGGGCGGGGTTCGCCTCGAGCTCGGCGGGCGAGAACTTCGCGGCCTCCAGCATCTGGGCCTTGGAGCCACCCCAACGTGGCGCATGGTCGAGCACCCACGCAGCCCGAGGCGCAAAGCAGGTCGGACAGACCTCCAGAGACTGGTCGTAGAGGCGCCGCAACTCTTCTTTCGGTGCTCCGGTGCCGCGCAACAGATGTTGCTTGGCGGTCATGACGGCGACGGTTCTTGGGCGTAGCCGCAGCGCGGCGTCGTAGTCCGAGATCGCCTCGGCTGCTCCGGATGCGAGGGCATCAAACTGGCCCTGGGTTGTCTTGTCCGAAGTCTTCGTCCCGCGCTTGGCCCACGCGGCCGTGGTCTTCCAAGCGCCGCGGGAAGCGAGAGCTCCGAACGATTTCGGGGCGGCAGTGACCCAGGCGTCGAGCAGGGGGCCCAGTGTTGGGTCCGTGATCGCGAACGAGTTCATCGCGTGTTCGGGCCAGGCCTCTTTGGACGGGTCGCGCTCGAAGGCCGACTGCATGTGCTCGAAGGCGGTGTCTAGATCCGCAAACCGCCGCGCGCGGAGCAACGCAAGCAACACCGTGCTGTCGGGACGAGAGAGTGGACGACCAAAGGGGTCCGTCCCGGCCGAGCCGACGAACGCGACGTCTTTCGGGATGGGGGGATCGGTGGGCCGCTTGGGAGAGAGGTCGGGCGCGCTACGCTGCTCCGAGGACTCGGGCATGCCCCGGCTTGCGGTGACCGCAACCTCTTCGTCAAACACGTCACAACCGAGCAGCGCCAACGCTGCGACTGAACTGGCAACCATCCTGGTCATCGGCAGGATGATGTCAGGTTTCTTCGGTCGTGCTGGCCACGAAGAGCGGTCGCGGGCAGGGTGGGCTCCGAGTGTCCGCGATCCCGGCCATCGTGCCGTGCTGGGTCGTTGTTTCGTGTCGCGGGCCGGCCGGGGCACCGCGGATTCGACATCCGCGGTAACACCTGCGCCCACAGGTGCGAACATGCTCCGAAGCTCATGACCGACGCACTCGCACAGCCGCTCACCCTCACGCCGGACGTGACACTGCCCAACCGAATTGGAAAGGGCGCGATGAGCGAGAACCTGTGCGGAACCGACGGCGCTCCCACCGAAGGGTTGATCAAGCTGTACGAGCGGTGGGGCAGGGGGGGGGCGGGGATGTTGCTGACCGGCAACGTCATCGTGAAGCCCAACGGACGGACCGAACCGCACAACGTGGTGATCGAGGACGACCGGCACCTGCCGATGCTCAAGCGGTGGGCCGATGCCGCGCAGGCGCATGGCACGAAGTTGTTCATGCAGATCAGTCACGCCGGGCGGCAGACGATGCGAGCGATCACGTGGGAGCCCGTCGCTCCGTCGGCCGTCGCTGTGAAGCGGCCGGGGGTGTTCAGCGTGCCGCGGCCGCTCGAGGACGCGGAGATCGAAGACCTCATCCAGCGCTACGCGTTCGTGGCATCGCAGGCCTACGAAGCCGGCTTCGCTGGCGTGCAGATTCATGGCGCGCACGGCTACTTGGTCAGTCAGTTCCTCTCACCGCTCACGAACCTGCGAACCGATCGTTGGGGAGGGTCGCTGGAGAACCGGATGCGCTTCGGAGTCGAGATCGCCAAGGCGATGCGCAAGGCGACGAGCCCCACATTTGCGATCTCGGCCAAGCTCAACTCCGCTGACTTCCAGCGCGGCGGGTTCTCGCCCGAAGACTCGGTCCTGGTTGCGCAGGCGCTGGAGGCAGAGGGGCTCAACCTGCTGGAGATCTCAGGCGGAAGCTATGAGAAGCCCGCGATGATGGGCGCCGCCCGAGAGAGCACCCGCAAGCGCGAGGCGTACTTCGTCGAGTACGCGGAGACGATGCGAGAGACGGTGAAGATGCCCTTGATGGTCACCGGTGGGTTTCGCACCCGGGCCGGGATGCTCGAGGCGCGCTCGACCGGCGCGGTCGATGTCATCGGCATCGCGCGGCCCTTCGCCGTCGACCCGGACTTGGCGCGGAAGATTCTGGACGGCGACGAGACACGGCTGGATCACGGGGACACCAAGGTTGGGGTGCGTCTGTTCGACGACCTGATGCAGCTGTGGTGGTACCAGGAGCAGATGAAGCGGATGTCGCTGGGCCAAGAGCCGACGGCGAACATCGGCAAGCTGGGGACCCTGATGCGGAACCTCGGCGGCGTGTCGAAGCACGTGATCGCGCGCCGGTTCTCCCCGGCGCCGTCCTGAGCAAGCCGCGCTACTCGTGCCTCAGCGAGTCCTCGATGTCCGAGGTCGACGGAGGAACGACATCGGGCGTTGGGGCGCCGGCGGCGTCGAACGTTTCGCGCAGTTCTTGCTGTGACGGTGTCGGTTGTTGCGGACTGGTGGAGGTCGCGTTCGCACCCGGTCCGACACCTGACCGGTTCACGCGAGCGGGCGATTCGATCCAAGTGTAGCCCCGCCAACGCGATGTCCGTGCCATGCGGCCGAACGTTCAATCTTCCGCGAGAACCACCCGACAGAGGCGAACTGCCCTGCTAGGGTTAAGCACGGGTCGCGCGAGCCCTCGTCTTTGGTTGCTTAGATCGTGCACTTCAACTTGGGTTGAGTTGTGTAGCCACGGGAGTGCAACCCGCAGATGCGAGGCGAGAGGCGATCATGGAAACCCAAACAAACGCGACCCGACTTCAAGCTCTGATTCCCATTGTCGACCGGCGTGAACACGCGCGCGTTTGCAGCAACATCCGCTGCGTGGTCAAGACCAGGGACGGTATCGGCGAGTACGGGGTGGCAGACCTTTCGATCTCGGGGGCACTGCTCACCGATGGGCCGCGATTGCGAGACCGGTGTCCGGTGATCGTCTTGCTTCGGGTGCCGCTGTATCCCGAAGTGCGGATCCCGGCCCGCGTCATTCGGACGGGGGTTGATGAAGACGGACATCCCACCGCGGGCATCGAGTTCGTACACAGCAGCGACGTGACCCAGGACCACATTCAGGCGGCGCTGCTGTCCGAGTTGGAGCGCAGCCGAAGCGACGGTCGCATCGCTGACGTGCTGCAAGCTTGAGGGCGGTCAGCCGTTGAGCAGCGAGTTGTGAACCTCCGGGTAGCGCGGACCCGCGAATGCTCCTACGGGGGCAAGCTTGTCGAGCTCCGCCAACTCGTCGGCGCTCAACGTCACGTCAGCCGCGCGCCGGTTCTCGTCGAGTCGGTGGATCTTGCGGGTTCCAGGGATCACCAGCACGTGTTCCCCTCGCGAGAGAACCCACGCGAGCGCGAGTTGGGCGGTCGTGCATCCATGGGACTCGGCGAACGCCTCCAGTCGAGCCAACAACGCTACGTTGGCGTCAAGGTTGTCGCCCTGGAAGCGTTCACTGGAGCGGCGGAAGTCGTCTGCGGCGAGCGCGTCGGCACTCTTGATCGCGCCGGTGAGAAAGCCGCGTCCTAGCGGACTGTAGGCAACAAACGCGATCCCCATTTCGGCGCAAGCGGGCAGTGTGGTGTTCTCCAGGTCGCGCGACCACAGCGACATCTCGCTCTGCAGCGCCGCGATCGGATGCACTGCATAGGCACGCCGTAGCGTCTCGGGTGCCGCCTCGGAGAGACCCAGGAAGCGAACCTTGCCCTCGTGGACGAGCTCCGCCATGGCTCCGACCGTGTCTTCGATCGGGACTTGCGGGTCCACTCGGTGCTGATAGTACAGATCGATGGTGTCCACTCCGAGGCGGGTCAAGCTCGCTTCGCAGGCCTGCTTCACATACTCGGGGCGCCCGCTCACCCCGTCGAACGAGCCGTCCTCGCCTCGTTGGAGCGCAAACTTGGTCGCCAAGAACGCTTGGTCTCGACGTCCTGCGAGGGCCTTGCCCAGGAGTCGCTCGTTGGCGCCGACTCCGTACATGTCGGCGGTGTCGAGGTGGGTCACGCCGTTGTCGAGTGCGTGATGAATGACGCGGATTGATTCGGCTTCGTCGGAGGGTCCATAGAACTCGCTCATCCCCATGCAGCCCAGACCGATGGGTGGCAACGTGGGACCGTGGATTCCGAGGGCGCGTTGCGTGTTGCTCATGGCAGAAGGGGTAGTGCTTCGCCCCCGGGGGTCGCCACCTCAAAACCTCGTGACGTCTTGCCCGATCCTGCGATCGTTGGAGCGTCTTGCCCGATCCTGCGATTCGCCGGCCCAATCGTGCCCTTTGGATTGGGAGCATGGACGGACGGCACGCATATGGTCATGCTCAGGGTCGATGCGTACCCTCCGTCAGCTACGCCGGCATGTACTGGCCCGGGCCGAAGAAGAGGGAAGTTCGATGACCGCACTGCCCGGACTCCGGCTGTTTCGTACGACAAGCCCGGTGTGCGCGAAGCGGGTCGAGGCCCGCATGGTGACGTTGGCTGTGATCGTCGAGGGCCGCAAGGTCGTGGGATTCGGCGATCGGGAGCTCGCCTACGAGCCAGGGCACTATCTCCTGATCACCGGTGAACAGCGCTACAGAGCCTCGATTGAGGGGGTGAGCGCCGAGCGTCCGTACTACTCGCTCTCGCTCGAGTTCTCGCCGGAGCAGGTCGCGCAGGCGCTCCTTGCCCTTGCCGATGCCGGCGTTCGTTTTGAAGATGGTGAGGTCGATAGCCCGGCTGTCACCGCACGGCTCGAAGGAGGGACCCTCGATGCGTTGGTGCGCCTGGTCGAGCATCTCGATGATCCTGTTGTGCTCAAAGTGCTCGCACCCGGAACCGTGCAGGAGCTCCTGATACACCTGCTTCGAAGCCCGTCGGGGGCGACACTGCGTCGTGCGGCTGCGGTCGATGATGGCCGGATCCTGCGAGCGCGCGTGTTCTTGCAGAAGCACGTTGGCACCCGAGTGAGCGTGGACGACGTCGCTCGGCATGTTGCAATGAGCGCTTCACACTTCGCGCATCGATTTCGCGAAGTCGTCCGTGTGAGCCCGATGCAGTACCTCAAGCATTTGCGACTCGAGCGGGCGCGTCTGTTGATGCTCGGTGAAGGGCTGGGCGCGGCGGAGGCCGGCGTGAGCGTGGGCTACGCTTCCGCGTCGCACTTCACCCGCGACTTCAAGGGACACTTCGGGGCCCCACCAGGTGCGTACTTGAGTCGCTTTCGGTGATGGGACGGGATGTACGTGAAGAGTGTCGCGGCTCACCCGGGGCGCGGTGCCTCGGCCGGGCCGGGCAGACGCTCGAGGCTGCGTACACGGAAGAGGAGGACCGCGGTCACGACGGCCACCGCAATCAGCGAAGGCCACTGACTGTCATTCAGCGGCCAGCATGACAGCACGAGGTTGTGCGTGATGTGAAGGGCGATGCCCGGCCACAGGCTGCCGGTGCTCAGGCGCATCGCGCCGAAGGCGAAGCCGCCCAGGACCAGATAGAGAAAAACGGCCGGTTCTGCCGCCTGCGCGTCCAGGAGGTGGACACACGCAAACAGGATACTGCTGAGGGCCAACGCTCCCCAGGTTCCGTACTTGCGAAGGGTGAAGTCGAAGGCAAGTCCTCGGAAGAGCAGCTCCTCCCATGCCGCATCGATGGTGATCACGACGAGGGGGAGCACTGCGGGGATGGACGCGGTGGTCGTGGAGATGGAGGGTAGCGCGGTCAAGATGCCCAGAGCTGCGCCGATGAGGATCGCTCCGGGCGCGGCTGCCAAGGCCATCGGCCTGCGGAGGACTGCGTAGAGCACAGCGTTGAAGGCAAGCACGGCGAGGGTGCGGGCGACTGCCTCGCCCAGGAATGCCTCGAGCGGGTACGTGAGGACGAGGCTGGCAACTCCGAGGAGGTAGAGGACAGGAGGCTGGAGAAGCTCGCGCCTACTGTCCGTTCTGCGCCCAGGCATGATGAGATGGATGATAGCTGGCAGGTGGATGCGCTGGAGCACTAGCGCTAGCTTCCGACTTCTACCTCCGTAGCCTTCAGGCAGAACCAGCAGGAGCCTCTGAGCAGTGATGTGCAATCCGGCCGGCATGCGACGAAGGTCAAACTTCACCTTGAAGCCATGCGTGATGACCTCGCCTTTTCCGCTGGTGAACGACCCGCGCGTGGTCTTGGTTGGCGCCTCCTTCAGCGTGGTGAGCACCGCGAACACGCCGTCCCCAGCCCTCCGGTCGGGGTAGACGCCGTCGTCCTTGGCGACGAGCTGTTTGCCCTCCTTGGAGAGTCCAATCGCGCGGAACTCGGGTTTCGTGTTGAGACTGAGTTCGAGGATAGCGTTGCCCTTCTTCTTGCTCTTGGAACGCGCTGGTCGCACGGCGACCGAGACGACCTGGGGGGCCTTGGTGCGTTCGAGCGTCGCGGGTGGGCCAAGCGCACGCAGTTCCTCGCCGACCGGTTCTCCCACGTCAAGCAGGCCGCCTCAGCCTTCAAGGCGCATCTGCCTGACTCCAGCCCCGTCAACCTCTTCACCGACAGGGACCAGACCGGGCGCGTGTACGTGTGCACCTCTCCCACGATCCGCGCCATCTCTCGCTACTTCTATTCCCTGCTCGTGGGCCGCAGATCCGCTTCGTCGAGATGGTGATCGACCAGCTCACCGCGCGCGGGATCATGGACGCCGCGGCGCGCTACGAGGCTCCGTTCAGCGACCTGCACGCCAGTGGTCCGGATGCGTTGTTCGCCGGAAGTGACAACGTCATCGATGGGATCTTCGAGCAGCTGAAGGCGGCGCATTCCGGCCTAGGGTGATCTGTGCCGCTAGCTGGTCAAGCCCCGCCTCGACCCGGCTCCAGTCGGCGCTCAGATCCAGGCCGAAGCTTGCGACTTCGTTCTGCTTGTCGTGACACACGAACACGCGCGCGCCTTCTGGGCGATCCGGGTACACAAGCCACCCTGTGCGGACTCCATAGCGGCGCGCGTACGCGAGCACCTGGAACGCGTTGCCCGAGGTTGGGGTGCCGTCATCCCGTAGTACGTACTTGGCGTCGACGATGGCGGCGGGTCGAGTGCCCTCGTACACCACGATGTCGGGGCGGACCTCGATCGCACCCCCTCGGTCGAGTGCGACCTGTTCTTGGGTCTCCAAGCGCCAGGGCGCGCTGAGCCGCGTTCGTAGTGACACGGAGACGAACCGCTCGAACAGCGGCCACATCTTGATCGCGAAGCTTGTCCCGGTTTCTTGTGCCGTCCCCAGCCCCAAGCCGGTGCCAGCCAGAATAAGTCGGCACAGACGGTGTACCGGCCGGTAGCTCTCTGTGAGCCGGTCGTATTGGAAGCCGTCCAGGTCTCCTGACCGGAAACTCGACCGGGGTAGGGATGCTAGGCGGTGTCGTAGGCGCAGGACGCGTCCGGATAACGCCGGCAAGTGGGTTCGGCAGGCGTCCGCGGTTTGCCGTAGGACCGCGTTGAACCGCGTGTGTAGGTTGTAATCCTCGTGTCGGCAGTCGAAGCTCGTTCGGAGCGGCTCTGGCTGCAGGAGGTGGGAAGCGAGGTCGAGCCGGCCACGAAGGACCTGCAGTCGCTCGTGCTTCTCCACGTAGTTCCGACGAAGGCCCGCGCTGAGCAGTGCCTCGGTCCGACGTACAAACGCGGCGATGAGCAGGTCGGTCAGGCCACCTTCGTCCATGCCGGTCGTGGACTCGAACAGCTTGGGAATGCCGGAGACCCTAGCGATCACTCGGCACAGGTTGGCGATCGGGTACTTTGGTGCGAGGTCGAGCGTGCAGTCCGGGAGTTGGATCCGTCCGACGATCCCTCTTGGCTTGAGCGTCCAACGACCTCGGGGCGCAGGCCTCAGCTCGATGATATCTCCTAGGCCTGAGACAACGCCCAGCGAGGGCTCGGAGAGGGCTATCGGCTCGCTGTGGGTCCACTCCCGGAGCCGGACGACCGCCGATGTGGACGGCTCCACGGTCAGCCTCTGCCCAACTTCGGTTCCACGAACGTTTCGTAGTCGAAGGTGCTGATGATGTCGTCCTGGCCCGGAAATAGCTCTTCGATTAGGGGGATGATGCTGCCGCGCCAAATGAGAGGGAGCGTGTCCTCGTCGAGTTGTGGACGCATGAAGTGGCTGTGCCCGACCAACCTGTCGCGGGCGACGCCGCGCCCTTGGAGCCTGAGGTTGAGCGCTCGCAGGATCGCAGCGACTGGCTTCATGTGTGAAACACCGTGACTCACCAGCCAACCAGAGAGCTGCTCGGGGTTGGGCTCGACGCGCAAGAAGTGGAAACGACGTCGCAGCGCCATGTCCAATAGGGCGATCGACTGATCTGCGGTGTTCATCGTGCCGAGAAGGATGAGGTTGTGAGGGACTCTCATCGCCTCCCGGGACTGCGACAGTGTCACGGGGGTGCCGCGCCGTTCGAGCGCGAACAACAGTTCGCCGAAGATTCGTGGGAGGTTGCCGCGGTTGATCTCGTCGACCACCAGCACGTAGCGGAGGTCCGGGTGCTCGGTGGCGCGCCGGCAGAATTCTCGAAACACTCCGGGAACCACGGGGTAGGTCACCCGATCGCCGTCGGGCGTTGGGCGGATGCCCTCGATGAAGTCTTCGTAGCCGTAGCTCGGGTGAAACTGCAGCATCTGGATCTGATCTGGAGCATCGCCGGTTAGAAACCTTGCCAGGTGCTCGGCGATCCAGGTCTTGCCCGTGCCGGGTGGGCCGTAGAGGATGAGCTGAGGCTTGTCTTCGAGGAGGCGTTCCACTTCGACGAGCTCGCCGTCGTCGAAGAGGGTCCGGGCCAGAAACTGTTGACGTCCGTAGCCCGCTGAACCTGGTTCGGGGGTGTTGAGTTCGGGTTCGAGTTCGGTCTCGGCGCCGCTCACGAGCTGCGGGTTCGCAGCAAACCACGCCGCGATATCGAGGCCCATCGGGGTGAGGTCGTGCTCGTCGACCAAGTCACGCAGGCCCACGCACGCCGTCACATACGAGCGGCCATCCCGTGGTTTCGTTCCGACAAGTCGTTCGTACCCCTGAGATAGCGTCCCTGATGCGGTTGCCGGGAAGAACCGCTGGGGCTCTTTGCAGTGGAGAACCATCGCTGGGAAGGGAAGTCCGGCGAAGGGAAGCGGCGACTCGACGCGGAGCCGATCGATCGCCGCAGCGACCTCCTCGTCGCTGGAGCAGTCCCACAGCGCGTTGATCCAGGTGTTTGCCGAGACATGGTTCTCCGAGATCCGGTTGCGGGCATGTCCGGTCATCGCCATGCCGAACCGGTCGACGCGGTCCCGGCCCTGATAGTGATCGGTGTTGAACCAGCGCATCAGCTGGGCCAAGTCATCGACGGACAGCGGCCGACGACTCGGGTCGAGCAAGGCGCGAGCCTCGGCGAGAGCACGCTCGCGTGCTTCGATCCGCTCGGGAGGAAGGTCTTCCTTCGCACGCGCCACGACGGCGACGGGGTCGACCGGCTCATCGCTCTGGCGGCGATCCACTGGTCGCGGCAGGGTACGTCCGAGCCTGTCTTCAAGAAACTCGAGCACGCCGGGTGAGTGGTATGGCCAGAACGGAGTGTCGCCGGCGGAAGCCGCTGTGGTGACGAAGGCTCGGGAGGCTTCTTGAACGGAGGGCCAGAACCTGGCCACGTCCGTCATGGGAAGATAGACCTCCAGCGCGGCGCCCGTGGACTTGAACTCCGTGGGTTTGTGGGCTCGTGGGCCTAGCGCTCGACGAGTCTCCTCGTCGATGAGATTCGGGTTGACCACGAGGAAGAGGGTGTCCCGCAGGACCACGCAAACGTGGACGGCTCCCACGTTCAGGCGCACCCGGTCTCGGAACAAGGTGACCGCCCACTTCTTGGCGCCTTGGCCGTGGGCGTGCTCGATGATGTCGGTGAGAACCTGCGCGACTGAGGAGCGTGGGTCGGGCTCGGGCAGGAGGGCTTCGAAGATGCCTGTGGCTACGGCCGGGTCGTTGCGGTCGCTAGGCTTTGAGCCGCTGCGCTCGTGGTTGGCGACGGCGGCGTCGATACAAGCGCGGAGTTCCTCGTCCATCGGTGCCGGACAGCCTACCAACGACAGACAAGGCGAAGTCGGTTCGAAACAGACTGTCCCAAGATATCCCTCGACAAGTGCCCCGGAGAGTTCGTGACCGAATGCTCCGAGCCTCTCAGTGGTAGGTTCACGCGATGCTTCCGGCCGAAGCCCGGTCGTGGGTCTCGGCCCACCGAGGAGATGTTGCCGAGGTCCACCCGCTCCGGTCGACCCAAGGCGATGTCTGGCGGGTGGCGCTTGCCGACGGCTCGCGCGTGGTCGTCAAGCAGGCCTCGCGAGCGGCGATCGAGCGGGAGTGCTGGGGGCTGGGGATGGCTCGCGGTGTTGGCTCGACTCCGGCGCTGTTGTCCCGAGCTGCGCCCGACCTGGTGGTGCTGAGCTGGCACGAGGGGGTGCCGAGTACTCACGCGGATGCGATGCGTAGTGCCGGGGTGTGGCTTCGGGGCTTGCACGAGTGCGGGGGCGCATTTGAAGACCCTCTACCGCTCGTTGATGCGGTCGAGCGGCGCCGTGACGCTTGGCTCGATCGGGCGCGAACTCGGCTGAGCGAACAGACGCGGGCGAGGCTCCGTGACGCGATCGAGCCCAGCGCATTCACGGGCTTGGGCCGCGCCGCGTGTCACCGCGACTTCACGCCCATGAACTGGCTGTGGAGTGGCGCCCTGACGGTCATCGACTTCGGGCAGGCACGGCCCGACGTTGCGTTGTGGGACCTCGTGAAGTTGGAAGCGGAGACGTTTCAAGAGGCTGCGGAACTTCGGGTTGCGTTCTTCGACGGCTACGGCCCGCTGAGTTCACAGGACGAGTTGCGGCTCGGTCAGCTCGTGCTCCTGCATGGCCTTCAAACCGCGGTCTGGGGCGATTCGCACGGTGACACGACCTTCTCGGATCTGGGGCGAGCGATCATCGAGCGCGGGCTGAGGTGATTCGGCCGCGGCGACCGCGTTGATGCATTGGTGTCACGTCCTCTTTGATGTTCTACGCGCTCGACGACCACGAAGATGGCGGACGCGATTACCCTGCCTCGTGACGACGGCTCGCATGGACCGGTCATGGGCCCGCAGTAAATACGACAGCGCTGTCGTATCTAGTGCAAGGAAGCAAGCGCTGCATCTCAATCGAGCTTCGCGCGGCCGTCCTGCGGATCACCACGCTACGAATCACACCCGAGCAGCCCCGCAACGCCGTCAATGCCTCGAAGGCCCTCGAAGTCCGCATCGCTGCAAGCCCGCTCGCCCTTGCGGTCCTCTTATCGGCTTTGGCCGCTCGTACCCCATCTGCGCACCGGTCTGCCGCCCAGCCGGTCAACAACCCTGGGTCGGGGATTCGGGGATTCGGGGCGCAAACCCTGCCGATGGTGCTTCCGGTCGTGACAATGATGGCTACGCTAATCTGCGGGAATTCCTCGACGGGACGAACACCCAATGAAGCGACGAGCACTCATCACCGGAAGCCGGGGGACTGTTGGCCAGGCGCTGTGGAGGCACCTCGAAGGCGACGGCTGGGAAGTTGTTGGTTGGGACCGCAGCGAGGTGCCGATCGACGACTACAAGACGATGATGGCCTTCGTGCGAGAGGTCGCCCCTGCGGCCCTGTTTCACCTGGCGGTCGCATCCCAACCAACTCAGGATAGCCTCCCTGAGGACGAGGCCTGGGCGGTCAACTATGAGTGGACCAGCGAGCTGGCCTGGATCACCCGAAAGCTCAGCATCCCGTTCGTGTTCACGAGCACGGTGATGGTGTTCACCGAGGATCGGCCCGGCCCGTACACGATCGCGATGCGTCCGGACGCAGCCCATGACTACGGGAGGGGCAAGCGGTTGGCCGAGGCTCGGGTATTCGAGCAGAACCCCGACGCGAGGGTTGCCCGCCTCGGCTGGCAGATAGGCTCGGGCCTGTCGGGGAATCAGATGGGCGCGTGGCTGCACGAACAAGGAGAACTCGATGCCAGCACCCGGTGGATTCCCGCGTGTTCCATGCTCGAGGACACGGCCGAGGCGTTGGAGCGGATCAGCCTCGGACGGCCGGGCCTGTACCACGTGGATGCGAACGAAGGCTGGAGCTTCTACGACCTTGCCATGGCGCTACGCCGACGGCACGAGGCGTCGTGGAGCATCTCTCCGGTGTTTGGACGCGCGTATGATCAACGGTTGCTCGACGCGCGGGTCGTGATGCCAACACTGCTTTCCCGACTGCCTGAGCTTGAGCGTTAGCCGGTCAGCTCCAGCGGCCTCGGAACTCGGTGCGCTCGTCGCCCGCCTCGATGAGGACAACCTCGACCTTGTCTGCATCCCCAGCCTCCATGGCAGCGCGAAACCCCCCCGCAAGAGCCTCCCGACCCATGGACGAGAAGATGCCTGGGGGGTGCGAGAGCAGTATCCGGGTCTCGTTGTTGGCGAGGTTTTCAGCGTGCAAGCCCGTGCCACGGTGGAAGTTGGTCCATCGCCGAGTCGCGTGTTTGAGCAGGCGTGCGGGATCGACGAACTGCAACAGCGGCGCGTAGATCTTTCGTGCCAGCAGCCGTCGCTGGATCCGGAGCATCGCGTCGAGAAACGCGCGGGCGTCCCCATCGAACACCTGCTCCGCGACGCCGAGGAGCAAGGCCTGGTGATGCACCTCGGGAACCCAGGCGCTGATCACGGGTGGATTGTCGACCAACGAACCGACGGCCCCAGGCAAGCCCCGCGGCGTTTCGGGAATCTCGTCGAGCAACGCGCGGGTGAAGGCGGCCTTGATCGTGTGCCCGGGATAGCTGTGGAGCCCCTTGGGTAGCGCGGCGATGTAGCGTTGAAGCGGTGTCGACGACGTCGAGTCGATGTCTTTGTCGGACACGTTCCATGAGCATACGACAACAGCGCCCGGCATGGGCTCAGGGCCTCGGCGACGCCAGGTCCGACGCTTCGCCGCAGCGAGCATCCACGGACTCGGGCGCGAGCCGGACCGGAATCGGGCCCCACATGGTCGCGACGGCGTAGCGACCCTCGCCGAGGTCGGCCAGCTCGGCTGGGGTGGCGACGCAGCCGACGACGACGGGACGCTCGACGTCGAGCAGGAACCGACCGGCTTCGACCTCGACCCGCGGCGCTGATTCGGAATCGCCCCATGAGGTTCGAGGCGAGAACCATCCCTTGCCATTCCCGGACAGCGAAGCCATGTTGGGCTGGCGGAGATCGCCCGAGACGACAAAGCCAACGAAGGCAACCTCTTCGTTGTACGGCTGGTTGTATTCGACGAGCCAGTGCCCGTCGCTGGGGCCCTCGGTGAGGGCGATGGCTCGTTCGTCGGCAAGCATGGTCACCAGGACGGGACCGCCAGGCCGCGTCCTGAGCTTGGTCCGTCGCTTCGCTTGAAGCCAGGACTGCTCATCGGCGTCGTCGTTCACAGGGGCCTCCGCGCCGACAAACGAGGTCCCGATCGCAGCCGGATCGATCCAGCCTTTGCGGGAGCGCTTGCGGTCGAGACGCACGAGAACCGCCCCATCCTCGCGCTCCAACTCATGCACCCACGTGCCCGGAAGCACGACGACGTGCCCTTGCCGCGGGGGGTCGTGAAACTCGAAACCAGGTTCGGGCGCCAACGGTGCGCGCTCCAGCACGAGCGGTGTGGCGTCGGCCCGCTCGACGAACAGCAGCAAACGAACGCCGCCCTGTTCGGAGAGCACGCGGGGGCGTTGTGCATTGTCGAGGACGGTGAGCGGGATCGAGACGGCGAAAGGTTCTCCGTCAGCAAAACCGTGGTTCTCGCCATCGGGCCGAAGTCGAACCGCTCCACGCCGGGCGAGGGCCATGCGTGTGTCCTTGGGTGTCCAGCGCACGTGCTTGCGCGCCAACACATCCTGGACCTCGGCGAGCCCCTCGACCCCGAACGAGGCCTGTTGAGTCTGTGGCGAAGTCGACGCCGCGGTCGGCGGTTGGATCGCGGGAGATGGCGGCGTACCTCGGCCTGCGCAGGCGAGGGTGCCGGCGCCGAGCATCGAGAGCAGGACGAGCCGCAGGCGCACCACCGATGAAGCGGTCAACACGGTAGGACCATCGCACTTCGCCCGGGTTGCTCCAAACGGCGCCTGTCAGCTGGGCCCGACAGCCTCGGCGAAGTCCAGGGGCGGGCCATGCGGCCGGTTGACACTGCTCGAATCGGTGTCAGGCCCATCCTCGATGCTCTCCTCGCACTGCTTCGCGCGGCCAAGCAGGCCGGAAGGTCCCGCGAGTCGTAGAGCAGTGGGGGCCGTCACGATATCCGTACGCAGTCCGACCGTTTGGCGAACTCGCAGCGACGAAATTCGAGGCTGCCGTTTGAGAGCCTATGGATCAGTCGGTTTCGTTGATGAGACCGCCGAGATTCACCAACCTTCCAGTGCAGCATGAGCCGCCGGAAATACGACAGCGCTGTCGCATCGAGTGCAAGGTGGCACGCGCTGTATCTCCACCCAGCGTCGCGAGGCCCCAGCGCGGCCGTACTGCGGATCGCGGCCTACGGTTCACACCCGAGGAGCTCCGCGCCACGAGCAGTGTCCCGCAGGCCCTCGAAGTCCGCATCGTTGCAGGCGCGCTCGGCCTTGCTGGGGTCAAGCTCCAGGGCGGTACGCAAGCTGATGAGTGCCTCGTTCTGCTCGTCGTGGACGCTGTGCAGGGCCGCGCTGTTGTACCAACCCCACGCGTAGTCTTCGTCCTCTCGCGTGGCTTGGCGGAACAACTCGCTCGCGGCGTAGAGGTCTCCACTTCGGTAGCGACGAAGGCCGAGCTTGTTGAGGATCCGTGCTCGCACACGATCCCTCGAGGCCACGACCAACTCGATGTCTTCGCCGTCCCAGCATGCGTAGGAGTCCGCGTAGTGCACCGCGAACGCGACGTCCGATCCCTCGGGGCTCCCCGTCGCGCCGAGCAGTCTCGCATACCTGGCTTCGGTGTGGCCGGATTGGGACTTGGTGGACCTCGATGATGACTTCGAGCAGCACCTCGCGCTGGCCAGAGGTGCGCTGAGCTGGCCCATCTCCGATCGCGCCAAGGCACGGGCGGAGCTCATGTCGACCACCGCGATGTTCCGAATCGAAGCATCAACGTTCTGAATCGTGTCTCGCGACTCCCGAGGAAAGCTCAACCCCTTGAAATCATATACTGCCTCGCCGATTGCAAATGAAGCAGGCATGTCCCGCGCCTTGGCTCTCACTCTGTTTGCGACCGCACTCCTGCCCGCGTCGGCCCGCGCGGGAGCTCGCGAGGACGTTCGCCGACTCGAGGCCCGCGATCTGGGCTCGCGACATGAGTTCGTGGGGTGGACCGAGCAGGGGCAAGTCGTCGCGCGGCGCTTCGTCTGCAGTGAAGGCGGGGAGATGACGTGCACGGCGACGCTTGACCGCACCTCGACCGATCACCGGCAATCGGACACGCTTGCCGTGTTCCAAGACTTCGACGTCCATCCTTCTGCGACCGCTGCCGCGGCGTACGTCGAGGCGGAGCGCGAGGCGGTCGCAGCACTGCCCGAGCTACTCCGCGGGACACCGACCGATGCCCAAACCGCCCTGGGATCGGTCGGCGGTGAGCCGATCCATATCGAGCTCCGCACCGTGCCTCATCCGACCGAGCCCGACTTCGTCCGGTTTCAGCTCGTCGCTCGCGGCCCGGAGAAAACCGCCGTCGTGTTGCGCACCCTCGGAGACGTATCCCATGAGCTGCGTTCTTGGGACCTCGGTGTTTGGAATGAGGGGACGCCTGGGGCGATACTGGGTAGGGATGTCGGGAGACTTCGAGTACGGTGGGTACCGCGAGGCGGAGCTCGAGGAAGGGGCGCCCAGTTTTGGTGACACGTTCGGTGGGGCGCTCCTGCTGCTGATCGGCGTCGGTGGACTCGGCATTTCGGTCGCGTTCTGGCCGGACGCTGTGCTCGTCGCCGCTGCGGGACTCGTCTCGCTCGGTCTGTGCTGGGCTGGGGCTCGAACGGTCGTTCGCGCCCGTCGCATGGCCGACCAAACTGGGAAACGTGTCGGTAGCGCCGGTTTCACCGAGTTGATTCGGAGCCGAGATCTCGGATTCTACGTATGCACCCGTTGCAACACGATTGGCGACTGTGACTGGGGGAATGGTTGCATGCGTTGCGGCAGCGCGGCGGAGTTCCTTCCGGTGACGGATGAGTCCGAACGCCGGACCGCGATCGCAGCAGTCGTCGAGGACTGAGCTCCCCGTCGTTCCGGCGCGTTTGCGCGTTCGAGATCGAGTACGGCAGCGGCCGGGGACCACAGCCGGAACTGCAGTTCTTGGGCCCGTAGCATTTCCTACAGCTCCCCGCGCTCTCTGTAGGCTGATGTGCTATCTGTCGCACACTCGGGCCCACGGTAGTTTTCGCCGCCCTATAAAGAAACCACGCACCCTTGCGGTGGGTCTGAGGCCCGCAATGCCTGGTGCCACGCTCAAGATCCGCGATCTGCACAAGACGTACGCTGGAGACGTTCGGGCCCTGCAGGGCATCGAGCTGGATATCGAGCCGGGAATGTTCGGGCTGCTTGGGCCCAACGGCGCGGGCAAGTCCACGCTGATGCGGACGATCGCGACGCTGCAGGAGCCCGACCGGGGCTCCATCCATCTCGGGGACATCGACGTGCTCGCCAACAAAGACGCCGTCCGTCGGGTGCTCGGCTACCTGCCGCAGGACTTCGGCGTGTACCCCAGCGTCGACGCGGTGACCCTGCTCACCCACTTCGCGATGCTCAAGGGCATCACGGCACCGAAGGACCGCAAGGCCGTCGTCGAAGCGTTGCTCAACCGGGTGAACCTCTGGCAGCACCGCAAGAAGAAGTTGGGTGGCTACTCCGGCGGGATGCGGCAGCGCTTTGGCATCGCCCAAGCGCTGCTCGGTGACCCTCGGCTCATCATCGTCGACGAGCCCACCGCCGGCCTCGACCCGGAGGAGCGCACGCGTTTCCTCAACCTGCTCTCGGAGATCGGCGAGCAGGTCGTTGTCTTGCTCAGCACGCACATCGTCGAAGATGTCGCCGACCTGTGCAGCAACATGGCGATCATCGCCGGCGGTCAGGTACTGCAGACCGGGGCGCCCCACGGTGCCATCGATGCACTTGCCGGCAAGACGTGGCGCAAGGTGATCGACAAGTCCGAACTCGAAGCGCACCAGCGCGACCACACGGTCATCTCCACCCGCCTCGTCGGCGGACGAACCGTGATCCATGTGTTCGCCGAGGTCGACCCTGGCGAAGGCTTCGACCCCGTCTCGCCCGACCTCGAAGACGTCTACTTCACCACGTTGCACGACGCGCGTTCCGAGGCGGCCTAACATGACCGGTCTTCCTGCGATTCTCGAGTTCACGCGGTTCGAGCTGAAGCTTCGGTTTCGGCAGCCCGCGGTCTACTTGTTCTCCCTGCTGTTCGCGGCGCTGTCGTTTGGCGCCATGACCACCGACGTCATCCGAGCGATCGGCGGCGGTGGCCAGACGATGATCAACGCCCCGTTCGTCATCACGGCCCTGCTGGGAAGCCTGAGCCTGTTTGGAATCCTGCTTGTGACAGCATTTGCTGCAGGGGCTGTGGTCCGAGACTTCGACAACGGCGCCTACCAGCTGTTCTACACCAAGCCGATCCATCGACGAGACTACCTGCTGGGTCGCTTCACGGGCGGTCTGCTGACCGCGATGTTCGTGATGGCGTTCTGCTCGTTCGGGGCCCTACTCGGGTCGTTCATGCCATGGCTCGATCCCGAGCGAGTCGGTCCGTTTTCGCTGCTCTCGTTTGTGCAGCCGCTGCTCGTCTTCGTGTTTCCGACGTTGTTCGTGCTCGGTGCTGTCTTCTTTGCAGTAGCAACGTTCACCCGCCGCATGCTGTGGGCCTACGTCGCGGTCGCGGGATTCATGGTGCTCTACGCCGTGTCCCAGTCTTACGTCGGCGACCTCGACAACGACACGATCGCTGCGCTCTTCGACCCCTTCGGGATGTCCGCGTTCGACCTGGAGACGCGCTACTGGACGCCCGACGAACGCAACACTTCGCACGTGCCCTTTGCCGGTTCGGTCTTGCTCAACCGCCTTGTCTGGTCGGGGATCGGAGTGGCGATTCTCTGGTTCACCATCGCTCGCTTTCGCCTCTCCGCTCCTTCCGTCAGTTCCGCGCGGAAGAAGGGCGAGGTCTCCTCTTCGAACACCGAGGCCCCGATCCCGAAGGTTCCGCTGGATCTCGGTCTTGTGAGCCAGATGCGTCAGTGGGTGTTTTCAACTCGGATCGAGGTCCGTGGTGTGCTCACGAGTCCTGCGTTCTTGGTGTTGTGCGTGTTCGCTGTGTTGAACGTCTTCGGAGGCGCGTACGGCAGCACAAACGAGATGTACGGCACGCCCGTCTTGCCCGTCACGAACCTGATGGTCCGTGTGATCGATGGCGCGATGGGCTTGTTCCTGCTGATCATCATCACCTTCTACGCGGGTGAGTTGGTCTGGCGTGAGCGCAAGAGCGGCATGTCGCGGGTCATTGACGCGATGCCCTCCGCCAACTGGGTCTTCCTCGTCTCGAAGCTGTCAGCGTTGCTCGCCGCGGTCGCCGTCGTGTGTGGCGTGTCCATTCTGACCACGATTGTCGTCCAGCTCATCGGTGGATTCACCGACATTGAGCTGAGCCTCTACGTCCGGGGGGTGTTCGGCGTGCAGTGGTCCAAGTGGGCGCTGCTTGCCGTCTTGGCGCTCTTCTTTCAGGTGATCACCAACCACCGTTTTGCCGGCTACGGCTTGGTGGCGCTGCACTTCATCCTGCAGATCGCGTTGCCGATGCTGGACTTCGAGCACCGCCTGTATCGCTTCGGCTCGATGCCCGACGGAGGCTACTCGGACATGAACGGGTTCGGCCATTGGGTCGACCCCATGCTCTGGTTCCGCGGCTACTGGGGGTTCGCAGCGTTCGGCCTGGTGCTGCTCGCCAACCTCATGTGGGTTCGCGGATCCGACCCTCGCTTCAGGTTGCGGCTCCGCGAGGCTCGGCATCGGCTGTCGCCTGTCTACCTCGGGCTGTTCGCGTTCGCGGGGGCGGGCTTCATCGCCAGCGGCGCGTACGTCTACTACAACACCAACGTCCTCAACACGTACAAGCCATCGAAGTGGTCCGAGGACCACACCATGGAGTACGAGCAGAAGTACAAGCAGTACGAACACCTCGCGCAACCGCGGATCACCGCGACCAAGTTGGACGCTGCCATCTATCCGCAGGAGCGACGCGTCGACCTCAAGGGCACGATCACCCTCGAGAACCGCAGCGAGGAGTCGATCGAGACGCTGCATGTGTTGCTCGACTCGGACACCCAGTGGCCGCTGATCAGCCTCGACGAGTTCCATACGCTGGAAACCAACGACGTCGACGTCGGATACCGGATCTACCGCCTCGCTTCACCGCTGCGGCCTGGCGCATCCATGGAGGTCCAGTTCGAGTCCCGCTACGAGGAGCCTGGCTTCAAGAACGGGGGCACCAACACAGACATCGTGGAGAACGGCACGTTCTTCCACAACGACCGCTACATGCCGCACTTCGGCTACAACCCCGACTTCGAGCTGTCCGATGCGGACGAGCGTCGCAAGCGTGGCTTGCCGGAGAAGGCGCGCATGCTTCCGGTTGACGACATGGCGGGCCGGGCCAACACGTACATCTCACGGGAGGCCGATTGGATCGACTTCGAGGCTACGGTCAGCACGAGCGCCGATCAGATCGCGCTGGCGCCCGGCTACCTCACCAAGGAGTGGACCGAGGGTGACCGTCGCTTCTTCCACTACGAGATGGACGCGCCGATTCTCAACCTCTACGGGTTCCTCTCGGCCCGCTACACCGTGGCTCGCGACCAGTGGAACGACGTCGCGATCGAGGTCTATCACCACGCTCCGCACGATTACAACGTGCCTCGGATGATCGACGCGGTGAAGAAGTCGCTCGACTACTACACGGTCAACTTCTCGCCGTACCAGCATCGGCAGGTCCGGATCGTCGAGTTCCCGCGCTACGCCAGCTACGCCCAGTCCCTGCCCAACACCATCCCGTACAGCGAGTCGATCGGCTTCATCGCCGACCTCCGCGACGAGGACGACATCGACTATGTCTTCTATGTCACCGCCCACGAGATCGCGCACCAGTGGTGGGCGCACCAGGTCATCGGCGGCAACGTGCAGGGCAGCACGGTCATGTCCGAGACGCTCTCGCAGTACTCCGCGCTGATGGTGATGGAGAAGGAATACGGCCGCGCCAAGATGGCCAAGTTCCTGCGGCACGAGCTCAACCGCTACTTGCAGGGCCGGGCGACCGAGCGCAAGAAAGAGCTGCCGTTGATGCTGGTCGAGAACCAGCCCTACATCCACTACAACAAGGGCAGCCTGGTCATGTACACGCTGCGGGAGTACATCGGCGAAGAGGCGCTCAACCGGGCGCTGGCCGGGTACATCAAGAAGGTCGGCTTCCAGCGGGCGCCGTTCACCAACAGCATCGAGTTCGTCGAGGCCATCCGCGCCGAGACGCCCCAGAAGTACGCGTACCTCATCGAGGATCTGTTCGAGACCATCACGCTGTACGACAACCGCATGACCTCCGCCAAAGCGACCGAAGAGGGTGGAGGGTGGAGCGTGGAGCTCGAAGTGATGAGCAAAAAGTTCCGGGCCTCGGAGAGCGGCCAAGAGACCGAGATCGAGTTGAACGACTGGATTGAGATCGGGCTGATGGACGAGGACGGCGAGTTCCTCTACCGGGAGAAACACAAGCTCAGCGACGAGAAGACGACGCTGAGCATCACGGTGGACGAGAAGCCGGCCAAGGCGGGTATCGACCCGATCGTCATGCTGGTGGACCGCAACCCGGACGACAACGTGAAGAAGGTCGAGTAGGCGCGACTTCCTGAACGCACCAGGCGGTGCCGGGTCAGCGGGGCTCCTCGTCGGCGTGCGCCGGTCTCCAGCTCTCTGGGACCGGCCTCGCCTCGCCCTCGCTGAGGAGCAACACTCGATCCTCTTCGTCCGCGTCGGTCGACACCGCAAGCTGAGCGTACCCGGCCCGCGAAAAATCTCTGCCGAGTTGCTTCAGTGGATAGCAGAGGTACCGATTGCAGGTCGCACTTCGCATCGAACGAGGCAGCGCGCAGCCCTGAGCCCCGTGGTAGATGCAGCTCCCTTCACGCGCGAGCTTGGGCACCCGATCCAAGTAGGACTCGAGCAGGGAAGCATCAGTGGCGACTCTGTGTTCCGCTTTCACCCGCGAGAGCACAGCCCGCGTCAAAAACGCGTGGGTCTCCCCAGCCTTGCAGCATGCGCCGCGACACGTGGTGCACACCGCGAGAACTGACGCATCATCGAGCGGAGTGGGGGTCTGCGGAACTCTGGTTCTGTCTCGCCGTGCGTAGAACTCGGCTTCAATACTCGCAGCGAGCTCGTCCACTCTGGCGGCCGTCACGGGTTCCATGCGCACCTCCGTCGTCGGCAGCACCACGAGTTGAACCTTCTCGGGACCCGCGAGCCCGAGGCGTTCCGCAACGTTCGCTCGGACTCGGTGTTTCTCTTGCTCGTTCACGGCGGATGGCTAGCGAGTCCCTTACAAACGAGCCCGGAGTCGGGACGGCTCGCCGGAACTCGTCTTAGAGTGTCCCGGAGCCTACGGGGCCATCAGGAAGATCGCGACGTTGCCCGAGGTGTCGTCGGCATCGACGTAGAGCACCGCGACGTCGGGCGCACCGTCGTCGTTGAAGTCGGCAACGTCGGCGGCGATGGGGCGGCCGGTCAGTGGCACCGTGATCAGTTCGGCCAGGGTGCCATCGCCGTTGCCAAGCGCGAGGAACAGGCTGGGCTCATCTTCGTCGGCGGAGACGATCACCACATCGAGCGCGTCGTCGTTGTTGAGGTCGACAACGTCGACATCGACGCTGTTGCTCGCGGGGATGACCGTGGCGGGAGCCCAGGTACCGTCTCCGATGCCGAGCGAGATCGACACTCCGGCCGAGTGACTCATCACGATCTCGATCTCACCGTCGCCATCGAGGTCGCCCGCGGCCAGGTCGGTCGGCTCGCAACCGGCTTTGCCACACATCGGGATGCCGTTGCCCAGTCCACCCGTGAACGTCGCGTCGCCGTCGCCGCGGACCGCCATCACTTCCCCGCCGCCGAAGCTCGACGCAACGACCACGTCTGCGAAGCCGTCACCATCAAACCCGAACTCAGTGACGACAAGGTGAGAGTCGCCTCCGGTCGCCTGGACGGAACCGTCGCTTCCGCCGCCCGAATCGCCCGCGGTGTAGCTGCCGCCGGAGGTTCGGCCCAGGAACACGTTGGTGTTGTACCCCTCGGTTGCAAGGATATCGATTGCGGGGTCGAGGTCCATGTTGCCCACGCCCATGCCTGCGGGGCCACCGAAGCCGGCGCTTACGGAGCCCCCGTCTTGGATCTGTCCGACGCCGTTGTTGAGGAACCATGCGACCTCACCCGAGGTCCCTGCGACGATGTCGATGTCGCCGTCGGGTTCGAGGTCGGCCGCTGCCAAGAAACCGGGGGCGTTGTTGCTGTCTGCCCCGCCGAGGTCGACCGAGACTGGGTTGCCAAAGCCGCCGGCGCCGTCGGATGGGGCGAGGGAGAGCGCGCTGTCGGACGGGCTGATCGTGATGACGTCGACCCGATCCGCAGCCTGGAGACGCGCCAGGACGAGGTCAGCCGGGTTCGTCCCAAGTCCTGTGATCACAGTCGTGGGACTGTCGGGAGGGCAGAGCTCGCCGGGGTCGGCGGTGCCGTCGTCGCAGGCCGCGGGGGTGCCGGTTGTCTCGGTGCCGGTCGTGGGATCGGTGGGGTCGCTCGTCGTTCCGGTGGGGTCGATCGTCGTGGTCGAACCTGTGTCGACGCCGCCGGTCGGGCCGGTGGGGTTCGTGGTGGGGTCGGTGGGGGTGCCCATGGTTCCCGTGCTTCCCACGGTCGCGGTGCCGTCTTCGGATCCGGAGCCACCGGTGTTGCCCATCGGATCGGTGTCGGCCGTCGTGTCGTCGGGGTTGAAGCAACCGGGGGCGGCGAGCAGCGCCAACGTCGCGAACAGAGAAGTCGGCAGGGCGGAGAGCTTGGGAGAAGTCATGGCAAGTTCCTTGTCGGTCGATGGAGCGGGCGGCAGAGCAACTACGGCTGGGCGAGCATGACGCGTAGTCCGTCTACGCTACCACTGTGATAGGCGACGTCACTGGCCCCGTCGCCGTTGAAGTCACCGACGGCGAGCTGCACACACGGGCTGGCGCTGAAGTGCTCGGGTTCTCCCAGCACCGTTGTGCCGTCGGCGGCCCAAACACTGATCGAGGCCAGCACGCCGCGGCCGCAGGTCACGAGATCGTCGCGCCCATTGTTGGTGAGGTCGGCAAACAGCGCGGAACTCGGCTCGCCCACCGCGTCGAGTTCGACCGGACCGGCCGGTCCACCGACGCCACCGATGAAGAGCTGAACATCGTCGCGATCTGATCTCGGAAACGCCGCATCAGCGATTCCGTCGTCGTTCAGATCCGTCGACGCAGCTCGGCCGCCGACAACCTCCAAGCCCACGGGGATGTCCGTGACGGTGAAGGTGCCATCGCCACCGCCTCGCACGAAAGCGATCACATCGCGGTTGGGCTGACCTACGAGGACATCGGGTACGGCGTCGCCGTCGAAGTCGCCCCACGCCAGGGGGCCAGTGCTCTCGATCGAAGCGGCGGCCGAGAATGTGAAGCTACCCTCGCCGGTCCCGCGGCCAAACGCGTAGCTGGACCCCGTGTGTCGCAATACGAAGACGTCGAGGACGCCATCGCCGTCGAAGTCCGCCGGTGCCATGCCCCCAGCATTGGAGATGTCGTCCAACGATACGACCCCCGCTTGGCTGAAGGTGCCGTCACCGTTTCCCAGAAGCGTTGTGATGCTCGAGGAGGCACCGTTGGCGACCAGGTCGAGGGCGCCGTCCGCGTTGACGTCCACGACGACCAGGTTGCCCGTGCCGATCGACCCGGTGGTGTCAAAGCTGGGCTGCGCCGTGAAGCTTCCCGCGCCATCACCCACGTGGAGAGCGGCGTCTCGGTCGGTGGCGGACAACAGGTCGACAAAGCCGTCTTCGTCAAAGTCAGCGGCAAAGAGGAAGTCGGCCTCAGGGCTGGGCAACATCGCGATCGGGCCGAGGCAAGTCTCGCCTGGGGTCACGAGGCCGTCGTCGCACATCGCCGGCGGGCCGTCCGTGGTGCCGGCCGAGGTCTCCGCGGTGGTTGGGTCGCCGGTTGGCCCGCTTGTCACCGAGTCGTTGGTGGCGCCGCCTCCTGTGGTTGGGACTCCGCTCGTTGCGCTCGCGGCATCATCGGTCGTGCCCGTCGCACCGCCCCCGCCGGTCCCCGATTCGTCCCCCTCGGTCGCCGTGCCCAAGACAGTGGATTGAGGCTCAGGGTCGGTGGGATCGAAGCACGCGGTCGGTGCAAACAGGACGGCGACCGCGGCCAAACATGGGAATCGGAAGCAGGTCATGTCCAAGCCCAGCGCAAAGCGTCCCATGGGTCACTGGCCCCCGCAATACGGTGCCCCGAAACGCGCCCGGCCGCCCGACTGTACCAGCTGGCCGAAACACGCTGCGGCTGTCAGGACTCCGTCCGCGCACGCCTCGTGCTCTTGGTCGTCCTCGAACGGCATCCTCAGGCGCTTCGAAGCCTCGACTCGTGTCCTTTGCCGCGTCTCACGCATCGAGCAAGAGCGTGGGCAGGGCAAGACACGAGAGGAGGACGTTGAGCCTGGAGTACACATCCTAGGTGGTGGTGGACGCGGCCCGCGAAGAAACGATCACGAGGATGTTCACAAGCCTCGGCCCGGCGTCCCACGACGGCATCCTCGGTGGTCGGTAGCCTCAGGGAGCGCCTCCGGGAGAGTGTGAGACCCAGTCTGGAACGGACAGGTGAGACCCAGTCCTCCGCGTCCATCGCTCCGATCAGATCGAGTATGGTCCGCCGATGGCAACTGCCGAGACGTGTTGCTCACCTCTGTTCCTAGCCCTCGCATTGACCGTCACCGCCTGTGGTGACGATGGCTCCGAGACCAACACGGACACCATCGCCTCATCGAGCACGACCGAAGCGTCAGGGTCCGAGGGGTCGTCTTCAAGCAGCAGCGGCGCCACCGAGACCGGGGGGGAGAGCTCGACGACCAGCCAAGGCGACTCCTCGAGCAGCGAGTCGGGAGCGACTTCCAACACGGTCGAGGTCAGTGGAAATGCCTTCAACTTCGGACCCACCGGGGGCCGAGTCGAGGGCGCCACGGTGACCATCCTCGAGATGCCTGACCGGAGCACGGTCACGGGCGAAGATGGATACTTCGTGTTCCCGGATCTGGACGCCGGGGCGGAGGCAACATTCGTGTTCGAGGCCGAGGGCTTCCCCATCACGTACACCAAAACCTTCACGCTTCCCGAAGCGGGGGAGGCGGTCGAACGCGTCACGTTCCAGGTGCCCAACGACGGCATGTACGACATTCTGGCCATGGTCGCGCAGATCGAGCCGGACCCCGAGACGTGCCAGATCTCCAGCACAGTCACACGTGTGGGAAAGTCGCTCTACGACGAAGGCGCACACGGTGAGGAGGGCGCGACGATCTCGATCGATCCCCCGCTTCCACCCGAGCACGGCCCGATCTACTTCAACGCCTCTGTGTTCCCCGACCACGACCTCACCGAGACCTCCGTGGATGGTGGCATCCTCTACACCAACGTTCCGCCCGGCAGCTATCACATCACCGCCACGAAGGACGGCGTGGACTTCGAATCGGTGTACATCGAATGTGAGGCGGACGTGTTGGTCAATCCGTCGCCACCGTTTGGGCTACAGGCGCTGGAATAGGCCTTCACCCTCAGTCGACGCAGAGGTCGGGAGACGTATGTGTCTCACGCTATCGCGAGGGGCGCGCGTTGGCCTGATACGCTCGTAGGCTGTCCGCGACCCGCGGCCTGAGGCGTGGCCTGGGAGGGGTCGACGCTGCGACGTACTGCTCGCTCTCCTCGACGGATCGCGTGTCGGTCTCGTCAGCTGCTCCGCCGGGTTGTGTGGCCTCGGCCTCGGACGCCTCAGCGGTCAGTTCGGCGCGTGCTTGCTGCGCGGTGGCACGCGCGGCCCTGGCCACCGAGCGATCTTGCGCCGAGGGTTGGGCCGGTGCCGTCGCCGCAGCGATGACGGTTTCCATCTTTCGAAGGGTCGCCTTGTGGTCGCCATTCACCTTCGACACATCGATCGACACGCTGCCGTCGGCGACGTAGCGCTTTCCATCGGGGCCGGTCTTGTAGTCGTACTGTGGCCCGCCGGCGTGGGACCCACCACGGGCCGCGTGCGCTTGTTCGTGTCGCCGCACCTCGGCATCTCGGGTCTTGAGTCCGTCGACCTCTTGCTGCTGCTGCTCGGTGAGTTCGTCCGCGCCTTCAGTCGTGCCGGCGCCAACCGAGGCGGTGTCGCTTGCCTCCGACACCGTTGATCGTTGGCTGCCAAGGGATTCTGCGCGGCCCCGTGCCTTGACGCGACCGCGCGCGGTATAGATCCCGGCGCCTCGTCGGGCTTCGCCCTCCGACGCAGGGGCGGGCCCCGTCTCGCGGGTGCGACCATTGGCAAGCGCGGTCACTGCCTCCGCAGACAGCGACACCGTGTCGCCCGCAGGAGGGGGTGCCTCGGCGCTCTGGGTCCGTTGCGCCCGTTCGGCCCGCCACACTGACAGTCCTTCGAGCGCTTGGACCCGATGGCGCACCGCTGGCCCGTGTCGCGAGACATCCACGCGCCCTTGCACATCGTCAACGCGCAACCATTGTTGAGGCCGAAATGGAGCCACCTATGCCCAGATGAGCCCGAGTCGCGTCTTGGACAGGCTCCGGCTTGGCCCCTCCGCCGGGCGCCCAAAGCGTTCGGCACGACGTGATCGGGTCCGGTGCAGAGGGTGCCGCGCTCAGACCGCCGCGAGAGCGAGCGTGCGTTCGACCGCAGAGTCTGCAACGATCGATTCGTCGGTCGCGCTTTCTATTCGAGACTCGACGACTGCCGGACGGCCTGAGTTGTCGGCTCCGCTTTGGATTGGAATGACATCTATGAAACACCGTGAATTCTATCTCGGGCTGGTGACGGCGCTTGCGGCCTGCTCCGCGGACGAAGACCCGATGCAGTCGACGGGAACGAGCAACACCTCGACGTCCGATGGCCCGACCAGTGGCGGGGCTAGCGAGTCGGGACTCGATACCGAGGCGGATCCGGAGTGTGCGATGGCGGGTTCGAACCCGGACTCTCCCTTCTCCATCGATCACGGTGAGTGGCCGGTCAACAACTCCAGCCCCAACATCGACATCGACGCGAGTTGCACCATCGATGCGATCACCGTCCCCGACGAGGTGCAGCTCTCGCTGACTTGTGACGCTGACGACGGCGACCTTCCGTTGACCGTCGGGTTTGGGATGCCGGCTGCGGGGACACCAAGCTGGGAAGTCGGCTCCGCCGTGTCCGTGCAATACCGTTGGATCCAGGATGACCTCTTGGGGGTCTACTCCCGGCTCGTCATCCGTGACACCGACGGACGACTGCTCCTCGCTGGTGCTGATACCGGTGGCTTCGAGGCGAATGAACTCAACGTCCTCCCCGTCGACATCGCCCCGATCATCCCGACGCCGGAGGATGGGATCTGCCCCGGGTTCGGGGCGCCCATGCGTGTTGCGTTTGCGCTCGACGGAGAAGAGGTGGACATCATGAGTGGTAACATCGAGGTGCTCCCGCAGGCTGGTACCGACGACGTCTATTCGATCGACCTGCTCTCCGCACTCGACTACGGCTCCGAACCGGGAGACGGGCCCCGCCACATGATTCGCCTGCTGGTGGTCAGCGTTGCGCCGTAGACTCGCGAAGAAGACTTCGCCCTAGAGGTCGCGGCGGCGAACTCCGGGACCGGTGGCGACGTTGGCTCGTCTGGTGGCGCTTGAACGCCCCACTGTGACGCGGTACCCCTGCGAGCATGAACTCGCGCGTCGCCCTGTGTGCTCTGTGCTTTGTTGTCGCTTGCGACTCCGCCAAGGAAGACGACTCGGCAAACAAAGAAGCCGCCGGATCCGACAAGGCTGAGGCCAAGGCGGACAAGGACGACAAGCCCTCGGAGGACGCCAAGCCGGAGGCGGCCGCCGATGAAGAGAAGCCCGACGCTCCAGAAACCACGGCTTCGAAGGAGTGCCCCAAGGAACTCAAGGGCGCGCAGGAGGGGGACCTCGTGATCACGAAGGCCTGCGGGGTGGTCCCGGTGACCGCGACGTACAAGGTAAACGGCTCGACCCTCACCCTCGAGGCTGGCGCGACGCTCGAGTTTGCCGATGGGGCCGAGCTCCAAGTCGGCTACTACGAGCCCAGCAAGCTCATCGTCCAAGGCACCAAGGAGGCGCCCGTGACGATGACGAGCAAGGGCGACAAGGCAGCCGGTGTCTGGAAGGGCGTGCGCCTGTACTCCAAGGCCGCCCGCTCCAGCATCAGCGGCTTGGTGCTCGAGTATGCAGGCGAGGACAAACACGGGGCGCTCAAGGTTGACGCGCTCGACGTCCGCATCGAGAAGTCCACCTTTCAGCACCTCAAGGGCGCCGGCATCGTTGCCGGCCGCGAATCGTCGTTGGCCGCGTTCACGGACAACAGCTTCACCGACGTCGGCAAGATCGCCATTCGACTTCCCGCCAATGTCGTTGGGGGCCTCGGCATTGGCAACACGTACGACGAAGCCGCGCGCATCGTCGTTCCAGGTGGAAACATCAAGGACGACGCGCACTGGATGTCGCAGGGCGTCGCGATTCAGGTGGGTGGCGAGATCAAAGTCAGCGGTGAGGACGGCGCGCGAGCCAAGCTCAGCCTCGACCCCGGAACACGGCTCGAGTTCGGCGGCTCCGGGCGCATCGTCAATGGCTACTACGGCGAGGCCACGCTCGAGGCACGCGGAACCAAGGACAAGCCGATCGTGTTCACTTCTTCCGACCGCGAAGAAGCCGGGTCATGGAGAGGCATCGTCATCTCCGGGAAGGGCGAGGGCACGTTCGAACACGTCGAGTTCCACCACGGCGGCAAGGACGATCGGGAAGGCGTGCTCAAGGCCGATGGTGCCGCGCGTCTTTCGGTCGAACACTGCACCTTCAACGACAGCACGACTGGCGTGGTGCTGCGCGGCGCCGAGGTGCAGTTGACGAAGTTCGCCAACAACACGTTCACCAAGACGCCCGGCTCGGTGCGCGTGAACGCTGGCGTGATGGGGGGCGTCGGGGAAGGCAACACCTACGACGCGGGGTCGATCATCGCGATCGACACCGGCAGGGTCGCCGCAGACACGACCTGGGCGCTGCAAACCGGAGCGCAGGTGAAGATGGACGGCAACCTCCAAGTCTCCGGCGGAAAGCTCGAGCTTCCCGCTGGCTACACGCTCGCGTTCAAGGACGGCGCGTCGATGACGGTCGGCTACTACGACACCGGGTCGCTCGTCGCCCAGGGGACGGCAGACAAACCCGTCACCTTCACGGGCCAGCGCGACGAAGCTGGCGCTTGGAAGGGACTGATCTTCCACGGAAAGGCCAGCGCCAACGACGTGAAGAACCTGGTCCTACGGAACACCGCCGCGCCGGCGCTCAAGATCGACAAGGCCGCCAGCGGGACGGTCGACGGCCTCGAGTGTGAGACCTGCGCTGGCGAGGTGGTGAAGAAGGCCGACGGCTCGACGTTCGAGGTCAAGAACGCGCATTAGGGCCGTGCGCTTCGGTTCCGGCCCGGTGCTGATCAGCTGCGGGGCCGCCCCCTGTCCCTGTGGGCTATGGTGGGGTTCTCGACGCGGGTCGCAGGCGGTAGAAGCTTGCATGGCCGTGCCCATCAGGACGAAGCGCATGAACCCACATCGGTCCGCTTGGAGGATCGTTCCAGCTCTTCTTCTCTGTCTCGGTTGTCAGGATGACCCTGTCGCCGCGGCCGAGTTTCGGGCGTGCAGCGCCGAGGAGTCCCCACGCGAACTCTTGCGCATCGAAGACGCGACGGGGAACTACCGGGTCTTCGACCTCATCGATGCTGTGTCGGTCGCGGCCCCGTACTACGGAGACGTGGTGGTGGTCGACAACTGTGGTGGGGAACCGCTTCGGTTGAACAAGACCTACGGGCTCTCGAGTGGCGCCGCGTACCTCGGTGGAGAGGTTGTGCTGTGTAGCTCGAGGTCGGCACTCGAGGGTCCGGGAGTCTGGGAAATCCTCATGCATGGGGGCCGCGGAAAGGAACTCGGGCTTGGGGAGTATTGTGTCGATGGCCCGGACTCGTCGTTCGGGTTCGTGACGACCGACGAAGGCGTGGTGCAGTACTTGCCCGACGGATCTTCGCGCAAGGTGCCAGCGCTATCCGGGGCTTCGCTGACATGGCTGGGCGACGCGGGCGTCGTTCGGGGACGTGATGGTCTCGCGGTCCTTCCGCCCGGGAATGCTGAGGCGATCCTCGTCGATGGCCTCCCTCCCGTCGAGTTCGTCGTGACCCAAGGCAACGCGTCCTCGTGGGTGTTCCTCGCCGCGTATTCGGAGCCATTCTTCCCGCCAGAGCTCGGCTTCCCGATGCTGTTCGCGCTGGACCTCGAGACCGGCGCTTGGTTTGAGACTACTGAGGTGACAGGAGATCGGTTGAAGACGCGAAACTCGGTGAGCGTCGAAGCTGGGCTTGCGGCGATTGTGGACATTGGGTTGACGCTGTGGCGGCCGGAGTGGGCTGGCCCGCTGCCGGCCAACGTGCAGAACGTCCGCGGCGTCACGGTTGTGGATGGCGAGCGGGTGGTCGTGGCCACGGACGATGGACTCCAGCTTCTGCGAGTCCCGCTCGAGCGACCCGAAGACGAAGACGTGGAACTCGAGGTCGTGTGGTCTCGTCCGCTCGCGGACGGTGCTGTGACGGCGACCTCGGCGGGCGTGCCGTGGAAGGACGTCCTGCTCGTGGAGGGCACGGAAGATGTCTGGGCGTACCCTCTGGATGGAAGCGAGCCCTACCCATTTCTGCCGTCACTGGGCTACCAAGAATCGTTCTTCCCGACCTTGGGCTACACCCACCTCGGCACGGAGTACGTCACCGCGATGGCCCGCAACCCCACCGACCGCGACGACTTCTGGCTCTACCGCAACCGCCTCGGCGGGGACGTTGAGGTCCTCGATACCGACATTCTCGGTGCCCCCCCCGAGAACACGAGCGGCTTCATTTCCGAAGAGCGCTATCGGTGGACGGCGGATCTGGGCCGCATCCTCTATGCCGTTCGTGACGGGAATACGGTGAGCATTCGACAGCACGTGCTCACCGACTGAGGGCCCGGTTGCCGCCGCCCGCATTGGAAAATGGACGCTGAGTGCCCCGTAACGTCATGATCTCGGCATTTCGCAAATACGACAGCGCTGTCGTATTTGCGGGCGCCGCTAGATCTTGAAGCGGTGCTTCGCGCTCTGGCTGCGTTGCGCCTCGCCGAAGCGGGCGCGCTTGATCGCCTTGACGATGCAGTCCACGCCAGCCTTGGCGTGTGTCCCCTTGACGTCGACCTGGCTTGCGCGGCCCTGGGTTGCGATGGCGACGGTGACATCGACGCTCTCGCCTTCGAAGAGACCGGCCTTCTTGCCGCACGCCTTCACCTTGCCGCTGAGTTTTCCGAGGGTCTGGGCGAGCGCTCGTTTGCTTCGGCGGACGGGAACCTCAGCGACGGCGTCCGGCTCGTCTGCAGCCTCTGCGGTCGGCTCCGGCGGTGGCGCTTCAACTTGGCTGGGGGTCGGGTCCACCGCGGCGAGGGGCTCCGCAGGCGGCTCCGCAACGACGCTCGGACGTTCGGCGGATGGGGCTTCTTGCTTCGGTGCCGCCGGTTCCTGCTTGGGGGCAACCACGGGGGCGGACGCGGCGAGTGCAGCGGGCTGAGGTGCGATCGAACCCTCCTCACCACTGCCGCCGCGCGTTGCAACCCAACCAACCGCGACCGTGCCAAGCGCGAGCGCTGCGAGGATGGTCCCGACCCGCGCCGGTGTCCAAGGCGTTCGGGATCCCGCACCAGCGTCTTCGATCTGCTGAAGCGCCTCGATGAACTCGGCCGCACTCGCGAACCGGTCTGCGGGGTCCTTCGCCAACGCCTTGAGCACGAGCGCATCGACCTGGCTCCCGAACCCAGCATCGGGGCACTCGGCGCTCGGCGGCTTGGGAGCGTTGTGCACATGCAGAAACACCGTCGCCATCGCGTTGCCAGCCTTGAACGGCACGCGACCCGTCAGCATTCGGTACAAAATGATGCCGACCGAGTAGAGATCGGAGCGGCCGTCGAGCTCCATGCCCTGGCCCTGCTCCGGGGACATGTAGTCGGCGGTCCCCATGATCGCGCCGGTCTGGGTGAGCTGCTCCTCCGACGATCCGTCTCGCAGCTTGGCGATGCCGAAGTCGATGATCTTGACGAACTCCGGGTTGTTCTCCCGAGGGCTGACGAAGCAGTTGTGGGGTTTGACGTCGCGGTGAATGATCCCGACATCGTGCGCGGCTCCGAGTCCCTCGAGGATTTGGATCGTGAGCGCCTTCGCTCGGGGCCACGACAGCCGATCTTCTCGTTTGACGATCGCGCTGAGGTCCTCGCCGTCGAGGTACTCCATCACGAAGAACGCGAGGCCATCGACCTCACCAAAGTCCGTGATGTCCACGATGTGCTCGTGGCGGATCTTGGACGTGGCCTTCGCCTCCTGAATGAACCGACTGATGGTCTTTGGACGGCGGGCTCGGTCCGGCGCGAGCAGCTTGATCGCGACGAGCTTGTCGATCCCCTTGTGGCGAGCGAGGTAGACCTCGCCCATTCCGCCTTCACCGATCAGGCGCTCAACTTCGTACCGCCCCGCCAGGACGGTGCCCGCGGCGAGGGCCGGTTGGTCCTCTTGCACCCGCTGTGGTGCGGTCACGCTGGTGTCATCCCGCGTGCTGGACTCGCTCGACCCCACCGCCCGAGTATAACGGTCTGCTTGAGGGGACGTGGTACACGGCGCTATCATACGTCGGGTGCGGGGGAGGCTTGGGAGTGGAAAGCGGCGGTGGGTCAGCGCTCTGGTGCTGGTCCTGAGCCTTGGCGCACCGCGTCTGGCTCCGGCCCAAGCGCCCGAATCGGTGCCTGGCCCCGATCAGGGGTCCCTGTGGCGTGATGCCCAGGCCAAGCTGGAGACCGCTGACTACTCTGGGGCGATTGCGGCGCTCACGGTGCTGTACGAGCAGGTGGTTTACGACCCGGAGGCCGATGCCCTTCGAAACCGGGTACGGGTTTCCCTACAGGAGGCGCACGTTGGCGCGTACGGCGTGGATGGTGACAAGGAACACCTCGTTGTCGCGCTCGATCTCCTCGATCGCACGCTGGAGAGCGTGCCGGAGACTGAGGTCTCCCAGCGAGAGACGCTCACCTCGCGGCGGGCGGAGGTCCAGGCTGTGCTCGACGCGCACCCGGATCCGGAACCTGAGCCGGTGCCTGAGCCTGAGCCTCAGGTGGCACCCGAACCCGAACCCGAACCCGAGCCCGAGCCCGAGCCTGAGCCTGAGCCTGTCAGGGACACCGGGCGTCCGTTCATCGTCGCGGGGGCCGTGCTCGCCGGGGTGGGTTTGATCGGAAACGGCTTGTTGATCGGCGGGCTCGTGTCCGCCAACAACGCAGTCGGGACGTTCGAGACCGAGCCGGCGCAGCGTAGCGGTGCGCGGCAGGACATCACGCGGGGCAACCGGATCGGAATCGCCGGCGGTGTTGTCGGCGGGGTGTTCACGGTTGCGGGCGCGGTTCTGATCACGCTCGGCGTTCGCAAGCGACAAACCGGCGGGGTTTCTCCGATGATGGATGCGCAAAGCATGGGGGTGCAATGGTCCGGTCGGTTCTGAGTCTTGGTGCGTTGATGATGTTGGCGGGGTGTCCGATCCCCAGCACGTTGGGGTTGCCGTGCGAGGGCAACGGTCACTGCGACGACGGAGAGCTCTGCGTCGAGGGGACGTGCATGCGGGCGCCCCCGCCGGGCGAGACGATGGGGACGATGACCGGGCCCCCACTTCCCCCAACGACCACGACCTCGCCTACGACGGGGGATGAGTCGACGTCCACGACGACCGATCCGTCCGCGACGTCGTCGGTCGAGTCTTCGTCGAGTTCGAGCGGCGAAGCGGACACCAGCAGCGGTTCGACTGGCCCCTCCTGCGGCGTCGACTCGTGCACCGACCTCGACATTCTGCTGCTCGTCGACACGTCGGACAGCATGTCGCAGTGGCTCGTCCCGCTGGCCAACTCGCTACCGTCGCTGTTCGCATTGTTCGACGACGAAATCTCCTCCGTGTGTTCGTTTCATGTGGGCATCGCGAATGCCGACCGGTTGCCGGACTCCAACACCCCTGAGTGCCAGTATGCCGGGGCGCTCATTCAGCGGCTGCCCGCCTGCAGCGACACGGAGGGGGCGCCGGCCTACTACAGCACCGAAGTCGACGGCGAGGCTTCGACGGCCTTTGCCGCGCTGCAGTGCACCATCTTGTCCGAGGGCTTCAGCGGGAGCGACGACGAGTACATGCTCGAGTCGTTGCTCGGAGCGCTCAGCCCCGAGAACAATGCTGAGGGTGCGTGCAACGACGGCTTCCGACGGCCGGGTGCGAACCTCGCCGTCCTATACGTCAGCGACGAGGATGATCCCACGCCCATGGACGAGCTGGATACGGCGGCCGAGACCTTCGTCGAATACCTCGATCCGAACCTGGTCGCGTTCATCTCGGTCGTAGCGGATCCGACCAATGCCGCCGCGGAGTGCATCTGGGATCCGGCGGGCGGGGACGAGGGAACGGGCGCCGAAACTCCCAGCGGGCTCAACGGGTTCCTCGCGCTCAGTGGAATCCCGCTGCTGCAACAAGCCCGGGTCGACATCTGCCAGACGCGGGCCTACGAGTTTGGCGACGCGTTCGAAGTGTTCACGTCGATCTGCGAAGGCTGAGGGCGTGCTTAGAACGCAGGGAGCCCCTGCTCAAACTCCTGCCGCTCGAGCGGGCCCCATGCTGCGACCGCTTGGAGCATGAGGCACCGCTTTTCCTCGGCCTCCCAGTCGCAGCTGGCAAGCTCTGAACTCAGCGACTCGATTGGCACGAGGCTCTTGGTCCGGGGCCGCATCGCCAGCGAGCTGCGAGCTCCGGGAAAGCCCGGCTCGTCTCGCTCGGAGTCGTGGCACACGAAACACACGGTGATGTTGTCGTGCTCCGGGTTGCGGATCCGGGTGTACGCAGCGTCATCTGCGAGCTGCGTCGTGACGGGGAACTCGATCTCCCCCTTGACGGTCCGACCCGGTGCAACCGTCTCGCCGAACTCGATGAGGTCTTTGCCGTCGCCACCGATCGCGGCGGTGATGATCAGCGCGTCGCCCGAGAAGATGAACAGGCGAGGACTTCGTGCACCATCGGCAGGCTGCATGCTTGCCTTGCTCTTCGAGGCCTCGATGCGCAACGGCCGATCGAGGGCCTCGAGGAAACACGCTGCGGTCGCCGGTTGAGGCAGACTGTTCGCAAGGACGATCGCCTCGGCGATGCTCTGCGGGCTGCCGGTGGCGCCCGGTCCGGGTTTGCAACGCCGTAGGTCGATGTCGCCAAACATGCCGCTGGTCGTCGATGGATTCGGGTCGCAGCCGATCAGGCCGAACAGCAGCAACGCCGTAACGCTCGAAGCACGCATTCGACTCAGCTTGCCCACCTTCGCGGCCGGTTCGCCATGCGGACGCAGGTGAGTCGCTGCACGCATACGTTGCTGCCTTCGGGTACGGTCCGGGCGTGATCGGCGAAATCACTTTCGCGACCCTTGGGGGGACGCAGCGAGCGGCCGTGGACACGCCTGCCGATGCGCCGCGCGGAGTTGTCGTCGTGGCACCCGCGCTGGGCGTTCGCGAGTCTGACTACCGCAAGCTTTGCGGCGCGTTGAACGGGCAGGGCTTTGCGACAGCGGCCGTGGATCTTCCCGGGCATGGCGACAGCCCGGTGCGGGCGAATCGCCGACGCGACTGGGGGTACGCGTCCGTCATCGAGCACGATGCGTCCGCACCCCGCGCCCTACGGCGGCAAGCACAACCGCTGGCCATCCGCGCCGGACCATCGCGCATCTCAGCGTTTGCCGACGGGCTTGGTTGAGGCTCCGGGGTCACCTCAAAAAAGCACGAGTCGTCGGTGACACGGTGCGCAGCGGTTGGTGTTGGAGTGAGCATGAACCGACCGTTGCTTGTTCTTGCTTCGCTCCTGGTCCCTCTCGCGGTCACCGGCTGCTTCGGCGACACCCCGGACCGCATCGAAACGTTCGACTACGCTGACGCCGTGGAGCGCCTCGAGATCGACACTGGGAGCGGTGACATCGAGGTTCGCATGGACAGTCAGGCTCTGGAGACGTCGGTCGAGGCTCGTATCTATGGTGAGGCGACCCGCGCCGATGCCTCGTTGGAGGGCGGGGCGCTCGTCCTGCAACACACTTGCCCCAAGCGGGCGCGGCAGTGTGGCGTCGACTGGATCGTCACGGTTCCAGAGGCGGAAGCCGGCCGGATCTTCGATCTGTCATCCGGGTCGGGGGACATCGATGTGGCCGACGCCGTTGGGGTGTTTGTCGCGCATACGGGCTCCGGCGATATCGGTCTCCACGACGTGGTCGCGACGGACGTCGAGCTCGAGACCGGGAGCGGCGACATTGGTGCTCGGCTCAATGGCGCGCCGGAATCCGTACTCGCGCAGACCGGGAGCGGGGACATCGGCTTCGCGCTGCCCTCGGGGGGTTACCAGATCGAGATTGATACCGGGTCCGGGGACATCTCGATGCGCGGGGTGTCCAATGATTCCGGGGCCGCTGGGGTGGTGCAGCTTCGGACCGGGAGTGGAGACGTTTCGGTCCGGGGTCGGTAACCGCCGGGCTGCAAAGTCGCCACGAAAGGGCGTCATTTGACCGCCATCGATGAACTCGGTATCCCCATGGGCATGCGGTGGGGACTGACATGGATGGGGTTGATGGGGTTGGGGCTTGTGTCGTGCGGCGGCGCCGAGGGCACGGATCCATTCGCGAGCGGGGGCGGCACCAGCACCGGTAGCGCCGTGGGGACGACGGGACCCGGTGAAGTGACGTCGACCGGGGTCGGCTCGACTTCCGCTGATGCCTCGAGTGGCGACGGGCCCAAACTCGATCTCGCGATCCCCGATTTCAACCCTCCCGATCCCCCGATGCCCAGCTGCCACGTCGTCGACGACATGGACGCGGTCGGGTCCTGTGACGACGAGGCTCCGCCCGATTCGTTCGAGCCCGACGTGCAATGGACGTGGGACGGAGGGACCTCGGTGGTCACGCCACTGGTCGCCAACCTCACCGACGACAACGACGACGGCTCGATCGATCTGTGCGACACCCCGGACGTCATCGTGACGACCAACCGGATTCACGTCCTGGATGGCGAGACGGGTCAAGAGCACTTCGACATGGGACCGGTCAGTGGCAGCGTCACTCCTGCGATCGGCGATCTTGACGGCGACGGTGAGCCGGAGATCGTGTCGGCCAACAACTTCTTGCTCGGCGCACTCGCGTTCGTCGCGTTCGACACCGACGGCACCATGCTCTGGACGACCGACGCGATCTGGGAGAACGACCAGGGCGGAGCTGTGGGGATCGCGGACTTCGACAACGACGGAGATCCGGAGATCTTCGCGGACGGAATCATCCTCTCCTCGACGGGGACCGTCCTGTTCCAGGCTCCGCAGCAGGTTGGATGGTTTCTAGGACAGCGCAACACGGCCACAGTTGCTGCAGACCTCGATGGAGATGACGACTTGGAGCTCATCTTGGGCCAGGCCGCGTACCACCACGACGGCACGCTGTACTACCGAGACGAGAGCATCCTTCCTGGCTACCCCCAGATCGCGAACCTCGACGGCGATCCCGAGCCCGAGATCATCATCAACAACGATGGTGGCATCACGATTCTCGAGCACGACGGCACGATCAAGAACCAGGACATGACACCCACCGGCGATCCGGCTGGACTGGGTGCGTGGTTCCGTCCGTCGACGGTTCACGATTTCGATGGCGACGGTGTGTCCGAGTTCGCGGTCAGCTCCGCGGAGAGCTACAGCGTGTTCGAGCCGAACCTGGTCGTGAACTGGTCGGTGGGCGTGCAGGACGGCAGCGGATGGGCCGCGGGTACCGCGTTCGACTTCCTTGGCGACGGTGTCGCGGAGGCGATGTATGCGGACGAGGCTACGTTGTTCATCTACGGTGCCGACGGAGCGATCGAGCTTCAGGTCGCACGTTCGTCCCGCACGCTGATCGAGTATCCGGTCGTGGCGGATGTCGACAACGACGGGTCTGCAGAGATCGTGGTCGTCTCGGGCGACAACTGGGACGACAAGCAAACTTCGCCCACCGTGCAGGTGATTCGCGATGTCGAGGACCGCTGGATTCAGGCCCGCCGGATCTGGAATCAGCACACGTACCACGTCACCAACGTTCGGGAAGACGGGACCATCCCGGCGGTCGAGCCACGTTCGTGGGAGCTGCTCAACACCTACCGCACCAACGCTCAGATCGAGAACGGCTCGGTCTGTCAGCCTCCTCCAGAAGGGTAGGCCGCTCAAAAAAAAGTCCGCACCCGGGGGCGAGGGTGTTGGAGGCGTGGTGGCACCGCCTCGCCCCCGGGGGGACCGGCGACACTCGGACACATGGGTGGTGGCGTCCGTCGCCCTGAGACGAAACGCCGCGAGCCGTACGCGGTCTACAGCCGGAAGTAGGACCGCGTCCGCGCCACGCCAACCACGCCCCGCGCCCGAGGCTGCATGGAGAACTCGGCGCCGGGAATCTCTTCGGGTCCGCCGGCACGAACGGTCTCGATGCGGAAGTCGATCGCGGGCGAGGGCTCGAGGCCACGCAGGTACGCGAGGGAGTACTCGCGAGCCTCGTCTTCGTTGGCCGCCAGGACGGTGAGTCCGGTGGTGAAGCCCTGGGCGTCGGAGGGCCAGTACTCGGGGGCCTCGCCGCTCTCGGCTCGGGCCTGGACGGTGAACGTCTCGACCTCGGGTGCCCGGCCGTGGTCGGCCTCGTTGAGCGCGTTGAGCATGTGCGCGGTGATCCAGTCGCGCTGACCTGCCATGCGGGCCACCTCGCGGGCCTCGCCAAGGCGATCGTTTTGCCACAACGCCTCGAAGACCTCTTCGCACACGAGCCCGGCGTAGTTGGGGCTGAGCCCATCGCCGTCGAGTCGGTGGAGCATGTCGAGGGCCCCGTAGAGGTTGGCGAGCGATTCGTCGAAGTCGGCGCCTTCGACCGGGTTGAGCGCGCGGACCAGCTGCCACGAGCCGAGCACGGCCAGGGTGAGCGGGCTCTGGGGGTCGACGTCGCGGGCGCACTGCATGGAGGCGAGCGCCTCTTCGTGCCGGCCCATGCGGTACTGGGTGATCGCGAGGTTGTACCAGGCGCCCGCGTGCTCACCGTCGAGGGTGAGCGCGAGCTCGAACCGGTCGATGGCCTCTTCGTAGGTGTCGAGGTCGCTCAGGCAGATGCCGTGTTCGACGAGGAGGTCGACGTTGATCGGGTCGCCGTCGAGGTACGAGTCGTAGACACCGGCCGCTTCTTCGAGCCGCCCGGTCCGGCGAAGCAAGGCACCGAGAGCCGCGCTCGCCTCGAAGAGGGTGTTGCCCTCGGTCTCGATCGCGGTGGCTTCGCGGTAGCAGGTCTCGGCTCCGTCCTCGTCACCGAGGCGCTCGAGCACCGCGCCGAGGTTGTAGAACTGAAGGGCACCGCCAGGGGCAGACTCGATGGCAGCCTGGAACGCGTCACGCGCTTTCTCGAGCTGTCCCAAGAGGTCATAGACGTTGCCGACGGCGATCTGCACGTCGGGCTCGCGCGGGAACTCGTCGGCCGCACGCTCGGCCAAGGTGCGGGCATGGTCGAGCTCGCCCACATCGCAAAGGGCCCTGACCCACATGCAATACAGCGGCACGAGGTCATCGACGCACAGCTCCGGCTCCCACGAGCTTCGGAGCATTCGAACTGCGGATCGTGCGGCGCCCTCGTCAAGGAGCGTCGCGGCAGCGTCGAGCTGGGCACGGAGCTTCATCGTCGATCTGCTTCGATTTGTTGCACGATAGCCGCCCGCAATCAAACCCCGTTTTCGCGCGGGAGACAGGTCGACTCGTATTCGCGCCGGCAACGTGAGGAGGATGACGTCGATGGTCGTTCGAAGGTCGCGCCGATCGGGAGGTCGCGGGAACGTTCCCGAACGTCAACTCCGCGCGCGCGTTCCTAGGTGGGGTCTGACGGCGGTTCCGGGCGCCTCACGCGCTGGGATGGAGCCATTTTCGATCTGCCGCAGTTCGGGTTGTTGGGCTTGACCGGCTGTGGCCATGCCGTCTCGGCATGCAGACCACGATGGGGGTCGAACGGGGGTGGTGGAAGGTGGCGCGATGCCGCGCAGCAGGCTTCGCGGTCGCAGCCCTCGTTGCATGTAACGGCAGCGGAGGAACACTCGACGCTGCGAGCGGGACCGGGTCGACCTCCGGGGTCGAACCGTCGACCGGGCCTCCCCCTGGCACCAGCACATCGGACGGGACTGGACCTTCGAGCGGGTCGACGTCGATCGCCGAGGGTTCCACATCCGAACCCGCGGGCTCCTTTTCCGGCTCGTCGAGCACAGGGGCTGGCCCCGCATATCCCGAGCCGGGCGATTGGCCGCCTCAGACCGGCCTCGGCGGACCCGCGGTCGTTTTCGAACCGGGCGACTTGTTCCAGAACTGCGCGTTCCTGGATGGAGGCCCCGCCGATGCAGGCCATCACAACCTGCTCGTGATGTTTGACGGCGACCCGATGATGCCGTGGGCACCCGAGTGGGGCAGGGGCGGAATCACGTTCTTCGACGTCAGCGATCCCTGTACACCGGTGGCGGGGTGATGTTCTGGGATGTGACCAATCCCGCACAGCCGCTCCCGCTGAGCACCCTCGAATTGCCCGGGCATCTCTACCCCGACGCGTATGCGCGCGTGATTCAGAGCTCGGTCTGGCAGGGCGACTACCTCTGAACTTCTTGTCGAGTGCGTTCGACAATCGTGTTCGCGTCGAGTGTGTTCGATAATGTCGTCCATGTCGAGTAGACTCGACACGGTGGCCGAGTTCGACATCCTCGACGTTGCGCGAGATTGGAGCTTCTGGGAGCGCGAGATTCCAGAGTCGACTCCGCGCGCGGTCGAGCTGCCCGACGAGTTGACCCCGTCGGTCTGTCTCGTCGTGCAGGGCGTGCGGCGGTGCGGGAAGTCGACGCTTCTACAACAGCTCATCGGGCAGTATGAGCTGGACGCCGCACACTGCGCGTTTGTGAACTTCGAGGACCCTCGGCTGGTCAACAACCTGTCGTTCGTCACCCTGCAAGCGCTCGTCGACGGGTTTCGCCAGCGGCATCCGGAGGCGCTGCTGACGTTCTTCCTCGACGAGATTCAGATCGTGCAGGGATGGGAGAAGTGGCTTCGTTCTCAGCTCGATCGCCCGGCGCAGAACCTCTTCGTCGTCACGGGCTCCAATGCTTCCTTGCTCTCCGGAGAACTCTCCTCCACGCTGACCGGTCGGCACCTGACGGTCGAGCTGTATCCCTTCGACCTCGCCGAGGTCCGGACCAAACGGCGTACGAGCTTGGAGTCGTTCCTCCAGCGCGGAGGGTTCCCGGAACCTCTGTCCCGAAAGCAAGGCGACGCCCTGCTCCGGCAGTACTTCATCGACATCGTCGAACGTGATGTGCGGGAGCGGGTGGGGGCACGCTCTGGTGTCTCCGTCCGTCGCGTCGTTCAGATGGCGTTCGAGGCGGCTGGATCCGAACTGAGTCTGCGCCGGATCTCCGGTGCGACCGGACTGGCGGTCGAGACGGTCGCCGCATACCTCGAGGGGGCTCAGAACGCATATCTTCTGTTCTCCGTTCCGTACTTTGCGTACTCGGAGCGTAAGCGTGCGGCTCGAAACAAGAAGTACTATCCGGTCGATCCGGGTCTTCGGCGGGTCGTCGTTACACGGACCGGGGAGGACTGGGGGAAGGCGCTGGAATGCGTGACCCACCTCAAGCTTCGGCAGCGCTACGGCGAGGTGTTCTACTGGCGTGGAAAGGGTGAGGTCGACTTCGTCGTGCGTGACGGCGACCGGATTCTCCCGTTCCAGGTGACGTGGGACGAGCCCGCGGAACGACATCACAAGGCACTCGAGGCATTCTACGAGGTGTTTCCAACGGCTGAGGAATGTGTGTTCGTCACCTCCGGAACGTTCGAGGAGCTGTTTGGGTAGTAGCCCGTGACCTCGGGCTCAAGCCCCAGGCCCCTGCGCCAACAGCATGTCGAACACCAGCCGCTGCAGCCCTGCGGCCAGCTGCTTGTTGTTCAAGTACTGCGTCATCTGGTTCTCGTGGGCTTCGCTGCTCTCCATCACCGCATCATCCACCGCCCCAGCGAAGTCCCCCAGCAGCGCCTGCTCGGGGGAGTTGTTGGCGATCTGATTCATCACGCGCTTGTTCTCGCCGACCTTGTCGCGGATCGTGTGCAGGTAGTTGATCTGGTCCTGGTCGGTCAGCTCGTCGGTGACGAACAGCTCGTTGAGGCGGGTGATGATCTGCGAGAGCCACTCCTCCTGCTTGCTCTTGGCCTTGCCGGTGCCCAGCTCTCCGGCGGTGTACAGGCCGGTGTCGGCGTCCTTGGCCAGACTCAGGGACTGCTGCTGGATCTTGGAGAGCCGGTAGTGGCTCAGCTCGACGGAGCTGAGATCCAGCGGGTCTTCCTCGGGGGTCTTCTCCCGCAGCAGGGGCGCGAGGTGTCGCGCATACAGGCTTAGCTTCTCCAGGTCGTGGCTGTCGTAGTCGACGACCTGCGACATGAACTCGTAGTACCGGGTGAACGCCATGAGGTCGGCCTTGAAGATGCCCAGCGCGTCCAGCTCGGTCTTGGCCTCCTTCATCTCGGTCTCGGTGTTGGCGATGAACGTGGCGTCCTTCAGGGTCTTGGCGTGCTCGAAGAGCTTCTTGTGCTTGGCGTACTCGAGCCCGGCGGCCTCGTAGCGCTTGTGCCACCGGTCGATCGCGGGCTTGCAGACGTTGCTGATGGCGGCATCGCTCTTGCTCTTGAGGAAGAACACCTCGGTGAACTGGGTCACCTCGGTCCACAGGAAGATGCCCGAGGCCCGCAGCTTCTCGTAAAGGTCCCAGATCAGGTTGGGATCGGAGACATCCAGCAGGCTGGCGGTCTGGTAGTACTCCTGAAACGCGGCCAAGACCTCCTGGGGCTTGTTGTAGAAGTCGACGACGTAGGTCTCCTCCTTGCCGGGGTAGGTGCGGTTGAGTCGGGAGAGGGTCTGGACGCAGTCGAGGCCGCCGAGCTTTTTGTCGACGTACATGGCGCACAGCTTGGGTTGGTCGAAGCCGGTCTGGAACTTCTGGGCGACGATCATGAGCCGGTAGTCTTCGGTGTCGAAGGCCTTGCGCATGTCTCGACCCTTGAGGCCGGGGTTCATGCCGGTCTCGGTGAACTTCTCGCCGAGCAGGCCTTCGACGTGGGGGTCGGTGGTGCTGAAGGTGACCTCGCCGGAGAAGGCGACCATGGCGGTGAGCTTGCTGTACTTCTTCTTGGCGATGTACTTGTCGAACTCGAGCTTGTAGCGGACGGCCTCTTTGCGAGACCCGGTCACGACCATGGCTTTGGCGTGGCCGTTGAGCAGGGTCATGACGGTGTCGCGGAAATGCTCGACGATCACCATGACCTTTTGGGCGATGTTGTAGTCGTGCAGCTTGACCCACTGGGCGAGCTTGACCCGGGCCTTCTTGGTGTCGACCTCGGTGTCGTCGGCAGCGACCTTTTGGGCGAGCTGGTAGGCGAGCTTGTAGTTGGTGTAGTTGCGCAGGACGTCGAGGATGTACTTCTCCTCGATGGCCTGGCGCATGCTGTAGACGTGAAAGGCCTCGGGCTTGTTGCTCTTGGACGGGGGCTCGGCGGGGTTGGGCAGGCGGCCGAACAGCTCGAGGGTCTTGCTCTTGGGGGTGGCGGTGAAGGCGTAGTAGCTGAGGTTGGGTGAGGCGCGGCGCGAGGCTACGCTGGCGGCGAGCATGTCCTCGGCGGTGGGCTCGGGGGGGTCGTCTGCCTCGCTGTCGGTGGCGGCGGCGTCGCTGGTGAGGACTGCCTTGAGCTTGCCTGCGGTGCGGCCGGACTGGGACGAGTGGGCCTCGTCGGCGATGATGGCGTACCGACGCTCCTTGAGGCTGACGCTGTCCTCGATGGCCTTGAGCACATGGGGAAAGGTCTGGATGGTGACGATGACGATCGGCTGGCTCTGCTCGAGGGCGGTGGCGAGCTTCTCGGACTTGGAGCCTTGGCCCTCGTCGCGATTGATACGTCCCACAACGCCGTCGGCGTGCTCGAACTGATAGATGGTGTCTTGCAGCTGGTCGTCCAGGACGGTGCGGTCGGTGACGACGATGACGGAGTGGAAGACCTTCTCTCCGGCGTCGTCGTAGAGCGAGGACAGCTGGTGGGCGGTCCAGGCGATGGAGTTGGACTTGCCGGAGCCTGCGCTGTGCTGGGCGAGATACTTGTGGCCGGGGCCCTCATCGCGGCTAGCGGCGACGAGGCGGGTGACGAGGTCCCACTGGTGGTAGCGGGGGAAGATGGTGTGTCCTGACGAAGGCCGGAGGCGGCGCGCGGTAGCGCGTCGGGTCCGGTTTTCTTGCTGGACGATTCCAGGGGGTGAGAGTCCCCTCCCGGTAGGCGTCGGAGCGCCGGGTAGCAG
>Ga0316204_10001904_pt1 | contig 51827 bp, 58 predicted proteins | sample 6monrhotite_MG_2_FD_205661 | JGI IMG/M metagenome (GOLD analysis project Ga0316204, IMG submission 205661) | Microbial mat bacterial communities from mineral coupon in-situ incubated in ocean water Damariscotta River, Maine, United States -... | ecosystem: Environmental > Aquatic > Marine >... | reverse complement strand
AGGTTTGAATCCTTGCTGAAGTTGAGTTTGAATCAAAGTACGATCATCCAATGTGATGTGTATATATTTTTTTGTCATCCAACATTCTTTCATGAAAGAATGTTGCACTTAGATTTCGCGCGCGCCATGCATATCCTTGATGCATCTTCTATTCATTTAGACTTGAATTAGTCGTTGCAAACTGAGTTGATGAGAGTGTTTTTGTATCCCCTCGACTACAGGGAATGAGAAATAAAAAAGCCTCGCATTTCTGCAAGGCTTTATATATCTGGCTCCCCGACCTGGACTCGAACCAGGGACCTGCGGATTAACAGTCCGTCGCTCTACCAACTGAGCTATCAGGGAATTGATGAGGCGCGAATACTAATCGTTAAGAGCGTTCAGGTCAATTGCTAGTTTAAATATTTTTCAGATGAAATCATATTTGACTATTTAAGCGGCTATAACAAATACGCCTGAACGCGTTTTTGTACGCACCTCGAAAAGTAGTCTCTGTGATTAACTCCCGAAATCCCCCGCTAATCCCCGCATAGAAAATCTTGCGAATCTGGATAATGGTCACATGCTCAACTCAGAGTCGTAAGACTTTTTCCTACAAAGTCTAAGAAACAACTTCCTACAGAATAAATAGAATTCCTCTGATTTCCCCTACACGGCATCTCCCGCACAATGCAGTCATCGAAACACGCAACGCATTTTGCCCAAGGAGATGGAAATGAACGCACAACAACTACACGAAGAAATCAAAGAAGCTAACCTGTCATACATGATGTTAGCCAAGCAAATGATCAACGATGACAAAATTAGCGCCATCTTCCGTCTAGGCATCAGCGAAGAAATGGCTGACCTGCTGGCTGGACTCACTCCTGCTCAACTGCTCAAAATGGCCGCATCCAATATGCTGCTGTGCGCCTTCCGCTTTGACGAACGCCTACTGCTCAACATGGTGACCGACTTCAACAAAGACCGCATGATGTCGCAAGCCCATGCCACCATTTTGATGGCCGGACGTCCAGTAGAAACACTCGCAGCCTAAGTCAATCGCAAACAAGGGGAACACCATGAAGAACAAGAGCGTCGTTACCGAAGCCCGCGAAATTCAAATCGCCATCGACCTGATTAAGCTAGGTGCACGCCTGCAAGTATTGCAGGAAGAAACCCAAATCAGCCGTGAACGCCTGCTCAAGCTCTACAAAGAAATCAAAGGAGAATCCCCCTCCAAAGGCATGCTACCGTACTCCACAGACTGGTTTATGAGCTGGCTACCTAACATCCACTCATCGCTGTTCATGGACATCTACAAATACCTGTGCAAAAACACCAGCGTTAGCGGCGTAGAAGCTTTGATCAAAAGCTACAGCCTATACCTAGAACAAATTGAAATCTCCCAAGGTGAACCCGTACTCAGCGTCACCCGCGCCTGGTTCCTGACCCGCTTCTTTGAAGCCAACATGCTGGAATCAACCGTATGTACCGAATGTGGCGGCCACTTCGTTACCCACGCAGACGAACTTACCAAGAATTATGTATGCGGCATCTGTCGTCCCCCCTCACGCGCCGGCAAGACTAAAAAGGCTGCATTGATGGACGCGATTGCTGCATAAACCAAGAATTAAACGTTGTACGAATGCTGTAACACTTAACTATTAGGAGGTTGTTATGCAAATACATCAACACGTACCACACGGATTACTTTATTCCCTAGGCTCTCAGGACATTGAACAAATGCACCTGAGCGAAAATGCCATACATGATGAATTCGACTGGGAAGAATACGAGTCGGAGTATGCGGATGAAACGCTGGCTAATAATGTTATTGATTTCTTGAGAGAGTTCGGGAAAAAGTAAAGCAGGCAGTGTATTGCTTGCATCACTTTTCCTTCAAGTTTCTCGTACCAAGTTTGGTAAGGATTAATGCGGCATGCTGACTTGCGATGTAAGCCAGCAATAAAGCAAACTTAGCTATTAGATTTTGCCCACTGCACAATGCCAGCTGGATTCATCGCACCAGATTGACGTGCGACTTCCTTTCCTCCCTTGAATAAGGCCAGAGTAGGAATGCTGCGAATGTTGTAGCGTGCTGCTATGTCTTGCGACTCTTCGGTGTTGAGCTTGATTAGGCGATAGCTAGGTTCAAGTTGCTGTGCCGCCTCCTCGAAAGCAGGTGTCATCATGCGACAAGGACCGCACCAAGGAGCCCAGAAATCTACCAGCACGGGAATGTTGCTGTGTGCGATGTGTTGCATGAAGTTGCTGCTGTTTAGCTCAGCGGGGTGTGCTGTAAATAATAATTCTTTGCACTTTCCGCATTTTGGCGCATCTTGCAGCTTCTCACTTGGTACGCGATTGGTACCAGCGCAATGTGGGCAAACGATGTGTAATTGATCTGTCATGACAAGCTCCGTTGATTAGATAACTCTAATATACGGACTGTGATCGGAAATTTCAAGAGCTAATGAAGCGCATCGACAGGTCAATTGCCTGTACATCTTTAGTAAGTGCGCCGATGGAGATGCGATCCACGCCTGTTTCAGCAATCGCCCGCACCGTTTTTAGGTTAACCCCTCCGGATGCTTCCAAGTCGGCGCGACGTGCGGTGAATTTCACCGCATCAGTCATGCCATCAAGGTCGAAATTGTCCAATAAAATGAGTTTGGCTCCGGCATCCAAGGCTTCGCTCAGTTCATCCATATTTTCCACTTCGATTTGCACGCTCGCACCCTCTGGAGCTATCGTGAAAGCGCGCTGAAGCGCCTCGCGTATACCGCCTGCGGCCATGATGTGGTTTTCTTTGATGAGAATGCCATCGAATAAGCCGACACGTTGATTGTGACCACCACCGACTCTTACTGCATATTTTTGAGCTAAGCGAAGGCCGGGAACCGTTTTACGTGTGTCCATGATTTTTGCATGGGTGCCCTGTACTGTTTTGACAAAATCATAGGTTAGGGTTGCCGTAGCGGAGAGTGTTTGCAAAAAATTAAGTGCGCTACGCTCTGCCGTAAGCATGGCGCGCGCATCTCCGCGTATTTCGCATAACTTTTCATTAGGTGCCACTCTTTGTCCGTCGCGCACAAACCAAGTGATGTCGCAGCTCGGATTAAGTGTCTTGAAACAAGTATTGAACCAAGCGCTGCCACATAGCACCGCATGTTGGCGCGTGAAAACAGCGGCATGTCCACGCGTATTTTCTGGCACAAGCAAGGCAGTGAGATCTTCTTCCTCTGAAGCCTGGTCCTTTACCAACATTCCTTCATGATGAGGCACGAGAGGAGGTGAACCCATATCTTCCGATAGCGCGACAGTGACGTTGGCATGAATAATTGCGGTAAGTTCGGCTGGGATAGTCATCTTGTCTTCAAGTCTAAGATACCCAGTGAATGTTTACAAGGAAAAGAGAATGAAGAGGGTGACTTGAAATATGCACTATATAGCCGCACTTAGAGTGTAGTTCAATAATTTCTGAAGGAGTCATCATGCGTTTCGACAAATTCACCACCAAACTACAGCAAGCATTATCTGATGCGCAGGGTTTGGCTGTTGGTGCAGACAATCAATTTATCGAGCCACAGCATTTGTTGTTGGCTTTGCTTAATGATTCCGACAGCGGAGCGGCTTCGCTGCTGGCGCGTGCGGGAGGTAACGTTAACGCCCTTAAGACTGCGATGGCTGACGCTGTTACACGTCTTCCCAAGGTGGAAGGTCACGGCGGCGAAGTGCAAGTGGGGCGCGATCTTACTAATTTACTCAATATTACCGACAAAGAAGCGCAGAAACGCGGCGACCAGTTTATTGCTAGCGAGATGTTTTTGTTGGCGATGACTAGCGATAAAGGCGAAGCAGGACGCTTGCTAAAACAGCATGGTGTAGCACGCGCGCCCTTGGAACAAGCCATTAATGCTGTGCGCGGCGGAGAGTCTGTAGGCTCGCAAGAGGCCGAAGGACAGCGCGAATCGCTGAAGAAATATTGCTTAGACCTTACTGAACGCGCACGTCTCGGCAAGCTTGATCCGGTAATCGGACGAGATGATGAGATTCGCCGGGCTATTCAGGTCTTGCAACGCCGTACCAAAAACAATCCAGTGCTAATAGGAGAACCCGGAGTCGGTAAAACCGCCATCGTGGAAGGTTTGGCGCAGCGTATCGTGAATGGCGAAGTGCCGGATTCACTCAAGGGTAAAAAAGTCTTGAGTCTGGATATGGCCTCCTTGCTTGCTGGAGCGAAGTATCGCGGTGAGTTTGAAGAACGCTTAAAAGCGGTGCTAAAAGAATTGTCACAAGACGAAGGCAATAACATTGTATTCATAGACGAATTGCACACCATGGTTGGTGCGGGCAAGGCTGAAGGCGCAATGGATGCGGGCAATATGCTCAAGCCAGCCTTGGCGCGTGGTGAATTGCATTGTGTCGGTGCCACCACGCTAGATGAATATCGCAAATACATTGAGAAAGATGCTGCGCTAGAACGTCGCTTCCAGAAAGTATTGGTGGAAGAGCCGTCGGTTGAATCCACTATCGCTATCCTGCGCGGCTTGAAGGAAAAATATGAAGTGCATCACGGGGTAGAAATTACCGACCCCGCGATTGTTGCGGCGGCGGAATTGTCGCATCGCTATGTTACCGACCGCTTCTTGCCTGATAAAGCCATCGACTTGATCGACGAAGCCGCATCACGCATGAAAATGGAAATCGACTCCAAGCCTGAAGTGATGGATAAGCTTGAGCGACGTTTGATTCAGTTGAAAATCGAGCGCGCAGCTGTAAAGAAAGAAAAAGACGAGTCCTCTCGCAAGCGACTTGCTCTGATCGAAGATGAAATCAAGAAGCTTGAGCGCGAGTATGCCGACCTAGAAGAAATTTGGAAGGCGGAGAAGGGCGCTGCACAGGGTGTGGCTAGCGTGAAAGAAGAGATTGACCACGTACGTGCTGAGATTGTGCGTTTGCAACGCGATGGTAATCTTGAGCAAGTCGCTGAATTGCAATACGGACAGTTGCCGGAACTGGAAGCCAAGTTGCAAGAAGCGGCACAGCGCGAAGCCGAAGGTGGCGCACAGAAAAACAAACTGCTACGCACCCAAGTCGGCGCGGAAGAAATTGCCGAAGTGGTGAGCCGCGCGACAGGCATCCCTGTGAACAAGATGATGCAGGGCGAGCGCGACAAGCTGCTCAAGATGGAAGATAAGCTGCACGAGCGCGTGGTAGGTCAGGATGAAGCCGTGCGTATGGTGAGCGATGCAATTCGCCGTTCACGTTCCGGTCTTTCAGATCCGAATCGACCTTATGGCTCCTTCTTGTTCCTAGGCCCAACGGGTGTGGGCAAGACCGAGTTGTGCAAGGCGCTAGCTGGATTTATGTTCGACTCCGAAGATCATCTGATCCGTATCGACATGAGCGAGTACATGGAGAAACACTCCGTGGCACGCTTGATCGGTGCGCCACCCGGCTATGTGGGTTATGAAGAAGGTGGTGGATTGACTGAGGCGGTGCGCCGCAAACCTTATTCGGTGATCCTGCTGGATGAGGTGGAAAAAGCCCATCCCGACGTGTTTAACGTCTTGTTGCAGGTGCTGGACGACGGGCGTATGACAGACGGACAGGGGCGCACGGTAGATTTTAAAAATACAGTTATCGTGATGACTTCCAACTTAGGCTCGCAGATGATCCAGCAGATGGAAGGTGACGACTATCAGGTGGTCAAGCTGGCGGTGATGGCTGAGGTAAAAGCCTATTTCCGTCCTGAGTTTATCAACCGTATTGATGAGGTAGTGGTATTCCATTCCTTGGATGAAAAGAACATCAAGTCAATAGCGAGTATCCAATTGCAGTATCTGGAAAAACGTTTGGCGGCGATGGAAATGAAGATCAGCATCAGCGATGCTGCATTGGCAGAAATTGCTAATGCAGGCTTTGATCCGGTGTATGGCGCACGTCCGTTGAAGCGCGCTATACAAGCTCAGTTAGAAAACCCCTTGGCTAAGCGGATTCTTGAAGGAGGCTTTGCAGCAAAAGATACCATCGTAGTGGACTGCAAAGGTGGGGTGATGCACTTCGATAAAGGCTGAACCTAAAAATCTCACCACAGAGACACAGAGAAAAGCGAAACTTCAACAACTTACTGGCGTGGCAGCAATCACCCACCAGGTGAGCCAGAAAAGCGAGGATTGCTGTTGTGTTCTCTGTGATTCAACTGTGGTTTTAAGGCTGAACGTCGCTGCGCAAGAAAATCTGTCAAAGTCGGGTTTTCTTGCGCACGAGCTTTGTTTACACCTGTAAGATAGTTGCTGACAGTCGGCCTTGCCGTTAAAAACATGTAGGGCATCTCTATAAATCCAAACTACGTCGTGATGCTACGTTGCTCATGAAATTTTAACGCTTATATATCATGCATATGCGGCGCGATAAGATTTTCTTCGCGCCTTGCCTCACTTAGTATTTTGAATTTATAGAGGCACCCTAGAAATATACGTCGAGCTACTTTTTTGAATTTATCGGAAATATACAAGATACAGATGAGACATCTTTCCTCTAGCGAAAATAATTCCCCCAAGCTTTTTCAAAGGGTCGTGGCTTTTATAATGACGGTTGCGTTGATTGGCGTGGGGCTGATGTTTTCGGCGGTAGTGGTTGCCTTTATTCTAATCGCCGGTGCGCTGGCTGGGGCTTATCTGTGGTGGAAGACGCGCCATGTGCGCAAACAAATGCGTGACTTTGCTTCTCATGCACAGGCACAGTCGCAAGCGGAAGCGCAAGTTAGGGCAGAAGAAGTGTCAGAGGATGATGTGATTGAGGGCGAAGTGATTCACTCGGAAACTTCTCGGGATAGAAAATAAAAAATTAGCACAGGTCGCACTCCAATAAATAATTTTAGGATAATTAAATGGACAAAATGCAAATCGCCAATCCACAAATTACGCGTGTGGTAAATGAGGGTGTCATTTTGGAAGAACTCTTGCAGCTGCAAGATGCCGCCGTGTTGGAACTAGGCTGCGGCAAAGCAGAAAAAACGCGTGTTGTCGCGCAGAAGGCTACTTTTGTATTGGCTTTGGAAGTTGATGAAATACAACTCGCTAAAAATCTCACTATTACGGATCTACCCAATGTGTCTTTCGCGAATGGCGGTGCGGAAAAAATAGCCGCTGCGGATGCAAGTTTCGATATGGTGCTGATGTTCAAATCTCTGCATCACGTGCCTATTGATCTGATGGATAGCGCATTTTCCGAGATTCAACGCGTGCTGAAGCCGGGTGGAAAAGCTTACATTTCGGAACCCGTTTTTGCGGGAGACTTCAATGAAGTATTGCGGCTATTTCACGATGAAAGCATGGTGCGCGAAGCCGCTTTTGCTGCTGAGCAGCGTGCAGTGGATTCGGGAAAATTGGCCTTGCTGTCGCAGAACTTCTTTCTACAGCCGATGCACTTTGAAAACTTCACTCAGTTTGAAGAGCAAGTGCTTAAAGTAACCCACACAGAACACAAACTCGCTGCTGAAACCTTAGAAAAAGTGCGTGTAAAATTCAACGAATATATGACGAAAGAAGGCGTGGTTTTTCATATGCCGATACGCGTCGATTTGTTGGCTAAGGCGGTTGCGTAGGGATCGAATATGTGGATGCAAAAAGAAATGCGTTTGCAATCTAAACCACGCGGCTTTCATCTGATTACACAAGAAGTGCTGCGTCAACTTCCTGAGTTGACGCAATTTAAGATCGGCATGATGAATGTTTTTATCATGCACACCTCCGCCTCATTAACTCTCAATGAAAATGCCGATCCGACTGTGCGTCAGGATTTTGAGAGTTACTTCAATTGTGCCGTTCCTGAAGATGAAGCGTATTACCAGCATCAAGACGAAGGTTCGGACGATCTTCCTGCGCATATTAAATCCAGCGTACTCGGCAGCAGCCTGAACATTCCGATTGCTAACGGAAGTCCAAAGTTAGGAACTTGGCAGGGCATCTATCTGTGCGAACATCGCAATCAGGGCGGAAGCCGCCGTATTGTGGTGACGGTGCAGGGCGAATAGGTTTCGCACTGTCGGCGACCATCCATAGTCTGTGCCAGCAACGCGAGGGATGCGCTTATGTTTGCTCGGTGTCTCTGTGGTGCAAGTACGGTTTTAAGGATACACTCGCACTCCAACTCCTACCGCTTAACCGAATGTGAATATTAGGCTTGCATACCGCTCCAATGTATTCCGTTCTGACGAACGTTATGGGAAGAATGCGCATCTCACACGAGTGGAACGCGTCCTGAGCCACCCAGCCAGTGGTCTGATCTGGCATCAGCGTAGCGCTTCCTCAGAATTACCTTTTACCTAGTGACTCCTTACCTGCCTTAGGTCGGGCCGAGGCGTAGCTCGCGTTTCAGCGCGGGTTGCACAGCGTGCCCATCCAGATGTTTATCAGGATTGTTGGAGTTACACAAAATGAAAGAAGCACAGATTGCCTTGCCGACCGAAGATGGTCGTACCTATTACGACATGGCAGGCCCAGAAAATCCTTGTATTGCCTGTAGCGCATGTTGTCAGCACTTTCGGGTCTCGTTTTATCACGGTGAACTAGATACTCAGCCAGAAGGCCTAGTGCCTGCTGATTTGACGGTGCAGATCACGCCGTTTCGTGCTTGTATGAAAGGCACTGAATCTGGCAATGGACGTTGCATTGCGCTACAGGATGATGGTTTTTGCGGTATTTACTCTCAGCGCCCATCCGTGTGCCGCGAATTCCCAGTATTTATGGAGGACGGTTCAATGAACCCAGACTGTCTGCGCCTCCGTGCTCTATACGGAATTGATGCAAGGCCTTCAGAACGTCAAGTGCCAGAGGGTGAGATGATAAAACTGGATGTAAAAATAGCTGAAACGAATCCGACGCCGATAAAAGTGCGCAGCCCGAAACGCAAAGTAAAGGGCAAGAATCCGCTCATAACTTTGCAGATTTAATAGAGAAAAGTTAGCGCATTTGTCAGCTTAAGTCGCGTGCGCAGCTTGGATTTCAGCTTTGCTAAATCGTCGGTTTGCCCGTGAGCAAAACGACGATTGCTTCTAGCTTGGCTTGTACCCCATTTCTTCGCCCATGCGTATTGCGTCGGTGGCTTGCCATGTTGGATTGAAGTTCAGCGCATCTTTCGGAAACAGCATCACCACCGTGGAGCCGAGCAGGAAGCGTCCCATTTCTTGACCTTTCTGCAAGTCAATTGCCTGGCCGTCGTAGTGCCATTCGCGTATCGAACTCGAACGAGGAGGATTGATTACGCCGTGCCACACCGTGGCCATGCTGCCGACAATGGTGGCACCGACCAGTGTCAATACGAAAGGCCCAAACTCTCCGTCGAACACGCATACCACTCGTTCATTGCGCGCAAATAGACCGGGCACGCCGCGTGCGGTCGTCGGGTTTACCGAAAAAAGTTCGCCCGGTACGTAGATCATGCGTCGCAAACGTCCTGCGCAGGGCATGTGGATGCGGTGATAATCCTTAGGGCTGAGATATAAGGTGGCAAAACTGCCGTCAGTGAATTGTGCGGCTAGATCCGCATCTCCACCCACTAGCGCGGTCGTCGTATAGCTATGTCCCTTGGCTTGAAAAATACTATCGCGCTCTATCGCACCGAATTGACTGATTGCGCCATCTACTGGGCAGATGTAGTCGGAATCAGCCAACGGACGAGCACCCTCACGCAATGGCCGTGTAAAAAACTCATTAAAGCTTGAATAGCTGGCGATGTCTGGATTAACTGCCTCAGCTATGTTCACTTTGTAGCGCGCCACAAAACGGCGGATCACCGCAGTAGTCAGTCCGCCTAAGCGGGCGCTGGCGAACTTGCCTGCCAATATGGTTAACAACTGCTTGGGCATTAGATATTGCGGTAATACAGCTAAACGATCAGACACGATAAATCCCAGAAAAGACGAAAGGGGGGATTATAGCTGGGAGATGAACAAGAAATGGAATCGAAATTGGCTTGTATGTATCAAGATGAAGGTTCGGATGATCTGACCGAGCAGGGTGAGCCAGTTATTTGCAGAGGCCTCTTATATCCAAAACTCACCTCGCCATTTATTTTCAGGAAATCAATCTCAACCCGCTTAGGTGCCATCTTGCGCACCTTGCTGTTCTCTAGCTCTATTTCTGGTTGCCGCCCTAAGCTCTCGGCGACTTCAAATGTGCAGGCCGTTGAGGTGACAGGGCGGAAAAATAGAGAAATCTTGTCGGATGCCATAACCAGTTCACGGTCAGCTTTCTCCTCATGAAAGTGAACAAATTTTTTAACCAGACAGGAAAAATAGAGTTCTAACTCCACAATAATCGGCGTGCTGCGCTTATCTAATTCTCGTGCAGCAGATTTCGTCCAAACCACAGACACAGGTTTGCCGTCAATTAAAATTGAGGCCGATAATTGAGCTGACATAGTTAGAACTCCAGTTGTTATGGGTATCGCGATGTGGTTTGGATTAATAGAGGTGCCCTTAAGTCCGCACTCGACGATCTGCTTAATAACATTCAGTGCAACAAGGAAACATCTGGGTTGATGAAAGCCGAAGACCTAGTGCAAATCAATGCCATCGGAAAGCAGTTCAACTCAATGTTGCCTCACGATTTTAAGGCACCAGTTAGTGTTATCAGAAATAAACTTTCGTTTCACATCGACAAAAAACTGTTCCCAAATGAAGCTAAGAAGATTAGCGATCTTGTCACTCCTTCTGAATTCGGGCGCTGGCTACATATATGCCTTCACTTGGTTCTTGATCTTACAAAGCTAGATATATATTGGTGGTCTTGTGACTCCAAAATTGACGGGTACGTGAGATTTATGTCAAACGAACCGTTCATCGTCACTTTCAAAGTCGCGGATAACAAAATACGTGAACTTGCAGGACTGCATATTGCAAAAGGATCGCCAAGAAACAGTATTCCGCCAGTAGTTGATGCGCTAGTAAAAAGTACGGAATGGATGTTCAAGCCCGGACAGCCACGTATAGAGGCACTTAAGGAAGACAGTAGAGATAGCTGGAATACCTTCCTTGGAAACTTTACCTTACAAGAAACCCCTGATACCACTTTCTAAAGGTAGCGTAATCGTAGACATCCCACGAATAACTTTCTCCACACCTAAAATCCAACCACCGCAATTTTATGTTGCTTGGCATTACGTGCAAACACCTCATCCAGTGTCGCCATACGTTTTGCATAGGCTTGCAAGGCGCTAGTCAGGTGCAGTGCGTCGCCCGCTCGCAAGCCTGTTGCGGCATCTAGGGTTAAAAGTGCGGCTTTGTGGAACAGGTCTGTGTCAGGTGCTAGCAAGGTCAGGTCGTTGGCGCATAAGCGCTGGAAGCTTTGCCAGGCGAGTTGTGCTTGTTCTTGTGTGATTTGTCCGGTTCGCTGTTTGATTCCCAATGCGCTGGCGAATTCGGTTACGCACCACACCGATGAAACGAGTTTGTCTTTGCTTTTGCTATACCAGCGCGATACGTCCTCGCTTCTCGACTCGTTTACGCAGAGTGCCACCAGCACGCTGGTATCGACGTAGCAAACCATTAGTAGCGCGCACCGTTGCGCAGTTCGTCTATAACGGATGTGCCCTGCTTCATGCTTTGCCGTGTCTGCGCAAGTTCGTCAGTGAACGCTTTACGATCCCAAGGTTCGGCGCGTATCGTCATGGTGCCGTCTGCCGTTAAGCTTGCTTGAACCGTATCGCCTTCTTTCAACCCAGTGCGGCGGATGTATTCCATCGGTATGCGTACCGCCAGACTGTTGCCCCACTTGGCTATATGCAAATTCATGTCTTTTCCTTTGTGGATATACATTAATGTGTATTCATTATAGGCGTGGTTTGTTGGGCTTGTAAACAGGGAGGCTTGTTAAATAAAAGCACTGGATCTCCGCGTTCGCGGAGATGACGGATTTCCTCGTGTGTTTGGGGCGGAAGGTGGGCGGCGAACACGATTTATGCCGCGTTTAACTTCATTAGCCAATACATTAGCGCAGCACCTAGAACAAAGCCAGCGAAGAACAGTTGGGTGCCGCCAGCGGCGCGTGTCTCCTGTTTGGACTCTTCCACTGGAGGCTGTATTGCTTCCCATTCGCTGATGATTTGTTTGGCTTGCTCGTAGTCTTCTTCCTCCACCATCACCCGCACTAATCCCATTGCCTGTAGTTCGCCGATGCCGCCTTGCAGATATTCGCCATCAATACGCCCTGAGATGCGATGCTGTTCGAGCAAGTTTAGGATCATGTGTCCGTCTAGGCTGCTGGAGGCTTGGTAAACGTTTTTCATTTTGGTTTCACTTTGCTGATATGCACCATCAAGCTAAAAACCTTAACACAGAGAGACGGAGATGTTGAGAAATGCAGGGTCAATCAAATTTTTTGCGTAGTTCGTCGCGGTCGAACCACCAGGTATCGCCAACGATGATGTCGACCACTTTACCTAAGCGAGACAAGAATATTTGCGGATCGCGTAGTTCCAGTTTGTCCATCCACGTATCAAGGTCAGCTTGATCGTTCACATTGCTGTGGCGTTTGGCTACATGTGCGATTAGATTATTGGCAAGGAAACTATGGCTTTCATGGTTCTCATCATCGGCGCGCAGGTCGATTACATAACGTGCGGTGATGGCGGCGAGTGCTGCGCCGTCGGAATTATTCGGCGTTTCATCGACGATATGAATCAGCAGCGCCATCGTCAGTTCGGGATCTACTGAAAAACTCACCGCCAACCACACGCCCATGCCCAGCGCCGCGACGGAATCAGCTTGCTCGCATTTGTACAACACATCGCATTCTTCCACGCATCGTGTTGCAGCGCGCTATCAAAAGCCTCGCGCGCCAAAATCCATGCTTCGAGTTTGCGCTCTAGTGCCACCAGCAACTCCGCAGCATCTAGTTGCATCCGTGCGCGAACTAGTGGGGTGGTATTGCTCAGGCTGTTTAATTCCTGCAACTTGTCGCCCAGCAGCTTTGAGAGTTCAGCGCGCTGTTTGTCTTTCGCGCCGTCTTTTTTTTCGACAAAATTTTCGCTCATGTTGTTAAATTATTCTTTGGAAGGTTGGACGAAGCTGAGCACTTGAGCTTTGGGCTGCTCGCCATCTTTGTAAAAAGGTTGGGCTTGATCGAAGCCTAGTTTTTCTGCCAACTCTTTTTCACGCTCTGCGATCAAGGCAAAACAATCCTTGATGTCTTGGATGGTGGTCTCCGTGAGCGGATTGACGCGCCCACCGAGGGGCGTGACATCTCTGACGACATTGCCCAGCGTCTTGCGCATGTTGCGCAAAATCTGTTGTTCCTTGCTTAACTCTGCTGTGTTCATGGGGATATACCGGAGTGCATGCTGGGATGCGACTTTAATGGAATGAGTGCGACACAGCTATGCCCCCTTCGGGTCATTGCAGACTAGGCTAGGGGCGTGAGACAGTCCATGCTGTGCCGAATTGGCGTAATTGTTTCGACCCTTTAACTCTGGAATTTTTCCCATGCAAACGAGCAAACCTATCAACATCCCCGTCGTTGCCGACACTCCACAGCAAGCCTCCATGTGCGAGAGCAACGGCTATAACAACGAGGCCGTCGTGCTGATGGTGGTGGGCGACAGCATGGAGCCGGAGTTCATTGAGGGCGAGATAATAGTCATCGAGATGGGCGCAGCTGCAACAGATGGCTCGTTTGTAGTCGGCACGGCGAACGAAGAATTTACCTTCCGCCAACTCAAAGGTGATGCCCAAGGCGGATGGATGTTGCATGCACTCAACCCCGCTTATCCCGATATCTCCATCTCAGGTTTAGATACGCTCAAGGGCGTAGTCACCCAAAAGCGCAATGTCCGCTCGCGCAAGTCAGTTAAATACTATGGAGTGGAAGCGGGGTTTTGATTTTTTAGATGGGAACCATCGTGGGAGTTGTCCATGTTATTCCTGATGGTTATGCCCCCACGCTTTTTGTTTTTTTCACGGCGATCCGTTTCTTTTTCGGTTTTTCCCCGAGCAAACGTTCGTACATGAGTTTTGTGGCACCCTGAATTTCTGGTTCCAGTTCTGCCAACATATCCGGGCGATTGCTTAGGGCGGTTTCGAAAGCCAGCAGCATGGGGCGGGCGTGTTTTTCGTAGCCGAGGTCGCGCATCGCATCGAGTACGGTTTTGGCGTGCTGGACGTTTTTCAGCAGCGGCGAAAGGAAAGACTCGACGAACTGGGTACTGACCAAGGTGGTGGCGATATCTGAGGATTCGGAGAGCAGGCGGCTCAGGGCTTCGAGCAGGGCGGGTTGGTTGTTGGTCTCCAGTGCTCGCTGGACGGTATTAGTGCAGATGCGGGCTTGCAGATTCGTGTGTTGCTCCCTCACGAGTGGGGGCAATTCCTGATTTAATTCCATCCCGCGAGTAAAGGCAGTTAACGCTTCGTCTAGCCGGTTCTGCATTTTTAGTACTAACCCAAGAAGAAAGCATGAATTCGCGTCTATTGAATTCAGTTTGGTCGCTTTTTGGAGAGCGGCTATGGCATCGTTTTGGCGTTGCGGTTGTATTGCTAGCAGTGCGCCAATAAGAGCCCACGCTTGTGCGTTTGTCGGACTAAATTCTATCGCCTTACGAATAGCGGTCTCAGCTTTGTCGTAGCGGTTCAAATTTATTATTAGTAACCCGCCGAGGAGAAGCCATAGATCTACATTCGTTGGTTCGATTTGGATCGCTTTTCGGTAAGCCTCCTCAGCCTCAGCGTCTCGGTTGAATTTGCCGGACAGCAATGCACCCAATCCAACCCAAATTGAAATTTGTTCTGGGTCAAGCTCAATCGCCTTCCGGTAGGCTTCCTCGGCTTCGTCGTAGCGCTTCAGCTTGTCGGTTAGCAAATTGCCCAATCTATGCCAAGGGCTGGCATCAGTCGGGTCAAGCTCAATCGCCTTGCGATAAGCAACTTCGGCCTCTTCGTAGAGATTTAACTTATGGGTCAGCAGATCGCCCAGAGCAATTCTAGGTAATGTATCTGATGGGTCGAGTTCAATCGCCTTGCGATAGGCAGCTTCAACCTCTGCTATTTCGCCATCTGTATCATCCAGTAATATAGCACGCTCATACCATGCTCTCGACGACTCTCCTCGTTTAAATGCCTCCTCTAGTACCTGTTGCGCTCGAATAAATTTTTTGGAGCGACGCATCGACCCTGCCACGTTAGCCCATTCGGTGGAGCCTGCCTCCTTAGCATATTTCAGCCCCCATTTTAGCCAGCTTTGTGCGTCTGCATCGTCGACAAACTTTACCCATTCACGCGCCCCTACCAAGCGCCATAACATTGCCCGAATAGCGGGTTGGTCTTTCGCTTGAACACATGCCGATTCGGTATCTTGCGGCATCAGCAGGGGGAGCGGCAGCAAACCTCTTGCCCGTTTGCAAAATAGCAAAGGCAAATCATTTTTGAGAAGGCCTCCGCGCAGCAGCCTCCGACGTTCCGCATCCATTAAGGGGCGCAGACGTGTCGCCTCTTCCTTTGCCGTGGTTTTTTTGCAAAGCACCTGCACACTAGCTTGTTTCTGCTCCTGACTCAGTTCAAGCGAACCGAGCAAGGCTTCTTGTTCTTCTTTGCTCAAGCTTCCACTGCCACATTGTTGCAACTGTTCACGCAAGTGCACGATTGCGGCCATGTCTTCCGACAAGTCGCTGGTAGGTAAATAGTCGGTCAAGTTGCCGCCCTGTTCAACCAGATGTTGCAGCAAACGATCTGCCCCGTAGGCTTCCAGCCCCTTACGCATAGACGCGGAATAACCTGCTCCGGCCAGCGCAAATGCATACCGAGCCTCACCCAGCGGACTTGCGCCACTTTCGTCGCCCATGTGCATCTGCAATTCCTCGAAATCGAACATTGCTTCGAGAAACTTGGTGAGGTCAATTACATTCTGGCGGATGCGGCGCGTGCTGCGCATTTGCAGCCAGAGGCGGAACAGTTGTTCGGAGATGCGGTATTGGGTACGGCCATGGGCGGCGGATTTTTCTACCAAGCCTTCGCGCTCCAGTATGTCAAGTTGCGCCGAGACGGTGCCAGTGGGCAGGTCGGCATGAGCGCCGATTTCAGCGGCGGTGTGGCCGAAGCGTAGGCCGCTGCCATCGCTAGGGCGGCGCACGGCGAGGGTATGCATGACCACTTGTGCCTGTTCCGACAGGTCTTCGAAGCGCGCCTTGTAGTAAGGCGTGGTGATATCCATTAGACGCTCGAAATCTTCCACTGCTCGGCTGCTGGGGCCGTTGCGCAACAGGTCGAAAATCAGGCCCAGCGCACGCGGGTTGCCGCCAGTTAGTTCGTACAATGCTTCGATGCGGCTAGGACGATCATGTAGGCGTTGTTTGACTTCGGGCACACCCTGCGCGTCGGCCAGCCGTTCCAGTACCTGGCGCACTTCTTCTAGTGACAATTTGCCCAAGCGTTTGGGTATGAAGAAATCATAGAAGGCTTTGTCGTAACCTGTGAATGGTTCGGAAAGGCGCGCGGTGCCGCCAATGACGATGGGTGAGGTATTTGTAGACAAGGCTTCGCGCAACTCCCAGTAGGCGGCAGCATGGGGATTTTTGAGTTTGCGCCCTGATTTGTCTATGCGCTGGAACACGAGGTCGAGGTTGTCGACCAGCAGCACCGGACGGCGCTTCAATTCAGCGCAGGTTTGCAGCAATAGCTTGAAGCCGGCATCGTTTGGTTTTTCATTTCCGCTTTTAACTTGCTCTATGGCGGCGTCCAGACGATCTGCCTGCTCAGCCATATCTAAATGATCCAGTTCATCGGCCAGCGCATCGCATGCCGCCCACCAGAAATCAGACAGGCTCTTCACTTGATACAGCTCTTCCGGGAAGGACAGGGCAATCAGGTGATCTTGCAGGGCGGTATCGCGGCGAATGGAAACGGCTACGCGCTTGAGTAGAGTGGTCTTGCCTGCCCCGCGTACACCGACCAGAAGGTAGTGTTGCACCGTGCCTTTGTGCGGTGCGCGCGCCAGTTCGCCACGCAGGAAGGTGAACTCTTCCGTGCGTGCGACGAAATTAGCGACGCGGGTATCGTCGTCTTGCCAGTCCGGGTTGTAGTGGTGATGGGGGGCGTTCATAGCGTGTCCCTCCTGAGCCACCATCGCCTAAGGGGTTCGAGGCGGAAGCGATAGCGTTTCACACCCGATGTTTCTTCCGCCCACCAGTAGGCATCGCGCAGCAGAATGTCGCGCAGGCGGATGAATGTTTTCTTTGCGTCGGCGGGTGTGGCGCTGCTCATGCGTTCTTGCACGATGTCCAACAGGTTATCCGCACGCGCACCAGCGGGATCTTGCGCGGCCAGATTGAGCAAGGCCAGCGCATGCTCGGCATCAGCCTTGCTTAGCTGCATGGTGAGTCGCCCTTCCCAGTGGTGAAAGTCGTTATCGTTATCGGCTTGAATCATGATGTCTATGGCCTGCTCGATTAAGCTGGCCGGGCCGTCATTTTCTTGCTCAGCCATCAGCGCGCGCAAATGATGAAATGCCATTTGAAGATAATAGGGTTGCGGCCATTGCACTGCATCGACGATATGCTTCGCATCTTTAGTTGAAAGTTCAATCTTGTAGCTGCTCGCAAGTTCTACGAGCATGGCTATGGCTACTTCATCACTGTAAGCCGCCAGCCCCTGATGTCTAAAACTGTTGATGGTGTCAGCCATGCCATGCTCTTGCACTAGGGTATCGAGACCGATCGAACCCGATACTAGCCAGCGTACTTTGCGCACATCCGCCAGCGCACGCACGTCGTTGCGGAACCAGTCGAGAAAACGGCGCACGCGTTGCACGCCGTTTTGAGGATACGTCGCGTATGAAATTGAACAGCATGATGGGCAATTCATCAACGTAGATCATCCAACGCTCATCGGCCTGCACAATTAGGTGCAATACGTCGGAGGCTACTTTGGTCCAGTCTTCGGCTTCGCCGCTATCCAGCTCTACGCTGACCGATCCTGCAATTTCGACTGATTTGATTCGCCCGCTTACTTTGCCGAATGCATCACCTATGGCGCTTTTGGCTTTATCTGAGAACGAAGCTAACTCCGGTGCAAGTTTGTTTTCCAGTTTGTCGAGAAAGTCGCGCTCATTTCGGCATGGCGCGACATTGATCTCGACGGCTCTCCAGCCTTCATTTTGTACTGTCGCCATGACGGCGCGGGCGGTTGATGTCTTGCCGATGCGGCGTGGGCCGAGCAGTAATATGTCATCGTTGGCAAGAATCTCGCGCAAATGCGCGACCACTTTCTCCCGGCCGTAAAAATTTTCGCCCTCGACGGGTGAACCAGCAATATTATCCATGAGTGCCTCCTTTGCATTTAACACTATATAATCTTAGCGCTAAATTTTTATAGCGCAAAGAATTTTTTGTGTTAATTGTTGTTTTTGTATTAACTCAATATATTGACTGGATTTTCAGCTGGGGGAAAATGGGCAATCTTCGGCTTGCTATTGAGCCTTAAAGCCCTCACATGTAAGTTGGCCTTAGTGGTCTGTGTCCTGCCATTGCTTCATGCAGTTGCTCCAGTAACTTGTCTTTGTCCTTGGGTAGGTTTCCGGCGAGTGCTAGGGCATTGGAGGCGTGGTTGGAGCGGAAAATGGTGGGCTAGGGCGGTTTGAGGCCGCTGATGAGTCTTTGCTGTTCTTGCAATATTGCTATGTCGTCTGGCATCTCGAATGGTTCGCCGTATTTGCGCTGGAATTCTTTCGCGATGCTTTCGTCTAGATACAGTTGTAGCGTGGAGAGGTAGGTGACGGGCGCGTTGTTTAGCAGGGCGATGGTGCCGTCTATGTGTTCGTTGCTGTGCTTGCTGCCGCCCAGTCCTAAGATGACAGTGGCAGAGACTTTCATGCCGCTCGCTCGCGCTTTGTGCAGCACTTCGCTCATGCGCTTTTGCGTTGCACCTTTGGTGATCTTTTTTAGGATGAGGTCGGAGCCGGATTCGATACCGAAGTAGAGTAGGTTTAGTTTGTGTTCGCGCAACAGGGTCAGCTCTTCGACGCTTTTGCGCTGGAGGTTGCCGGGTGTGGCATAGCAGGAAACACGCGTCAGGCGTGGTAGCGCTTCAGCCAGTTCGTTTAGGATGGAGAGCAGGTGTTCGGTGGGAAGCGATAGCGCGTCGCCATCGGCTAGGAATACACGTTGCGCATCTGGCCATTCAACGGCGGCTTTGCGGATGTCGGCGAACACTGCGTCCAGCGGACGTTCGACATATTCTTTGCTGCGATACATGGCGCAGAAGCTGCACTGGTTGAAACTGCACCCCAGCGTGGCCTGAATGATGAGGTTGTCGCCTTCGGAGGGTGGGCGGAATAGCGGCATGTCGTAAAGTAAGCTCATGCTGAATTATAGCGGTGTCGTGGCATTGGAATCGCAGGGATCAGTTAGCGGCTATTAATTAGCCATCAATATGTTGCGGGCTGTTGTGTCGGGTCAATAAAAAAGCCCAGCATGCCGGGCTTTTCTGTTTTGATGCTGAAACTAAACGAAATTAATCGTCATCATCTTCTTCTTCGTATTGCACTCCTTTGGGCATACGGACACCACGCTCAGACCAGTCGCCGCGTTCGCCATTGATGTGACAGGCGGTGCAGTTTGATGGGCTTTTGATGGCTGGGCTTGTCCAAGAAGCGGTGGAGATTTCGCGGTGTTCGCGTTTAAACCAAGATGTGTCGCTGATGCGTAGGCTGTTAGCTTGATGACGGCTACCCTTTCCTGCGTGACGCTTGAGGAAGTCAGTGATGACTTTTCTGTCAGCGACTTCGATTTCGGCGTTGCTGCCAAAATGTTTGTCTAGCGTTTGCATCATGCTTTGCCAATTTTTAGCAGTTAAAAACTTGGCTGGATAGGCGATATGGCAGCTGCTGCACTCAGCCTTCCACTTTGTATTGCTTTGCCCTTGAAGCTGAGAGTCTTTGGCGTAGACAGAGGAAGTGAGTAATACAAGCATGAGTGCAGAAATCCATTTCATTTGTTTCTCCTGAAGGGGGTGGGGATAAATACGGTGTATTGCTCCGACCTTGTGAGACTAAATTAGTTCAACATAATGAAGCTTTAAGTTGGTTTTTGCAGTGAAGCTAGCTCATTTAAACGAGTGCCTCGGATATAATTACACTTTTGCCACGTGTGTAAATGCTGGCGGCAATTTATTGGGGAGAATAAATGCATAGTTTTTCAATTGCGGGGGCTTTATCCGGCGGGGTGCTAATTGGCGTGGCAGCATCATTGCTGCTATGGCTGACAGGGCATGTTGCGGGGATTAGCGGCATTATCGGACGGGTGATGTTTTCGCTAAAATATTCGGGTGAGTTTGTCTGGCGGGCTTTGTTTTTGCTGGGCCTCGTGGTTGGCGCGAAGTTGTACTACGTCGGCTTTGTTGCGGCCCCTGCAGCGCGTGAGGACTTTCCTGTTTGGCTGTTGATTGTGTCTGGCTTGTTGGTGGGCTTCGGTTCTTCGATGGGCAAAGGCTGCACCAGCGGGCATGGTGTGTGCGGTCTTGGGCGTTTGTCTATTCGCTCACTTGTGGCGACACTGGTTTATTTGGGTGTGGCGGTGATTACGACGACGCTGGTGCGTCATGTCTTTGGTTTGGGAGGCAGCAATGGCTAAGAGTTTGGTTGGCTTGCTGACGGGTTTGATATTTGGTTTTGGACTGGCGTTGTCGGGTATGACGCAGCCGGAAAAAGTGCTGGGTTTTTTGGATGTGGCCGGAGTTTGGGACCCTAGCTTGTTGTTTGTGTTGGGTGGTGCTGTAGGCGTTACGATCATCACGTTTCGCTTTATCTTGCGCCGCAAAACACCGCTTCTGGATGTGCGCTATTATTTTTCCGAGAAAATGAATATTGATGCTTCTCTGATAATTGGCGCGGCCTTGTTCGGTATTGGTTGGGGTGTTGGTGGCTATTGCCCCGGCCCCGCAGTGACTTTGCTGGCAGCACCTAGTTGGGAGTTGTGGGCTTTTTTGCCTGCGATGTTGGTGGGTATTGCTGCGCAAAAGCTATGGATGGCTAAGTTGGACAAAAAGCCTGTGGTGGTTGAAGTTGCTGAACAAAACGATTGCTCGTGATAGGTGTAGAAAACTATGTTTAATAGCATTGAGGACTTTGTCGGCAATACGCCGCTGGTTAGACTTAAACGCATTCCAGGCAACACTTCAAATGTGATTCTGGCTAAGCTGGAGGGTAATAATCCAGCAGGGTCGGTGAAAGACCGTCCAGCCTTGTCTATGATTCGCCATGCAGAGGAACGCGGCGATATTCAGCTGGGTGACACGCTTATTGAGGCAACTAGTGGCAACACGGGTATCGCTTTGGCGATGGCTGCGGCAATGCGTGGCTATAAGATGATTTTGGTAATGCCGGAGAATCAAAGCATCGAGCGCCGTCAGGCCATGCGTGCCTTTGGTGCGGAGTTGGTGCTTACGTCTAAAGAAGGCAGTATGGAGTTGGCGCGCGATACGGCGGAGCAATTACGCAGTGCGGGGCGCGGCATTATTCTGGATCAGTTCGCCAATCCAGATAATCCGCTGGCGCATTACGAAGGTACTGCACCGGAAATCTGGCGCGATACGCAGGGCAAGGTTTCACACTTTGTAAGTAGTATGGGCACGACTGGCACCATTATGGGCTGCTCTCGGTTTTTTAAAGAGATAAACCCCAAGATACAAATCATTGGCGCGCAGCCGGAAGTGGGCGCGCAGATTCCTGGTATACGCAAATGGCCAGATGCTTATTTACCTAAGATTTACAGCCCAGAAAATATAGATCGTATCGAGTATGTAGGGCAGAAAGACGCGGAAGATATGACACGTCGCCTAGCCTCTGAGGAAGGAATTTTCTGCGGTATTTCCTCAGGTGGTGCATTGAGTATTGCCTTGCGTATCTCTCAGCAAGTTGAGAATGTAACCATCGTATTTATCGTCTGTGATCGAGGCGACCGCTATTTGTCGACGGGTGTGTTCCCCGCTTGAGGTGACAACTAGGCGGGGGTTTCTTTAGTTTCTGCTCCAACCATTGCCGGAATTTGTTCGGGCTTGAGTCGCAGTAACTCGGCAATCTCTGTGTAGTCATCTGGTAGTGCCGCGTCATCCCAGCCATGGGCGGAATGGCGTGCTAGATTGACCGCAAGAACAACATTGCGTACACGCGGCAGATTGCTACATGTGTCATCCATCAGCGTTAGTAACAATTCCGGGAGTGCCCATTCTTTGACCAGCTGCTTTTGCATGTCCAGTAAGTTAAAACCGAATACTTCCTCTTGAGCGGTATGCGTGCGCAGTGTTTTATCCTGCTCTTGCATGGCGTGTATCTTGAGCATCTGCTGCGGTGCAAAACACCACATCAGCGTTTCGGCGAGGTCATGCAACAAGGTGGCAATGCGCACTTCTTCATAGTGTAAATCGCTTAAGCGTATCGCCCAGTCGAAGGCGAATTCGGAAGCGCGGTGCGAGCGATGGATGACATGCAGCAATTGGATGAGGGCTTGCATATGCCCACTCAATACTTCTTGAACTAGGGGCTGGGCTGGAATTTTGTCAAAGGATGCCTCCACGCCCATCATGATCAGCGCTTGCTCTACTTGAATGACTTCGTGGTTTTGGCGGCTATGTTTGTGAGCTTGTAAATAGCGTAAAAGCTTGCCAGACATCATTGGGTCGACCGCAATCACCTGAGCTACGCCGCGCGCGCTAAGTCGATTTTGATCTTCACGCAAAATCGCTAAATTACGGGCGGTTTGCTTCAGCACGGGAATGTCAGCGTGGCTTAGAAAACTGACCCATTGTTCCAATCCGCTTATTTCTTGTTGCATAGTACCTCCCCTGATCCACAGCAACGCTATCCGAAAAATCTTGCGTAGTCTATACCTGAATTGCGAACAAGCCACTACGTCCTTTTACGGTGCCCATTTTAACCTCATGTCTGGGCAGGATTTCGTGCAAGCTTTCCATGTATGCGCGTAAGGAAACCACATCGTAACCTTGGGCCTTCCAGCCAGTCAGCAATTCTTCAAAGATAGGCAACCACTTCCCACCTTCTAGCTCGGCTCTGAGGGTAAATACATGTCCGGTTTTAGATGGCTGCATGCACATTGCTAATAGATGTTGTGCGACATTCTCAATGGTGATGCCATCCCTGCCAATCAGCTCATCTAGTGTGGGTAGGGTTGTAGGGAGTTGTGGGCAGGCAATAATCTCAGCGTCCCATGTCGGGATAAAGGGATGCGTGCCGCGCGTATCAGAAGCGTAATCAAAGCCTAGATGCTGGGTTAATCGGAACGCATCGCGATTCATTTGCCAGGCTGATGCGGCATGGGCTTTAGGTGCTTCGCCGAATACTTTGCTAAAACGATCAAGCGTTGATTGCATCTCGCGGCGCGTCCATTTTGCATCTTTAGTCTTCGCATGTTCGCGCCAGTCGACATTTTCGTAACAGCCGACCTCAAATCCTTCATCTCGTACTTTGCGCAGAATGTCCGTTAAATTGTTGCCTATGTCGGGCGCAGGCAACAGCGTGCCATATAACAAGGTTTTGAGTCCGTAATGTCTAAGTAGAGAAACGCGTGGTGTTTTGCCGAAAATACCACGTCCACTGCGATCTGGCCCTAGCGCGAAAAAGAAGCTTGCTTGTGCGTTGTGGCTGAGTAGCAGTTTGACTAAGTTCTGCACGCCATCGCGAGTGCCTCGATAAGTTTCTACGTCGATTTTTAATGCGATTTTCATATCGACTTAGTGTCCCACCTTGAATAAACGATATTGTCCTTTTAGCGATAAAGCCAGACAAGCTACGCAGAAAATAAATTGAAACACCCAAGTGCCTGCTATGCCATTGTCGTAATAGAACATGGTCCAAGCGGCCAATATCGTGGCAAGGATCGCCAACGTACGCTGAAATTGCACATTCAAACCAGATTTCCAACGTTGCCCTAATGCGACTCCGGCAACAGCAGAAAGCCAGCCGCCGAACATGCCACCTAATACGTCCATTGGCCAATGCACACCGCAGGCGATGCGTGAAAGTCCAACAAGGATTGCTAGCGTTAACATGAGCGATTTAAGCTTGCTGCTCAGTTGTTGCATTGCCAGCAGGCCTGCTAGTACAAAAATTGTTGTCGTATGTCCAGACGGGAAGGAGTTGTGCTCAAGCATTGGGCCGATAAGGTGAAAGCTACCAGCCTCTAAAATTGCGGGGGGACGAAACGAGGAAAAAATCTCTTTCATTCCATATGACCAAAGTGATGCAATAATCGCTGCTAAAAAAAAATGCCAAACCAGCTCGGGACGTCGCCCCAATAATGGCAAAATTATTAATAATCCGAGAGATGCATCGCCCAGAATGGTGATGTTGCCCCACCACATGTCTCCGGCGAAGCTCATTGTATGGTTCAAAAATTGGAATAGCGCTGCATTGCTTCCCGTCGCCAAAATAATCGCTAGTGCCAATATGGAAAACAATGGCACGCCCCAAGTCCAAGCGGACTTCAAACTGGATGAGCCGGGATGCGGCTCGGCAAGATTAGTTTTTAAATCCATTGCAGGCATAAAAAGAGAAGGTGGAAATTTGGTGGGTGAGTGAGCCGATGGCGAGCCTATCACGCAGTTTGCAAGCGGTAAACTGCCCTGCGCCTCCAGTGGCAGGCGTTGCCTTGGCATCTGGCCAGAGCACTAAGATGCCCGCAGCGTCATTTTTTGGCGAGCCAAACCATATGTCAAATTGGTCGAAGCGATTGTCCGTTACTTGCACTGGAGTTGGGTGTGCATACCAAGCTAAACGGCTGGCGTATGTCCAATTGTCAGTAAACAATAGAGGCGCACTAGTGGGTTGGTCGATCCGCATTTGCATGCGTAATTGCTCTGCATGTTGTGCCGCTTTCTCCCATCCAAATAAATCGCGCAAGGGGTTGTTGTCATCGTTGAAGAGCATCCACGGGGTGATAAATTGGCTGAATACCAGCACTAGCGCGGTAATGGAGTACACGGTTGCGGCACGTACCCCGACACGTATCCATGTGAACTGCCAATGTTGGTGCAACCAATGCGCTGTGAGAGGGATCAAGCCCACCCAACCTAATGCAGTCCAGTGCGGTAGTGTCATTTCATAGCCAGAACCCCAGCCGAACAGGAGCAGTATAGGTAGGGATAGAGTTAGGCAAAGCCATACTCCGTTTTCTTGCAATCTGCGCATGCTTGAGAACAATGCAATCAAGCCGAATATATATAGACCGGGTCCGTAGGCTAGTAACTGTGCACCCTGCGCAGCGAGGAATCGGCGTATTTCCCAGCTTGGCTTGCCAGTGCCATGATTTAACTGGTAAATAAAGGATATCCAATCATGCTGGTAGTTCCAATACAGGATAGGCAAAATTAATATAAAGCTGAGTTGTGCCGCCAGCCAAGGCCAGGGAGTACGTAATTGCCGCCATTGATGGCTCAGTATTACGGCTAGTGCCACGGTCACTAACAATGTAATGGCGGTGTATTTAGATAATGCGGCCAGACCGAGTAGTACGCCCAGCCATAGCCAATAGCGAACGCGTTCTTCGATGACTATTTCATGCAATACCCATAGTAACAACAGTCCGAGCAATAGTAGCGGTGTGTCCGGCAACATGGCTAAGCCGATCAGTTGAAACATAACGCCGGATTGCAATAGAGCAACGCTGGTGAATCCTATCCAAGGCGTTTCATGCGGGAATAGTGTGATGGTTAAACGGTAGAGCACCCAACTAGTGCAGGCAAACAAGATGATCGGTATGACCCGCAGTGCCAGATTTGAATCACTAAACTGCAAGGTAGCTGCTTGGAGCCAGCCGATCATGGGTGGATGATCGAAATAACTCCAATCTAGGTGCAAACCATATAGTGCATAGTGTGCTTCATCCACACTCAAGCCTATAGTGTTGGCAAATGACAAGCGCAATAAGGCCGTCGCCGCAATCAATAATAGAGCGGCTTGCGAAGGGGTCAGGCGTTTAATGAAATTAAGCATCGCAGCTTATGCGGGTAATGAGTTCAAAGCAATTGGGGTCTGGTCAGGGCTGTAAGACGGTGGTGATTCTATCGCAAAATGACACTTTCAATTAGCCCCCTTTGCTTTTACCTCAGTACGCGCCCAGCCATGTGCGAAGGTTACTTCTAATTGCGCACCCGTGGCAACTTGGGCGCTATCAACAATAATCTTGCCATGTTCGTCGCGCACCATGCTGTATCCCCGCGCAAATACCTGTTTGGGATCTAGGAGTTGCAAGCTTTGCTGCAAAGAGCTGAGATGCTGGCTGTGGCGCTCCAGCTTATGTGCCATGACTTCATGCAAGCGACGTCCGTAGCCAGCATGTTTTGTTTCTAATCCAGTTAGGTTGGGACGAATAGCCTGTAGTCTTTGCCGCAAACTCTGCCAATGCCAGTGCTGATGCTGCGCATTATGTATTTGTGCTTGTTGTAAGCGTTGCTGTAATTGTTGCAGATTTTGGCGTTGCTGCTGCATGCGCTGCGCGGGATGCACCAGACGACGCTGCAAATAATCCAGTTGTTGCATGTGTTGTTCAAAGTTGCGCATGGCCGCGCGTGCTAAACGCTGCGCATTTTGTTGCAAATTTTGCGCTAACTCTAAGCTGTTCGGTGCCGCCGCTTGTGCGGCGGCGGTCGGTGTCGCGGCTCGCAGGTCGGCAACAAAATCGGCAATCGTAAAATCTGTTTCGTGCCCAATCCCTGCCACTACTGGTATGCGACTACTGGCTATCGCTCGGGCCACTACCTCTTCGTTGAATGCCCATAAGTCTTCTATGCTTCCGCCGCCGCGACACACGATAAGCGTGTCACATTCGCCGCGTTCGTTCGCTTCGCGGATGGCGGCGGCGATTTTCTGTCCAGCCCCCGCTCCTTGTACTGGTGTGGGATATAGTACTACCGGAATGCTAGGCATACGATTGCTTAAGGTGCGCAATACATCGCGTAATGCGGCGGCCTGTGGCGAGGTCACAATGCCAATTTGGAGGGGCAGGAAGGGTGGGTCACGCTTGCGCTCTTCTTTAAACAGGCCTTCTTGTTCAAGTTTGCGCTTGAGCTGCTCAAACGCTTCGTACAGCGCACCTTGTCCAGCTGTCCGCATTTTTTCTAAGGTGAGTTGAAAATCGCCGCGAGCTTCGTATAGGGTTGGTAAGGCGAGTACCTCGACCTGCATACCATTCGTCGGCTTGAAGTCCAAATACTGGCTTTTGTGTCGGAACATCACGCAACGTACTTGCGCCTGTCCGTCTTTTAATGAGAAATACCAATGCCCTGAGGCGGCTCCCACGAAGTTGGAAACTTCGCCGCGTACCCATAACAAAGGCAATCCGGCTTCTATTACCCGTTTGGCGTTTGCGTTGAATTCACGCACGCTCAATATAGGGGTTTTTTCTTTTGAGAATAATTCAAATGGCATATTGACAATCCAAAATAATGCACAATCCCAATGCCAGTCTGCCTTGGCGAGGTGTTGCCTAGCGGTGAATATGGTAACTTATCGTAACTTCATGTTTATTATATCATAATCTATAGTGCAAAAATTAAGCAGCATGCTAAAAACCGTTACCCGCTCAAGGGCTAAGCAGTGTTCTTAAACGGTTATCCACAAAGTTATCCACAGTTTTTGTGTATAAATATAAAAATGCTTTCATCACGGTAAGTTAGCGAAAATAGTGAATTAGATTTCTAATGAATCTTGCTCAATTGTGGGCTAACAGTTACAGTTCCGGCTTCGGAATTTAAGCATGTTTGGAGAAGTTGCGTGTTCACTATCGTCGAAGCAGCAGGTTGGCCCATCTGGTTTTTAATTGTCGCATCTATTATTTCAGTCGCCCTGATAGCAGAGCGACTCATATTTTTGCGTAGCAAAAATATTGCTCCGCAGGGTTTGTTGGAAGAAACCGTGAAAGAACTGAAACAAAGCGGCCCCAATCCTCAGTTGCTGAATAAATTGAGTGAAACTTCTTTGCTGGGGAGAGTTTTTGCTGCGGGCTTGAAGAACGTTAAGAGTTCTCCCAATATCATGAAAGAGTCCATCGAAGAGGCCGGACGTGCCACTACGCATGATATGGAACGCTTTCTTACTACCTTAGGTACGATCGCTTCAATCAGTCCTTTGCTCGGGCTATTCGGTACAGTGGTGGGGATGATTGAGATATTCGGTGCGCAGAATGCGGGAGGTACTAACCCGGCAGTATTGGCGCACGGTATTTCTGTTGCTCTGTACAACACGGCTTTCGGCCTGATTGTTGCTGTTCCTAGTATGATTTTTTATCGTCATTTTCGATCCAAGGTGGATAGCCTGACTTTTGAAATGGAACAGCAGGCAATTAAGCTGGTTGAAATCGTTCACGGCGAGCGAAAGTAGGTTATTGCAAATGAATTTTCAACGTGGGCGTACGCGCGAAGAACCAGAAATCAATCTAATCCCGATGATAGATGTGCTGCTGGTGATACTCATCTTTTTGATGGTGACCACCAGCTATGCCAAACTTTCCGAGTTGCAGATTAATTTGCCACAAGCGGTGGGTGATGAGGTGAGTGCAACGGCTAATAAGCAAATTATTGTGGCAGTGGATTCGTCCGAGCACTACGCAATTAACAACTCGAATATCACTTTTTCGGATATCGACAATTTTGCTCAGGCTTTACGCAAGGCCGCTGGTGACGAGCTTGAGCCGACTATTGTTATCAGCGCCGATGCTAAAGCGCCGCATCAGTCTGTGATCAACATTATGCAAGCTGCACAACAAGCTGGATACGGGCGAATTACCTTCACCACGCAGAGTCCGGCTCAGTAAGCCATCGGACATTAATTTTAGGGATGCACGCCGATGTATACGGAATATCTGCGATTGAATTTAAATACATCAGATCCCTGTCAGGCATTATTCCAATTCCGCATGCCGTTCAGTGTGTTTCAGGTGAGTAGCCTTTTTTTGCGATGAGTCGCTTGGAAAAAAATTGGTATCGAATCACACTGCTTCACCTCTTGCTTTGGCCTGTGAGTTTGTTGTTTGGCTTGCTTGCCTCAGTACGTCGCACTCTCTATCGCAGCGGAGTGTTGAGTCGTTTTAAACTTCCCGTACCCGTCATTATTATCGGTAATATTAGTGTCGGAGGCACGGGTAAGACCCCGTTTTCCTTATGGCTGGCTCAACAACTGTTGGATGAAGGTTGGCACCCAGCCATCATCAGTCGTGGCTATAGCAAAGCGCCGCAACCAGCTGGTCAGCCTCCTCACGCTGTCGATATAAATGATTCGCCGGATGAGGTAGGTGATGAGCCGCTCTTGATGGTGCAGCGTAATCTGTGCCCTGTATGGGTAGGGCGCGACCGAGTTGCAGTCGCACAAGCGCTGCTGAAAGCGCACCCAGATTGTGATGTCATCTTGAGCGATGACGGTTTGCAACATTACCGCTTGCAGCGCGATGTTGAAATCGTGCTGGTGGATGGCAAGCGCCGCTTCGGTAACCGTCTATTGCTTCCGGCGGGACCGTTGCGTGAACCTGTGGCGCGCTTGAGCTCGGTGGATGTGGTGGTTATCAATGGCGGTGAGACAAAAGCTAATGAATTCGCTATGCGTCTTGAAGGCTCCTCGTTTTATAATCTGCTTAACCCGAATGTGACTGTTTCACCCGCTGAATTTTCTGGACAAAACGTCCACGCCATCGCAGGTATCGGGCATCCACAACGTTTTTTTACGCATCTTGAACATTTGGGTTTATCAGCACAGCCACACCCTTTTTCTGATCATCATTGTTATAGTGCTGCCGATATCGCATACAGCGATGCCGATGTGATACTCATGACGGAAAAAGATGCGGTAAAATGCGCTGCATTCGCCAGTGAAAAATGCTGGGTATTGCGAGTGGATGCACAGATTGATCCGGCTCTCACCCATCTCATCATAGAAAAGATCAAACAATAATGGATAACAAGCTACTAGAAATTTTGGTTTGCCCGCTGTGCAAATCACCGCTCATTTATCGTAAGGCAGAACAGGAATTAATTTGTAAGGCAGATCGCTTGGCCTATGCGATTAAGGACGGTATTCCTGTGATGCTGGCCGATGAAGCCCGTAAATTATCTCCGGAAGAAGCCGAGAAGCTTTGATGCCTGCGTTCCACGTTGTTATCCCCGCGCGTTTTGCCTCGACACGCTTGCCCGGCAAGCCGCTCTTGGATATAGGCGGGAAACCCATGGTGATACGCGTGGCAGAGCAAGCCGCACAGAGTGGTGCGCAGCAAATTATTATCGCGACCGATCATGCTCCTATTCTGGAAGTGGCGGATGCGCATGGTTTCAAAGCTTGTATGACACGCGCCGACCATAATAGCGGCACGGATCGCATCGCCGAAGTGGTGGCTCAACAGGGCTGGGCGGACGATGCCATCGTGGTGAATGTGCAAGGCGATGAGCCGTTGATGCCTCCCGCATTGATACGTGCGGTTGCGCAACATCTGCAAGAACATCCCGAGTGTGATATTGCTACCGCATGTCACCCAATTCACGATGAAGCGGCAATGCGTAATCCAAATATCGTTAAGGCTGTGATAGATAAGAACGGTAATGCGCTATATTTCAGTCGTGCACCTATACCTTATCCGCGCGATGCCTTTGCACTCGGCTCCGCATTGCCGTCGGAGCTGCCTGTGTTAAGACATATCGGTATTTATGCCTATCGTGCCAGATTTTTACGTGCCTTCGGACAGCTTGCTCCTGCTGCAATTGAGCAAGGCGAAGCACTAGAACAATTGCGAGCACTCTGGCATGGATACAAAATAGGTGTCACCATTACGCAAGATGCACCACCCAGCGGGATCGATACGCAACAAGATTTACTTGCAGCACGAGCATTGTTTTAAGGTCGGCTTAGAGATCAAGGGGGAGGGAGGAGAGAGAAAAGGGCTCGAGGAAATCCGTGTGGCGATAGCGATAGGCACTGGTTTTTTCTTCCCCCTTCTCCCTTTACCCTTCTCTACATAACTAATAATTGGAGGAACAAACATGAGAGTCATTCTTCTCGGCGCACCTGGCGCCGGTAAAGGTACCCAAGCTAATCTCATCAAAGAAAAATTTGGTATTCCGCAAATTTCTACGGGCGATATGCTGCGTGCAGCCGTTAAAGCGGGTAGTCCGCTCGGCGTAGCCGCCAAGAAAATTATGGATGCAGGTGGGCTGGTATCGGATGACATTATCATCAATTTGGTGAAGGAACGTATTAAAGACGCAGACTGCGCTAACGGCTTTTTGTTCGACGGTTTTCCGCGCACCATTCCTCAAGCACAGGCAATGAAAGATGTGGATATTCGTATCGACTACGTAGTAGAAATAGACGTTGCCGACAGTGAAATTGTTCAGCGTATGAGCGGGCGTCGGGTGCATATGGCATCTGGCCGCACTTATCACATTAGCTTCAACCCGCCCAAAGAAGCAGGAAAAGATGACCTCACTGGTGAAGAGTTGGTGCAACGTCCTGATGACACGGAAGAGACGGTCATTAAACGTCTGAATGTCTATCATGAACAGACCAAGCCACTGGTGGCTTACTACACTACATGGTCTTCGTCCGGCGAAGCAAATGCACCTAAAGTTGTGCATGTTCCCGGTGTGGGCAGTGTAGATTCGATCCGTGAAAAAGTATTTGCGGCGCTAAAGGATTAAACCAACCCAATCTTTATTGGCCTAGGATTAACACCGATGAACTACGTCTATGAGCGTAATCGGTGTTAGTCCCCAGCGCCTGTTCAAGCTAACGATAAAATACATATGAACAAAGCTGTCCTGACCCTAGATGACGCCAAGCGCGTTGCCAATGCCGCCAATGTTGAAGCACTCGCTAATGATTGGAAAGTAACCATTGCCGTGGTTGATGATGGCGGGCATTTATTGTATTTGCAACGCAGTCACGATACGCGTTTTGGTAGCGTAGAAACTGCGATCACCAAAGCTCACGCTGCAGCCTCATTACACATGCCCACCAAGGTGTCTGAAGATGCTGTGATGAGTGGGCGTTTGATTCATCTTGCGCTGCCCGGCGTCATTCCTGCTGAAGGAGGAGTGCCATTGCTGTGCGACGGCATCGTTATTGGTGCACTCGGTATCAGCGGTGTGCGCTCGTTTCAGGATGGACAAATTGCAGCAGCAGGGGCAAGTGCGCTGTAATTATTGTCGAAGGCAAATGAAGCTAAAAAAGCTTTTGTCCGCAGATTTCATAGATTTTCGCCGATTAAACAACAGCTAATGCTGAACTGCTCACTCACCCATAGGGTGCGAATGTGGAAATTCGCAAGCCCTTAAAAATCTGCGTTAATCTGCGAAATCTGCGAAATCTGCGAAATCTGCGGATTGAACTGCGGTTTTTAGGATGAAGCACTAATTTATTTGGCTTCGTCGTTCACACGAAAGCTGGAACCTTGTTAAATAAAGGCGCTGGATCTCCGCATTCGCGGAGATGACGAATTAATCAGTATTCCCCAAATTTTTTTTCAAGATGTGAGCTATTTCAGCAGAAGTGGCTTTTGGAACTGAGTCAGCTTTTTGTAGTGCCTCAAGCAAGAAGATAATTCTATCCAATTTGGTATTGAGTTCGTTTAAGCTGGGCTGCTGTATTGAATCCATTTCTCTTTCAATATCCGCTAAGCGGACATTGAGAAATTTTTCGATCTCTCCATCTACAATCGCCTCTGTAGTTGATGATGCTTCAATATCATCAAGGTATGAATGCAGATGGACAGTCATGTAAAGGCCTCTTAAGCTTAGATTACAGCAACTCCCCGTTACTATTTTCATCCAATGTTAGCAAGCGTACTTCAAACATGAATAAGTAAGACATTGCCAAAGCGAGCCAAAGAAGCAATGCTAACCACAACGGTGAAAATACACAAAGAACACTAACTACTATAAGCTCTCTTAATGATTTCAGAAAAAACATCTCATCTTTAATATCGCCTTTCATGGTTAAGATGATTTCAGTTTCGTAGGCGCTTAAGAGATGAGGCCAGAGGGCTAGTTTGATTGCGATGACCATTATCCAAGGAGTCATTATTATGGAAAATGCAAAGGCCACAAACCAAGGCACAATCGATTTTATCTTGTCCATGATTTTCTCCTGAGTGTGAAAAGGTGAAAGTTCGTAAACAACGCTTATCCGTAATCTAACAGTCATGCTACGCCTAATGATTCCATTTAAAAACAAGAAAAAATATCTAGTACTATCGCCGACTAACAAGCTGGGTTATTAGCAAAATCCTCCATCTTTATATATCTAAAAGCTTTGTTCCTATTACTAAACACTTAGTGTTTCGATGAAATTGAGTGTTTAGTAATAAAAAACTTTATAGCTGTCTGTTTAAGGGCTTACATCATGGCAAATTGCATGTGGTTTTATAGCTTTTCGGAGAGTGTTTTTTCCAGTTTTATCTGATCGTTGCTAAAGCCGCGTATTCCTTCGGCAAGTTTTTCTGTAGCCATCGCATCTTGATTCATTGCCCAGCGAAACTCAGCCTCGGTCATTGAGGCGGGGCGAGGCTTAGGCATGCCGCTATAGCTTAGGCGGCGCGGAAGTTTGCCGCTGCTACTTTGCAACTCTTGTAGTAAATTGGGACTGATAGTTAAACGGTCGCAACCTGCAAGTGCCAAAATCTCGCCAATATTGCGAAACGATGCGCCCATTACGGTCGTTGGGTAGCCATGCTCTTTGTAATACTGGTAGATGTGGCGTACAGATATCACGCCTTGATCTTCTTCCGCAGGAATGTCGCTACGTCCTTCTTTCGCTTTTTGCCAGTCGAAAATACGTCCTACAAAAGGTGATATCAGGGTAACGCCTGCTTCTGCACAGCTGCGTGCTTGGGCAAAACCGAACATCAGGGTGAGGTTGCAGTGAATGCCTTCGTGCTCGAGTATTTCACCTGCGCGAATACCTTCCCAGGTGGCGGCAATTTTAATGAGTACGCGCTCGTTGCTGATGCCTGCCTCGTTATACAGCTGCATCAGTTTGCGCGCTTTAGCGAGCGTGGCTTGTGTGTCAAATGATAGTCGAGCATCTACTTCGGTAGAAATGCGTCCGGGGACGATCTTTAACACTTCTAGCCCAACATCCACTGCGAGCTTGTCCATCGCATCGCGGGCTTGTTGTTCGCGGTCATCACTTTGTGATTTGGCCCAGGCAATGGAGTCGGCAATCAGGGGTGCGTATTCCTGCAACGACGCTGCCTTGAGCAACAATGAAGGGTTGGTGGTTGCATCTTCAGGGAGATGGTGGCGTATCGCTTCGATGTCACCTGTGTCAGCAACGATAGCGGTCATGGTCTTCAATTGATCAAGTAGATTAGTCATCTTTTCTCCAAATTTGATTGCGTTTTATTGAAATGCCCTTGTGTGAGTGCTGTTGATGCTAACAGGTGTTTGTTTCAGATAAACTATAAGAGGAAAGTACTTGTAAGGGGCCTCTATAAATTCAAAATACTAAGCGAGACAAGGCACGAGTGAAAAATGCGACGACACATATATTTGATATGTTAGGAGTGATTTTTTGCGAACAAAGCAGTATCGCGACGGAGTTTGGATTTATCCTAAAAAATATTTTGTCCGCAGATTCTACATATTTTTGCCGATTAAACAACAGCTAATGCTGAACTGCTCACTTACCCATAGGGTGCGAATGTGAAAATCCGCAAGCTCTTAAAAATCTGCGTTAATCTGCGAAATCTGTGGATTGAACTGCGGTTTTTAGATTTTTAGAGATCCCCGTAATTCAATTATGCGCTTTTCAGAAAGTTCCTGGGTATCGTATTGTGACTATGCTCAGAGAAACTCCACGCGAAAGTCTTTTATATCAGCGGGGAGGGCTACTAGCTCAGTAGCGCTCGCCTAGAGTGAAGATGCTTACTACTCGTTTTGTGCGATTCTAGGTTTTGAAAGCGCTGGGTTTTGAGAGAAATAGCGTTTGATGCCGCTTAATATTGCGTTCGCCAATTTGCCTCGGTAGCTATCACTCCTTAAACGGCGTTCTTCCGTTGGATTGCTAATAAATGCTGTCTCTACCAATATTGATGGAATGTCAGGAGACTTCAGAACGGCGAATCCCGCTTGTTCAACGAAGCCGCGATGCAGTTTGTTGATACCTCCCAATTCTTTGAGTACGTCTTTGGCGACTTTCATGCTGTCGTTGATGGTGGCCGTTTGCGACAAATCGAGCAAAGTGCGTGCGAGATAGGGATCCTTTACCGCTAAGTTGATGCCACCTATCAAGTCCGCTTCATTTTCTTTTTTTGCCAACCAACGTGCCGAAGCGCTAGACGCGCCGCGTTTAGAAAGTGCAAATACCGATGAGCCGCGAGCTTTGGATTTGACAAAAGAGTCGGCATGAATAGAGACGAATAGATCCGCATGTGCTTTACGCGCTTTTTCCACCCGTCCTCTTAGTGGAATAAAATAGTCGCCATCTCGTATTAATACTCCGCGCATACCCGATGTTTTGTCGATTTTTTGCTTGAGTTTCCGCGCAATGGCGAGGGTGATATCTTTTTCATGTGTTCCTCTGCGTCCACGTGCCCCGGGATCTTCCCCTCCATGGCCTGCATCTACCGCAATAATTAAAATACGCCGGCTTATTTGGGGGTGGCGAGTCTTGCCTCTTTTTTTGCTGAGCGCTTTATTTGTCTTGGCCGTTTTGTTGGATTTTTTATACGTGGTGTTTGGATTGATGGGGCGCGCAGCCTGGTCGGAGGAAGATGCAATTTCCCCTTCGCCTTGTTGAGCTAATGCCATTAGTGGGTCGGTGGCGACGGCAGGGTAAACGTCTAGTACTAGTCGGTGACCATATTCCGCGACTGGCTTAAGATCGAATATTTGCGGTTTCGCTTCGGTCTTTAGGTCGAGTACCAAACGTACTACCCCTGGCTTGAAACGAGCAATGCGAATGGCTTTGATGTAGGGGTCGTTGTTGCCAATTTTTTTGATTAAGGCATTTAAGGCTGGTGTGATTTCAACATTGTCGAGATCGACCACTAGGCGCTCAGGATTTTTGAGCGTTAGGAAGCTATAGTGAATTTTTTGTTTGGATTCTATTGTGAGTCGCGTGTAGTCCTGTGCGGGCCAGACGCGCGTGGCACTGATGTTGACGGAGGCCATTGCATCAGACAGGCACAGTAACGTAGCAATAAAAATTAGTGGGGTAAAGCGTCTAAACATTCTTTTCCTGTATGGGTGCGGGCATATATATCCAGTGCGCGACCTTGCGGCCGGAAGTTAAAAACGATCTCCAAGTCAGCGGGAGGGAGTAGGCCTGCGGCTTGTTCCGGCCATTCAATTAAGCAAATATTGACGCCATTGAACTCATCGCGGAATCCAGCGGCTTCCCATTCTTCGGCATCACGGAAGCGATATAAGTCAAAGTGGCGTAAGTTTACCTCAGCTAGGTCATATTGCTCAATTAAGGTATAGCTTGGACTTTTTACTCGCCCGGTATAACCCAGTGCGCGCAACACGTAGCGCGCTAGTGTGGTTTTACCTGCTCCCAGATCGCCACGCAGATAAATTACCATGCCTGGCCGCAAGGCGGGCGCTAGGAGAGAGGCGAAGTCTGTTGTGGCGGCCTCATCGACTAGGTTTATTCGGCTATGATTCGGTTCATGCAAAACGGAACACCTCAAACAGATTACGCCTTACTTGCCGAGCATATTAAAACTTGGGGTAAGGAGCTAGGATTTCAGGCAGTGGGTATCAGCGATACTCACCTTGATGCTGCCGAAGTGCGTCTGCTGAAATGGCTGGCAGAGGGGCAACACGGCACAATGGATTATATGGCAAAACATGGTGCTAAACGTGCTCGTCCGTCAGAGCTGGTGCCAGGCACCTTACGGGTTATCTCGGTGCGCATGAATTACTATCCTGAACAGGCCAAAGATACGCTGGAAGTGTTAGCTGATAGTAGCAGAGCCTTTATTTCACGTTATGCACTAGGGCGTGACTATCACAAGGTATTGCGTAAGCGCCTAGAACAACTGGCACAGCAGATTCGTAATGAAATAGATTGCCAATGTCGTGTGTTTACCGATTCTGCACCTGTACTGGAAGTGGAGTTGGCACAGAAAGCGCGATTGGGATGGCGCGGCAAGCACACCCTATTGTTGTCACGCGAGCAGGGTTCTTGGTTCTTTATCGGCGAAATATATATTGATGTACCTCTAGCGGTAGATGTGCCGCAGTCGCCACATTGCGGCACATGTAGTGCATGCATTGATATTTGCCCCACACAGGCTATTACCGCGCCTTATCAATTGGATGCGAGGCGCTGCATTTCCTACCTCACCATTGAACTCAAGGGCAGTATTCCCTTGGAGTTTCGTTCGCTGATAGGTAATCGCATATATGGATGTGATGATTGCCAATTGGCTTGCCCGTGGAATCGCTATTCTCAAAAGACAGTCGAGGCGGATTTTGAAATACGCCATGGCTTGGATGATGTCGCACTTGCAGAACTCTTCTCATGGGATGAGGCAATGTTCCAGCATAAATTGGCAGGTAGTCCGATTTACCGCATAGGTCATGAGCAGTGGCTGCGGAATATTGCGGTGGCTTTGGGCAATGCATCAGCTTCTCCTGAGGTGTTGCGAGCCCTGCAATCTCGAGCGCAACATTCGTCTTTAATACTTCGTGAACATGTGGCATGGGCATTGCAACAACATAATCAAAAAACGGAATAATATGTCTATACACTTTGGGCTATTGACCTAGCCTAACTTGTCCTTTATAAAGACCTACGAAATCTATATGGTGGGTGCTGTGGAATCAGTCGAGCTTTTACGACTGGATTTGGTGATCGAACCTGATTTGCTAAATTTTGTCGGCTTTCTTATGGAAAGTGCAAAGCGTCTCAAGGGGAACGCCTTTAGAACATCGCTCGCCTGTCTTGAACTGAGTCGCCGCTTGCGGGACTCGGGAGCCTGTAATGGACAACCTTTTTCTGTCAGAGTGCTATTGCAAGAACATCGCTTAAGTGTTCATTGGGCCGATGAGTGTGGGTATGAGGTAGTAAAAGCGGGGCCAATAGAACAAAATGTGATCGAAAATTTGCGTGCTTATCTGCGCAAATCCACTGAAGCCATTGATCCTGAAATTTTGATGCAGCGCCATGAGTCCATGGTGCGTCACTTACACGAAACACGCGTGAAGGCAGAGCAAGAACTAGCCGAGTTGCAGGTGAAGCTGCTTAGTCGTCAAGCCGAGTTGCAGGTTTCGATACGCCAAGCTGAAACAGACCCACTTACGATGTTGCCAAACCGACGTGCTTTTGATGCAAGATTGGATCAAGCATTCCGTTACACCATGCGGCAGAGAACTTCACCCTTGACGCTGGTGATGTTGGATCTGGATTTTTTCAAGAATATTAATGACGAGCACGGACATTTATTTGGTGATGCCTACTTGAACAAAATGGCGCATATTTTGCGCAGCGTGATTCGTGAGGATGTAGATTGCGTATTTCGTTTTGGCGGGGATGAGTTCGCCATGCTGATATTTGCTGATTTTAATACTGCGTGTGAAAAATCTAGGCAGGTGATACAGGAAATGGATGGCAAGGTTAGTGTCGGTATTGCAACCATTGGTAAGTGCACGCCTGATAATTTGACGATGGAGAATTTTATTAATAAAGCCGATAGCGCATTGTACGAAGCCAAGCACCGAGGACGGGGGCGGGTGGTTGTTGCTTCATGCAGTGAGGGAGATAGTCATATTTGCAAGGCCAAATGCGAGTCAAAGGAACTTCATGACTAAGGTCTTCGACAGTGCCAAGGATTGCAAGCTGTTATTTAATAACGCGACTCAAACTGAAAGCTCATTAATTCTATTGCGTTCAAAATTAGTAGCCATCACTCAGCGGCTCGGAGTTAGCGCTCTCAAGCAGGAAAATATGTTGTTAGTTGCTTCCGAGTTGGTCAGTAATAATGTAAAGCATGCAGCGGGAAGAGGTATGATTCAGTTGTGGAAGCAGCCAGGCAATGTGTTGGACTTGCTATCCTTGGATTATGGGCCGGGTATTGCAAATTTAGCTGGCGCAGAAGTGGATGGTTTTTCATCGGTCAGTACCTTAGGAAAAGGCTTGGGGGCGATTCGTCGCTTGAGTGATGAATGCTATATCTACACGCAGCAGCAGCGCTCTGAGCAACAGAAAAAATGGACGGGGACTGTGATAATGGCGCGTTTTCATTTGGACAAAGAAAGCAAAGAGGCGAAGTCTGGTTTTAAATTTGGCCTGTATTCCCGCTCTTTGTCTGATGAACGCTATAACGGCGACAGGATTTACTTAAAAAGAGTTGGGAAGATGCTGCGCTGGTTGCATTTGGATGGTCTGGGCCACGGCGAGGAAGCACAGGCTGCAACGGCTGATCTAGCGATGCATTTGCAAAACTATGAGTCGCCTGAAGCAATATTGGAAACGGTAGATCATCAACTTGTAAATACACGTGGGGCCGTCGCAATTACCGGAGAGATTGATCTGGCAAAATACAATTTGCGCGTCTCTGGTGTCGGCGATATGACTGCGCACATTTATGATCAAGAGCAAATTCAACATATTACATTTGCGCCGGGGATATTGGGACGCGAGCATCGTACAATGACAGGGGTGCAAGCCGAATTTGGCAAAAAACATGTCATCATTACGGCGAGTGATGGCATACGAAGAAACTGGGATACGTCTAATTTTTCCGGCTTGTTTAATCAACATCCGCAATTGATCGCCTATACATTGGGTAATATCATGGGGCGGATTTCGGATGATCAGTCGGTTTGTGTTTGTTCGATAGGATAAGGGGGAGACATGGTTCAAAAAAAGGATACGAGTGAAAAGCTGAATGCGTTGTTCGGTTTGAAAGTCGGTAACATTTCCGCGCAGTTGGAAGAAACTGGGCGAGAGTTTTTTTGCTCGAACAACAAATTAATGGATGAAGAAGAAGTCGCTGATCTAAGCAGTGAGTTCCTTCATCTCATGACAGGTTTGCTAAGCTCCGCTGAACCTCAAAGGCGAACTTCTCCTCAGTTTCATGCTTTGGAAGCATTTTTTTCAGGCCTCGCGCAGCGTATGTTAATGCGTGGTGGTAATGTTGAAGATGTGGTGCGTTATGCGCAGAGCTTGCAGTACAGCTTGATAGTGGCATTGGAAGCGGATAGCGGAATTACCTTTACCCAGTCACGTTCGGTACTCATGTTTTTTGCCCTGCACTTTGATGAGCTAATTATGGCCATCTTCCGTACCTACCTTCTCGAGCGGGAAAATACCTTGCAGGCTCAGGAGGAAGAGTTGCGTGAGACCTCAACTCCGATTGCAGAAATATGGGATGGCGTGTTGACGCTGCCTATTATTGGGACTTTGGATTCAAGCCGTACCATGCTGGTTATGGAAGCATTGCTAAATCGCATCGCGCGGGATCGTGCGCGTGCGGTGGTGATGGATTTGACTGGGGTAAAGAATATCGACTCGCAGGTTTCGCATCACTTGATTCAAATGGTGCGTGCTGTGCAGTTAATGGGGGCGGATGCGATTATTACTGGCATTCACCCTGAAATTGCGCGCGCCCTTGTCAGTTTGAATATCGACCTGAGTAGCGTGACTACACGAGCAAGTTTATCTGACGGCCTTAAGGAGGCATTCTTGCGCATGGGAATCCATGTAACTCAAACGGCAAGCTAATGGCAATCGCAGGTATACATCTGACGCGTATCGGCAAAGGTAATTTTTTGCTGGAGCCGCTACGTGGTTTGAATATTCTTGATCAGGATAAACTGATGTCGCAAATCGCCGCGCATGTGCAACAGGCACGGGGTAGGCACTTGTATTATGACTTGGATGACTTGCCTGTGATCGACCAGCTATATTTCAACTGGTTAGATAAGTTGGCGCGCACCTGTCTTACCCTGAATATTAAAATGACCTGCATCAATATGCAGCCAACAGCAGCGTTTACTGTGTCGCAATTCCTCGTTGAAAAACCCTCGTTTGCAACAGCGCTGGGAGTTCCAGACTGATTGTCTAAGCGTGTTGATACTAGAACGTGGTGTGGGTTTATCAATGAAATCAATGCCATTTTCTTCCTGTTAGAAATAGTTTTTCCGAATGAATATCCGCTCTGGTTTTTTCTCCCCAAAATTAAGTAATAGGTCGTAGCAAGAATGCTGTAGAAGAGTTACAGTTCAACTTGTCCATGCAAATTATTTAGGGGAAGCTGTAATGGCAATTATCTTGCTCGCGTTGCTACTTGCCACGTTTTTATTACTCTCTTTTTTCCGTGCCTCAATCACGGGGTGGCTGCTGGCGGCGATGGTTTTTGTGCCGTTGATCGCGATACAGAGCCGGATATCAGATGTGGCATTGAAGTCGGTTTATATTTCCCTATTCGTTTTTTTGATGATTTTCGGCGTGCCCTTCCTACGGCGCTACTTAGTCAGTCGTCCTATTCTTAAAATTTTCCGTAAAGTACTTCCGCATGTTTCGCAGACGGAACAAGAGGCCTTGGACGCGGGCACTGTGTGGTGGGATGGAGAGTTGTTTAGCGGCAATCCTCACTGGGACAAGTTGTTGGCATTGCCGAAGCCGACTTTAAGCGCAGAAGAGCAGGCTTTTCTAGATAATGAAGTTGAGCAGCTATGCGCGATGATCGACGATTGGGATGTCACTCATGTGCGTCAAGATTTATCGCCGCAAGCATGGCAATTTATTAAGGACAAAGGCTTCTTCGGCATGATTATTCCGAAGGAATACGGCGGACTGGAATTTTCGGCGCAAGCCCATTCCGCAGTGGTGACCAAAGTGGCTTCACGTAGCGGGACGGCGGCGGTTACAGTGATGGTACCCAATTCGCTCGGGCCTGCTGAATTGTTATTGAAATACGGCACACAAGAGCAGAAGGACAAATATTTGCGTGGGCTGGCTAAAGGAAAAGAAGTGCCATGTTTCGCGCTGACAGGGCCGTTTGCGGGCTCCGATGCTGGTGCGATTCCCGATGTTGGTATCGTTTGCTATGGTGACTTTAACGGACAGTCTAATGTGCTCGGTTTGCGAGTTACATGGGAAAAGCGTTACATCACTCTTGCCCCTGTCGCTACCCTGCTTGGCTTGGCTTTCAAGCTGTATGACCCAGAGAATTTGCTAGGGCCTGACGTGGCACGCGGCATTACCATTGCTTTGATTCCTACCGACACCCCCGGTGTGCAAGTAGGCCGTCGCCACTTCCCGCTCAACTCAGCATTCCAGAATGGCCCAACTCAAGGTAATGATGTGTTCATCCCTATGGAATACATCATCGGTGGCACAGAGCGTATCGGACAAGGTTGGCGCATGCTGATGGAATGTTTAGCTGCCGGACGTTCGATTTCCCTGCCCGCCAGTGCTACTGGCGCATCGAAACTTGCGGCACTCACCAGTGGAGCCTATGGACGTGTGCGCAAACAGTTTCATTTGCCAGTAGGTAAATTTGAGGGCGTAGAGGAAGCACTGACACGTATAGCGGGCAATCTGTATGTTATGGATGCGGCGCGGATATTGACAGCTCAGGCGGTAGATCTGGGAGAAAAGCCTTCGGTGATCTCCGCTATCGTCAAATATCACTGTACCGAGCGCGGCCGCATGATTATCAATGATGCGATGGATGTGCACGGTGGTAAAGGTATATGCATGGGGCCAGATAACTATCTGGCGCGCTTTTATCAGCAAACGCCGATTGGTATTACGGTGGAAGGTGCAAATATTTTGACGCGCAGTCTCATCATCTTCGGTCAGGGTGCGGTGCGTGCCCATCCTTATGTACTTAAGGAAATTAAGGCTGCAAATGAGCCGGATATCAAGCGTGCCGTATTGGATTTTGATGACGCTTTATTCGGACATGTTAGTTTCGCGCTGAGTAATGCGGTGCGCTCTCTGCTGTTTGCTTTGAGTGGAGGACGGATTGTTTCGGTTCCGACAGAGGAGCCAACACGGCGGTATTACCAACTGTTGACCCGCTATTCAGCTTCTTTTGCCATCGCGGCAGATATGTCGATGCTGGTGTTGGGCGGTGGCCTTAAGCGTCGCGAGAAACTATCCGCCCGACTCGGCGATGTATTAAGCCAGTTATATCTGTGTTCAGCGGTTCTGAAGAAATTTGAAGATGACGGTCGGCCTGTGGAGGATATTCCTTTATTAGATTGGGCGATGCAAGACGGAATGTTTCGTATTCAAACGGCATTCGATGCGGTGCTGCAAAACTTTCCTAGCCGTGCTGCCGCGCTGTTGTTGCGCGTATTAATCTTTCCTGTTGGGCAATGCCGTAAACCGCCATCCGATGAACTAGGGCATGAAGTTGCGACGCTGCTGGCTCGACAGGGTGACGCACGCGGGCGTTTGACCTCGGGTAGCTATATTCCTAGTGACGAAAATGAGGCGGTCGGCGCATTGGAAGCTTCACTGTCTAGCACGCTGTTGTGTGAGCCTGTGCAAGCACAATTAGCGAAAGCATTTAAAGCTGGCACCTTAAAGGCTTTGGATGAACTGGCGCAAATCAGTGAAGCACACGAACAGGGACTGATCACCGACGAACAAGTCGTGCAGTTGCAGCGTGATTATGCTTTGCGCCGCAAAGTTATTATGGTGGACGACTTTGCGCCAGATCAATTGGCGGCGGGGCATTGATAAAACGCATCAGTCAGAGATTTATTAGGATTATTTGAAGGGTAGTTAAGCAATGTTGCGCGATAAAACCATTTTCATTACCGGAGCCAGTCGCGGCATAGGGCGTGAAATTGCCTTGCGCTGCGCGCGCGACGGGGCGAAGCTGGTGATTACGGGCAAAACCGCCGAAGTGCACCCGAAGCTATCTGGCACCATACATTCTGTAGCAGAAGAAGTTCAGCAAGCAGGTGGGCAGGCATTGGCTATTCAGCTTGATGTGCGTGATGAGCAGGCTATTGCAGCAGCCGTTGAGCAGGCCGCAGTGCATTTCGGCGGTATCGACATATTGGTCAATAACGCCAGTGCAATTAAGCTTTCGCCTACATCTCAAACCTCGGCTAAGGCATTGGATCTGATGTGGGATGTAAATATGCGTGCAACCTTTTTAGCCTCACAAGCCTGTATTCCGCATCTTAAGCGTGCAGCTAATCCGCACATCCTCGCTTTATCACCGCCCTTGAATATTGATGCGAAATGGTTCGCACCGCACGTCGCTTACACGATTTCGAAATATGGCATGAGTATGTGTATATTGGGTATGGCACGCGAGTTCGCGGCGGAGGGCATTGCCTGTAACGGTTTGTGGCCGCGCACTACGATTGCGACAGCGGCGATTGCGAATAATTTTCCTGAAGCTATTTTGCGGGCATCGCGTAAACCTGCCATTGTGGCAGATGCGGCATACGCTATTTTTTTGCGTGATAGCGCGACATGCAACGGCAACTTCTTTATTGACGAGGAAGTCTTGCGAGCCAACGGCGTGAATGATTTTGAGCAATATGCATATTGTGCCGGTGAGGTGTTATATGACGATTTGTTTTTGTAGTGTTTGCAGGTGAGGTTCTAAATAATAAAATAGCGGAGGCGGTATGGGTGAAATGCAAAGCGAGGATGTGATCACGCCGGAACAGGCGCAGACACTACATGGTTTGTTTCTGGAAAGAGTAAAGCGTACTCCAGACAAGGTCGCATATCGCTATTTTGATATTCCGAGTGCCGAGTGGCTCTCCTTGTCTTGGGCGCAGATGGGTGAGCAGGTAATGCTCTGGCAATCCGCCTTGGCTCAACAAGGCTTGGCGAAAGGTGACCGTGTCGCCTTGATGCTACGCAACTGTCCGCAATGGGTTATGTTCGATCAAGCGGCGATGTCGCTGGGTTTGGTCACTGTACCTCTGTATACGGTTGATCGTGCAGAAAATATTGCCTATATAGTCAACGATGCACAGGCGAAAGTATTGCTGTTTGAGACCGCTGAGCAATGGCAAGAATTGAGCGCGGTACGGGAGCAGATGGAGTGTGTGCAATGCTTTATCTCCTTGGACGAAGTGGCTGGCGACGAATCGCGTCTGATCTCTGCTAAAAACTTGCTTCCTACACAGGCTGCACTACAAGCACCGACCCAATGCAAATCTGAGGAACTTGCTACGATCATCTATACCTCTGGCACGACTGGCAAGCCAAAAGGGGTGATGTTGAGTCACGACAATATGTTGAGCAACACTCATGCCGCATTGGGGACTTTTGTTCTATTCAGTAGCGATTTATTGTTGTCCTTCCTGCCACTGTCGCACGCTTTTGAGCGCACTTGCGGTTACTATTTGCAAGTGATGGTAGGCGCAACCGTGGCTTATGCGCGCTCCATACCCTTGCTGTCTGAAGATTTGCAAACTATTCGGCCGACAGTTTTGATCTCTGTGCCGCGTATTTACGAACGAATTCATTCCGCTATTAGCGCCAAACTGAGAGAGGGTTCGCCACTTAAGCAGATGTTATTTAATTTGGCTGTGGATGTGGGCTGGGCGCGATTCCTGCGTGAGCAGGGACGTGGCGGCTGGCACGCTTCATTTCTCTTATGGCCGTTGTTAAATAAACTGGTCGCGCAAAAAATATTAGATCGACTAGGTGGGCGTTTGCGCAGCACCGTCAGTGGCGGGGCGGCACTTTCTCCTGAGATTTCACGCATGTTCGTGGGGCTGGGCTTGCCTGTTGTACAAGGTTATGGACTGACGGAAACCAGTCCTATTATTACGGGTAACCATCTGGATAATAACTTTCCCGATAGCGTTGGTCAGCCACTGCGCGGCGTACAGCTAAAGTTAGGCGAGCAGAATGCATTGCTGGTAAAAGGCCCGAATGTGATGATGGGCTACTGGAACAATCCGGAAGCAACACACGCCATGATTGACCAAGATGGTTGGCTGAACACAGGTGACATTGTACGTATTAGCGAATCGGGACATGTCTATATCACCGGACGCTTGAAAGAGATCATCGTGTTGGCGAATGGTGAAAAACTGCCTCCGGCAGATATGGAAGCGGCTATCTTGCATGACCCCTTGATTGAACAAGTGATGGTGTATGGCGAGGGCCGACCATTTTTAGTTGCGCTGGCGGTGATCAGTCCGACGGTTTGGTTGGAGGTCGCGGCAAAGCTTGGAGTGCGCCCGGATATGCCAGAATCACTTACAGACAGCACTGTGGAAGCCAAGGTGCTACGACGTATCGCACGTAATTTGAAGAGTTTCCCCGGCTATGCCAAAGTGCATCGTGTATTGCTTTTGAACGAAGCATGGACGATTGAAAGTGGATTGCTTACTCCGAAATTAAGCTTGAAGCGTGATAAGGTAGTGGCAAAATACCACGCCGAGATTGATAATCTATACCAAGGACATTAACATGAACGAAATCGCGACATCCCTGCCAGTTCGTCATGCTACTTTGCGCTTGGTGGCGATGCCATCCGACTGCAATATTACGGGCGATGTGTTCGGCGGATGGGTAATGTCTCAGGTTGATATAGCAGGGAGTATCCCCGCTGTCAGTCGAGCGCGAGGCAGAGTTGCGACCGTGGCGGTGAATTCGTTTGTATTTAAACAGCCGCTGTTTTTGGGCGATGTGGTGAGTCTGTATGCCGACATTGTCAAAGTAGGGCGCACCTCTATGACGGTTAATGTTGAAGTGTATGCACAACGTGACCCGGTTAAGCCGACTTGCGTTAAAGTGACAGAAGCTACCTTGACCTATGTTGCAGTAGGCAATGACCGTAAGCCGCGAGAGTTGCCGTTAGAAGAATAAAATTTTCTTGAATGAGCCATAATTACGACAAGGAAAAAGTCATGGCCCTTAATCAAACCACATTGGAATGTACGCTAGTGATCGCGTTGACGACACTGTCTGGCAGCGTTGCCGCTTCGGGCTTTGCTTTGGATGAGCAAGGGGTAAGTGGTTTGGGTAATGCCTATGCTGGCAGTTCAGCAGCTGCTACAGATGAATCTACCGTATTTTACAATCCCGCTGGAATGAGCCGTTTATCCGGTTCGCAATTCACCATCGGCTTGCATGGCATACAGGCATCATCAACTTTCTCTGATGGTGGGTCTAGTGGTGCGGCTGTGCAAACCCAAGAAGGGAATGGTGGCGATACAGGACAGCTGTCCGTTGTTCCTAATGTTTATATGGTGGCAGAGCTGGATGATAAGTTTAAATTAGGCTTGGGTATCAACTCGCTCTTCGGTGCGCAAAAAAATTACGAGCCGACTTGGATGGGACGTTTTCAGGCCGAGAAGTCTGGTATCCAAACGCTAAACTTCAATCCCTCTATTTTCTATCAAATAAGCGATATGGCGAGTGTCGGTGCCGGACTTAGCTATCAAAGCATCACCGGAGAGCTAAGTAGTACGGTGAACTATAGTGCGTTGGCAGCGAGTGCAGGCGGAGTCCCGTTGCTGACTGCTGTCGGAGGTGCTGGGCAAGAAGGCGTTTCTACTGTCAACGGTAGCGACAGTAGTTATGGATATAACCTCGGTACGCTCATTAATTTTGGTAGTCAAACTCGCATCGGTCTGGCATATCATTCCCAGATGAAACATACCTTGGGAGGGGGGGGGGCATTTTCCAATGTGCCAAGCGCTTTGGCAGGTGTGAGCAAAGTGGCAAATGGTGATGTTTCATTGGAGCTGGCGTTACCCGAGACATTCTCGAGTAGTATGGTGTATGAACTTAATCCACAATTTGATTTACTGGCTGACGTAACTTGGACAGGTTGGAGCGTTTTTAAAAAGCTAGATGTGGTGCGCAGCAATGGAACAACCTTAAGCTCTACGCCAGAAAACTGGCGCAACACTTGGCGCGGCTCAGTGGGTGCGACTCAGCGCTATGGCGAGCAATGGACAGCGCGTCTAGGTGTGGCTTACGATCAAACGCCCGTGTCTGATACCTATCGTAATGCACGTGTTCCCGATCAGGATCGCACTTGGTTTGCCTTGGGTGGACAGTACAAGCTAGCCAAGGACAGTGCAGTGGACTTCGGCTATGCACACTTGTTTATGAATGGAGCTGCCATCAACCAGAATAAGAATGCAAGCGGAGCCGGAACCTTGTTGGAGACATACTCCAATCATGCAAACATTTACAGCTTGCAGTACGGCCACAAATTTTAAAGTTGGCGATTACCAGGGGAGGCGTTGCCTCCCCTTTTTTTAGGGAAGTTCTATAAATCCAAACTCCGTCGCGATACTGCGTTGCTCGCAAAAAATTATTCAAACATATCAAATATATGCGTCGTCGAAATTTTTTACTCGCGCCTTGTCTCGCTTAGGATTTTGAATTTATAGATGCCCCTTTCTAGGGAGAGACGAGTGAATAATAACTTTGTTATCCGCAAAGTTGCGGTATTGGGTGCTGGGGTAATGGGGGCGCAAATTGCCGCACATATGGTTAATGCCAATGTCGAAACGCTGTTGTTTGAATTGCCAGCCAAAGAAGGTGACCCTAATGGCAATGTGAATAAAGCACTGCTAGGTTTGAAAAAACTAGAACCAGCCCCTGTCGCCAGCCCCGCTAAACTTAGCTATATCCATCCCGCTAACTACGAACAACATCTGGAACAATTGCGTGACTGCGACTTGGTGATTGAAGCGATTGCCGAGCGAGTGGATTGGAAATCCGATTTATACCGAAAAGTCGCACCCTATCTAGGCGCGCAAACCATATTTGCCACGAATACTTCCGGTTTATCCATCAATACACTGGCTGAAGCTTTTCCCGAAAATCTGCGCCATCGTTTTTGTGGTATTCACTTCTTCAACCCTCCACGCTATATGCACCTCGTGGAATTGATCGCCTGTACTGGCACAGAAGCGACATTGCTCGACCAACTGGAGACCTTTCTGGTCTCCACGCTGGGCAAAGGCGTGGTGCGCGCGAAAGACACCCCCAATTTTATTGCCAACCGCATCGGCGTGTTTTCAATGCTTGCCAGTGTGCATCATGCACAACGCTTGGGCTTAGGATTTGACACCGTAGATACGCTCACTGGGCGATATTTGGGACGACCTAAGAGCGCTACTTTTCGTACTTTAGATGTGGTTGGACTAGACGTGTTCGCCCATGTCGTCAAAACCATGCAGGAGAATCTGAGCGACGATGCTTGGCATAGCTACTTCAATGCACCTGATTGGATGGGCAGACTCATAGAACAAGGCGCGTTGGGACAAAAGAGCAAACGCGGCGTGTATCAAAAAGTGGGTAAAGAAATACAAGTGCTAAACTTGGCGAGCTACACCTATCGTAGCTCCGATGGCAAAGTTGATGACGTAGTAAAAGACATACTGCGCGAACGCGACTGGGCGGTGAAACTCGCCAAGTTGCGTGAAAGCCAAAATCCGCAAGCGCAATTCGTGTGGAGCATACTGCGCGACACCTTTCACTACTGTGCTGTGCAACTCGCCAGCATCGCCGACAACGCGCGCGACCTCGACTTTGCTGTGCGCTGGGGTTTTGGTTGGGACAGTGGCCCGTTTGAAATCTGGCAAGCCGCAGGTTGGCAACAAGTGGCGGGCTGGATTAGCGCCGACATCGCAGCAGGCAAAGCCATGAGTGAAATGCCGCTGCCCGACTGGGCGACAGAGCCTGACCGCACTGGTGTGCATACTGCCGACGGCAGTTATTCCCCTCGCCCGCAAGCGGGAGAGGGGCTAGGGGTGAGGGCCTATCAACCCCGCTCCGCACTCCCCGTCTACCGCCGCCAACTTTACCCCGATGCGCTACTCGGCGAAACCCGCGACTACGGCGAAACCATCTTCGAAACCGAGGAAGTACGCCTGTGGCATACAGGCGATAACATTGCTATTTTGAGTTTTAAAACCAAGATGCACACCGTCAGCAACGAAGTGTTGGACGGCATCTTGCGCGGTGTGGATGAAGCCGAAGCGAATTTTAGTGCGCTGGTGCTATGGCAAACCGAGCCGCCCTTTTCATACGGTGCAAACCTGCTGCAACTCATGCAAGGCGTGCGCGCCCCAGCAGAAGGCAGCGGCATGCTCGATAAAATCAAACAAGCTGCAGGCCGCGTTAAATACACGATTGCAGGTGGTGGCGGGCTGGGTGAAATTGTTAACGCCGCCACGGGTAGCGGCCCGCAAGTCGAAGCTGTGGTTGCTAAGTTTCAGCAAGTGTCGCAACGCCTCAAATATGCACAAGTCCCCACTATCTCCGCTATTGATGGTCTAGCGTTAGGTGGTGGATGTGAGTTCTCTATTCACTGCACACGCATCGTCGCCACGCTGGAAAGCTACATCGGCCTGGTTGAAGTTGGGGTCGGTGTGTTACCCGCAGGCGGTGGCTGCAAAGAAATGGCGCAACGTGCGGCACAAGAAGCACGCGGCGGCGACATCTTCCCGATACTCAAACGCTACTTCCAAAATATCGCCATGGGCGAAGTCGCCAAGAGTGCGGAAATGGCCAGAGAAATGGGCTATCTCAGACCGTCTGACCGCATCGTGCTAAACCGCTTCGAGCTATTGCACGTCGCCAAGCATGAAGCCAATGCCATCAACGCCACCGCCTACCGTCCGCCACTGCACCAGCGCCAAATCCCCGTCGCCGGACGCACAGCTATCGCCACCTTCAAAGCCTCGATGATCAACATGCTAGAAGGCGGCTTCATCTCCGAACACGACTACAACATCGGCTGCCTAGTAGCAGAAACCATGTGCGGCGGTGACGTGGAAGCGGGGAGTCTGGTTGACGAGCAATGGCTGTTGGATTTGGAGCGTAAAAACTTCATGGAGCTACTCGCCACCTTTAAAACGCAAGACCGAGTCGAGTACATGTTGAAGAACGGCAAAGCATTGCGGAATTAATAAGGAAAAAATGTAGGTCGGGTTAGCGTAGCGTAACCCGACAATTCGCAAGCTTTGCGGGCCAATCACAGATCTACCTATAACAGGGATGAATAGATTTAAAACAATGCAATGAGATACCGTCGAGCCTTTGTTTCAGGTGCCTCGTTTTTCTTTACGCTGGTAACAGAAAAACGGCGACCCTTGTTTGCCTCGGCGGAGGCGGTAGATGTATTACGCGAGGCATTTCGCACAGTGCGAGCCAAGCGCCCGTTTGAATTGGATGCGATTGTAGTTTTACACGATCACTTGCATTGTATTTGGACCTTGCCTCCGAATGATGCTGATTTTGCAACACGGTGGAGGCTGATTAAAACCTGGTTCAGTAAACATTGCGATCCGACGTTGCGCCCCGCAATAAACGGCATTCAAACAAAGCGGCAGGAGCAGGCAATATGGCAGCATCGTTATTGGGAACACATGTTACGTGATGAAATAGATTTTCAACGCCATGTGGAATACATTCATTACAACCCAGTAAAACATGACTATGTCACCTCCCCGTTGGATTGGCCGCATTCCAGCTTTCGGCGTTATGTTGAAGCAGGAGTTTATGACGCGGATTGGGGACGGGGAAGGATGGAGTTTGAAGGTGTTGGATGTGAATGAGATGGGCGTCGGGTTACGCTGCGCTAACCCGACGGTGCGATGGTACTAAAATGTATTTTTAAAAATAATGACTACTCAAGAAAAAATACGTAAGGCTAAAGCTGCCATTCTGCAACGGGATGAATTAGACTCATTTGCCGATATTATCGCTCGGGAGAAAGACGCATTTTTGGGATTGCGTGTGCTGTTTGCATCTGATGTATCGGGGGTAAATATTCGATTTGATGATACTTCAAACATTGCAAATGTTTTTACGGGGAAAGGAGTGCTAGCATACTCACGCGAAATTGAAGAGCAAATGGCTAAAGGTAAGGCTAAGCTTGAATTTGAT
>Ga0316204_10001903_pt1 | contig 51851 bp, 55 predicted proteins | sample 6monrhotite_MG_2_FD_205661 | JGI IMG/M metagenome (GOLD analysis project Ga0316204, IMG submission 205661) | Microbial mat bacterial communities from mineral coupon in-situ incubated in ocean water Damariscotta River, Maine, United States -... | ecosystem: Environmental > Aquatic > Marine >... | reverse complement strand
AGAAGCGCGCCGGGCGCTTGAGCTACTTGATGGCAACGCGCCCGGCGCGCTTGCCCAACCCGAAACCGACCACTATCAACCCCAAGGGCTCTCGTTATGAACGAGGGACGACCGGGGGGCAGGTCACGACCTTTGCAGCGTTTGAGCCGGATCCGGATTTTCCGACCTCTGCGGTCTTTCGCGCCGGACTGGCGACCTATGCAAAACTGTGGTCCACCAAGCACGCGGCGCAAGGCCTGCGCATGAATAACGTGCTGCCGGGCTTCATCGACAGCCTGCCGGAAAAGCCTGAGCGTATCGCCCGGATCCCGGCGGGGCGCTATGCACGCGTCACGGAACTGTCGAATGTCGTGCGCTTCCTGATCTCGGATGACAGCAGCTACATGACCGGCCAAAACCTGCGTGTTGACGGCGGGTTGACCGCGTCCGTCTAGACTGTGCGCTTGCAGGCGCAGACCACGCCTGTAAGCTCTGGGCGGATCTGCCATTGCCGGAGTGAACCCCATGCCCAGCATCGACCTGAATTCCGACCTTGGAGAGGGGTTTGGCCCCTGGCAGATGGGCGATGACGCCACCATGCTGGCACTGGTTACATCGGCCAACATCGCCTGCGGCGGCCATGCCAGTGACCCCGAAACCATGTTCCGCACGCTGACCCTGGCGCGCGACAACGGCGTGGTGGTCGGCGCGCATCCGGGCTTCAACGACCGCGAAGGGTTCGGCCGCCGTGATATCCCCATGCCGCCCGCAGAAATCGCGCGCATGTGTGCCGCGCAGATCGGCGCGTTGATGGCACTGGCGGCGCAGGTCGGTGTGCGCGTCACTTACGTCAAACCACATGGCGCGTTGGGCAATCTGGCGGCGCGGGACCGTGCGGTGGCGGATGCCATTGTCGACGCTGTGCGGCGCATTGATCCTGCAATGGCCTATCTGGCGATTTCCGGCACACAAGGCGAATTGGCCGCACGCGCTGCCGGGGTTCCGGTCTATTCCGAGATTTTCGCGGATCGCGGGTATCTGTCCTCAGGCCAGTTGGTGCCGCGCGGACAGGATGGCGCAATGATCCATGACGCTGACGCAGCCGCCGACCGGCTGATCGGCTACATGGATACCGGATTGATGCCGGTCATCGACGGCGATCCCATACCGCTGGCCGCGCACAGCATCTGCGTTCACGGCGACAGCCCGGGCGCCGTGGCGATGACCCAGCGGATCCGAAAGCGCCTGCTGGCCCACGGCGTGGACATCACGGGTTTTGCGCAGGGATAACCGAATGCAAACCGCCCGTTTTACCGCTGTCGCGGATCATGCGTTGCTGATCAGTTTTGGGGATCAGATCACTGATGCGGCGCACCAGATGGTCATCGCGCTGGATCAGGCGCTGACGCAGGCACCGCCAACCGGCATGCTGGAAGCCGTGCCCGCCATGGTCAATCTGCTGATCGACTTTGATCCTGTCATCACGGATCACGGCGCGGTGGAAGGGGGGGTCAGGGCGTTGTTGAAAACCCTGAAGCCCGAGGCGCTGCAGCGCGCCACCCGCCGCGTGCAAGTCTGCTATGAGGCGCCCTTTGCCCCCGATCTGCCAGCCGTCGCACAGGCAACGGGCCTGAGCGAGGACGCTGTGATCAACGCTCATCTGGCGGGCGATTATCAGGTGCTGATGTATGGCTTTGCGCCCGGTTATGCCTATCTGGGCGGGGTGCCCGGTGCCATTCAGGTGCCCCGCAAACCGGTGCCGGTGCGTGATGTGCCCGCTGGCAGTGTGATTGTCGCCGGGCCGCAATGCCTGATCACCACGCTGCTGATGCCCACAGGCTGGTCGATCCTTGGCCGCTCGCCCACACGGGTGCTGACCGATGATCCGCACCATCCGTTCCTGTTCGACGTGGGCGACCGGGTGGTGTTTGAGCGCATCTCGGCAAATCAACTGGGGCCAGTCGCACATGGCTGACGCGCATCTCTCTGTCAGCTTCGCAGGGCCGCTGGTCACTTTTCAGGATGGCGGCCGACACGGGTTGATGCGCTACGGCGTCTCGGCCTCAGGTCCAATGGACCGGCTGGCGTTCGACGCGGCCCACGCCGCGCTGGGCAATCCTGCCGGGGGCACCGGGATCGAAGTGTCCTTGGGCGGGCTGATGCTGGCGTGCACGCAGGGCGACGTCACGGTGGCGGTGACGGGCGGTGACTTTGCGACTGTCCATAACGCAGCCAAGGGCCGCTCTTGGCAGGTGCTGACGTTGAAACAGGGGGACAAACTGACCGTGCGGGCGGGGCCGGGCGGAAGTTGGGCCTATGTCGCGTTCGCCGGCACACTACAGGCCGCTGAATGGCTGGGCCACAGCGCCACGCACGCGGGCTCTGGGCTGGGCGGCGGTGCTTTGCGCGCGGCGCAGGTGCTGCGCGTGTCGGACGCCGCCGTGCGCGCCGACCGCGAAGGCGAGGTTGAACGCCCCCCCCTGCAAGGCGACACCGCCGCGCGCGTGGTGATCGGCCCGCAAGACACGTGCTTTGATGCAGCCGCAGCCGAGGTGTTCACCACCCAACCCTATACTGTGTCCGATGCCTATGACCGCATGGGGATGCGCCTGAAGGGGCCAGAACTGCCGCTGAAGGGCGCGCTGTCGATCCCGTCGGAACCCATCGTGCGCGGGTCGGTGCAAGTGTCCGGGGACGGTGTGCCCACGGTGCTGCTGGCCGATCATCAGACCACCGGCGGCTACCCCAAGATCGCCACCGTCATTTCCCCGGATCTGGACCGGTTGGTGCAGTATCGTGCGGGTCAGCCCCTCAGGTTTCAAGCGATCTCCGCAGCGCAAGCCGTTGTGATTGCACGGGAATCCGCGCATCAGCGCCACGTCTATCTGGACTGCATCAGCATCGCACGCGGCACACTGGAACAACGCCTGATGCGCGAAAACCTGAACCACGGGGTGGTGTTTGAATAGGGCGCGACACCTAATGATGGTAGGATAGACCAGGTCCAGGCAGGACGGGGCAGCGATTGCCCTGTGTCACCGACCGTTATCCCCCCCATATCTCAGAGGTTCTGAAAGATGATTTCAGCTGATTACTGCCGCGTCATGGCGCGTTACAATCACTGGCAGAATTGCTCTTTGCTCTCTGCTGCCGACACGCTGACAGACACTGAACGCGGGTTGGATCGAGGGGCGTTTTTCAGGTCCATCTCGGCGACCTTGAACCACCTGTATTGGGCGGATGCCCTTATGCTGGAACGGATCAACGGGAACGAACGCCCGCAAGACACACTTCAGCATTCCCTGGCCAACCCGTCCGTGTGGTCTGAATTCAAATCCTTGCGTGCCAAGCGGGATGCGGAAATTTCGGATTGGGCGTCAACCCTGAACGAAAGGGATCTGGACGGCAGGATCGGCTGGTATCCGCCCGACGGATCCGAGCGGATCGAACTGCCCAAGGCCCTGTGCGTGATTCAGATGTTCAACCACCAGACCCACCACCGCGGCCAAATCCACGCGATGCTGACGGCCGCCGGCGCCAGCCCAGACCCCACGGATCTTCCGGCAATGCCGCGGTGAAGCGACTGCAAAACAAAAAAAGGCCCCGCCACAAGGGCGGGGCTGAAAGTGGCATTCGGGGCTTGGGAGCCCGAATGCTGGCGGTAAACTGGTGGGCGTCAGGCGTTATCGCGCATTTCGGCACGAATTTTCTGACGCAGAATGTCGATCGGGATGGTTTGCCCCTCGCGTTTGAATTGCCAATAGGTCCAGCCGTTGCACGACGGCGCGCCCTCCAGCGCGGCACCGACTTGGTGGATCGATCCGCGATGCTCGGCTGAGACGAGGGAACCGTCCGCGCGCACCTTTGCGGCCTGGCCGCGTGGATTGATCAGCACCTCGCCGGGCCGCAGCAGGCCGCGCTCGACGAGCTGGCCGAAGGGGACGCGCGGTTCCGCACGTTTGGACGACGTTGTTTCCAGTGCGCTGTTGTCCAGCTTGCGCACCTTGGCCAGCCGCGCGGTGGCGGCTTTGCGATACGCGGCTTCGCGCTCTATCCCGATGAAATCACGGCCCAGCATCTTGGCCACAGCGCCGGTGGTGCCCGTGCCAAAGAATGGATCCAAGATGACATCTCCGGGGTTCGTGGCGCCAATCAACACGCGGTGCAGCAGGGATTCCGGCTTTTGTGTTGGATGGGCTTTGTCGCCGTTCTCATCCTTCAGCCGCTCATGCCCGGTGCAAATGGGCAAAACCCAGTCACTGCGCATCTGAATGCCCTCATTCAGGGCCTTCAAGGCTTCATAGTTGAACGTGTACTTTGATCCTTCGCCACGGGACGCCCAGATCATCGTTTCATGCGCGTTGGTCAGGCGTTTGCCGCGAAAATTCGGCATTGGATTGGATTTGCGCCATACCACATCGTTCAGGATCCAGTAGCCCTGGTTCTGCAATTCGGCGCCAACGCGGAAAATGTTGTGATAGCTGCCAATCACCCAGATGGCCCCATTGGGCTTCAGGATGCGGCGCGCGGCTGCCAGCCATGCCCGGGTGAACCGGTCATAAGCTGCGAAACTTGAAAACTGATCCCAATCATCTGTCACGGCATCGACGGCGCTGTTGTCCGGCCGGTGCAGGGAGCCCTTCAATTGAAGGTTATAGGGCGGATCCGCAAAGATCAGATCAACGCTGCCTTCCGGCAAGCCGTTCATCACCTCTATGCAATCGCCCGCAATGATTTGGTTCAGCGGAAGCGCCTGCGCTTCCGTTGCCCGGGTCTTGGTTGCCATGTCTGCCTCAAATCGGGCGCCGGTTTTTTATTTGGTGGCGCTCCGTTGTGGCCTAAGATGAGTCAAAGAGGGCGTCGCGTCAATTTCTTTTTGAATCAGGGCATTATTTAATTTTCTTCACACAACATCTTGCGCACGGGTGCAAAGCTGATTCGATGATGTGGGGTGACGCCGAACTGCTGCAAAGCGGCCCTGTGCTGCGCCGTAGGGTAGCCCGCATTGCGATCCCACCCGTAATGCGGGTGTTTTAGCGCCAAATCCCGCATGATTTGGTCGCGGTCGACCTTGGCCAGGATCGACGCAGCCCCAATCGACAGCGATCTGGCGTCACCCTTGATCACCGTTTGGCCTGGAACGGGCATCTCACGCGGCATTCTGTTGCCATCAACAAGTGCAAATAGTGATTTTGGAACAAGATCTTGTAAGGCTCTCTTCATGGCTAGGTGGCTGGCTTGCAGGATGTTCAGCTCATCAATTTCGGCAACAGTGGCGTGGGCCACGGCCCAACTGATCGCGCTGTCGCGGATCGCTTGGGCAACGGCACTGCGCTGGCGTTCGGACAGTTTCTTGCTGTCATTGATCCCGGCGGGAATGCGGTTTGGATCCAGGATTACGGCAGCGGCAGTGACGGGCCCCGCCAGCGGGCCGCGCCCCACCTCATCCACGCCGGCGACACGGGAAAACCCCTGCGCCATCGCGATGGTTTCAAGCGAATAGTCGGGGCGAGTGCGAGCGGGTCCCATGCCGCTTTCAACCATGGCAGGCAGGGTGCCGGCAAGATGGAAGCCCGGGCAATTTGACCCGCGATAGCAACAAATAAGGGCGGGCCTTTCGGCCCGCCCCGTGCCCGGTTCGAAAACCGGGACTTTCCACTGACACGTCGTCACTGATCAAGTTGGAACCGTTACACTGAACCACTCGTATCAACAGGATCGTACCAAGCGATGGTTATCAAAGGATTGCGTCAAAATATTTGACGGCGGCCAATGGAAAGGATCAGGGGCGTCTGCGGTAACCCGCGTTTGTCAGACACCAGCGATTGTAGATGGCTTGCCCATCGGTGGTCTGCAGGCGGCAATTGCGCGGCAGATTGGTGAACCCGGCATTGCGCAGGCAATGACCCCAATATCCGTTGCGGCGCTCACCGTTCTGGCGGTAGGTGGTTTCGCACCGACTGGGCAGCAACTGTCCGGCATACCCGGGGTTGGTGTACGATCCTTGCGGCGGCGTCACACGCGGCAGGTATTCGGGCGGGGCATCAGGGTTGTGATAGTAACCCGGGGGGGCTGCATGCCCGCCTGGGCGGCCATACCCAGCGGCCCACATGCATTCCGCCACATACCCGCGACGGTTTTGGCCGTTAATGCGGAAGTTCCGCTCGCACCGGTCCGGCATGTTCGAATACCCCGCACGGCGCAGGCACCGGGCGTTATACACCTGAATGTCTTGCCAGTTCACCCGCACGGTTTCCAAACATTCATCAGGCAACTGCCAGCGCCCCACGTAGTTGGGTGTCTGGTTGTCGTCGATCGCGTTGACGATGGCGCCAACGATCACCGCGCCGGCCAGAAAGCGCAGCAGGTCATCGACGTTGGCCTGCGCCGGGCGCGAACCGGCGGCCAGCCCGGCCAATGCGATGGCCCCGGCAGCGACGATCATTGTCAGGCGTTTGGAACGCTGTCTGTATCGGGCGCCATTGGCAGGAAAGCACTGTGTCATGGGGAAAGTCCTTTCGAAAGGAATCAGCGGGAAATCAGCGGCGACAAAGTCATGTGCCGTCATGGAGAAACCCTGCGCCCAGCGCCGTTTGACAGGCAATAACGCCCCACCGCTATCTGATAACCATGCCGTCACGGGGGGGCTGATATTGCATAGCCGAGCGTCAATCGGCATGGTCAGGGCAATCACAGACCTCAACCTGTAAAGGGTCAGAACCATGAAACTTAAATCGATTCTTTTTGCGACGGGTGCATCGCTGTTCCTGGCGCTTCCGGCTTCGGCGGCGTGTTATGCCGATTACCGTGCGCAACAATCCAATCCCACGCGCTTTCACTATGGGGTCGCGGCCGTTTCTGACGGCGCTTGCGGCAACTCCGGTGCGGCAAGCGCGGAATTGAGCGGCCGCCTGAGCAGGAATGGCTGGACCTTGGTCAATGTTTTGTCCACATTCAGACAGGACGGACTGGCCTCAAGGCAGGGTAATGCAGGATCCTATTTCCTCCGATTCTAATCTGACGCGCGTTGGCTCGCGCGCCGTTGTTCTGGGCTTGGCCGCCATTGTCGCCATTTTGGCGCTGGCGGCCATTCTGCTGTTCATCAACCTGCCCGATACCAGCGCGTTCGAGGCGCGGGTGCAGGATCTGTTTGCGCGCAACGCCGACCTGACCGATCAGGCCGCGTTCCGCCTGCTGGAAATTCTGGCGCAATCCGGCACCACGTTTTCCGAGGTGCTGGTCAGCTACCGTATGGTGATCTTCGTGCTGATGGTCTTTGCCGCCGCATTGCTGGTGACCTCGCTGGTGTTGGTGCTGGCCTTGATTGCGCTGAACCGCAGACTTGCGATGGTGCAACGCGCGGGGATCCAGGTTTCGTCGCTGGTCATCAGCCGAGGAGAGCGCAAGGTCTATATCAACGATATGGAATTCAACCTGACGCAGGCCGCCGTGGAAACCCTGGCCGTGCTGGCTGAGGCGCGGATGGATGGCGAAATGCTGACCGGAACGGCGCTGGAATCGGTGATTTCGGGCCGCAAGGAAACAGATTGCGAGGAAGCGGCGGGCGCCACGCGCATCAAGCGGTTGCGGGATTCGTTGGGCAACCAGATTGTCACCGAACTTCTGGTGCGCAACATCGCGCGGCAGGGGTATCAGCTAACGGTCGAAAAAGACGTAATTCGCATGATCTGAGGATCAGGCCCCCAGCGCATCACGGATCTGCGCAAAGACCAGCGCCGCAAACTCCGGTTTCAAGTGGTTGTTGCCGCCGCCGATCAGGCAGTCCGGGCGGGTGGCAAGGGTATCATCCAGCGTTTCGCGGGGCTGCGGCAGGAAAGTGACGCCCTGCGTGGCCCAATACTCTGCAACGGCGCGTTCGGCGTCTTGCACATCATGGGCAGGGACCGGTTTGCCCTTGTCGTAATAAAGGCAGGTCGCGGCCAGCACCGGCGCGGCGCTGACCTGACGGATCAGGCTGAACAGGCGGGCGTTGTTGTTGTGGCTGAGCAGGTCATCAACTGCCGCACGCCGAAACCCGGTGCTGAGCGGACGCGCAAACAGACGGGCATTTTCCACCGGGCTGGTCTGTCCGCCGATCAGAACAAAGGCGTCATGATCGGCGATATTCAAGTTGCGCGTGGTGCCGGGTGTGCGCGTCGGAAAGCCCGTCAGCATCTGAAACCGGGGGTTATAGCCCACATGGTTGAGCCCCCGCCCACCGAAATACCCGCTGGGCACGATGAAATAGCGCCAGTCGTCATTCAACTGTGGCGCGGCTTCGCGTTGTGCGCGGGCGACCATGGCGGCGTGTGACGACCCGATGATGCAAACCTTCATGCGCCGTCCCCGAAGCTGGCCAGCAGGGCTTCTTCGCAGGCAATGTCATCTGCCGTGGGCGGCGCGGCCTGACTGGCGGGGGGCAACCCGTGCTTTTGCTCCAACGCGCGAAAGAAGGTGTCCATCACGAAGTCCACGCCGCGCGGGTTCACGCTGCGCATGTTTGGCTCAAAGAACACCGATCTGAAGGCGGGCGAGTTGATGATCTCATAGCTGGGAAAGTAATCGACCCCCTTCAGCGTTTCCGCCACATCACCGGCCACGGTGCGCAAGATGGATTTACTGTGCATCGTCGCCACAGCCACATGCTGCCCGCTGTTGGTGGCGGTCAAGGGCACCGGGGACACGGTGATCAGGAACTTGATCTGCGGGTTTTCGCGCCGCATCAGGTGGATGGATTGCACCAGCGCCGTGCGGATGTCCTCAAACCGCTGGTTCTTGAACTGGTGGTGGTCAGGGTCGAAGGTGCCCGCCGCCGTGCCCGGGCACATCGGGTATTCATGCCCGTCGGTGTGAAACCAGCTTTCGGTCAAGCCCAGTGTAAAGACAAACACCTGTGCCGTGCGAATGGCACGCAAGAATGCCTCTTGCGTGACGGCGCGCATGTCCAGCACCTCTTGTGCGCTGGCAAATCCGCCCGGTTCGATCCGCGGGCGGAACGGGTCAAAGAATCGGCCCTCCTGCTCCCAGACCTCATCCGGTGGCGTGTCACGCCCCACGGCCCAGCGCGTCCATTGGCGCAGCAGGCTGGCGGTATGCCAGTGCGCGCGCTGAAGGTGCGATAGCCGTAGGTGTGGCACAGCTCATCACTTAGGCCCGGATTGACGGGTTCACAATCCAGCCACGCCATGCCCCGCCGTTTCAGGGCCTTGCCGAAATGCTGGGCGAAACAACTGCCGAATGTGGCGATGCGGGTTTGCTGGCCGATGCGAAACCGCGGATCCCAATCCAGGTCGATGTCGAACAGGGATTTTTCGGCAACCGCCTGCTTCCAGAAGCCCTTGGCCGGAACGGTGTCATAGGGGGTCTGGCTCATGGATCCACCGGGGCAAAGGCACTTTTACGCAAGCTACACGCCCGGGTTGCGGGCGGCAACAGGGGGCGCGGTCCGCCACGCCCCCCGAGCGGGCTTCAGTGGGCCAACCCCTCCAGATAATCGGCAATCGCCGCGGCGATCGCGGCCTTGTTGTCGATTGGGGTCACGCCATCTGATGTCACCATCAGCGCACGTTGTTCGGTGCCGCGCGTGTCCTCGCCCCGCGTGGCCACCACCAACCCGGCCCGGTCCAGCCGTTTGGCCGCGACGCGGATCAGCTCGTCCTCGGTCACACCTTCCAGGTATTTGAACGCCACCGTGTGCATGTCACCACCCGCATCCATCGCCATGTCGATGACCTTTTCGGTTGGTTCCAGTTCCAGCATCAAGGACGACTGGCCCGATGCGATCTTGCCCTGCACTGCCAGTTTGGGCCGGTAGTCGGCGACCCCGGCGGAAAAGATCCCGGCCCACAGGCCCGATTGTGCGCGGTCAACCACGGTGTCGCGATACGCGTCATAGGTGCGGGTGATGGTGATCGGCATTGGCGTTTTGGGCCGCCACGCGCCGTCACCCAGGACCAATTCGGCATCGGCACCGCGCCAGGTCAATTCCTCGGCGATGCGCGCGCCCAAACGGCCCCGGAACCGGTTCACGATCCGCCGGACGCCATCGATGGGCACCGGCGTGGGCCCAGCGGTGACCATGATCCGCTTGCCCCGCAAGGGCGACGTGGACAGCGCCCGCCCAACAGCGATGCACAAGGTTTCCGTACTGGGCAAGTTGTGTTTGCCGTAAGCGTCGCGCGGGGCAACAAACCGCACCCCCTGCGCAGACAGCCGTTTCGCGTTGTCGACCAATTGGGCGTTGTGCATCGTGCCATGCATGGTTGGCGCAACCAGCACCTGCGTTTGCCCCCGCTCCATCCGCCCCAGCGCGGAAATCAACGCCGATGTCACCACCGTATCGCCAATGCCATGCGCCATCTTGGCGATGGTCGAATGCGTGGCCGGGGCCACCAGATAGGCATCAAATGGCGCCGAGTCGCTGAGGTGTTCGGCTTTCCAGGTCAACGCTGTGATGACCGGCCCCATGGTGGCCCACTCCAACGCCTCACGCGCGACATAGCGCAGCGCGTCCTCGCTGGCGAAGGCGGTGACATGCGCACCATGGCGGCGCAATCCGCGCGCCAGTTCCGGCGTTTTCATGGCCGCAATTCCGCCTGTCACCAACAGCGCCACGCGCCGCCCTGCCAATCTGTCCGAGGCGGGCGGCACGTCATGGTCCCCCATGCCCGAGGGCGTGGGGGCACCAAAATCCCAATCGTATTGGCTCATGCACGGGCCTCGCCGGTTGCACTGTCATCACGTTGCGCTTGCTGCGCCGCGCGGCCCCATTTCCGGTGCACGCCCCGCGCGCGGTCAACCCGCGTGTTCAGCGCCTCGAAATGGCGGGTCAGGAAGCGGCTGCGCTTGCCCATTTCCTCGGCGATGCTGTCGACAACAGTGATGTCAAACAAATCCGCATGCTGGATTTCCAACGCCGGGATATAGGGCGCGCCTTCAGTCAGCACCGGCTCCTCGCGGTGGGCCATCCACGGGAACATTTCCAGGAAAATGCGGTAGCTGGCATAGTCATAGGAACTGTCCGCGCCGTGCCACACGCCGTTCAGTTTGACCGCGGCAAAGTAGTGTTTGACTGTCGGGCGCTGCAGGGCCAGCCAGCCAGTAGGCATCAGTTTGCCCAATACGCTTGTCGACATGGGGATTTCGACAAACCCGGCCTCCAAACCAGCAGCGCGCATCAAGGCAACCTGCAGGTTGGTTTTTGTGGTGCACATCCCGACACCGCGCAACAGGGTGTCCGATGCCCGCTCCTGCCAGGCACCGAAACGATACGGGAAGCCATGCACGAATTTCAAAATCGCCTCTGCCGTGCTGGCTGGCGTGGCGCGGCGCAAGCGGGCGGCTTGCCGGCGGATATCGGGGTGATCCACATCACACAGGTCAGCCGGATCCGGCAGAACGGCGGGCGGGGTGGCGTCAGCCTCGGCGGCGTCGGCGGCCAGAAGCGCCTGTGCAAACGCCCGGCGCATCGGGCGGTTGGCGGGCGCGGCCCACTTGTCGCTGCCCAGATCGATTGTCCAGACCCGTGCGGGCAGATCAACCGCCTTCAGCGTCTGGCCTTGCAATTCGAAATGGTTTCCAGGTCCGAACCACTGCGTGTCGCCAGCCAGTCGTCCGTCCAGGACCACGTTCAGCTGTGAAGCGCCGTGTGGGTTCAGGTCTTCGCCAGGCGCAAGATGACGAATGCGTCCTTGCGCAAAGATCTGTTGGCCCAGCGAATCCAGATACAAGCCAAGAGTTGAGTCGCTGAAGTGCTCTAGCAATTCAGGGTTGTGCTTATTTGCAATACCGGTTGTCATGTGTTCCCCCAATTGTAACAAAGTTCGGCAGACCGCGCCGACCCACGCCCGAGATGGCAGCTCGATGGGCCGGTCACTGTTTCAGGTTAGCCCCGGAATTCGCCCAAAAGAAGGGCTTTGTTTCCAAGTGAATAACAATTTGGCGGTTTGTGCGGGTTCGGCACCAGTGCAAAATGCAAATACCTGCATGCAGGGTTCCGTAACGTCGCCAACTGCTCGCCCACCGAAAAGGGCTTGAAACAATCTGGTGATAACGCAATCTTTCCCCATGGCGCCCTGAATTGGCCGACACCGACGGAAAACGACGGGTCAGGAGGGCGCCGGTCTGGGAGGGCCACCAATGGAATTCTTTCAACTGCTGCTAAGCGGGCTGGCCAACGGATGCGTCTATGGGCTTGTCGCGCTGGGCTTTGTGCTGATCTACAAGGCCACCGAGGCCGTGAACTTCGCGCAGGGCGATTTCATGATGCTGGGGGCCTTCGTCATGGTCGGCCTGGTGAACCCAGAGTTCATGGGCCTCAACTTCTGGCTGGCGGTGCCCATTGCTTTGCTGATCATGGGGGCGCTGGGCTACTTGCTGGATCTGACGGTCCTGCGGCACATGTTTGGCCAAAACCAGACGGCAGTGGTGATCCTGACCATCGCGCTGGGCTTCGTTATCCGTTTCGTCGCCGGCCTGATCTGGGGGCATGAGCCGCTGCATTTGCATTCGCCGCTGGCGCTGGGCGATTTCCGAATGGGCGGCGTGGTCCTCAGCCTTGCGGACGTGTCGGTGATCATCGTGACCCTGTTGATGACGCTGTTCCTGTGGCAGTTCTTTCAACGCACAAAGCTGGGACTGGCGATGCAAGCCGCCAGCCAAAACCAGATGGCCGCATATTACATGGGCATCCCGGTGAAACGGGTGCAGGGCGCTGTCTGGGCGCTGGCGGGTGTTGTCGCCTGTGTGGCGGGGATCTTGTATGCCTCGAAAGGGACGCTGGATATTTCAGCCGGGTTCATCGGCATCAAGGCGTTCGCCGCCGCCGTGATCGGCGGGTTCGGCAGCTTGCCGGGCGCGCTGATGGGCGGGCTGATCGTCGGCGTGATCGAGCCCTTCGCCTCTCGTTACTTGCCGTCAGGGTACAGCCAGCTTGCCGCCTATTCGCTGCTGATCGTGGTGCTGGTGTTCCGCCCGCACGGCCTGTTTGCGCAAGTGCGCACAAAGAAAGTCTGATCCCATGCGCTTTCATTTCAAGACAACGTATGATCAGGACATCCGCCTGTTCCCCGATCTGTGGACATTTTCGCTGTATGCCGGGCTGCTGGTGCTGATGTTCGTCATGCCGTGGCTGATCAGCGATTTCTACCTGGGCGAAATGACCAACGTCCTGATCTGGGCGGTGGCTGGGCTGGGCCTGATGTTGCTGACCGGGCAAACCGGGCAGGTCAGCCTGGGGCATTCGGCGTTCATGGCGCTGGGCTGCTATCTGTGCGTCAACTTCATGGATGCGGGTTTGCCGTTCCTTTTGTCCTTCGTTCTGGCGGGCATCGTTACCGGCCTGATTGGCGGGATCATCGCCATTCCCGCCCTGAAGCTGCATGGCGTCTACCTGGCGATCTTTACCCTGGCACTGGCCATTCTGGCGGACGACATGATCGTCATTCTTGAATACTGGACCGGCGGCGTGAACGGCTATTTCGCCCCGCCGCTGTATGTCGTGGGGATTGAGGTCAATCGCTGGGTCAACCCGGCGGCCTGGTATTACCTGGCGCTGGGCACCGCGTTGGTGGTGACGCTGCTGTATCAGAACCTGCTGCGCTCCCCGCTTGGACGGGCCTTTGCCGCCGTGCGCGACAGTGAGATTTCGGCACAGGCGATGGGGGTCGATGTGGCCCGCACGAAGGCCATCGCGTTCGGGATTTCCTGCGCCTTTGCCGGATTGGGCGGGGCTTTGATGGGGCTCTTTGCCGGGGCCTTCAACAACGAGACCTTCAACTTCCTCATCTCCATCCAGTTGTTGATGATGATCATCATTGGCGGGCTGGGGTTTGTGCATGGCGCGTTTCTGGGCGCAATTGTCGTCGCCTTCCTGCCGCAGTTCTTGTCGATCCTGACCGACACCATGGGCTCGGCGTCCATTCCGGGGCTTGAGGTGGGCGTGTTTGGTGCAATCCTGATCGCCTTTATCCTGTTCGAACCCATGGGCCTGTATGGCCGATGGCTGAAAGTCAGAACCTGGTTGGAGCTATTCCCCTTCGCCCGACGGGACATGTTCAAACGTCAAAAGTCCTATCTGAAGACGGAGCGCCTGAGATGAGCCTCCTTGAACTGAAGAATGTCACGCTGAAATTCGGCGGTGTCACGGCGGTGAACAATCTGAGCCTGTCGGTCGAGGAGGGCGAAGTGTTCGCGCTTGTTGGTCCGAACGGCGCGGGAAAATCGACCGTGTTCAACATGATCAGCCGCTTTTACCGGCCTTTCCGGGGGTCTATCACCTTTGATGGGCAGGATTTGCTGAAGCAAAAGCCGCATCAGGTGTCTGGTCACGGCATTGCGCGGACGTTCCAGAACATCGAATTGTTCGAACGCGCGACGGTGTTGCAAAACCTGCTGGTTGGCCGCCACCGCCTGCGCAAGACGATGCTGTTGGAGGAAATGCTGTTCATCGGTCGCGCCCGCGCGCAAGAACGTGAAAGCCGCCATGCGGTCGAAGAGGTGATCGATTTCCTGGACCTGCAGGCCTACCGCGACAAGCACATCGCCGGGCTGCCTTACGGTGTTCGCAAGGTGGTGGAACTGGCGCGTGCGCTGGCCACCAAACCACGCTTGTTGTTGCTGGATGAACCCGCGTCGGGCTTGTCGGTGGAAGAAACGCAGGACATGCGCTGGTGGATCGAAGACATCCGCCGCCAGATGGGTTGTACGGTTTTGATGGTGGAGCATGACATGGGCCTGGTCGGCAAGGTCAGTGACCGGGTTTTGGCATTGGCCGATGGCGCGGAACTGGCGCAGGGCACCCCGGCCGAGGTTCAATCGCATCCCGCCGTGATCGAAGCGTATCTGGGCACATCAGCGATTTCCAAGACGGCGAACTCACAAGGAGAGCGCGTATGAGCACGCTTCTGGAAGTTCGCAACCTGGAAACCTTTTATGGGCCGATCATGGCCATCCGGGGCGTTAGCCTGAAAGTGGAAAAGGGCCAGGTGGTTACGGTGCTGGGCGCGAATGGGGCTGGCAAGACGACGCTGCTGAAAACCATTTCCGGCATCATGGACCCCGAAAAGGGCCAAGTGATCTTTGAGGGCGAAGAGATCCAGGGGTTTGAGCCGCATCAAGTGGTCCGCCGTGGTATCGTTCAAGTGCCGGAAGGGCGCGAAGTCTTCCCCTTGCTGACGGTCGAGGAAAACCTGGCGCTGGGCGCTTATACCCGCAAGGATCGTGCCCAGATCGCGCGGGACCGGGACATGGTGTTCAGCTATTTCCCCATTCTGGCCGAACGCCGCGCGCAGGAAGCCGGAACACTGTCTGGCGGGCAGCAGCAGATGCTGGCGATTGGTCGCGGGCTGATGGCCTCGCCCAAGATCATGCTGCTGGACGAACCCAGCCTGGGTCTGTCGCCGCTGCTGACACAAGAAATCTTCGACATCCTCAGGCGCCTGAACAAGGATGAAGGCGTGACGATGATGTTGGTGGAACAAAACGCCGCCGTCGCGCTGGATCTGGCCGATTGGGGCTATGTGATGGAACTGGGGCGGATCGTGATGGCTGACACCGCTGAACGGCTGTCCGCGTCCGAAGACATTCAAAGCTTTTATCTGGGTCATGCGAACGAAGGCTCGCGGGGTGAAAGACGTTGGAAGAAAAGGAAGACCTGGCGATGAACGCACTGGCCGAAACGACGCTGAAAGGCATCCGGGTCAACGCCGAGCCGGGCACCAGCCCTGTCCGCATTGACGGACAGGAAACCATTCCCGCCTTGCTGCGCGCGCGGTGCCGCGAAAACGGCGATGCCACTGCCCACCGGGAAAAGGATCTTGGCATTTGGCAGGCGTACTCCTGGACCGACTACCTGAACCACGTGCGGCTGATCGGGATGGGCTTGCGGGCACTGGGTCTTGGGCGCGGTGACGTGATCAGCATTCTGTCCGAGGACAACCGCGAATGGATGTATTGCGACATGGCGGCGCAATGCATGGGGGCGATCAGTTCGGGTGTTTACACCACCGACAGCGCCAGTCAGTTGGCCTATCTGGTGAACGACAGTCAGACGAAATTCCTGTTCCTTGAAAATGAGGAACAGCTGGACAAGTTTCTGGAAGTCGAAGACCAGATGCCCAGCCTTGTGAAGGTGATCATCTTTGATCCCGAAGGGCTGCATGATTTCGACAACGACAAATGCATATTCCTGTCGGACCTGTATGAACTTGGCCGCCAGAATGACGACGAGGCGCTGTTCAACGCTGAAATCGACGCGGTGACCAAAGACAGCATCGCGGTGCTGATTTACACGTCCGGCACCACCGGCAACCCCAAGGGGGTCATGCTGACGCAGGAAAACATCGTCGCCGGCATGGAAACCAGCCTGTATGGCCTTCCATTTGAAAAACGCGCCGAGCAGCTGTGTTTCCTGCCGTTGTGCCATATCCTTGAGCGGATCGTGTCGTTGTATACGCCGCTGATCGTATCCTCGACGGTGAATTTCGCTGAAAGCCCGGAAACGGTGTTCGACAACCTGCGCGAAGTGTCGCCGCATGGATTTGTCGCCGTGCCGCGGGTCTGGGAAAAGATTTATTCGCGCGTTTTGGTGATGGCGCAGGAAAGCACCTTGCTGGGCCGCTGGGCCTTTGCGCAGGCGATCAAGGCCGGTGAAGCGCGCGCCAAGTATACGATGGAGAACGAACCCGTGCCCTCGGGCGTGGAGATGCGCTACAAAATCTGGGATTTCCTGGTGCTGGCCAACCTGCGGCGGTTGCTGGGCATGGACCGGATCCAACGCGGGCTAACGGGCGCCGCGCCGATCTCACCGGAATTGTTGAAGTGGTATCACGCCATCGGCGTGCCGTTGTTCGAAGGCTGGGGCATGTCTGAAACCGCGGGCGTTGGCACGATCAACCTGCCCGAGGCCAACAAGACCGGCACTATCGGGCAGCCCGTGCCGGGCACGCAGCTGCGAATCGCGCCCGATGGCGAAATCCAGGTGCGTGGGCTGAACGTGTTCAAAGGCTATCTGAACAAACCCGAAAAAACCGCCGAGGCCTTTACCGAAGACGGTTGGATGCGCACTGGTGATGTTGGTCGGGTCGACAATCAGGGCTATGTCACCATCACCGGGCGGATGAAGGACATCATCATCACCGCCGGCGGCAAGAACATCACGCCCGCCGAAATCGAAAGCCGTCTGAAGTTCAGCCATTACATCAGCGACGCCGTGGTGATTGGCGACCGGCGCAAATACCTGTCCTGCCTGGTCATGATCGACCAGGAAAACGTGGAAAAATTCGCGCAGGACCACAAGGTGCCATTTGGCGATTTCCGCAGCCTGTGCCGCGCGCGCGAAGTGCTGGACCTGATCCAGAAAGAAGTCGACGCCGTGAACAAGGAATTCGCGCAAGTTGAACAAATCAAAAAGTTCCGCTTGATCGACGTGCTGTTGACAGCCGAAGATGAGGAACTGACGGCTACCATGAAGTTGAAACGGTCTACCGTCGAAAAACGCCACAAGGCGTTGATTGATGATATGTATTGATAAGGGCAACAGCCCGATTATGGGGAGGAAAACCATGAAACATACCAAAACCTTACTGGCCGCCGCCGCGATGGCGACGCTGGCTGTCGGGGCAAGCGCCCAGACGCGTGGTGTCACGGACGACGAGGTCCGTATTGGCGGGGTGCATGATCTGTCGGGCGTGTTTGCTGCCGTATCGACCCCTGCGGTTGCCGGAGCGAACCTGTATTTCGACATGGTCAATGCCAATGGCGGCGTGCATGGCCGCATGATCAACTACATGGTCGAAGATCACGGCTACCAGCTGCCGCGCTCCACGCAGGCGTTCAACAAACTGATCGAACGCGATCAAGTTTTTGCGATGCTATTAAGCCTTGGTACGCCGATGAACCTGGCTGCTGCCCCGCTGATGGAACGCCGTGGCGTGCCGAACGTGGCGCCGTTGACCGCGTCGCGCATGATCCTGCCCGATCCTCCGGGCATGAACTTCACCTCGTTCTCCAGCTACTATGATCAGGTTTCGGCCGGTCTGGAGTATTTGCAGGCGGAAACTGGCGCCCAGACCGTATGTTCGATGTATCTGCCGACAGATTTCGGTGAGGAAATCGCAACTTCTTCGCGTGAAAACGCAGCGCGCCTGGGCATGACCTTCGGCGATGAGACCACGCACCGTCCGGACGATCAGGACTTCGTGGGTTCGGTCAGCCGTTTGCGCGCAGCTGGCTGTGACGTCGTGACGATGGCACTGGGTGTGCGGGCCGGGATCACGGTCGTGGCCACCGCCAAGCAACTGGGCTGGGATGACGTCAGCTTCCTGGCCACCTCGGCCGGGTTCCTTGAGCCGGTTGCAATGGTCCCCGGTGGCATCACCGATGGTCTGTATGCGGCTGCCGGTTGGCAGGATCTGCGCGCTCGCGCTGAGGAAGAAGCACCTGCTGCCTTCATCGCCGCTTACGAAGAGCGTTACGGTCAACCCGCCAGCGGCTTTGCCATGCTGGGCTACACCGCCGCACAGCAAGTTGTGATGGCTCTGGAAGCTGCAGGTCCTGATCTGACGACCGAAGGCTTCGTCGCGGGGATGGAATCGCTGGACTATGATGACCCGCTTCTGGGCACGCATATCGCCTTCAGCGCAGACGATCACCAGGGCGCAAATGACGTCTTCATCAGCCAGGTTGGTGGCGGTCAGTGGAACACGCTGGCCCGTATTGACGGCGACCGGATGTAACATCATCCCTTCACTGGGATACGAAAGGGGCCGGTTTTCCGGCCCCTTTTTTGCTGCCCCGCGTCACAACGTCATGTCATCTTCGGCCAGCGACGGCCCAAACGCGGACTTGGGCCGCAATCGGAAATGCGATCCGGTCACCTGCGCGTCCAGCATCCGGTCGCACCGGAATGTCCGTGGTCCGTTTCTCAGATGGTCTATCGCGACGACGTACCAAACGGGATACTTCAGCAAGAGATACTGCGGTTCGATCACCCGCTCGGATGCGACGCCATCCTCCCTTTGATATTTCACTTTCAGCAACTCAAGGTCGATGAAGGCCCTGTGCAACGCTTGCACCACCCGCGTCGGCGGGGATTCAACGCCGGCCTGGACGTAAGTAGATGCAGTTGCGCCGATCAAGATGCGGGACTTCAGGCCATTCACCTTGCTGCGTTTCTCGGGTGAAAAGGATGCCACCAATTGCCGCCTGACCGCGCCAAGGTTTGCCAAGAATATCGGTGATTTCATCTGCTCGGCGACGGCAATGCTGATGAGCAGATCAACCGCTTCGTCATACGCCAGATTGACGCGCCCGACGCCCCAGCGACGGTCCAGACGCACCCCGCCGCCTCGGCCGCGATCCGCGTCTATTTGCAGTCCCTGTTCGCGCATTAGCGATAGGTCACGCGCAATCGTGCGCGCGCTAACCCCATGTTGAAGGGCCAGGTTTTTGATCGTGCTGTGTTCTTCTTGCTTGAGCTGAACCGCCAGCAGTTCCATCCGCCGCAGCCTGCCGTTTGCGTTTGTTCGGGGCATAAATCAAATAAGACACAAATTGACATATTTTGCCATATCAGAGGGGCAATGATCTCCGCTGGGCACTCCCTCACAAAAAGTCAGAGAAAAAACCTATGAAAATGAATTACTTCGTCGTCGGAACAAACGATATGGCCGCCGCAACAGAGTTTTATAGCGCGCTCTTCGAAAACTCCGCGCTTCATCGCGTCAGCCCGGTGGAGCGCATGACATATTGGCTGGGCGAAGACTTTGCCTTCGCCGTCGCGGTCCCGTTCGATGCGAAATCGGCGACGGCGGGGAATGGAACAATGGTCGGCTTCAATGTTGGATCTACTGAAGACGTCGAAAGGCTTCACCAACTGGCCCTCACGCTTGGCGGCACGTGCGAAGGGGCCCCCGGCCAGCGGGGTATCAAGTTTTCCGCATACGTGAGGGATCTTGACGGAAACAAGCTGTGTTTTTCCGACTAACGGGCCCGGTGCGGCGCTTAATAACGCGTCAGATCAAAGTCCATCTCTTCGGAAATTTGCCAAGAAAAAGGGCCGGATGAACCGGCCCTTTTCAATCGCTGATGGTTTCACGGCGCGAACACCGCTGCGTCCTTTTACTCCGCAGGCATCGCCGCGTCTTCAAGCGCCAGTGGCTGCGGGATGTGGACCAGCATTTCCTTGGGGCAGATCTGCAGGAAATTGGCCTTCTCAATGTCCCAACGCCGCAGGATCTCGGCACCTTTGGTGCTTTCGGTTTCCGCAACATGCTGCTCGACCAACGCTTTCAACTCAGCCTCCCAGTGATCCACGGACACCGGGCACGTGACCAGCGTTTCCATGTTCATCATGTCTTGCGCTGTGCCATCCGGGTCATAGACATAGGCCATGCCCCCGGTCATGCCGGCGCCGAAGTTGGCACCGATGGATCCCAGGATGACGGCCACGCCGCCGGTCATGTATTCACACCCGTTCGAGCCGCACCCCTCGACCACCACCGACGCGCCGGAATTGCGCACCGCGAAGCGTTCGCCCGCGCGGCCAGCGGCCAGCAGGGTGCCAGCCGTCGCACCATACAGCACCGTGTTGCCGATGATCGTGTTCTCGGACGCTTTCAGCGGGGACGACATGCGCGGACGCACGACGATCATCCCGCCCGACAGTCCTTTGCCCACATAGTCGTTGGCATCGCCGAACACTTCCAGCTTTAACCCGCGCACGGCAAAGGCCCCCAGCGACTGCCCGGCACTGCCAGCCAGCTTGACCGTCAGGTGATCGCGCTGAAGCGCATTGTTCATGCCGAACTTGGCGACGATATGGCTGGACACCCGCGTGCCAACCGTCCGGTGCGTGTTCTGGATCGCGTAGGACAGCTGCATCTTTTCGCCATCCTGCAAGAAACGCGCACCGTCACGGGTAATTTCGGCGTCCAGTGTGTCTGGAACCGCGTTGCGCGGCTTGTCGCGGTCATAGCGGATGTTGCGCGCGCCATCGACGGTGATCAGCAGCGGATTCAGGTCCAGATCATCCAGATGCGCGGATCCACGGCTGACCTGCGTCAGCAGATCGGCGCGCCCGATGATCTCATCGATGGACCGGGCGCCCAACTCGGCCAGAATTTCCCGCACTTCCTGCGCGTAGAAGGTGATCAGGTTGACCACCTTGTCAGCGTTGCCGGTGAACTTGGCGCGCAGCTCCTCATTCTGCGTGCAGACCCCAACCGGGCAGGTGTTCGACTGGCACTGGCGCACCATGATGCAGCCCATGGCAATCAACGCGGCGGTGCCGATGCCGTATTCCTCGGCCCCCATCATCGCGGCCATGACGATGTCACGTCCGGTGCGCAAGCCGCCGTCGGTGCGCAGCGTCACGCGTTCGCGCAGGTTGTTCATCGCCAGAACCTGATGCGCCTCGGTCAGGCCCATTTCCCACGGCAGGCCAGCGTATTTGATGCTGGTGCCCGGGCTGGCGCCGGTGCCGCCGTTGTGGCCGGAAATCAGGATGATATCCGCTTTCGCCTTGGCCACGCCCGCCGCAATCGTGCCCACGCCCGAGCTTGCCACCAGCTTCACCGTCACCTTGCAGCGCGGGTTGATCTGCTTGAGGTCGTAGATCAACTGCGCCAGATCCTCGATCGAATAGATGTCATGGTGCGGCGGCGGGCTGATCAGCGTGACGCCAGGCGTCGAATGGCGCAGCTTGGCGATCAGGCTGGTAACCTTCATGCCCGGCAGCTGCCCGCCTTCACCCGGCTTGGCGCCCTGCGCGACCTTAATTTCAAGCTCTTCGCAGGCCAGCAGGTATTCGGCGGTGACGCCAAACCGGCCAGAGGCCACCTGCTTGATCTTCGCGCTGGCGTTGTCGCCGTTGGGTTCGGGCGTGAAATCATCAGGGCTTTCGCCACCCTCACCGCTGTCGGATTTGGCGCCGATGCGGTTCATGGCGATGGACAACGTGCGGTGCGCCTCGGGTGACAGAGCGCCCAGTGACATGCCCGGCGTGACAAACCGCTTGCGAATGGAGGTGATCGATTCCACTTCTTCCAGCGGGATCGGACGGCCCAATGGTTTGAAGTCCAACAGGTCACGCAAATGGATCGGCGGGTTGGCCTTCATGGCCGCCGAATACTTGCGCCACATGTCATAGCTGGCACGGTCGCAGGCCGATTGCAGCATGTGCATGGTCTGTGCTTCCCAGGCGTGTCGTTCGCCCGTGCGCCGCGCCTTGTAAAAGCCGCCCACCGGCAACGGCGTCACTGCGCCTTTCCAGCCCTTGGCGTGCACCTCTTCGACCTTGCGCTGAATGCCGTGCAGGCCAATGCCCGAAATACGGCTGTGCATGCCGGGGAAGTATTCCGCCACGATGGCGCGGCTCAGGCCCACGGATTCGAAGTTCAACCCACCCCGATAGGAGGAAATGACCGAAATCCCCATTTTCGACATGATTTTCAACAAGCCCGCATCGACAGCGTCGCGATACTTGCGCATCGTGTCGGTCAGATTGCCGTCCAGCAGCCCACGCTCAATACGGTTGGCCAGCGTGTCTTGCGCCAGATAAGGGTTCACCGTGGTGGCCCCGCAGCCGATCAGCACGGCAAAGTAATGCGGGTCCACGCATTCCGCCGACCGCACATTGATCGACGTGAAAGTGCGCAACCCCTTGCGGGTCAGCCAGGAATGCACGGCACTGGTGGCCAGGATCATCGGCATCGGCACGCGGTCAGCGCCCTGCTGCTCATCCGACAGCACGATGTGCGACGCGCCCGAGCGTACAGCGTCTTCGGCCTCGGCGCGGATCCGCTCCAGCCCCTGACGCAGCGCATCTTCACGCGCTGTATCCTCGAACGTGCAGTCAATATGCACCACGTCTTCGCCGAACTGCCCAACCATGACGTGGAATTCCTCGTTCGCGATGAACGGGCTTTCCAGCACCAGGATTTCGGTTTGCGCGCTGCTTTCGTCCAGCACGTTCTTGAGGTTCCCGAACCGCGTTTTCAGGCTCATCACGCGGTTCTCGCGCAGGCTGTCGATTGGCGGGTTGGTGACCTGGCTGAAATTCTGGCGGAAGAAGTGGCTGAGCGGGCGATAGACGTTGGACAACACCGCCGACGGGGTGTCATCGCCCATCGACGCGATCATTTCCTTGCCGTCCTCGGCCATCGGGGCCAGCACCTGTTCGACCTCTTCAATGGAATAGCCGGCCGCAACCTGACGGCGGCGCAACTCTTCCCCGGCATAGGCGGATTTTTCCGGCACATCGGCCAGCAGTTCGCTTAGCTCAACGATCTTCTCGATCCAGGCGCCAAAGGGCTGGCTGGCGGCCAGTTTGTCCTTCATCGCAGCGTCGTGAAAGAGCTTGCCGGTTTTCATATCCACGGCGATCATCTGCCCCGGGCCCAAGGCGCCTTTTTCGCGCACGCTCAGCTCATCAATCGGCACCATGCCAGCTTCGGACCCGGCAATCAGCAGGCCGTTGCCGGTAACGACATAGCGCATCGGGCGCAGGCCATTGCGGTCCAGCCCGGCGCACACCCAGCGACCATCGGTCATCGCCAGGGCTGCGGGGCCGTCCCAGGGTTCCATGACCGAGTTGCAATAGGCATACATATCGGCCCAGGCGGTCGGTAGCTCGATCGTGGTTTTTGACCAGGCTTCGGGCACCAACATCGTCTTGGCCATGGGTGCGGAACGCCCGCCACGCACCAGAACTTCGAACACCGCGTCCAGCGCGCCCGAGTCCGACGTGCCCGCCGGGATGATTGGCTTGATGTCTTCGGCCTTGTCCCCGAAGGCGGCGCTGGCCATGCGAATTTCATGGCTGCGCATCCAGTTGATGTTGCCCTTCAGCGTGTTGATTTCGCCGTTGTGGGCCAACATGCGGAACGGCTGCGCCAGCCACCATTGCGGGAAGGTGTTGGTAGAGTACCGCTGATGGTAGATCGCAAAGGACGACACGAACGCCTCGTCTTGCAGATCCGGGTAGAACTCTGCGACCTGTTCGGCCAGCATCATGCCTTTGTAGATCACCGACCGGCAGGACAGGCTGCACAGGTACAGCGCGGGGATCTGCGCTTCGGCGGCGGCCTTCTCGATGCGGCGGCGAATGATGTAAAGTTCGCGCTCGAAGGTCTCTTCGTCGGTGCCCTTGGTGTTCTTGATCAGGATCTGTTCGATCTCAGGCCGGGTGGCGTTTGCCTTTTCGCCCAGGACCGAGGTGTCGACCGGCACGTGACGCCAGCCGTAAATGTAGTACCCCATGCGCAGAACTTCGGATTCCACGATCGTGCGGCAGCGTTCCTGTGCGCCGAAATCAGTGCGCGGCAGGAACACCTGACCCACCGCGATCAGCGCGTTCATATCGGGCTCGTGCCCGGTGCGGCGGATCTGGTCATAAAAGAACGGAACCGGGATTTGCAGGTGGATGCCCGCGCCGTCGCCGGTCTTGCCGTCGGCATCCACGGCACCGCGGTGCCAAATGGCTTTCAGGGCGTTGATGCCGCTTTCCACAACCTCGCGGCTGGGCTTGCCGTTGATCGACACCACAAGCCCGACACCGCAGGAGGAATGCTCGTCATCAGTCCGGTAAAGACCGTGCTCGGCCATATGGGCACGCTTGGCCTCTTCGGCTGCAACCCAGTTGTCGTCATACTTGGTCATGGAGGCTCTCCTATTCACTCGCTCGCGAGCAGGCTGAATTTGTCGATACAGTCCTGTCGGGTCATCAGGGTGCGGCCGTCGCCCGCGTAGGCATAGCTGTCGGGTTTGTGGTCGATGTATATTTCGTTGTTCAGGGTCAGCCCGTTCGGATCATCGAACAAGCCGATAGGCAGTTCCGTGTCGCCGGACCATTTGCTTTCAGTGGTCACACGGAAAAACAGGTTCGATCCGCATTCACGGCACCACCCACGCATCGCCCAAGATGAGCTTTGGCGCGTTGCGATGTGGTCCTCGCCTGTCCAGGTGACTTTGTCGGTCGGAACAGAGATCCCCAGCAAGGCCGAGCCGGTCCAACGGCGGCACATCTCACAATGGCAGGCACCGAATTCCAGCGATTTCAGTTCTGCGGTGAATCGCACGGCCCCACACATGCAGCCGCCTTGGCGAATGTCGGTCATGCGTGGTCCTCCGCGCGCAACAGGCTGCTCATCATCGCGCCGCAGCCATGAATCGCCGTGCGGGCCTCAAATCCGCGTTCACCGGGATAGATGAACTCCATAGGTGTGTGATCGGTGGTTTCGTCGCCGTCAGAATTGGTGAACGTCCGCACACCAGAAAAAAATCGGTTGTGGCGGCGCGAGACAAATTCCTGCCCCTCTGTCATGCTGAGTATCCGGCCTGTTTCCGGGTGAATGACCCGGTAGCGAAAATTGGTCACCATCAGCGGCTCACCGTCGATTTCCACCTCTTCGCCAGTCAGACGATCAAACCCCTCATAGCGGATCACAAGATCCTCGATGCGCTCATCAAAAACAAAGGCGTCATAGCCGGTGTCCATCAGGTTGCTGATCGAGGTCGGAGCACCGGGATCGGGCAGAACCTGCGTCTGGATACCGGTTTCCAATTCCTGCGTGGACACCCAATGCGCATCGGCATCAATCCGGCTGACCAGAAACGCGCCATCCTGATTGTGAAGAACAGCCCAGCGGTCACCGCCCGTGGCGTCACAGGTATAGTGCCGCGCCATCAGGCAGCCGCGCATCTGCACGGTCAGGTGATGTGTGCAGCCGTCAGGCATGACCTCATCCGCCCAGGCAGCGGGCGCAAGGACAGCGCACAGCCCGGCAAGCGCAAGAATGCGCGCCCGGCTCATTGCGCGGCCACCATATCGCCCTGCGCGAATTGTGCCAGCATCGCGTCTGCGGCATCGCGCCCATCGCGGATCGCCCAGACCACCAGTGACGCGCCGCGCACGATGTCCCCCACGGCGTAAACGCCGGGCAGGCTGCTCATGTGGGTGGTGTGATCGCAGCGGATGGTGCCCCAGCGGGTCACCGTCAGCTCGGGCGTGTCCCACAGCTTTGGCAGCGCTTCGGGCTCAAAGCCCAGCGCCTTGATCACCAGATCGGCGGGCTCATTGTAGTCCGCGCCCTCAATCAATTCAGGCGCGCGGCGGCCCGATGTATCCGGCACGCCCAGGCGCATCTGTTGCACGGTCACGCCGGTCACAGTGTCATCGCCCGTGAACCCGGCAGGGGCGGTCAACCAGACGAAGTCTACACCCTCTTCCTCGGCATTTTGCACCTCACGCTGCGACCCGGGCATGTTGTCCCGGTCACGCCGATACAGCAGCTTTACACTGGCCGCGCCCTGGCGCACAGCGGTGCGTACGCAGTCCATCGCCGTATCGCCGCCGCCGATCACCACGACGCGCTTGCCGTCGGCGTTCAGTTCGCCGGAATCATAGGCCGCGACATCATCGCCAAAACTTTTGCGGTTGGAGGCCGTCAGGAAATCCAGCGCCTTGACGATCCCCGGCAGCCCTGCGCCCGGCCCACCCAGATCGCGGGATTTGTAGACGCCCGTGGCAATCAGGACCGCGTCATGCTTGCCGCGAATGTCAGCGAAGCTGATGTCCTCGCCGACCGTGCAATTCAGCACAAGTTTCACGCCTGCGGCTTCCAATTGCTCAATCCGGCGCATGACAACCGGTTTTTCCAGCTTGAAGCCCGGAATGCCATACGTCAGCAACCCGCCCGCGCGGTCATAGCGGTCATAAACGGTGACCTGTACGCCTGCGCGGCGCAACCTGTCGGCGGCGGCCAGACCTCCGGGGCCCGCCCCAATGATGCCCACGGATTCGGCACGTTCCTGCATCGGCGTTGCGGGCTGGACCCAGCCTTGTTCCCATGCCGTATCGGTGATGTATTTTTCCACCGCGCCGATGGTCACGGTGCCGTGGCCCGATTGTTCGATCACGCAATTGCCTTCGCACAACCGGTCCTGCGGGCAAATGCGGCCGCAGATTTCAGGGAAGGTGTTGGTGGCCTGGCTTAGCTCATAGGCTTCCTGCAGCCGGCCAGTCGCGGTCATCAACAGCCAATCGGGGATGTTGTTGTGCAATGGGCAATGCGACTGGCAATACGGAACGCCACATTGGCTGCACCGGCTGGCCTGCTCGGCGGCTTTGTCGGCGGCATATTCGCGGTAAATCTCGTCAAAGTCCTCGCGCCGCGTGTCGGCGTTGCGCTTTGCGGGCATTTCCTTTGACGTCGTCACGAATTTGAGCATCGGTTGCTGTGCCATGGCGGGGCCCTCCAAGTTGATGCGCAGCAATACTCTGGCCAGCGCACCAATAAAAGTCAGAACAGGTTACCTATATTCAATTTATTTTTGACCGCGCAAGGGGTGGTGATAGCTGGCGCTCAATTAAAAGGTCACAGTAAGTTACCTAAAATTCGGATTTCAGTCCACGGTCAAAGCCGATAAACTGTTCGACGACCCCATATGGAACCCTCCCATGACACTACTACACTTGTTTATTCTTGCCCTGATTCAAGGGATTACAGAGTTTTTGCCGATCTCATCGTCGGCCCATCTGATCTTGCTCCCGCAGCTGACGGGAATGGTCGATCAAGGCGTCGTCATCGACGTTGCAGTGCACGTCGGCACGCTGTTTGCAGTGATGCTCTACTTCCGGGCGGACGTTGCCATGGTCGTTCGTGGTCTGCCGCAGCTTTTGCGGGGGCGAATCGATTCGCCCGGTGCCCGGATGGCGTTTTTGCTGGTGATTGCAACAATCCCGGTGATGGCGGTGGGGCTGGTGTTGAAGGAAACCGGCCTGATCGATCAAATGCGCAACATGGTCGTGATCGGCTGGACGATGCTGGGCTTCGGCATCCTGCTATATGTCGCGGACAAACGCAGTGCCGAGGTGCGGATAGCCACCGATTGGACCCTGCGCGACGCGATCATCCTGGGACTGTGGCAAGCTGTCGCGCTGATCCCGGGAACCTCCCGTTCAGGGATCACAATTACCGGCGCACGGTTCATGGGGTTCGAACGCCATGACGCCGCGCGGCTGTCGATGCTGATGTCCATTCCGACGATCATGGCCAGCGGCGGATTGACTGCACTGGACCTGATTGGAAATGTCACCTCGCAAACACTGATCGACGGTTCGATTGCCGCCGCGCTGGCGTTCGTATCGGCGCTGCTGGCCTTGACGCTGATGATGCGCCTTCTCAGCGCCGTCAGCTTCACGCCCTACGTGATCTACCGGATCATCCTGGGCGCGGCGCTGTTGGTGATGGGTTATTCCTGACCGCGCAGGCCGGTCGCAGATTCCTGAATGGCGGTAAACTGGCCCAAAGGCCGATACCGCCACAGGTAGCTGGGCAGGATCAGATCCATGGGGGTCGGATCTATGCCCAGATCTGCAAAGGATTTCGCACCCTCTGACACGACATTGTCGTACGCCAACGCGCGAATCTGATCCAGCGTCAGCAAGGAGTTGGTGAACAAGCCTGCCGTCAGAAATTGCGCCACGCTCAATGACCGGGCAACCGCGCGGGCGGCGAAGCCCGGCATGTTGATGATCACCCGGTTGCGGCGGGTTTCGCGCAGCAGGCGCTGCATCAGCTCACGGAACGTTTCAATGTCAGGCCCGCCCAGCTCGTAAACCCCGGCGGGCACGCCGCCCATCGCCGCTCGCGCGGCGGCTTTGGCAACATCGTCGATATAGACCGGCTGGAACCGGGTGGTCGCACCGGTGATTGGCAGAATGGGCGAAAAGCGGATTTGCGCGCCGAACCGATTGAAGAATTCATCCTCAGGGCCAAAGATAATCGACGGGCGCAGGATTACGGCATCAGGGAAGGCGGCCAATGCACTGGCTTCACCCAGGGCCCGGCTGCGCAGATACTCGCTGCTTGAGTCTTCGTTGGCACCAATAGCCGACACATGAACCAGGGTGGTCACGCCGCCTTCGGCCGCAAACTGCGCAACCCGTGCTGCGCCGTCGATATGGACCGCCTGAAAGGTGTTCTTGCCGCTTTCGACCAGAATGCCGCTACAATTGACCACCGCGTCTGCCCCGGCAATCACCGACCGGACAGAGGCATCATCCCGGATGTTGCACAAGACCGGTTCTACCTGACCGACAGACCCATAAGTGCGGACATACATATGCTCGTTCGGGCGCCGGGTTGCGACGCGAACGCGCCATCCCGCCTGCGCCATGCGCCGGGCCACGTAACGCCCGACAAACCCCGAACCGCCCAGGATCGTGACCAATTTCGCCATATCGCCCTCCGCGAGACTACCGCAATGACTGGTTGAATACCTCTGCGGGCCCTTTTGAACAAGCCAAAAGCGGAAAACGACACGGGCCTTTGGCCGCAGTGCAGCGATTCATTTTTAGGGCTGGCGTGCGATTTTTCGAAGTCTCCCGTTGACACCCCCGATGGCCAAGGATAATCACCCGATCACGCAGCCTGCCCAGGTGGCGGAATTGGTAGACGCGCTAGCTTCAGGTGCTAGTTTCTGTATGGAAGTGGAGGTTCGAGTCCTCTCCTGGGCACCAATATTTCCGAACATAATTGTGCATAAAGGTCCATAATCATGGACTTTTTTCCGTTTTCGGACTATCGTCTTGAACATAGCTGACCATGCGTTACCCCCAGAATTCACACCAAGTGGGGGTATCATTGAGGGTGTCGCCCCAGCAGTTCGAGATCGATACCCCCAATGGCCCTTACTGACCTGAAAATCCGCAAGGCGAAACCTGAAGCGAAGCCGTACAAGCTGTCGGACGGTGGAGGACTATTCGTGCTGGTGAAGCCGAATGGATCGAGGCTTTGGCAGCAGAAATATCGGCATCTCGGCAAAGAACGATTACTGTCGCACGGGTCATACCCAGAGGTGAGATTGGCCCAAGCGCGACTGAAACGCGAAGAAGCACGCTCTCTGCTGGCCGAAGGCAGTGACCCATCGGTCCAAAAGCGACTGGATCAGATCGAAGCCGAAACACAGGCCCGCACGACCTTTCTGTTAGTCGCCGAAGAGTCCTTCAGCGGCAGTTTGCGCGACGAATGTCTCAACGAAAAGGTCTTCGACAGTCTGACAGATGCCCGCAGGACCCCGGCCCTTTGGCGCTACGATTACAACAACGTCAGGCCGCATTCATCGCTCGGCAACAAGACCCCGGTCCGACGCGCGCCGAGCGCTTGAGCTACTTGATGGCAGCGCGCCCGAAACCGACGACTATCGAAACCAAGGACTCTCGTTATGTCCGAGGGACGACCGGGTGGCAGGTCAACGGTTTTCGCCTTCGGCTGGACAGGGCATGTGTATCCTGCGATGGTCGATGCTTGCCGCTTTGGCCGCACAGTCGGGACCTAAGCGCGCCGGGCGCAGAAGGGTGACCCCGATGCATCTTCGAAGAAAAATCGCAGTTCAGCCGCTGAACCACATTCGAGCGACGCTTGCTGATGTCTTCTTGCGTGTTGAGCCCCGGCCATCAATTGAGATGGTGCGCAAGGGAAAGATCATCGTCCACGAGGAGGATTTCGCGGATCATTCAATGATCTTGCTTGAGGGCTGGATCGCGTTCTCCAAGATGCTGCCCGATGGTGAAAACCAGATTATTGATGTCATGTTGCCCGGTGATTTCGCCTTGATTGGTGCGATCAACGCTCCGGTGGCTGCCTGCTCGGTCGAAGCCCTGAGTGATGTGCGTTTCATCAGCATTCGGCCCGCGCAGGCCAACGGTTCGGAACCGGATTTGGCGATATTGCGTGACTTGATGGCCGCTGAGATTGTCAGGACACAGGCCCGCATCGCCGAGCTTTTGCTGAGGCTTGGAAGAGGTCACGCAGGAAGCCGTGTCGCCTATGCCCTTTTGGAGTTCTACGTTCGGCTCGAGGCTATCGGGTTGGTTAAAGACGCCCGCTTTGAGCTTCCAATGACACAGCTCAAGATCGGTGAATTTACTGGGCTGAGCAGCGTTCATGTTTGCCGCACGATGCGTCGGTTTGAGAGGGCCGGAGTGATCTCTTATCCTACACACGGCGAAATCGTTCTGGATGATCTTGACGCATTGTGCCAATCCGCAGGCGTCGATCTGGACGTTTTGCGCCGCGAGATCGTTGTGCGGCGCACACCATAGCGTTACCGCACCTCAACAATCTCGCCCAAGGTCTGCCCCGCCAGCTCCTCGTTTGCGTCGCGCGCGATGTCGCCCATTGTGACGATCCCCGCAATTTCCCCTGCGCAGTCCACGACCACAAGCCGCCTGATTTGCCAGTCCGACATAAGGTAGGCCGCTTGTTCAACCGTCTGGTCTGCGCGGCAGGTGACAATCTGGGACGTCATGATCACCGCAATAGTGGTGTCGGCGTTGGTTCGATGCGCCCAGCGGATGACGATATCGCGGTCCGTGAGGATGCCAATGGGGCGACGGTGATCACAAACCGGCAACACGCCCAGATCAAGCTCTGCCATCAACGCGGCAGCGGCCCGAACCGAGGTGTCAGGTGTTACGATCGTAACGGGTTTGCGCATGATATGGCTAACCAACATTCCGGGATCTCCGTGGTAAAACGCGTCTTTGTGCAGCTAAAATGCGTTGAAAACCCGTAGCGCACGAAACATCGGTTCCGCACGGCGCTGCAAGTGGCCCATCCGCCCAAAGAACGCGCCGATGTCGTTGATCGCGGCTATACTCCGGCAGCACAGCGGTTTTGGATATCGCCAGACATCGCGCGACTTTCGGGAAGGAGTTGGCCTGCTGCAAGGGTGCCGTCGCCGGGTCGAAAGGGACACAAATGTCTGAGCACGACAGATCCAGATCGATGATTTCGTGCGATGTGGGCGGATCAACGTAAAGCATGGCCTTTCTTTCTCGCAGACCGTGGGACTCGGCCGGTCAGACGGCCGTTTGGACGTGTTCCGTGCAACATTGACACGCCGCAGAAACGGCGCATTGACCGGGGTTAACAGACGTCAAGAATCTTGTGCCAGTTCGGCGTCACGCCTGCGTTTGTCGCGGGCCCTGAGGGCCTCAAAGCCGATGATAACATCCAAGAGTTCGGTAGTGATCTCGCTTTGCCGCACCATGCGCATCTCGGTGGTCAGAATTTCCAGCTGGTCATCGATGGATTGCTCTGCCTGCTGCATCCGCGCCAATCGCGCGGCGTTCTCGGTCACCATTGCCTCGGCAGCAGAGCGAAACAGACGGGCAAACAGGTAACTGCGGATCAGGGATGCCAAAAGCTGCGGTGCAGGCATACGAAATTGCGGCAAACTGCGCGAGACCCACGGCGTTTGCGCCAATTCAGCGGTCATGTGCGGGTCAAGCGGCAACAGACGCGTTGCAATGGGGTGTTGTTGCCCGTGCTCGCCGCGCTGCATGTGCACCAGCGTGACGGTGGCGCCCGCCATCGGACCTGCGATCTGCATGGCATCAAGCACCGTGATCAACCGCCCTGAAAGCCGCCCGAGCCCATCCGCTGTTGCAGGGGGTAACAGGGTTTGCTTGGGTGTGATGCCTTGCCCGTGCAGGGCATCTGCCATCTGCGCGCCGATGCAAATCACCTGCGTTTCAGGCGTGATCTGCGTGACGCGAAAGGCTTCCTCGGCGAGGATCTCGTTGTAGTTGCCGCACAACCCATGGTCAGAGCCAAAGGTGATGACAATCGCCTTGGCCGCGGGGTGCGCATCGAAGGGCAGGGGGCCATGACTGCGCACAAAGGCATGGAGCCCGGTCAGAACCGTGTCGTGATAGACCTCGATCGCCTGCGCCGCTTGCTCATAGGGCAGGGCGTTGATCGCCGACATGGTTTTCATCGTGTTGACGATGCCGCGAATGCTGCCCATCGTCTGAATGCGGTGGTTGAGGCGTTCAAACGTCTGGGCCATTACCACCCGCCTGCGCCAGGATTGCTGCCTGTGCAGTGTCGCGAATTCGTTGCCGCACTACGTCGGGCAACGCTTGGTTGCCGGCAATCATTGCGGACAGGCCCCCATCATCGACCCTGATGGCGCGGCGGATGGCCTGCATCGCGGTGCGCGCCTGGCTGTCGGTCATGTTGTCCATCATACCGTCCATCGCCGCCATCATCACCGCAAGTTGCTCGTTGGCAGGTATCGGATCACGCTCCGCTTGCCGCAGGGCGCTGCGCACCGCAGCACCACGCGCCAGGCGCGCGCGGGTGACGTCGTCCAGCCGGGTGCCGAACCGCGCGAACTCTTCCAGCTCCTCGAATTGCGACAAGGTGACACGCAGGTTTCCGGCCACATCGCGAAACGCGCGGGCCTGGGCCTTGCCGCCCACACGACTGACTGACACGCCCAGATCAACGGCGGGAAACTGATTGGTGCGCACCAAGCGCGGCGACAGATAGATTTGTCCGTCGGTGATGGAAATCAGGTTGGTTGGAATATAGGCCGACAGGTTCTCGGCCTGTGTTTCCACCACGGGTAAAGCTGTGATCGAGCCTTTGCCCGCGCTAAACTGCCCCGCACGTTCCAACAGGCGGGCGTGGATGTAGAAGATATCGCCCGGAAACGCCTCTCGCCCCGGCGGGCGGCGCAGCAGCAACGACAGCTCTCGGTACGCGTGGGCGTGGTGGGTCAGATCGTCCATGATCACCAGCACATCGTGACCCTCGGCGGCAAAGCTTTCGGCCATCGACATCGCGGCGTAGGGCGCAATATAGGCCAGCCCCGGCGTTTCCTCGTCGCCAACCGAGACGATCACCGACTGGCCCATCATGCCGCCCTCGGCAATCGCGCCGATGACCTTGGCCACGGCATCACCACGTTGGCCAATGGCGCAATAGATGCAAATCACGCCGGTGGTTTTCTGGTTCAAGATCGTATCAACAGCGATGGAGGTCTTGCCGGTTTGCCGGTCGCCGATAATGAGCTCACGCTGGCCAAGACCCACCGGCACTGCGGCATCCACCGCCTTGATGCCGGTGGCAAGCGGGCGCGACACCGCGCGACGATAGAGGATATCAGGGGCCTCGGCTTCGATCGGGGCGCTGGTCGTGGCGTCCACCGGCCCCAGCCCATCGCGCGGCCGGCCCAAGCCATCGACGACCCGCCCCAAAAGGGCAGGCCCGACTGGCACCGAGACCACGCGGCCGGTGCGGCGCACATCCTCGCCCATGGTCACGTTTTCTGACGGCCCCAGCAGCACAACACCCAGCCGCCCCGGTTCAAGGTCAAAAACGATCCCCTGCACGCCGGATGCAAAGTCCAACATCTCATCAGACAGCGCGCGGGCCAGACCCGTGACAATGGCGATCCCGTCACCCACTTCGGCGACACGGCCAACTTCGCTGACCTCAGGCGCTGGGGGTGGGTTGTCGAGCAAGGCGTCAATCAGATTCTGCGTCGTTTTCATGTCAAACGCCATCACTCAACCCCCGCGGCGTGTGTCGTCCGGCTTGGGTTTGCAACTGGGCATCCAGGCCGTTCAGGTAGCTGTCGGTGGTCCAACCGACCTGCGCCCCGCCCAAGCGCAGGCTCAGACCCGGCGATAGCATCGCATCGGTTTCAAAGCGCAGCGCAAAGCCCGGCAAGACCTTGGCAAGGTCATCACGCAGGCGTTTTTGCACGTCGTCGGGCAACGGATCGCGGGTCATGGCAACCGCGTCACGGTTATCCCCTGCCGCAGCGTCCAACTCAGCGGTCATCCCCTTTAGCTGCTTCGCGGCATGTAACGCGATGCGCTGTTCGAGCGTCTCGTCTGCCAAATCAGCCAGCGCCTTGCGGGTCAGCGATAACAACGTGTTGGCCCCGTTCAAGTGCAGGTCGGCGGTGTACTGGCGGGCCTCCTCGGCGCGGCGCAGCTCACGCTCGGCTTGCTCTTGTTGCAAAGCGTGTCGTGCTTGTGCCAGCAAGGCATCGCGCTCGGCTTCAGCGCTGCGTCGCGCTTTCTCCAGCATCTCAGCGCGGCTGGCGGACAGGTCCGCAATCTGCGCCCTATAGTCAGCCTCTTTGGCTTCGGCAAGCGCCCGGATCGCGGTGGCCTCACCCATACGGGCCGCGATTTCAGCCTCTCGTGCGTCAATTCCATCAAGGATCGGGCGATACAAAAACCGCTTGAGCAACCAGATCAGCACCAGAAAATTGACGATCTGTGCGCCGACCGTGACCCAGTCAATCGACATGGCGTCAGCCTCCGGTTGCTTGTGCGGCGCTCAGGGCGGCATTCCAGAACGGGTTGGCGAACAAAAGGATCATGGCGACAACAAAACAATAGATCGCGGTAGATTCGATCATCGCAAGGCTGACGAACAGCGTGCGCGACAGGGTCGCCGCCGCATCTGGTTGCTGGGCGATGGCGCCAAGCGCCGTGGAGGCGGCCTTCCCCTCGCCCAAGGCGGGGCCAATCGCACCGAAAGAGACCGTAATCCCGGCCGTGAAGATTGAAATGGCAGCAATGATGGCAAGGTCGGTCATGGGGTGTCCTTTGCAGTTTCGGGCGTGTCGGTAGCAGGCGCTTCCGCCGTAGCCGACGAGATATAAACGGTCGCGAGGATGGCAAAAATATACGCCTGAATGACCCCGGTGAGCAGGCCCAGCATGTCCATGAGCACCGGAAAGAAGAACGGCGCGACGGAAAGCAGAATGGCGGCAATCACCGCCCCGCTCATGACGTTGCCATAAAGGCGGATCGCCAACGAAATCCCACGCGAGAATTCACCAATGATGTTGAACGGCAGCATCACGATGGACGGCTCGATATAGGATTTCAGATATCCGCCAACCCCGCGGCTGCCGACACCAAACATCGGCACGGCGATCAGCACCGACAGCGCCAGCGCGGCGGTCGTCGAAAGCGAGGCGGTGGGTGTCGCAAAGCCGGGAATGACGGTCAGCACGTTGGCTGTGACGATGAACAAAAACAGCGTTCCGACGAAATACAGGATACGCGGATCACGGCGTTCGGTGACTTCGGCGATCTGACTGACGATGCCGTTGACGATCACCTCAAGCATGGTGCGCCAGCGGTTTGGCGGCACATCGGGGCGCAGGTTTCGCGTGACCAACATGGACACCCCGACAAGGGCCGCCATGATCAGCCACGTGTTGAAAATCGTCGCATTGATGGCGATTGGACCAAGGGTAAAGACGATGCTGGTGTCTGGGGTTAGCTCCATTTGGGGGCCTCCTCGGGCGGCGGGCTGCGGAAAACCGCAAGAATGGCGAAGCGCATTGCAATAAATGCAACGGCGAACCCGGCCAGCGCCACCACGCCGTACGAAGCGACCATTGCTCCGACTCCCAGCAAAAGCGCGATGCGGACAGCGGCGCTCAAGAGCAACACCGGCATCGGACGCCCGATACGCAGCGCAAACCGCAGACCCCACGCCAGCCCGGCAAAGAACAGCGCACTGGCGATGGCCCCCGCAACGGCGCCAAATCCCAGCAACGTCCAATCAATTGCGATCATTTTTCGCCCCCTTCCTTGTCGATCCAGCGCCACGCGATGATGCCACCCAGCACCACGCCACCGAGCAGCAGCGCGACGGTCCAGGAGAAACCTTGCGGCGCGGCCCGGTCCAGCCACAGGCCCAGAAAAACGCCCCCCACAGTGGGCACGGCAATCGCCCAGCCGATTACGCCAAACGCGCCGATACCGCGCAACGGGCTTGGGCCGGGATGGTCGCGGGCGTGTTTGATCCGCTGGGCCCGCTGGCCAATTGTCTCGGCGGATTTGTCATCGCCTTTTGTCATGCGTTGATGTCGCGCAGGCTGGCGAAGCGGCGCACCATATCGGCCTCAAGGCGCGACAAAGCAGCACGGGCGACGCGTTCCTCATCGTCGAGGCTGGCAAATTGACTGCTGACCGTGTCGCGCAATGCGTCAAGGCTGTCACTTTCAACGCCGCGCCGCACAGCCACTTCTACCGTGTGACCTTTCTTGACCAAAAGCCCTTCGTCGATGCCGAAAATACGCTCACGTCCGTCGGATTGCGTGATCAGCAGAACCGAAGGCACCAGCGCCGTGACGAAATCGACATGATTGGGCAAGATGCCAAAGCCGCCGTCCACCGCCTCGCCGGTCAGGCGGGCTGCAGGCCCGCTGAACAGAACCGTTGACGGCAAGCGCAGAAAAACCTGCATTTCCAAAGCCATGCTCATGCTGTCGCCTTCTCCAGTTCGGATAGGCCGCCGATCATGTAATAGGCGCTTTCGGGGTGCTCGAATGTGGTCTGCGACAAGATCGCCTCGCAGCCGTCCAGCGTCTCTGCGATTGGAACTGAGCGCCCCGTTGTGCCTGCCGATGCGCCGACGGTAAAGAATGGCTGGGTCAGAAACCGCTCCAATCGGCGGGCACGGGCAACCACGGCACGGTCATGGGCCGACAGCTCTTCGATCCCAAGCATGGCGATGATGTCGCGCAGCCCTTCGTATTCCGCCAATGTGCGGCGCACGCCACGGGCGATGTCATAGTGGCGCTGCCCCACGACCGAGGGCGTCAACATCACCGAGGTCGAGGCCAGTGGATCAACCGCAGGATACAGCCCCTCGCTGGCACGTTTGCGCGACAAAACGACCGAGGCCGAGAGGTGCGAGAAGATATGCGCCGCTGCCGGGTCGGTGAAATCATCGGCAGGCACGTAAACCGCTTGGATGGAGGTGATCGACCCCTTGCGGGTCGAGGCAATGCGTTCCTCGAGCGTGGCGAGTTCGGTGGCCAGCGTCGGCTGGTAGCCCACGCGTGACGGCATTCGACCCAACAGGCCCGAAACCTCGGATCCGGCCTGCACGAACCGGAAAATATTGTCGATCAGCAGCAAAACGTCCTGCCCACGCACGTCGCGGAAATACTCGGCCATTGTCAGCGCAGTTTTGCCGACCAGGAACCGCACACCGGGGGCTTCGTTCATCTGGCCGAACACCATGACCATCTTGTCACGCACGCCCGCGTCACCCATCTCGCGCCACAGTTCCTCAGCCTCGCGGGAGCGTTCGCCGATGCCGCAAAACAGGCTGACGCCATCGTAATGTTCGACTGTGTTGTGGATCAGTTCGCTCAGCAGCACGGTTTTGCCAACGCCAGCGCCACCGAACAGGCCCGTCTTGCCGCCGCGCTCAATGGGCGACAGCAGGTCGATGGCCTTGATGCCGGTTTCCAGCACCTCCGCCCGCAGCACACGGTCTGCCAGGTTTGGCGGCGGCTGATGGATCGCCCGGCGTTCTGCCGTTTGCGGCGGCGGCAAGCCGTCCAGCGGTTCGCCAAAGACGTTCAACATTCGGCCCAGCACCGCATCGCCAACCGGCACCTCGATGCCCGCGCCACGATCCTGCACCTTGGCCCCCAGGCCCAAGCCCCGCACGGAGCCAAGCGCAATGCACCGCACGTCGCCATTGCCGACCAGGGACGCAACCTCAAGCACAACACCGCCCACCTCCAGCCGCGTATGAATGCGCGGCACGCGCCCCTCAAAGGCGACATCAACGACACCGCCACGAATGGCGATTACCGTGCCGTCTTGTCTGGTGGTCTCGGTCATTGGCCCGACGCCCTTTTTGGCTGCAAATCATGCAGGCCTTCGTGATGCTGCACTGCATTCATCATGCGCCGGTATAGCGGCGCCCGACGGCGCCGCATTGATCTGGATTAACTCCGCTTGCGTTTATCATGCGGCGGGCGGTGTGACATTGACGCGCGTTAAGGTGCCGGTTGGCGGCAAGGTCTAAACATACGCAGTAAGGTAGATTCCAACCCAGAGGACAACACCATGGCAACCCGCGAAGACACAAAGCCCACACTCAGCGAAGCCCTGAACGCCGGATCGGGAATGTTCGCTGCAAATCTGGGTTTCGTTGCGCCGCAGAGAGAGCACACTTTGCAGACGCAACTGCGCCTCTTTGGCGAAGCCGAAAAATTTGCCGCCGCTTGGTTTCAACGCCGCCAAGTCGCAACACAGTCCCTGATCGACGCCGGGCGACGCATTGCCTCTGCAGGGCAGGACGACCCATCGAAAGCCATGTCAGAGATGACAACCTGGCAGGCGCAGTCATTGGAGCGCGTGATGGAAGACGTGAAGGACTATACAGAGATGTTGGGGCGCTGCGTCGGTGCGGTTACCAAGGAAGGGGCTGAAACCGCTGGCGATCTGTCCAGGACCGTGAAACGGGCCACGGCCACCAGCAAATCAGAACCCGTCTGACACCAGTTGATCGGAGGGCGTGAGATTGGCCGCAAAGACGCCTGGAAGCGGCGTCCCTGGATATCAACGTCTGACCTGAGCACATAGATCCCGGCTGCGTTCACTCAGAACACAGCCGGGATTTTTTGCGTTTCGGCACCCGTCAGTTTTGAAACACATAAGTGCCGGGGGCGTCGTCTATAGCCTCGGCACGGGATTTGGCGCCGCCCATTTGTGGCGGGGCCTGCGTGCCGGTCGACTGTTCGCGCAGCCAAGGGGCGAATTCCAGCCACCAAGACCCGTCATGCAGCGGCGTTTGTGCACGCCAATCATCAGGTGGCACATAGTGGTGCTCGTCCGGGGTGGTTCTGATCTGATAACTGCGCCGCGCCCGCCCCGGTTCGCTGATGATCCCCGCGTTATGTCCGCCTGAGGTCAGTACAAAGGTGATATCGGCGTCTGACAGGATGTGAATCTTATAGACTGACTGCCACGGCGCCACATGATCGCTGGTCGTCGAGACGCAGAACACCGGCACAGAAATATCGCTGATCGCAATCGATTTTCCATCAACCTTGAATTGGCCCTTGGCCATCTGGTTTTCCAGATAAAGCTTGCGCAGGTATTCGCTGTGCATTCGGTATGGCATACGGGTCCGATCGGCGTTCCAGGCCATCAGATCGAACATCTCCTGGCGTTCGCCCATCAGATATTCCCGCACAAGGCGCGACCAGATCAGATCGTTCGAGTGCAGCATCTGGAACGCCCCGGCCATCTGGTTGGTGTCCAAATAGCCCTGATCTCGCATCATATGCTCAAGGTACGACACCTCGCTTTCCGAGGTGAACAATTGCAATTCACCGGGGTCTTCAAAATCAACCTGCGTGGCCAGCAGTGTCAGGGTTTTCAACCGATCATCACCGTCGCGGGCCATCTGCGCGGCCTTGGCCGACATCAGCGTGCCGCCCAGACAATATCCCACAGCGTTAACTTTTGTGCCCGGCACGATGCCACCCACGGCATCCAAAGCCTCGCTTACGGCGTCGATATAGTCATCCATGCCCAGATCGCGATCCTCGGCCGTGGGGTTGCGCCAAGAGATCATGAACACGGTAAATCCCTGCTCAACCAGAAATTTCACCAGCGAATTCTGCGGCGACAGATCCAGAATATAGTATTTCATGATCCACGCCGGCACGATCAGTATCGGCTCGGCGGTGACGGCCTCGGTTTGGGGCGCGTATTGGATCAGCTCCATCAAGTGCGAGCGATAGACGACCTTCCCGAGCGTCACGGCAACATCACGGCCCGGTAGAAAATTGTCGGTCCCTGCGGCTGGTTCGCCTGAGATGGTGCGTTGCCAGTCTTCAAACAGGTTTTGCGCGCCACGGACCAGATTGGCACCGCCTTCCCGGGTGGTTTTGGCGATGACTTCGGGATTGGTCCACAGCCCGTTCGAGGGCGACATCATATCCAGAACCTGACGCACGGCAAAGGACACAGCCTGTTCATCACGCCGAGACATGCCGTCAATATCGTTGGTGGCATTGTACCACCATTGCTGGGTCAGCAGGAAATTCTGATACGCCAGATTGAACGGCCATTTTTGCCATTCAGGGGCGGCGAACCGCTTGTCGTGGGGGAGCGGGGTAATGCAGGGATCGACTTGCTTGTTTTGCAACTGCTGGCCCGTGGTGGCCGCCAGGCGCATCGCTTTGTTTGCCGCCTTTTCAAGAAGCTGCATTTGTTTTCCCGGAGAGCCCGCCAGGTGGGTTCCCCAATTGAAAAGAAGCGACGACATTCCGAACGGCGTCAAGCCTAACGTTAAACGGGCCAAATTTGCCTTGAACGCCTGATCGAGTCTCTCAGAGCGGTGCGCGTCTGGCGTGACCTCGTCGCAGCGCAAGCACAGCTCGGGCGGGATAAGGTCTTTGCCACGCGGCGGCGGCAACGAAGGTGCGGCGTTTGCGGCGGGTTGCAGGGGGATCGGCACAACCGTGTCGGGCTTTGGCTTGGGCGTCATTTTCGACCGTGACATGGTGTTTCCAATCTGTATTCATATGCCCGCGGGCGCAAACCGAATTGCGCCCGCAGTCGGGTCAAACCTTGCAGGTTTTTATGCCAAAGATCCGGTATATCGGACAGTTTCCAAGCGCCGCTGTGCCCGCCAATACCACGCCGATCACGACGCTGGCATAAACCACCCAGGACGTCGAAAACAGTGCCCAACTGGTCACAAAAGGCAGCACAATCAGCGCCAGTCCAACAAGCGCGCGGAGACCGCGATCCAAGCTTCCCATATTGATATTCATGGTGTTTCTCCTTTTCGGTTTATCCATGTGATGGGTCCGAATTGAAACTCATCAAAGGCTCTTATACCGAATACTCCGTGCGTCGGTATTAACGCCGGTTAACACCGTGATGTCGCAGTCAGATTTGCGGATAAATCTGCCGTCAGGGTTGCTTTGATGCCCCGGCTTGATAGGCGGCAGAAATGGCGCGCCGAACCTCGGGGGGTTGCGTGTCCACGGCCTGCGCCAAGTCACGCAATTCACGGCGCAACCCGTGAACTTGATCCAGAAGTGACAGCACAACCGGCACCGCATCCACGGGCAGCGACATCTCTTTGCGCAGATCGCAGACCAGCCGGACCCGCGCCACATCAAGATCATCAAAGGCCGGGCCGTCGTCGCTTACCGCCGGTTTGATCCAGCCTTCTTGCACCCAAAGCCTGAGTTCTTTCAGCTGAACGCGGCGCACGGTTGCCACAACATCGTGTTCATCCAACATTACAGTTCCCTCCAGCTGTTGGCGCGTGGGTCCTCGGTTGCATGATCGCGCCAGCGTTGCGCAATGGCTTCCATCTCGGCGTCGGGCTTTGATGGCGTGACGATCTTCAGGCGCACGAATTGGTCGCCCGCAGCGCCGCTGGCAGGGGCAACCCCCTTACCTTTGAGGCGCAACCGTTGACCCGATGTCGCGCCCTTGGGAATGCCCATCGACACCTTGCCCGTCAGGGTCGGAACCTCAACTTTCGCACCCAGAATGGCCTCATCGAAGCTGATCGGCAGCTCAACCTCAATGTCATTGCCGTCGCGGGTAAAAACTGGGTGCGTGTCCACGCTGAGCTCAACATACGCGTCACCCGCGGGCCCACCGCCAACACCGGCCTGACCTTTGCCGCGCAGCCGCAGGGTTTGGCCATCGCGTACACCCGCCGGGATTTTCAGATCAATCGCGCTGCCATCCGGAAGGGGTACGGCCCGCGTCGCGCCCCGCACCGCATCCAGAAAGCCCACCTTCAAGTGATACCGCCGATCGGCCCCACGCGCGGCAAACCCTTTGGAACGGCTCTGAGCGCGCGCGCCAAACAGATCCGAGAACGCACCTGACAAATCCTCAAAATCGCCAAAGCCGGCACCGGAATCGTAGCGCCCTCGCGGGTCGGCGTTGGCGTGGTCGCGGTAATACTGCCGTGGCGGCCGTTCCTGCCCGCTGGCGTCGATTTCGCCTGCGTCAAAGCGTTTGCGTTGTTTGGCGTCACCGATGATATCGTTGGCGGCAGACACCGCCTGAAACTGAGCGGCCTTGGCCGCGTCACCCGGATGCAGATCTGGGTGCAGGGTTTTGACCAGCTTGCGGTAAGCTTTCTTGATCTCGGCTTGCGAAGCATCCTTGGCCACACCGAGCGTCTTGTAAGGGTCATCCATCATTGAGCTCGACCTTTGCATTATCCGGCGCAACCCTTGCGCAAGGCCCCACAACACCTGCTGGCGGGCCTCTGGTGGGCTCCACGGGTTTGTTGTGACATGCCATTGCCCCCATGTATTTGATGTGTGTCAACGCACCGGGAATCCCGTAACACTAGCTGAGTGAACCGCAGGCGTGTTTTTGCCGCCATCTATCAGTCCCGAAAGGACCATCACGATGACCGCCAAGGACGCTTCCGATTTGCCGCTTGATCTGGGACGGGACGCGGCAGGCGACATTGCCAAGCCCGCGCGACGGCGGCGGTTTCGCTTGGCGTATCTGCTGGTTCTGTTGATCCCGATTTCCATGTTCTCAGGCGCCGTGATGGGGATGTATTTTCAGCCGCGTGGGCTGCAAAAATTCTATGCGCTGACCGGCCTGCAACCCGGCGCTGGGACGGACACCCCAATTGCGCTACCGGCCGACATTGAACTGCCGCAGGAAATGGCAGAAACCTTGTTGCCGACGGATGTGATCGGGCTGTCGCGCCTGATGCCGCGTGGCGACGTGGCAATCGTGGCGGCACCTTACGGGGCGGGCGATGCGCGGGTCACCGAAATTCTGGTGGCGGTTGGCGATGTGGTGGTTCGCGGCGAACCGGTTGCACGGCTTGACAACGGACAGGCGCTGGAAGGTGCGGTGCTGATGGCTCAGGCCAATCTTGCCGTGCGTCAGGCAACATTGACCCAAACCCGCAGCGCCATCACCGCGAGTTTGGCCGAGGCACAGGCATCACTGGATCAGGCGCGTGCTTCGGCCCGAGAATCCGAGACCAACCTTGCCCGCATCGAAGATCTGGCAGGGCGCGGCGTTTCTGCCAATGCCACATTGGATACGGCCCGAATCGCTGCCGAGAGCGCGCAAATCGCCGTTCAGCGCGCCGAGGCGACGCTGGCCAGATTCACCGGCAGCGGCCTTGAGCAACAACCCGATGTCGTCGTCGCCGGCCTCAACGTTGCCGCCGCCGAGGCGGAACTGACCCGTGCGCAAATGGACATGGCCCGCGCCGATGTGCTTGCGCCGATCGACGGCACGATCCTTGATATTCATGCCACGCCGGGGCAGCGCCCACCGGGCGAAGGCATCATGGAGATGGGCGATACCAGCGTTATGATGGCCGAGGTTGAGGTCTGGCAAGATCGCGTCAGTGCCGTCGCCGTTGGTCAGCCGGTTGAATTGGCCGCGCCGGCGCTTGGCCAATCGCTGCAGGGCACCGTGGCCAGCATTGGCTTGACCGTGGGCCGCCAAGGCCTGATCTCGGATGATGCCGCAGCCAATTCCGACGCGCGGGTGATCCGGGTGCTGGTTTCTCTGGATGGCCCGTCATCGGCGCTCGCTGCACGATATGTCGGCCTAGAGGCGGTCGCCCGCATTGATACCGGTGCCGCCACGCGGGCCGATCAATGAGCCGCCTTCTGCACTGGATCTTTGGCCGCATGCCGATCGGCTGGCTGCAACTCACGCATAAACGCGGGCGCTTTTTTGCCGCTTTGTCTGGCGTCGCTTTCGCCAATGTCTTGGTGTTCGTGCAGCTTGGCATCATGAACTCCATGGGAACGGCAACACTGCGCCCTTATGAATTCCTAAGCGTCGACATCATGATTTCTGCGCATGACGCAAACGCGCTGGCCGAAGGCAGCAACGTCGCGCGGCAGTGGATGTTGCAGGCGCTCGCCGATCCGGATGTGATCGCCGGGACGGGTCTGCTTATTGGAAATGTGCCGTGGAATCGGGGCGACAACAGCATCACCTTCACGACCTTTGGCATCGACCCCGGCCAGCCCGCGTTTCTGGCCCCAGAGATCGCGCGTGACGCCGCATTGTTGCAGGTGCCCGATGTGGCGATCCTTGACCGGTTGGCGCGGGGCCTGACCCACGACGAGGCGGCCACGATCAGGCCCCAAACGCCGCTGTCGTTCGAGGCCCTGGGCCGCACGTTGACCGCGCTCGATACCTTTTCCGGCGGCGGAGGTTTTGGCGGGGACGGGTTTATGTTTGTCTCGGACCAAACCTTTCTGTCGCTGTTTCCGTCACGCAGTTCCGCAGCACCAGATCACATTCTACTACGCTTGCGCCCCGGTGCAGATGTTGCCGCAACGGTTGCGCGTTTGCGCGACTTGATTTCCGACCCCACGCTGCGCATCCGTAGTTATGCCGATGCCGCGCAAGAGGATTTGCGCTATCAGCAGACCCAGCGCCCGACCGGCGTGATCTTTGGCTTTGGCGTGCTGATCGGTGTCTTGGTTGGGTTGGTGATCGTGTATCAGGTGCTGTCGGCGGATGTGGCGGACCATCTGCGCGAATACGCGACCTTCAAGGCGATGGGCTATGGCCCGCGCTTCTTCCTTGGCATCGTTGTCGAAGAGGCGTTGATTCTGGGTGTCCTGGGCTTTGTGCCGGGGCTGCTGGTCGGCACGGCAATCTTGGTGTTTATGGGCACGGTCACGGCCCTTCCGCTGGCGATGACCGCGTCAATGGCGATCATGGTGTTTGTTGGGACGGTGGTGTTCTCGGTGCTGTCTGGGGCCGTTGCCACGCGGCGGCTGGCAGCGGCCGATCCGGCCGATCTGTTCTGAGAAGGGGATCCCATGACCAGCGATCTTGTCGTCGAGGCCCGTGGGCTGAACCATTGGTTCGGCACCGGAGAGGCCCGCAAACAGGCGCTTTTTGACGTTGACCTCGCCTTGCCACGCGGCAGCCTGACCGTGCTGATGGGGCCGTCCGGGTCGGGCAAAACCACGGTTTTGACATTGCTCGGCTGCCTGCGAAGCGTGCAGGACGGCACGGCCCAACTGATGGGGCACGCGTTGAACGGCGCAAGTGAAACAGAGCTGACTCGGCTGCGCCAACGGCTTGGTTTTATCTTTCAGTCTCACAATTTGCACGAAAGCCTGACGGCGATGCAAAACGTGATTATGGGCATTCAGGTGCGCCCCGGTGTGCCCGACGACCTCGCGCGGCGGGCCTCAGAGCGAGCACTCGGTCTTGTTGGACTGTCGGACCGGCTGGAGTATTTGCCTGCCAACCTGTCCGGTGGGCAAAAGCAGCGGGTTGCCGTGGCCCGTGCGCTTGTCAACAACCCGGCGGTGGTCTTTGCTGACGAGCCCACGGCGGCGCTCGACAAGGACAGCGCGGGAACGATTGTCGACATGCTCAAACGCTTGGGTGCCGAGCGCGGAACGACGACCCTATTGGTGACGCATGACAACCGGATCCTTGACCGTGCTGACCGAATTTTGACCCTCGAAGATGGCCGCATCGTTTCGGTCAAGGGCAATGCGTGACACGTCGCACTATTTGGGCAGGCGCCGCGTTGCAATTGTGCGGCGGTCTGTCAGCCACGGGTAAGTGTGGTCGCCTTGTAATCCGTGCACATTTCCCACATCGTTTGGGACCGCACCCCGCCAAAATGTGCAGAACTACCGATCCACAGAGCCCTTGCCGGCTATCCGCCGCGCACAACCTCAAACGCGCTGATCCCGTGGTTTTCCCACACACATGCTGGCGCGACATGCTCCGCATGATGGGAGCCTTTGCCAACCATCGATGTTCTCCAGTGCAGCGGCCCAGCTCGGCTTTACGATCAAGTCATGCCCCAAGCCTGAATCGCGCAACAGCGCCCTGAGACATCTTGCCAGTTGCAAATCCATCCGCTTAATCACATATGCGTATTAGAGCATATGTAGGTGTGGGGACATCCATGCAAGATTTCTTGACTGCGGTCGCGGAACCGGCTCGCCGTGCAGCGCTGCACATCCTTTGGGATGGCAGTGAGCATTGTGTGTGTGAATTGATGGCCAAACTGGACGCAACGCAGAGCCGGATGTCGAGGCATATGAAAGTCCTGAAGCAGGCGGGGATCGTGGTGGACCGACGAGACGCCCAATGGGTGCGCTATCGCCGCAATCCGGCCCTGCCTGCAGAGTTTGCAGACATCATTGACGCCGTGCTGAACGCCGAAAAAATGACCAAAAGGAAAGTGGCATGACCACGCAAGACACACTTTCAGGGACGCCGCGCCCCTATCCCAACTGGGCATGGCACCTGGGCGTCATCGCGTTTGTCGCGGCTTGGTACGGAGTATACAGCCAGTTGATTTCGCTCTCGGAGTGGATCGTATCGCTTCTGCCCGTGGAACGTCACAGCCACACCGGCGAGGCCGTGGCCTTTTTCTTCTATGACGTGCCAAAGGTCATGATGCTGCTGACCCTCATCGTCTTTGCCATGGGCGTTGTCCGCAGCTTTTTCAGCCCTGAAAAAACCCGCGCGTTGCTGTCGGGAAAACGCGAAGGCGTCGGTAATGTCATGTCGGCAGGGCTTGGCATCCTGACGCCGTTTTGCTCGTGTTCTGCGGTGCCGCTGTTCATCGGCTTTGTGTCGGCGGGCGTTCCGCTGGGCGTCACATTCTCTTTCCTGATCGCCGCGCCGATGGTGAACGAAGTGGCGCTGGTGCTGCTGGTGGGCCTTGTTGGCTGGCAAGTGGCAGCAACATACCTGTTTTTTGGCCTGTCGATTGCGACCATAGCGGGGTTTGTGATTGGCACGTTGCATCTTGAAGGCTGGTTGCAAGATTGGGTTCGCGACATTCATTCCGGGGCCAATGACGTGGCCGTGCCAGATGATGATGCACTGACGTCTCCGGACCGCTATCGGCTGGGCCTTGAAGCGGTGCGCGAGATTTTCGCGAAAGTCTGGATCTGGATCATTCTGGGTATCGGCATGGGCGCATTGATCCACGGCTACGTGCCCGAAGATCTTATGGTGCAAATCATGGGTGCCGATGCGTGGTGGTCCGTCCCCGCCGCCGTGGTGATGGGGATCCCGATGTACACCAACGCCGCCGGAGTCATTCCAATTGTTGAGGCCTTGCTGGGTAAAGGCGCGGCACTTGGCACGGTGCTTGCGTTCATGATGAGCGTGATTGCCCTGTCATTGCCCGAAATGATCATCCTGCGCCAGGTTCTGACGATGCGCCTGATTGCGGTGTTCATCGGCGTTGTCGCAAGCGGCATTCTGGCGGTTGGCTTCCTGTTCAACATCATCTTCTGAGGGTTTGCAGATGAATCGAGAAACACACTGGAACTCTGTCTATGCAAACAAGGCCGAAGAGGCGTTGACCTGGTTTGAACCGGATGCGGCGCAGTCGGCGGCTTTGATACGGTCTCATGCAGTAGCCGGGGACCCCATCATCGATGCTGGCGGCGGCGCGTCAAGGTTGGTGGACGGGCTCCTTGAGGCCGGGCTTGGACCTCTTACGGTCCTGGATCTTGCTTCGGCGGCGTTGGATGTCTCAAAACAGCGGCTCGGCGAGCGGTCAAAGCAGGTCAATTGGATCACAGGGGATGTCACGACATGGTCCCCAGATAGGGTTTATGCGGTCTGGCACGACCGGGCAGTCTTTCACTTTCTTCAAGATCCGGCAGCACAGGCGGCATATTGCGACGTGATGAGCAAAGCCGTGGCCCCCGGCGGCGTCGCAATCATGATGACTTTTGCAGAGGACGGCCCCGAGGCCTGCTCCAATCTGCCAGTTCAGCGCTATTCATCCCAAACGCTGGCGGCAAAAATCGAGGCCAATGTGCCGGGTCAGTTTATCGTCATAAATGCGCAGGAATTCGTGCACATCACGCCAAAGGGCAACGAACAAAAATTCCAGATGACCGTGTTTTTACGAAAAGGAAAAACAGCATGAAAACGATCAAAGTTTTTGGCCCTGGCTGCAAACGGTGCGACACAACCGAAGCCATGGTGCGCGACGCGGCAGCGAAATTGGGGATCGATGTCGAGATCGAGAAGGTCACGGACCCACGCGCCATTGCGATGGCCGGTGTCATGTCCACGCCGGGCATCAGCATCGACGGGAAATTGGTTCATGCCGGTGGCCTTCCCGCCGCCGCGAAACTCGAAGGGTGGTTGGCAAAATGAAACATCTCTGGCGCACAGGGGCGGCATTTGCCCTCATATTGGCATCCACTACGGCACAGGCTGATACGCTTGAGGTCCAAAATGTCGCTGACGGTGTCTATGCACTGGTCGGCCCCCTTGAACAGCGGTCGCAAGAGAATCTGGCCAACAATGCAACATTCGGCGTTGTCGTCACGGATGACGGCGTTGTCTTGATGGATCCGGGTGGAAGCTGGAAAGGGGCTGAGGCGATTCATGCCCTCATTCAAGGGATCACCGACCAGCCGGTGCGCTACGTGATTGACACAGGCGGGCAGGACCATCGGTGGTTGGGAAACGGGTATTGGCAGGCGCAGGGGGCCACGGTTATCGCCTCTCAGGCAGCGGTAGAGGACCATATGGCGCGGGGATCCCAGCAGATGAGCGCGCTGTCCCAGTTCCTCGGGGATCAGCTTTCAGGCACCCAGCCCGCCTATGCCGATGTGACATTTGCCGACCATTACACGCTGGAACTCGGCGGGCTTACGTTTGAGATCACCCACGCCGGACAAGCCCATACGCCGGGTGACAGCTTTGTCTGGTTGGCGGACAGAGACACGGTGTTCACTGGCGACATCGTTTATGTCGAGCGCATTCTGGGCAATGGTGGCCAATCTGACGCCAGAAGCTGGATCAATGTATTCGAAGCGATGGCCGCGTTGAACCCCACCCACGTTGTGCCGGGTCATGGACATGCCACGACGCTGGAGCAAGCGACGGCTGATACCTACGATTATCTGGTCAATCTACGAACCCAGATCGGGGCGTTGATCGAAGACGGCGGGGACATCATGGACGCCCCCAGCATTGATCAATCGGCGTTCGGGTATCTTGAACAATTCGACAGCCTTGCGGGGCGCAATGCGCAAACAACCTATGAACAGATGGAATGGGAATGATGCTTGAAAATTCGGTTTGAGCCAAACGGCTGGATGACACTGGATCGCAAGCCAAGGTCAACGACGCGCGTATCCTTTTGGATACCGGCATGGCTGGGCGGCCTGATGCGTTCAATCCTGCCGAATTGTTGCTGGCATCGCTGGCGGCCTGCATGATCAAAGGGGCCGAGCGCGTCGCGCCCATGATTAAATTTGATCTGCGCGGCCTTGAAGTGTCGTTGCGTGGTCAAAGACAAGACAGCCCCCCTAAAATGCTGGCGATAGACTACGAACTGGTTGTGGAAACCGCTGAATCCGATGAGCGCATTGAGCTGTTGCACAAGAACATCCGTAAATATGGCACGATTTCCAACACATTGGATGCGGCGCTGGAGCTGAGCGGAACAATTCGGCGCAAATCCTGATGGCCCATGATCACGCCCACGACGTTCCCAAAGACCTGACCCCCGCATTTCAATGGGCCGTCGGTCTGAACGCAATCTACGTCATACTTGAGGCCATTGCCGGCTTTATGACCGGCAGTCTGGCGTTGATTGCGGATGCGGCGCACAATCTGACGGACGTCGCCGGGCTGTTGATTGCCTGGGCGGCAATGGCTTTGGCCAAACGCACGCCCTCGGTTCGATTTACCTATGGGCTTGGACGTTCGACCGAGTTGGCCGCGCTGGCAAATGCGATCGCCATCCTGATCGGCGTCGGAGCCGTGGTCTGGGAGGCTATTGGCCGTTTCCAAACAGCGGTCGAGGTTCCCGGCGGGACCATCCTGGCGGTTGCTCTTGTCGGTATCGGCATCAATTTTGGCACCGCGATGCTGTTCAAATCCTCGCAGCACGGAGACTTGAACGCCAAAGGGGCCTATTTGCACATGATGGCCGATGGCGCTGTTTCGGTGGCTGTGGTTTTGGCGGCAGGCGGAATCTTATTGACGGGCTGGACGTGGCTTGACCCTGCCGTGGCCATTTTGGTCAGCTTGGTGATTGCGGTGACCGCCTATGGGCTGTTGAAATCCTCACTCCAATTGTCGTTGGATGGTGTCCCTGAAAACATCGACACGACTGCTATCAACAACTGGCTGGCGGATCTTCCAGGTGTCCAGTCAGTACATCACTTGCATATTTGGGCGCTCAGCACGACCAAGACCGCATTGACGGTTCATTTGGTCATGCCTGATCCGGTCGCGGCGGAGTTCCTGGCAGACACCGCGCAGGAGCTGGTGCATGATTTTGGCATCGATCACACGACCATTCAAATCGAGCACCCTGACGGGCAATGTGACGGGGTTGCATGATCCTGAAACTGGTTGAGTCGTAGCGGGCCCTTCGCTTGCGCCCCGGGCTATTCCCGAGGCCAGACGGAAAGAACATCGCGTGCCATCGGCCGTTCCACGACGTTCCGTTGTTTTGACACTGTGCCGACCGCGACAAACCCCAACAACTGATCCAAAGCGCCAAGCCCCAAGCCATCTTGAAGCGCGCGGGTCGCAATCTTGTTACCGCTGGCAATCATCGACCCGAATCCCAAGGACGTCGCAGTCAGCAGAATGTTTTGCATTGCAGCCCCGACCGACACCCACTGCTCATGGGGTGGGACGTCGGGCACATCGTCGCGGATAACACCAACCACTGCAATCAAGCAGGCTCCGTTCGTTGCCTTTTCTCGGGCTCTTTCAATCTGATCATCGCTGAGGCTTCCATGTGCTTCGCGGGCGGCAGCCTCAAACAAATCCGCAAGCTTTGTCCGCTCATCGTTCCTGATCAGAATAAATCGCCAGGGGCGTAGTCGTCGATGATCCGGTGCGGCACAGGCCGCCTCAATCATCAACGTCACGTGTTCGGGGTTTGGGCCAGGCTCGATTAGCCGTCTCGGCGACACCGATCGACGGGCTGATATTTCAGTGAGCAAGAGGAATATACTCCAGACAAGATAACGGCCAATTAGAATACGGGCGGTACATATACCGCCCGTATCGCTCGTTTCAGGACACTGATCAGGCGGTATATTCCTTTGACTTGAAGGAAATCGCCCTGGCTTGTGGCGGTGCATCTGAGCTACTCCCCATTTGTTGGACAGTTTCTGGCGCCTTTTAAGCTACTCTTTGCTCCTGCTGATCGGGGTTGGTGGTTTTAGTCCTTTGCCAATAGACCACGGCGGGCGGCTTGCCGCCAAGGGCT